>Ga0316208_1000104_pt1 | contig 121918 bp, 110 predicted proteins | sample 3monopyrite_MG_FD_204944 | JGI IMG/M metagenome (GOLD analysis project Ga0316208, IMG submission 204944) | Microbial mat bacterial communities from mineral coupon in-situ incubated in ocean water Damariscotta River, Maine, United States -... | ecosystem: Environmental > Aquatic > Marine >... | reverse complement strand
TCACCACACTGTTGAGCCGAATGCCTCAGCTCGCCCGGCCAGCGAGGCCCCGATCGAAGAGGCCCTACAGAGCTGGCAGGGGGGCTCGTTCATGACCATTTGGGCCAAACGATGATCAAGGCCCGGAGGAGGGCGCACGGCGATGATGGGCGTAGTGTTGGGCTGGACCCGGATCGGCCCTTCGACCCAGGCGAAGCTGTCGCGGCCGAGCGTGGCTGTGTACTCCACCGCGAATTCCTCCCATTCTATCGCGTTATCTAAGGAAATACCCCCCCCCCATTTCGGCCGGGATCTCCGGACTCGTTCCACATGGCGGTTCGTGGGATTGAAAGGCACGAACCCGTGGCCGGCCCCGATGCGGACGCGGCCCAGAAAATTGTGAGTAGCATGGACACCTCTGTTGCACGCGGAGAGCGTACATCGAGAGTCTGCGCGGGGTCAACTGGATTCTTGGGGCGGGTGTGGGCCCTATGATGCGGGCCCTACGGGGCGGACGGCTCGACGATGAGGACGGCGTTGGCGTCGAGCTGGGCGAGCGTTTCGACGGCTCCGGAGCCCTGGTGGGAGAGGAGCACGATGGCGGTATTGGCGAGGGTGGAGCCGTCGGGGATGACCTGGGAATCCCCCGCCCCACCGGGAAGATCGGTGCCGCGGACCTCGAACCAGCCCTGGGCTGCGGTGGCCACCCCTCCCCCACTATCGACCACCCGGAATAGTGCGCTATTGTCGACGCTCTGGTACAACCAGTCGGTCCCAACCTGGGTGGGGGTTCCGTCGACCTGGGCGGAGAATCCGACGACGGCGGTGCGCCAGTCACCGGGCTGCTGAAGGGTGGTGTCGTCGGCGGTGTCGATCCTCACGAGGCCGTGGAGCTCGGGACGGCCGGAGATGAGGAGCCAGTCGGCCTCCCAGGCAATGCTGCCGGCTCCGTTGCTCTGCACGCCGCTGGCTCGGACCCGAGACAGGGCGGGGTGGTCGTCGACCTCGATGGTGGTGGCGCTGGTCCAGGCCAGAGCGCCGGCAGGGGTGTCGATCCGCGGGCGGAACCCGAGCTGGGAGAGGTTCCCTGCGGGGCCGAGATCGGTGAGCAGCAGGCCGTCGTCGAAGGTGGCGGTGGTGACGCCGCTGTGCAGGGAGCTGGATGATGCGCCGGCGGAGCCCACCCCCGCCGAGGGGGAGAAATACAGCCAGCCGGACTCGACCTGGCCGGGGGCGAGGCTGTCCGGCGTCGTGGGGTCGAGATCGGGGTCGTAGCTGATGACGAGCGCGCCCTGGGAGTCCCCGTCGATGCCAGGAGTGTCGAGGTCGTCGAGGTCGTCGAGGAAGCGCACGGGGAGCTCGGAGAGCCCGCCCCCACAGGAGCCGATGGCGACCCGCAGCGCCCCGGGATCGACATCCCCTACTCCCCCACTGGCGGCGTACAGGGCCTGGAGGTCGACGGTGCTGAGGAAGACGGGATCGGTCAGCGCGTCCACGGCCTGGAGGCTGACCGAGGCCCGGGGGCCCAAGCTGAGCGGGGCGTCGGGGAGGTCGATGATACCGTCGCAGTCGTCGTCGATGAGGTTGCAGGACTCGGGCGCACCCGGAGCGATCTCGGCGAAGAAGTCGTCGCAGTCCTGGTCGTCCAGAGACCAGGAGCCCGCGGGGGGAAGGCAGGCAAGCACGGAGAAGTCGGGGGTTCCGAAGCCATCGCCGTCGGCGTCGGGAAACCAGGTGGGCCGCTGCTGTACCGCGGGGTCGTCGTCGTCGACGAGGCCATCGCAGTTGTTGTCGACCCCGTCGCAGAGCTCGATTCCTTGGGGGGAGATGTCGGGATCGGAGTCGTCGCAGTCGCTGCCATCGGCGACCCAATCGGGATCGGGCGTGCAGGTGCGCTGTGGGGAGGCGGAATCTCCCCAGCCGTCCCCATCGGCATCGGGAAAGAACGGGATGTCGGGGTTGATATCGACGCTGCCGTCGCAGTTGTTGTCGATGCCATCACAGACCTCGGTGCGCAGCGGACGCACATCGGGCCGGGTGTCATCGCAGTCGCCTCCGACCTCGACAAAGCCCTCGGGGGCTTCGCAGGCGAGCACGGCCTCGGCACCGAAGCGGTCGGCATCTTCGTCGCGGTACCAGGGTGTGGCGTCGATGGCTTCGTCATCCACGAGCCCGTTGCAGTTGTTGTCGATGCCATCGCAGAACTCGACGGCGCCGGGAAAGGCGTCGGCTTCGGAGTCGTCGCAGTCCACATCGGCGGAGAAGCCGTCGTGGTCGGCGTCGGGCACGGGCTGGGCGGAGGGAACGCAGCCGAGGATGGCGAGCAGGGTCAGCACAGCGGGCTCATATCCCGATGAGCTGGGAATAGGCCGCGAAGGTTCGCTGGCGAAGGCTTCGGGCGCTCAGCTCCGGAGGGAGATCGGGCTGGGGAGCGGGCCGGCTGAGCGCGACCCGAATGGCGCTGGCGAGGGCGAAGGGGTCGGATGGGGCGCACAGGGTGGCGTGTGGGCCGGCGATCTCGGGCACTCCCCCGCTCTCGCAGGCGACGATTCGACAGCCCATCGCTCGGGCCTCGATGACGACCTGACCGAGCCCCTCGAGGGCGCTGGGGTGGCAGAAGAGGTCGGCGGTGGCCAGCAGATCGGGCACATCGGAGCGCTCTCCGAGCAGGGTGACGGGGGCGCGCAGCTCGGCGATGAGGCGCTCGAGGGGGGCGCGGAGCGGGCCCTCCCCCGCGATCCACACCCGAAATCCCCCGATAGCGGCGGCTCGGATCAGGGTGCGATGGTCTTTATGGGGTACCAGCGCGCCCACGGCAAGCAGGAGCGGGCCGGCGGGTCGGGGGATGGGATTTCCCTCGGGGGGGTGGACTCCGTCATGGACGACCCGGATCCGGGAGGCGGGCAGGCCGGACCGCTGGAGCACGGTGGAGACGGCCTCGCTGACGGCGACAAAGCCCGTCGCGGCGGCGTACTTGAGCCGTGAGAGTCGGCGGGGCGGGAAGTCGACCCGTCGATGCACGATGACGGGCACGGAGCACTGGAGCAGAGCGAGCTGGTGGGCTCGGGAGGTGTGGGCGGCGAGGAGGTCGGGCCGGGTGCAGGCGATGGCTCGATGGAGGGAGAGCAGGCCATATGGAAGGGGCCGAGAGAGCGCTCCCCACAGGGGGGCATCCCGAGGCAGGAGCACGACATCGTCGGAGCCGTCGACGAGGTGGAGGAGCTGGGTCTGTCCCCCACGCCACTCGCGGCCGGAGTCCAGATGGAGCACCCTCACGACTTCTTCGCGCGCTCCGGGAGCATCCATGGGACCCCATCGACGATGGGATAGGTGAGCCCATCGATGGGGCAGAACAGCCCGCCCTCCACATCCCGAAGCTCGCCCTTGCACACCGGGCAGACGAGCAGGGAGCGAAGCAGGGGGTCTAGCGACCCTTGGGGCGGGTCGGATCGGGATTCATCGGCCAATTCTGTAGTGCACTCGGCACGTCTCTATTCGGTACGAGGGCGGTCGTCTCCCCCACATCCACCGTCTCGGTTGCGCCGAGTCGCCGCAGGGAGCCGCGCTGGAGGAAGGGATAGCCGGCCGCCCCCATGACGATGGGGCTGCCGGGGGTGGGCTCCGCGCGCATCGTCCAGGTCCGCTCGTCGACTCCGAGGGCGGGGTCGAAGAGGGTGTGGGCGGCGAAGTCACAGGTGTAGGTGTTTGCACCATCTCCGGAGATCATCATTCCCCGGCCATTGGTGATGATCTCGATCTGCTCCCCGAGGATACTGGCCCGATGAACCCCCTCGGCAGGGCCGGCCGTCCCGAAGGTAGAGGGCATGGTGCAGAGCAGGGCCTGGGAGCTGATCCACAACGGATCCCCGTCGCGCTTGGAGAGGGGGACCTCCATTCCGGCCACCAGGAAGCGGCTGATGAGCCGGAGGGTCTCCCTGCGGCTGCGGGTGCGGAGGTTCCATGCGGGGATTCCGGTGAGGTTGACATCGGTGACCCGGCCGTCGGTGCGGACCACCAGATCGAGAACGCTGCCGGTGAGGAGGCCATCATACTCGTCCAGGATGGGCTGAACGATGTCCTGATCCCCAGGGAGGGAGGCCCCGGAGAGGCTGACATCGTTGACCAAGCAGCGGACTCGCCGCTTGCGTCCGGAGCGCTTCTCGGGACCGCCGATGCAGGAGAGCACGGAGCGGAGCTGGAAGCCGATCATCCGGGCGGTCTTGTTCTTCTCGGCGACGAACCACATGAACTGCGGGAGGGTGACCTCGGTCTCGACATAGAAGCGCTGGGGCTGATCCCAGTCCCACTCCATGTAGGGAATGCGGGCTTGCTCGGCGGCAGCGGCGAGAGCGATGAGGGTGAACATGACAGTCCCCTAACGACGGTGGATGCGGCAGTGGGTGTACAGGGGGCAGTTCGGACAGACCGCGACCTGATCGGTACCATCACACTGCCCGCTGATCCCCAGATGGGCGAGAGCGAAGTCGAAGCGGACCGGGTCGATTGGGTCGAAGCGAGACAGGGCTGAGGTGAGATCGACCGCGGTGCGCCAGTTGGGGGAGGCTCGGCGGGTGAGGCCGACCAGGCGGGCGATTCGGTGGACATGGGTGTCGAGGGGGATGACGAGATGGGCGGGGTGGAGGTGCCGCCACAGACCTAGATCGACCCCATCGGTGCGGACCATCCACCGGGCGAACATGGCCATCCGCTTGGCGGCGCTGCCCTCGTCCGGGGCGGGCAGCAGATAGCGCAAGCCCCGACTCCCGCTCTTCCAGCTCGGAGGGCCGGCGGGGGAGCGGACCGAGGCGTCGCGGATGGCGTAGACCATTCGGGAGAGCGCGGGGCCAATATCGCTCTCCCCTTCCCTCATCTCGACCAGGGCGCCCAGGGAGCCGTGCTGGTGGAGGACCCGGCGGAGTCCATCGAGCAGGGCGATATGGTCGGGGCCGCGGTTGAAGCGATAGACGAAGGAGGCCAGGATGGGCGCCTCTCGGGCGGGGTCGAAGCTGCGGACCCACTCGGCTGGCCCCCCCATGGTGTCGGCTCGATCGAGCAGGATGGCGATGGCCGGACCAAATAGGCTAACCCGCCCATAGGAGAGCCCCGAGGCGATGAAACCGGCGATCTCCTGGTCTGCGGGATCGGTGTAGCGATGGGCGAAGCGCACGGGATCGTGGGCGAGCCGGGCCTCGAGGTCGCAGCGGAGGACGAGGCGATTGAGGTCGGCTCCGAGGGCGTCGCTCATGGGAGGAGATCCAGGGGGAAGTCGGGGATCTCGAGCTCGACCCCTCTCCAGCGCAGATCGATCCGAGCGCGCCAGGGCGCGGGGATGCGCACCGCGTCGCGGTCGGTGGTGACCAGATCGCGGTCTTGAGACCATCGGGACAGCTCCTCGAGCTCGGACAGTCCATAGGTGTGGTGGTCGGGGAAGCTGCAAACCCTGCCGGACTGGAGATTGGCAAAGAAGTCGGCGCTGCGGCCGATCCCGGCGAAGGCGGCGAGGGGGCGCTGGGGAGGGCTGGGGCTCCATGGGCTGGGACGGCGGTGGGCTCGGAGGAGGGTGTCGACCCTGAACTCAGCCCGGGTGTGATGGGCGATCCTCAGGTCCGAGGGCTGGTGCAGTCCCCTGCCCTCTCCAGCGGGGATGAGGCCCCGAGCGGTCGGGAAGCGGGCGTCGAGGGTCTCGATGCGCAGATCGGCGCGGACGGAGGTGGTCTGTAGACCATCCTCGAGCAGAATGACCGAACACTCGCTCAGGGCGCGGACGGCGCGAGCGCGGTCGGGATGGGCGGTGGTGTGCAGGCCGCGGAGGGCGAAGAGCGCGCCCTCATCGCCCAACCAGCGGGGATCGGCTCCGTGGAACCGGGAGTCTCCGAGGGCGCGGTGCAGCCGTCCATAGCCCCGGGTGGCGACCCCGACCCGGTGACCGCGGGCCCCGAGCTGTGCGGCGATCCACAGCGCGGTGCTGGTCTTCCCCGAGCCCCGGGCGTTCGCAGACCCGATAGCGAGCACGGGTACAGCGGCTCGATAGCCGCTGCGGATCCGCCGGACCCTCATTCCGAGTCGCTGGAGCGGGGTGAAGGGGCGGGCCCAGGGACGGGGTGAGGACTCGGGGGCGGGGGCGGCGCAGTGGGCCTCGATCTGGGCGATGACCTCCGGCAGGGCGTCTTTGATGGGAGGGGCGGGCCTCCCCCAGGCGGACCGCAGGGCTCCGGCGAGGTCGGCGGGCCGGGGCGCGAGGTGGCCGCCGTGGAAGTCGGCTCGATTGGAGTGGATGTGGGGGCCGTGTACGAATGGGACCCCGGCCCAGCGGGCTTCGGCTGGGGAGTGGCCGCCGATCTGGGGGTCGAAGCTGCCTCCGATGAGGGCGACCGAGGCGCCGCGGATGAGCGAGTCGAGCTCGCCCTGGGTGTCGACGACGACATCGGTATGCGGGGGGACCTCGGTGAGGCTGGAGCGCAGAGCGGCCCCGGTGAGGGCCTGGACCTGGGGAACGCGCTCGGAGTGACGGGGGGCGAGGAGCAGCGGGAGTTCGGGGAAGACCTGGTCGCGGGCGGCGATCAGGGCGGCATCGTCTCCGGGGCGGGTGGAGATGCCGGCGATGAAGGGGGTGCTCCAGCGCAGGGGGTTGGGACCGGGCGGGCCGCCCTTGAGGGTGCCGGAGAGGCCGAGCACGGGGATGGAGCGGGACTCGAACCAGGCGCGGTCCTCGGCGGAGCGGAGGAAGACGGCATCGGGACCGCCCAACAGGGCATTTCGGAGGGATGCGAATCGCCCGGGCCGGGTGGCGATGCTCAGAATGGGCACGGCGTTGTAGCGGGCGAGACGGGCCAGGGCGGGGTACCAGCTCGACTCGATGAACAGCAGCATCGTGGGTCGGGCCTCGGCCCACAGCGGAGCGAGGGTCCACGGGTGGTCGACGGGTCGCAAGCTGTCGGCGATGCTCAGCCCGGCGGCGGTGTCGGTGGTGAGCAGCGTGGGCCGGGAGAGGGCGTCGGCGATGCGACGGCCGACTCGGGCCTCGCCGAGGCTGGCGGCGTGGATCCACACGGAGCCCGGCTGCACAGGGGCGGTTCCCCAGCCGAGCCGTTGGGGGCTGGTGGGCCAGTGCCCGGTAGCGAGCAGGGCGAGATCGACGGGCCAGGCTCTCATGCGGCCTCGCCGAGCTGGTTCCAGTGGGCGCGGTAGCCCGAGTGGGCGGCAAGGAGCTCGTTGTGGCGGCCCTCTGCGACGATGCGCCCGCCCTCGAGCCACAGCACCCGGTCCGCAAGGCGGGCGAAGAGCGGGTCGTGGCTGGCGAAGACGACGGCGACCGGGAGTGTGACGAGGTGTTCGGCGATGCGCTGGGCGAGGGCGGGCTCGACCTCGGAGGTGGCCTCGTCCAGCAGCAGGGTGCGCGGCTCGCAGAGCAGGGCCCGGGCCAGGCAGAGCCGCTGGCACTCCCCTCCTGAGAATCGCTCACCGCGCTCCCCCATGGCTACACCGAGGCCGCGGTCGAGGGCGAACTCCAGGCCGACCTGGCCCAGCGCCCGGGAGAGATCGGCGTCGGTGGCCTGGGGCGCGCCGAGGCGCAGGTTCTCGGCGACGCTGCGGTCGAAGACCCACGGCTCCTGGCGCAGCCACCGGGTGGGGGCGAGCTGCACGCTGCCCTGGGCGGGCAGATGGCCGGAGAGCACGGCGAGCAGGGTGCTCTTTCCGCTGCCCGATGCCCCGACGATGGCGAGCTTCTCGCCGGGATGCACGGTGAGGGAGATCGGGCCGAGCCGGCCGCCGACCCGAGCCTGATGAAGCTGAAGTTGGGTGCCCTGGGGAGAGGCCCGGGTGGGAGCGGCGAGCAGGGCTTCGATGCGCTCGAGGGCGGTGATGGAGCGCTGGAGCAGGGTCCACACCTCGGTGAGCCCGGTGAGCGGCCGCTGGAGCAAGGCGATGGCGGCGATGAAGGCGACGAGCTGGCCGGGGCTGAGGGTGTGGTCCCGGACCTCGGCGATGCCCCAGGAGAGCAGCGCGACCAGGGCGAGGGCGACGCTGAACTGCACCAGCGCGGGAGGGACGGCGCGCACCCAGTCCCGACGGGCCCGAGCGGTGGCCTCGGCGCGGGAGACGCGCTCGGCGCGGGTACGCTGGATGGCGGTGGCGCCCAGATCGATGGTGCTGTGCAGGCCCCCGTGCTGATCGCTGAGCTCGGAGAGCAGGGCGCGGTGGGCCCCGGTCCACCGACGGGTCGCGCTGCGCACGGCGACCCCGCCCAGCCAGGCGATGCCGCCGAGCAGGGGCACCAGCAGGGCGACTCGCCAGGCGAGGCTCGGAGCCAAGGAGATGGCGCTGAGCAGCAGCACGGTGGCCGAGATGGGGTTGCGGAGCGCGGTGACCAGGGCTGAGACCCCGTACTGGAGCTCGTCGGACTCGTGGGTGAGCGCTGCGAGGCGCTCCCCCACCCCGCCGGGCTCACAGACCTCGTGGAAGCGCTGGTGTACCCGCATCCGCAGGTCGTGAACCAGGCTCATGGCCAGCCGCCGGGTGAGCATGGAGCGCCCGACCATCAGCGCGGACTGGGCGGCGGCGATGCCGAGCAGGGCGAGCAGCCAGCGATCAGCGGGGCCGCCGCCGATCAGCGCATCGAGGGCTCCGCGCAGCGCCCACACCGCTCCAGCGGGGAGTAAGCCGCTGATCCCCAGTAATATCGCGGCGAATCCAAGGGTGGGAACGGACCCTCGAAAGTGCATGAGGTATCGGCGGTAGTGGCTCAGCGACGCACCTCGAACAGGTCCCAGCGGCCGACGGTCCTGCCTTGGTTATCGCGCGGAGCGAGGGGGTGGCGGGTCTTGTCCGGGTACGCGGAGTCGGTGCATAGGGTGTCTCCGGAACGGGCGGGGCGCACGAAGAGCAGCGCATCGGGGCTGGAGCTGGGCCACAGATCGTATTGATCGGGCCGGGCGCACTCGGGCTGGGCGACGGCGGGGATACCGGTGTACCAGGCGATCAGCGCGGCCTCCTGGTAGCGCTCGGTGCGCACCGGGATGGACTCGGTGGCGCGGGGCTCTCGGGGCGCGACACCGAGTGGGAGCGCCCAGCTCCCGACCGCATAGGCCAGGGGCCGGCCCTCGCGGATCCGGTCGGCGGGGTCGCTGCGCAGGGGGAAGACCCCGTACTCGGTATGGAGCACCAGGAGCAGGCTGGCGAAGAAGCCGGTCCCCACAGCGACCCAGGCGGAGCGGGCGATCCACCCGCGCCGGTGGCTGATCAGCACTCCCCCACTCACCCAGACCGGGGCGAGCCAGTGGGCCTCGGGAGGGCCGCCGATGGAGGCGAGCAGAAAGATCAGCGCGACCGGCGCGGTGGTCCACCAGGCCAGGCGGTCGATCCGGGTGAGCGGGCGCGCCCACAGAGCACCGCCGAGGGCGAGCACGGCGAAGGGGGTGGCGACCCCGAGCTGCTGGCCGAACACAGCGAAGGGCCCCGTCCAGCCCGGTGGGTTGGGGTTCCATAGGCCCTCGCGGAGCTGAAAGCCGACGCTCACGAGCTCATGGCTGGCCAGCCACGCGGCGTGGGGAAGCAGGAGCAGCCCGGTGAGCGCGCTCCCTGCCCACATCCATCGGGAGCGCCAGTCCCCGGTGCCGATCCACAGCAGCGGGAGCAGCACGGCCGCCGTGTATTTGGCGTAGATCCCGATGGCGACGGCGACCCCGGCGAGGAGCCAGGCCCGGCCGCCGCGGTGGGCTGCGGCGATAGCGGCGGCCCACGCCAGCAGCAACAAAGCGTCCGGTGTCGCGAAGCCGGTGAGCCAGGCCAGCACCGGGATGCCGACCCACCACCCCAGCCACAGGGCCCGATCCCCTACCGCGTCGAGGAGGACCAGCGGGGCGATGACCCCACAGACGATGGCGGGCAGCCGGATGGCCAGGTCGGTGTCGCCGAGGATCTGCCGGGAGAGCCACAAGATCCAGGCGATGAGCGGCGGCTGATCGTAGTAGCCCCAGGCCGGGTGCATCGACCAGATGGCGTAGTAGGCCTCGTCGGCGAGCAGGTCCCAGTGGGTGGCGAGGGCGAGCTTCACCGCGGCTACCCCGATGAGGGCGGCGAGGGCGAGGCCAGCAGGGGTTCGCTCGGAGCGCATGGGGAGGGTTATCGGAGCCATCGAGGAGAGCCCATGCCCGAAGAGCTCGTCGCCAAGCACTGCGTCCCCTGTCGAGGCGGTGTTCCGCCCATGACCCCCGAGCAGATCGCGGATCTGTTGCCCGAGCTGGACGGCTGGGAAGCGGTCGAAGACCACCACCTGCGCAAGCTGTTCGGCTTCGACGACTTCGCGAGTGCCCTGGCCTTCGTGAACCGGGTCGGCGCGGTCGCCGAGGCCGAGGGCCACCACCCGGACCTGCTCCTACGCTGGGGCTCGGTTCGGGTCGAGATCTGGACCCACAAGATCGACGGGCTCACCTACAGTGACTTCGTGCTGGCCGCAAAATGCGACGACGTGCGGTAGGAGTCGAGCAGCTGGGCCACCGCGGAGATGGCGGTGGGAGCCGAGAGCAGCGCGCGGAGCTCGAGCAGGGCTGCGGAGACGGGGTCGCCGCGGGATCCGAGCAGACTCGCTGCGTCTCGGGCGAGGGCGGTGGGGTCGAGCTGCTGGACCTGCTCGGGCACCAGAGCCCGGCCGAGCAGCAGATTGGGCAAGGCGATGGAGCCGACCCGCAGCAGGCGCCGACCGAGGCGATAGCTGATCGGAGAGGTCTGGTAAGCCACGACCATGGGCACCCCAGCGACTCCGAGCTCGAGGGTGGCGGTGCCCGCACAGACCAGGGCGACGCGCACCTGCTGGGCCATGGCTGCGGCGCTCGGGACCTGGCGCGCGCCCGGGCACACCGGATGCAAGCCCGGCGGCACCGCTTCGACGATGGGCAGGCCGAGCTGTGCGGCGGCCGCGGCGAAGACCGGGCCCAGGCGCCGGCGCTCGTGGGGCCGGGAGCCCGCGGCGATGCCGACGGCTTCGGGCCGGGCCGAGATGGGTGCTGTGCCGGCGGGGTGGCCGGTGAACCGCGCCTTGGGGCCGAACAGCCCGGGCTCGAAGGGGAAGAGGCAGGCCAGGGCGTCGACCGAGGCGGCGATGCGCGCAGCCCGGCCCGGGCGCCAGGCCCAGACCTGAGGAGCCACCCAGTGCACCACGGGTATGCCCTGACGTCGCAGCCGCGGAGCGAGGCGCAGGTTGAAGGAGGGGCTGTCGATGCTGAGCACCGCGGTGGGACGCAGCGCCGTGATCTCGCGCTCGAGCTGGGCCATACGCCGGGCCAGGCGGGGTAGCTCACCGACGATCTCGCTGATCCCGACCAGAGAGAGCTCATCGACCGAGCCGATGGACTCGCAGCCGGCTTGCCGTAGTGCGGGGCCGGTGATTCCCACGAAGCGGGCATCCAGCTGCCGGACCACAGCGGCGCCGAGCTGGTCTCCGGACCGCTCGCCGGCGAGCACGGCGAAGACGCTCAGCGCCCCAGCCCGCCACGGCACACGCCCCGCTCGGAGGCCTGGATGAAGGCAACCAGCTCGGCGACCTCGGCCACATCGGGGTAGGCCTCGGTGGCCCGGGAGAGCGCGACCTTGCGCGGCAGGCCGTCGACGAAGAGCAGCCGCCAGGACTTCTTGAGGGCGGAGATGACCTCGTTATTGGCCCCAGCCCGGCGCAGCCCGATGATATTGAGCCCATAGAGCCGGGCCCGGTCGCCCTGGGCGAGGGTGAAGGGCGGCACATCCTGGGCGCACATGGCCCCGCCTCCGACCATGGCCAGTCGACCGACCCGGGTGTGCTGATGGACCGCGCACAGCCCGCCCAGAACGGCTCCATCTGCGATCTGTACATGGCCCGCGATGGCGGCGCTGTTGGCGAATAGGCAGTCGTTGCCGACCGTGCAGTCGTGGGCGACGTGGCTATTGGCCATGAAGTAGTTGCGGTCGCCGATGCGGGTCACCCCTGCCCCCGATGAGGAGCCCCGGTGGGCGGTGGTGAATTCGCGGAAGATATTGTCTTCGCCGATGACCAGCTCGGAGGGCCCGTCGGCGTCGTGCTTGCGGTCCTGGGGGGCGTCGCCGAGCACGACATGGGCGTGGAGAACCGTGCCACGCCCGATGGTGGTGGGGCCGTGCACCACACAGTGGGGCCCGATCTTCACACCGTCTTCGATGGTGACATCGGGTCCGATGATCGCATAGGGGCCGACATCGATCTCACCGACCTGGGCTCTGGGATCGATGATCGCTGTGGAGTGCCAGCTCATGGCTCCCCCTTGTCGATGGTGGCCATGAAGGTGCCCGTCGCCGCGCGCTTTCCATCGACCCGGGCCGTTCCGGAGAACTTCCACATATGGTGCCTCTCTTCGATGAGCTCGACCTCGAGCTCAAGCACATCACCCGGCCGGACCATCTGGCGGAAACGCATCTTGTCCAGGCCGACCAAGTACACATTGCCCCCGGCCCGGGCCGCGGATGCAGAGGCGAACACGATGCCGGCGGTCTGGGCGAGGGCTTCGCTCATGAGCACGCCGGGCAGGATGGGGTTTCCGGGGAAGTGGCCCTGGCACCAGAACTCGTCGTCCCGCACATACTTGCGGGCGAGCGCGCGCTTTCCGGGCTCGAGTTCGACGACCTCGTCGACCATGAGCATGGGGTCCCGGTGCGGGATGAGCGCCTCGATCTGTTCTCGGTTCATTCGTCGGTCTCCACAGTGGGCTCTTCTATCCTTCGGCGCAGCCTCTCGACGACCCGCAGCGTCTCGGGGAGCCTGCGCAGGGCGGCGACCTCGCGCAGCCACAGCCGATACCGCCGAGCTGGGGAGCCCCCTAGGCGGACGCCCCTCGGCACATCGCGACTGGCGCTCGCCAGCCCAGCGAAGACCACGTCGTCGCCGACCTCGATGCCGTCGATGACTGCGGTACGCCCGGCCATCACGACGCGGTTGCCGAGCTTGGCACCCCCCGCGACCCCAGCGAATGCCGCGAGCAGGCACTGGGCACCGATCTGTACGCCATGGGCGACCTGGACGAGGTTGTCGAGGCGCGAGCCCTCCCCGATCCGGGTCTGGTCGAGAGCGGCCCGGTCGACACAGGCATTGGCGCCGACGACGACATCGTCCTCGAGCACAGCGGTGCCGAGCTGGGGCACGCGGATCACTCCATCTTGGCCCACCACATGGCCAAAGCCATCGGCTCCGATGATGGCGCCGGGCTGGAGCCACACTCGGGCGCCGAGCACACAGCGATCCATGACGACGGCGTGGGGCATGACCCGACTCCCCTGCCCCACCACGGCTCGCCGTCCGATGTAGGCGTGGGCGCCGATCCACGCGCCCGCCTCGATATGGGCACCGGCCTCGACCACGGCGAAGGGGCCGATGGTGGCGCCCTGCACATGGGCCCGGGGGGAGACGGATGCGAGCGGGTGCACTCCCGGATCGGGCCACTGCACAGGCACGATTCGCGCGGCCACTACGGCGTAGGCGTAGCGGGGGTTGGGGTGGCGGAGCGCGATGACCCCAGCTGGGACCGGGGTCTGGGGACGCACGATCACCGCGGTGGCGGCCGTGTCGGCGAGCATCTTCAGCCAACGCCCTCCGGTGCAGAAGGACAGATCCCCGGTGCTGGCATTGTGCAGGGACCCGACTCCGCGAATCTCAGCATCCGTCGGGCCATCGCAGCTGGCATCGACCCAGCCGGCGATGGTGCCGGTGGTGAAGGGGCCCGACGCGTGCATTCGCTACTTCTGAGCGGCGTTGTACCGCTGGACGAGCACATCGGTCATGTCGATGGTGGAGCCGCCCATGTAGATGACGGCCGCGCGGTCGAGCACGAGGTCGTAGCCCTTCTCCTTTGCGACCACGGCGCTGGTGGCCCGCATCTTCTTGTCGAGCTCTTGCAGCATGGTGTAGTAGGTCTGCTGCATCTCCTGCTCGTATTGCATGGAGAGCTGCTGGAACTGCTGCTGCTTCATCATCAGCGCCTGCTCTTCTTCGGCGCGGGCCGTGGCGGAGAGCACCATGGCGCGGCTCTGGAAGTCCTCGATCTCCTTCTTGAGAGCGGCTTCCTTCTTCTGAATCTCGGCCATACGGGTGGAGTACATTCCGTCGAGCTTGCTCTGGGCGGTCTTGCCCTCGTCGGTCTCGTTGACCGCTTTCTGGAAGTCGACGACGGCTACACCGCCGGCGAAGGCAGGGACAGAGGCGGAGATGGCGACTGCGATGGCGAATGCGCGAAACATGGGACTCCTCGAAGCAGACCGCTTGGTAGCGGATTGAGTGGCTCTCAGCCAGAACGACCGAGAGGCACGAGCTATTTCGTTGGAATTCGCGGGCCGAGCCCGCGACGGGTCAGAAGAATGAGCCGATGCTGAAGTCGAAGACGCTCTTTCGTTCCTCGGGGAAGGGCTTGAGCGGGATGCCGTACTCGAAGCGAAGCGGGCCGATCGGCGAGCGCCAGCGGACCCCAGCGCCGATCGCGGTGCGAAGACCAAATGGGCTGAGTCCACCCTGGTTCCACGGGTCGCCGAAGGTGTTGCCGGCATCGAAGAACACGACCGCAGAGACGCCGGCCTGTTGAATGACCGGAGCCTCGAGTTCGATATTGTTCACCCAGGTCTGGATGCCGCCGATGATGATCCGATCATCGGCACGGTTGGGATCGTCGGAGCTGACCGCCCGGATGCTGGGCCCGAGCGAGAACCAGTTGAAGCCGCGCACGCTGTTGATGCCGCCGGCACGGTACCGGTGGATGAAGGGAATGACCCGCCCATCGGTGCTGATGATCTGGCCCATGGTGCTGTTGAGCCGGAACACGAGCCGGTCCGAGTTCTTGATCAGCGGCTGGTAGTAGCGGATATTGAACCGGTTCTCGATGAAGTTGAACTGCCCGCCGAGCAGGTTGAGCACCTTCTTGTCGGAGATCCGGAAGCCCCCAGCGAGGCTGCTCGACAAGGACATGAACACGCCCTTGGTGGCGAAAATCCGGTTGTTCCGCTTGTCGAGGTTGAGGGAGAGCCCCAGGGTCGAGGTGATGCCGTTGCGGTACAGATCGCCGCCGAGCAGGCGCTTGCGGAAGGGGTCGATATTGGTGAGCCCGACATCCTCGATGGTGTACTCCATGCGGAGCTGCACATCATCGCGCTTGTCGAGGTAGCGACCGACCGCGACCGAGCCCCCGCGCTGGAACTCGTTGAGACCATTGCTGATCTGGAACTGTCCGAAGCGCCGGTCGATGCTGTAGCCGTTGATCTGGAAGGACCAGCGAGAGTCGAGGAAGTAAGGGTCGACGAAGGAGAGGTTGAACTGCTGACGGAGCCGGGAGTAGTTCACCGCCAGCGACATTCCCCAGCCGAGGCCAAGGAAGTTGTTCTTGCTGATATTGGCGTTGAAGACGAAGCTCTCGAGGTTGGAATAGCCCATGCCCAGAGAGAACGATCCGGTGGGCTGCTCGCTCACCTGGAAGTTGAGGTCGAGCACATCCGGCCCGTCTCCACGGGGGGTAGAGATGTTGACCTCGTCGAAGAAGCCCAGCCGCGACAGCCTCGCTCGCGACGCATTGAGGAGGGAGCCGCGGTACAGATCCCCCTCGTTGATCTGGATTTCGCGCCGCACGATCTTGTCGAAGGTGGGGTCGTTTCCCGAGACATTGATCCGACCGATCCGGATCTTCTCCCCCATCGAGATGTCGTAGGTGATGTCGACGGTCTTGGTCTCCGGATTGGGCTCGGAGAGCGGCACGACGTTGACGAAGGCGTAGCCCTGGTCCCGGTACAGCGAGGCGATATTTTCGCCGACCGTGTGGATGAGGCTGTACTTGAAGGGCTCTCCGGTCTCGATCTCCGGCCCGCTCGGGTCGAAGTTGAGGCTAGGCAGGAACTCCTTGCGGCCGGTGTACTCGCGCCAGGTGTCCTCCTGGACCTCGTGGACCGGGCGTCCCAGCGCGATGTCGAGTGCGGCGGCCTTGGTGAGCCCCTCTTCGGGGAGGAACTCTCCGGAGACGTCGATCTCACCGAAGTCGTAGCGATCGCCCTCGACGATGTTGTAGCTGATGAAGATGAACCGCTTGTCGGGCGAGAGGTAGACCTTGGGGGGATCGACCTTGACGTCGACGTAGCCCTCTTCGAGGTACACGGCGTTGACGACCTGTTGGTCGGCTTCGAGCTGCTCGCGTCGGAAGGTGCCGGTGTTGGTGAGCCAGGGCAAAAAGCCCCCTTCCTTCACCTGGAGGAAGCGTTTGACCTTGCTCTCGGGGAGGTTGTCATTGCCGTGGAACTCGATCCGCTGGACCAACACCTTGCGGTTCTCGACGATCTTGAACCGCAGATCGACCTGGTCGTCGGCAACCTCGATCTTCTCGACGTCGACATCGGCCAGGTAGTAGCCCTTCTCGATGTACAGATCGCGGATGGCGGCGGTGTTGTCGGACACCCGGGCGTCGTTGAGGACCGAGAAGGCACGCAGGTCCATGACCTCGCGAATATCGTCTTCGTCGATCTTCTTGTTGCCCTCGATGCGAATCTCGCGGATGGCGGGCTTTTCGTGGACGATGAACAACAGATCGACGGAGCCGTCGTCGTTGGTGGTCTTCTCGACCACGACATCCTTGAAGAAGCCCGTGCCCCAGACCGACTTGAGATCCCGTCGGACCTTCTCTGGAGAGAGGGAGTCGCCACGCCGGAGGCCGATATTCGAGAGGACAGCGGCTTCCTCGATGCGGCGGGTGCCCTCGACGGTGACCCGCCCGACCTTCCCGGTGGCTTCGACGGGGGCGCCGGCATGGGCGACCCAGGAGAACAGCAGCGCAAAGACGATGAAGAACCCCCTCATGAGCCCCCCTCCACAACGCCGTCGACGAGCCGAAGCACCCGAGGGAAGTGCTCTGCCAGCGCCATGGAGTGGGTCACGACGATGAGGGTGCTGCCGAGTTGCCGGTTCATCTGCAGCATCAGGTCGAAAACTCCGGCGGCCGTTTCCGGGTCGAGGTTGCCCGTGGGTTCGTCGGCCAGGACGAGACCCGGGCCCATAACCAGAGCCCGGGCGAGCGCTACTCGCTGCTGTTCGCCACCGGAGAGCTCGCCGGGAAGGTGGTCGAGGCGATGGCTCAAGCCGACCGAGCGCAACAAGGCCTCTGCCCGCGCCTTGGCCACGCTGGTAGGGCTCCCCGACAGCCGCACCGGCATCATCACATTGCCGAGCGCGCTCTGTTCGCGCAACAGATTGTGCGCCTGAAATACAAAGCCGATGCGCCGGTTGCGGACCGCAGCCCGTGCGGTGGCGTTCATCGAGCTGGACTCGCGGCCATCGATGGTGACGGTGCCCCGGGTCGGCCGATCGAGCAGGCCGAGCAGGTGCATCAGGGTGGACTTGCCCGACCCCGACTGGCCGACGATCGCCACCATCTCACCGGGCTCGAAGGTCGCGTTCATGCCGTCGAGCACGACGATCTCGCGCCGATTGAGCTTGTGGATTCGGGTGAGACCCCGGACTTCGATTCGCACGCCTGTCATTCGACCCGGAGCCCCTTGATGGGGTCGAGTAGTGCGGCGATGGACGCCGGCACCAGGGTGCTCGCCACACAGGTGATGAAGGCGCCACCGGCGATCAGCGCGACGTTGACGGGCTGGACCACGACCGGGAGCGTGGAGAGGTAGTACACATCGGTCTCGAGCGGCCAGCCATAGGCCCACAAGCCCCAGCAGGTGAGCAAGCCGACCCCGGTGCCAATGGTCACCCCAACAAAGCCAATGAACACGCCCTCGATGATGAATACGCGCAGGATGGAGAGCGAGCTCGCCCCCATGGCCTTGAGGATGGCGATCTCCCGAATCTTGGTGAGCACGACCATGATGAGCGTGCTGATCACCAGCATGCCGGCGACGGCGATGATCATCCACAGCAGCAGCCCCATCACCCACTTCTCGAGCCGGAGCGCGTCGAAGAGCTTGTCGTTGAGCTCCTGCCAGTTCTTGGCCTGGTAGGGGTAGCCGAGGTCTTTCTCTATGGCTTCGGTGATCCGTGCGGCCGCGTAGATATCGTCGACCTTGATCTCGATGGCGTTGACGGTGGGCCCCGTCTTGAGGAGGTCCTGGGCTGCCTTGTTCGACAGATAGGTCCACTTGTTGTTGTACTCGTACATCCCCGAGTCGAAGATCCCAGCGATGCGGAAGGTCTTCACGGTGGGGGTGGGCATCATGCCGATCATCCCCGCCCCGACGGGATTGATCAGCTGAACCTTGTCGCCCGGACGCACCAGGAGCTGCTCCTTGAGGTCCTTGCCGATGAACAACCCGGGAAACTCCACGTCGTCCGGATCGAGCTCGGGGTTGAGGGGCGGATACTTGTCCGCGATGCGCGCGAAGGTCGCATTCTTCTCCTCTAGAGTGGTGAGAGCGCCGTTGTAGCCGAAGATCAGGTCGTCTCGCAGGTGGGTGACATCGGGGGTGCGGATGGGATCGACGCCCTTGATGATGACCCCGGTGTGGCCCAGCCGGCTGCGAATCATCATCTCGCCGTATGCGAAGGGCGCGGATCCTATGACCCCCTCGACCTGGTCGATCTCGTCGCAGATCCGGACGGCATCCACGATCGGGCCCCCCTGGCGAGTGACGAGTATGTGGGCGTTCGCGCCGAGGATCTTGTTCCGAAGATCGATCTCGAAGCCCGCCATCACCGAGATGACGCTGTTGAGCACCGCCACCCCGAGAATCACCGCGAGGATGGAGACCAGGGTGGTGATGTTGGTGAGCACGCTGGTCCACTTGGGACGCAGATGCTCCCAGGCGATCCACAGCTCGGCCCGGTACGGAAGCGCTGGGCGGATGGGCGGCAGCGCGCCGAAATCGACGATCTCTGCGGCCTCGGAGCCCGAGTGTGGCACCGGAGCGGTCATGACGTGGCCGGACCCCCGCTGCTCTCGGGGCGGAGCGTGGGAAACAGGATGACCTCGCGGATGGAGAGCTTGCCGGTGAGCAGCATGACCAGCCTGTCGATCCCGATGCCCTGCCCCGCTGTGGGAGGCATTCCGTAGGAGAGCGCTCGGACGTAGTCGGCGTCGAAGTACATCGACTCCTCGTCGCCCGCTTCACGCGCGCTGGCCTGCGCTGCGAAGCGCTCGGCCTGATCGACTGGATCGTTGAGCTCCGAGAACGCATTTGCGATCTCCCAGGTGGCGATGATGAGTTCGAACCGGTCTACGCGCGACGGGTCCACATCATTTCGTCTGGAGAGTGGGCTGATCTCGGTGGGGAACCCGGTCACGAAGGTGGGGTTGACCAGCTTGCGCTCGACGTAGGTGTCGAACAGCAGCTCCCACCACTTACCTCGGATGCTGGGGAGAGTATCGGTCTCCCCGACCTTGTGGTTGGCCCGCCAGAAGGCCTCCATCTTGTCGGGGTGCTCCAGATCGGCCAGCGGAATGCCCGTGTGCTCGGCGATGAGGGCGTCCATATCGGCCCGCCTCCACGGCGATCCGAAGTCGATGCTGTGCTCGCCGAACTGGACCGTGGTGGTGCCCAATAGCTCTGTGCAGAGCCCAGCGATGAGCTGCTCGGTGAGGTCCATGAGGTCGGTGAAGGTGGCCCATGCCCAGTAGAACTCGAGCATCGTGAACTCGGGGTTGTGCTTGACCGACACCCCCTCGTTTCGGTAGCTGCGGTTGATCTCGAACACCTTGTCGAAGCCGCCGACGATGAGCCGCTTGAGGTACAGCTCTGGGGCGATCCTCAGGTAGAGCGGCATATCGAGGGCGTTGTGGTGGGTGATGAAGGGTCGCGCTGCAGCCCCACCGGGGATGACCTGGAGCATCGGGGTCTCGACCTCGAGGAAACCGCGATCCTCAAAGTAATTCCGGATATTTCGTACGATCTTCGAGCGAAGCCTGAAGGTCTCCCGAGTGTCGTGGTTCATGAACAGGTCGACATAGCGCTGCCGAGCCCGGAACTCTGCATCGTTGACACCGTGGTAGGTGTCCGGGAATGGGCGCATGATCTTGGAGGCCAGCTGGACCTCGGAGGCCATGATGGTGAGCTCGCCGACCCGGGTGCGGATGACCTTGCCCCGGACCCAGACGATGTCGCCACGGTTGAGCTTGTCGACGTTGCCGAACATCTCCTCACCGAGGATGCGCTTGAGCGCCATGACCTGGATGCGGCCCCCGAGTACGGCTGGATTGCCCTCTCGGTCGAGGGTCTGCACATTGCGTTCCCCCGCGTCCTGCACATCGAGGAAGGCGGTCTTGCCGTGGGTGCGCAGCGACATCATGCGGCCGCCGATGCGGACCTCGCCGTAGTCGACCTCGTCGGGCTTCTCGACACCCGCCATCGCCGAGTGAATCTGCGTGGAGCTGTGGGTGACCGTGAAGCCATTGGGGAAGGGCTCGACGCCCCTGCTGCGGCATTCGTCGAGCTTTGCGAGCCAGTCGGGATCGAAGGTATACATGTCCTGTTCCGGTTGAGTGGGGCCAACTAACGCGGCGGCCCTACCACTGGGACAGGAGCTCCGAGAGCGTCTCGTCGTCGACATAGATGTCGGCGATGGCCGGTTGCTCGAGCAACCACTCCGACAGCGAAGCGGCCTTGGCGTCGTAGCTGATAGGCATGGACAGGATCTCAGCTACGCCCCGTCCGAGGTCGGCTGGGTGATGATCTTCTTCGAGTTCGAGATCTTCGCGGCGAATCAGCAGCTCGATCAGGCTGATGGCCTCGCCTACTTCGTCCATCTTCTGGTCGGAGAGCTTGCTGCCGTCGGCCAGGGTTTGTTTGGCGGCCCCGGCGTCTGCGGGAAGCGGAGGATCCTCTTCGGCTGGGGGGGCCTCGAGGTCATCCTCCTCATCATCGAGGTTCTTCAGCGCCTCGAGCAGGGCGGTGAGCCCCTTGGGTGGTGCGGGGAGATCCTCTTCTGGGACGGGAGACCCGTCGAGCTCCCGCTCTTCGGTGAGGAGCGCGGCATCGGGAAGTTCGCCGACGAAAGCCTCGAATGTGGTCTCGTCGCCCCAGTCGAGCTCGTCCTCGTCGGGGCTCTGATTGCGTGGCCCGCCCGACTCGGGAACGCCCGATGGCATGAGCACGGGGATCTCGGTCTCGAGGGGGTAGAGCAAGCCATTCTCGACGTCTTCGAGACCGGCGTTGAGCAGCAGCTTGCCGTTCTTGACGGCCACGGTGGCGTCTTGGAGCTGGGCCGAGGCGCCGTCGATCACCGCCTGGCACTTGAACAAGATGTCGAGCTTGTTCAGCTCTACTCCCAACGCGAGCTCCTCCGAGCCGTCCGCTGGGACCGGTAGGGCCGCGAAGCGAAGTTGAATATCTTCGAGATCTGCCGTGAGGTCGAGCTCGAACCCACGATCAGAGAACCATTTTAGAGTGGCGGTGCCGGACATTCCCGGCCCTTAACAGGACTGGGGGCGGGATCACGCCCCGTCTTCGAGGGTGCCCTCTGCGCGTGCGGCGAGCCAGGACTCCATGAAGCGGGTGATGTTGCCATCCAGGACCCGGGAGACATCGCCAATCGCGAGGTTGGTCCGCAAATCCTTTACCTGTTGGTAGGGCTGCATGACATAGGACCGAATCTGGCTTCCGAAATCGATCTTCTTCTTGAGAGCGTTGACTGCATCCTGAGCTTCCTGACGTTTCTCGAGCTCGAGCTGGTAGAGCTTCGCTCGAAGCATCTTCATGGCCTTGTCGCGGTTCTTGTGCTGGGAGCGCTCGGCGCGGCACAGTACAGCGATACCGGTGGGAAGATGACGTAGGCGCACGGCTGAATCGGTCGTGTTGATGTGCTGGCCCCCTGCCCCGCTGGCCCGCATGGTCTCCATCTCGATGTCCGCCGGATTGATGTCGATCTCGATGGAGTCGTCGATCTCCGGGTAGGCAGCGACGGCCGCAAAAGCCGTATGACGGCGGGCGTTTTGGTCGAAGGGAGAGATCCGCACCAGGCGGTGGACCCCGCTCTCGGCCTGGAGATAGCCGAATGCGTAGGGGCCCCGAATCGCGAGCGTGGCGCCGCGAATACCCGCTTCTTCGGCGGGTGCGTGGTACAGCAGCTCGGTGGTGAAGCCCCGCTGCTCTGCCCATCGGCCGTACATCCGTAGCAGCATCTCGGCCCAATCCGCTGCGTCTGTGCCCCCCGCGCCGGCGTTGATCTCGATGATCGCGTCCATGGCGTCTTCTTCGGCCGCCAGCAGGCGGCGGGTCTCGAGCCCACGCAGCTTGTCTTCGAGCACGGCGAGCTGTGCGCGGGCTTCCTCTGCAGTCTCCTCATCGGCCACTTCGTTGGCGAGCTCTACGAGGGTGGCGATGTCGTCGACGGCCTCCGATAGGCCATCCCAGTCCTTGATGACTCGCTCGATCTGGCCTTTTTCCTTGAGGATACGCTGGGCGCGCTCGTTGTCGTCCCAGAAGCCAGGTGTAGCGCTCTGGGACTCGAGATCGGCGACATTGCGGCGCTTTCCCTCGATGTCGAGGTGCCCATGAAGGACCTCGATTCGTTCGGAGAGGGGCCGGAGCTCTGATGTGATGTCCTCGTACATAGACGGGTTCTATCCGCCCGACGCGCTCCGTGCGATCAAGCCTTCGGGGGCCAGGCCGACGGCGGAGAGGAGCTGCGCTTCGAGCTGGTTCATCCGGCTCCGGTCGGACTCGTCTGCGTGGGTGTGGCCCAGCAGATGGCACACACCGTGGACCAGGAGCACCACGAGCTCGACGTCGACATCGTGGCCCCGCTCGCTGGCCTGTCGTAGCGCGGTATCGAGGGAGATCACCACATCGCCGAGCAGCACGGGCTCGGGGGGAAGCGAGGCGGGTGTGCCCGGCTCCTTCCACTCGAGCTGGGGGAAGGAGAGCACATCGGTGGGCCCGTTCGTGGACCGCCACTGCTGGTTGAGTGGAGCGATGAAGGCGTCGTCACAGACGAGGAGGGAGAGCTCCCAGTCCGGGCGATCGGCAGCGTCCAGGACAAGCTGGGCTTTCTCGGCGAGGGCTTCGATATCGAGCCCTCCTGTGGACCCGGTGGTGCTCGCGACGACGGCCATCAGTCCCTTCCTCGTGGAAGATGTTGGACCGACTCGTAGTCTGCGCCGGTGCCCATTGCACTCTGGGGAGCGACGGTGACCGGCGGTGGGAGCTCGTCTCCCTCTCCTGGAAGGCGCCGTAGACTCGGAGGCGGAGTGCCAGGGAGCACCTTCTGGTGGCCTTGAGCGATCTGAATCGGGGACTCGAGTGGCGGCGGAAGCGGTTCTACGGGTTCCTCTCCAGGAGGGGGCGATGAACCGGTCGGGAGCTCGAGGGTGATGAGCCCGGGCCGCGGCGTGGGCATGGGCTCGGGAGCGTCCGCTCTGGAGACATCGGCCGTCTGGGGGTACTCGATCCGCTGATGGTAGATGCCGAGCAGGACCGTGACGAAGGTGTCCGCAATGGTGTGGATCTCTTGAAAGGTGAGCGGACACTCGCTGAATTGCCCATCTGCCATCACCGAGCTGACGATCTTGCTGATCATCAAGCGGATGTTGTCCTCTGTGGGGGTACGGATGGTACGGGTCGCGGCCTCGACCTTGTCCGCGAGCATGATGACACCGGCCTCGCGATTGCTTGGCTTGGGGCCCGGATAGCGGAAGGCAGCCTCGTCGACGGGACCTGGCTGCTCCGCCGCCTTGGAATAGAAATACTGCAAGAGCCCCGTGCCGTGGTGCATCCAGATGTTGTCCTGAATGGGCCGCGGGAGCTTGTGCTCGGCCGCCATCCGGCCGCCCTCGGTGACGTGGCTGATGATGATCTGCGCGGATGTGTGGGGGTCCAGGCCGTCGTGGCGGTTGCCCCCCTTTCCCTGGTTCTCGACGAAGTACTGGGGCTTGAGCGCCTTGCCGATGTCGTGGAAGTAGGCGGAGACCTTGGACTGCAGCGCATTCGCACCGATCGCCTCGGCGGCGGCCTCGCTGAGCGAACCGACCATCACCGAGTGGTGATAGCTGCCCGGCGCTCGGAGCATGAGCTGGCGCATGAGGGGGTGATTGAGGTTTGCGAGCTCCATCAAGCGGTAGTCGGTGACGAAGCCGAGCGACTCGAACAGCGGGGTGAGCCCGAGCACCAGGAATGCCGAAGCGATGCCGCCGCTCAGCGCGAACATCATGGACCACACCGGCCGCATAGTCGTTGCGAGGGTGACCTCCCCGTCGATGACATAGAGCTGAACAAAGTGGATGACGAGCACGGTAGCGGCGTTGACCAGGGCGACCTGGAGCCCCGCTCGGAGCACCGCGATGCGTTCGCGGGTCTGGGAGACCGAGGCTGCGGCGGTGAGCCCGGAGATCAGGAAGAAGGCGACCGGGAGCACCGCCATATCCATCACGAGCCCGACCGTGATCGAGGCGACCAGCGTGAAGATCACAGACCAGGAGACGCCCATCAGCAGCCGCACCAGCATCACCGCTCCCGCGACCGGTACGACGAACCAGACCGACTGGGCTTCGGCTTCATAGCCGACGAGGGAGGCAACCCCTTCGGATGCAGCGACCGTGATGCGTGCCATCACGATCACCAACACCAGTAGGGCTCCGGTGCTGGCCAGGTTGCGGAAGCGCGTGTCGAAGCGGTCCATATAGGAGGCCCCGAAGGAGTAGCTGATCCCGAGCAGGAGCATCAGGAAGGTGGCGATGCTCCCCCACTCCAGCGCGGTGGCTTGCTCTCCCTGCTGGGCCTGGAGGGCCTCGTACAGCAGGATGTGGCGCTGAGAGAGGGTGTCGCCCTCTCGGAACAGCACCGTGCCGCGCTTCACGCTCTGTGGCTGAAGGCGCACCTCACGCACGGCCTGTTGCCGCCTCTCTTCGGTCTTCAGTGGCGAATAGCTGAGATTTGCGCGGACCAGGGAGCGGGCGATCCCCGCGGCCGCCTTCCCGCCTGGTGAGCGCCCGGCTTGGCTGTTGAGGGTCCGGAGGCTGATGCGCTGCCGGACATCCTCTGCGGTGAGGACACCGTCGAGGTCCTGCTGGATCCGGTCGGCCGACTCATCGCCGAGCTCGATGACCCGGATCGCCCGACCATCGCGGGGCAGGTCGGCGCGGTCGGCGACCACCGTACCCGTGAGGGCCTCTCCCAGGAGCTCTGCAACCAGCTCCTCGTAGGGCACGGTGAAACCCTCGTCGAAGAGCGCCTCGACATCATCGGCCACCAGATGGACTCGGAGATCACGGGTGAATTGCTCTTGCACGGTGTGGCGGAGCCCAGATGCGTCTGCCCCGGGCGAGGCCCCTTCTGCGGACGCGATGAGGGCACGGGCATTGGCGAAAGCCATCCGTACATTGATCAGCGTGTCTTCTCGAACGCCGGACTGGTGGACGAATACCGGGAGCTCGCTCTCCTCCGCTTCCCGACGACTTTCCTCGTATGCGTCGAGATCCTGGTACTTGAAGCCGACCGGCGCCTTGATGGTTCGGGGTGCGATATCCCCAACCACGAGCTCTTCCGACGGGGCTCGGGACCAGTCGACGATGGCGGTGGCGCAGACCACGGACACCGCTACGAGGAGCAGCGCTCGCCAGAACCAGTGGCGCTCTCGGGGCGGGTTCACTCTCCCGCCTCATCATTTCTGCCGTACGCGTCGATGATCTCGGCCACGAGCGGATGCCGGACGACGTCGATGGAGCTGAGCTTGACGATCGCGATTCGCTTGACCTGGGAGAGCACGCCGAGGGCCTGCACCATGCCGGATTGGTATCGTCGTGGAAGGTCGATCTGGGTGATGTCGCCGGTGACGACCATCTTCGAGTCGGGCCCGAGTCGGGTCAGGAACATCCGCATCTGCTCGCGGGTGGTGTTCTGGGCCTCATCGAGCACTACGACAGCCGACTTGAGTGTGCGTCCGCGCATGAACGCCAGCGGTGCGACCTCGATGGTGCGGCGCTCGAGCATGCGGGCGATCCTGTCGGCGGGAAGCATGTCATCGAGTGCGTCGTAGAGAGGCCGCAGATAGGGGTCGACCTTCTCATTGAGATCTCCCGGTAGAAAGCCTAGCTTCTCACCAGCCTCGACGGCTGGGCGCGTGAGGATGATGCGCTGGACATCGCCGCGTTTGAGGGCGGCGACGGCGATGGCCATCGCCAGGTAGGTCTTGCCCGTACCCGCAGGCCCCACCCCGAACACGATGTCATGGGTGCGTAGTGCATTGAGATACTCACGCTGGCCCGCAGAGCGCGGCGTGATCCGGCGCCCATCGACCCCGATGAGGACCGTGTCATCAAAGAAGATGGAGAGCCTGGCCCCGGGCTCGTGTTCGAGGATGCGAATGGAGTGCGCGATATCGTCACGGTGGAGCGGATGGCCGCTGGAGATGAGCGCATAGAGCTGTTGAAGGAGGACTCGGGTACGCTCGACCGCATCGCCGTCCTCTCCTGAAATCAGGATCTGCGCGCCGCGCTGAGACAAGGACAACCCGGTTCGTTCGCCGATGAGCTGAAGATGGCTACCCATCTGGCCCACCAGCTCCCGGACGCGATCATTGTCGTCGAATTCGACGATCGAAGCTTCGCTGGTCGTGTGTCTCACACCAGAACGCTAACAACGAACCCCGCCTGCGGGAAGTGGCAGCCCGGTACGGGCCGGCGCCGACCCCTAGCTGGCGTGGCTGAATGGGGAGTCCGCGATGGCCTCGGAGAGCACGTGGTCGGGCGCCGGTTCATAGTGGGAGAACTCACCGTAGAACCGCCCCCGTCCCGCTGTCGCCCCCTGGAGGCGGGGACCGAATGCACGCAGATCCCGGTAGGGCATATGGGCGCAGACCCGGGTCTCTGCTCCCAGCACCTCGAGCCCGACGATTCGTCCCCGTCGGCTGCTGATCTCAGAGATGACGTGACCGATCTGGGTTCCACGGGCGTAGACATCGACCTGCCACCATGGCTCGAGGATGCGGGTGCCCGCCTGCTCGAGAGCGCTGCGTGTGGCGAGCTCGCCAGCGATTCGGAAGTGGTCCTCTGTGGACTGGAGGATGTCGTATTCGCCGCCCGTGAGGCGCACGGAGGCGCCGAGCACCGGGTACCCCGCAGTAGGCCCGTGCTGAAGGGCGATCCTCACCCCTTCGTCGATAGCCGGGCGGAACTTGCGGGGCAGCTCCTCGGGGTCGGGGTGGGCGTCCTCGAAACCCACTCCATCTGCCGGGGAGAGCGGAGCCATATCCACCTGGCAGGACCCGTACTCCACTGCGAGCCCATCGGGGTCTTCCTTCCGGTGGACTCCCGCAACCCCGTGGACAACCGAGAGTGGCGTTTCCCGGTATGGAATGGGTGGCAATCCGGCGTCGACCTGAACGCCGAGCCGGTCGGCCAGCCTCTCGAGGGCGAGGTCGAGGTGCGCGTCGGAGGACCCGCGGAGAAGCAGCTGCCCGGTCGTCTCGTCGGTGTGGAGCTCCAGCGAGCCATCCATGGCGAGCAGCTGGTTGGCCGCCTGCTGGAGGCGCCTTGCGTCCGACGGAGTGCGGGGGCTCAGCGCATAGGCCATCATCGAGGGCGGGGCCTGAGGTGCGGGAATCCACATCCGAGAGGCGCTGTGGAAGCACGCCCCTGGACGCCCCGGCAGGGGGTCCCAGGTAGCCAAGAGCGCACCCGCTCCCCGCGTGTGAGCCGTGGAGCGGCGAGGGCCCCGGAGCTTGTACAGCTTGCGGACCTTGCCCGACTCCCCTGTGTTGGAGTTGATCCAGGTCTGGTTGGGTGTGGCCTCGCCTTGCCAGACCCGAAGCACATGGTAGGGCTCGCCGCTGGAGTCGAGCTGTGTGGCGACGAGCTGGGCGAGGAAGGCCCCGTCCGGTTGGACCTCGATCGGTGTCCCGTCATCCTCGAAGGCCGTCGGGCCTCGGCGATCTGCGGCGGAGGGCAGGAATTCGACCAGGAAGTCGAGCAAACGCCTGATTCCGTACCCACTCGTGGCCGACCCGAACAGCACCGGGACGATCTCGCCGGAACGTACGGCCGCGCTGAGTGCCTCGCGCAACCTCTCGGGCGGCACCTCGAGGTACTCCAGGTAGTGTTCGAGCAGCGCGTCATTGGTCAGTGCGACCGCCTCGGTCAGCTGCTCCGAGAACCGGGTCATCCAGCGCTGGGCGGGCTCGATGGGCTCGCAGCCGTGCTTCATGTCGAGCTCGCCTGTGAGTAGGTCGACCACACCCGTGCATTGGCCCCCTTCCCCGACCGGTGCTTCGACCGGCACCACCTTGCGCTCCCCTGCGGCTGCCTGCACCCCAGAAAGCACACTCCCGAGATCGTGTGGCCGGTCGAGCTTGTTCACGAAGATCACGGTGGGCACCCCCCGCTGGAGGGCCTCGTTGATGGCGATCTCGGCCGTGCCCCCGAGATCCTCGGCGGCATCTACGACCACGACCACCGCGTCGGCCACGGCGATGCCAAGGGATCGTTCGTAAGACAGAGCGGCGAGACCTGGCGTGTCGATGAGCTGAATGAACTCCGCTCCCCACTCGATCCAGGCGAAGCTGGACTGAAGCGACTGCTGTCGCCGGCGTTCGGTGGGGTCGAAGTCCAAAAGCGAGGTGCCCTCGATGACGCTCCCGGCCGTACGGACGGCGCCAGACAACGCCAGGACGGACTCGGCCAAGCTGGTCTTGCCGGAGCTTCTGTGTCCGATGAGGGCGATGTTTCGGATATGGGGCGGAGAGTACGTCGCGCGAGCGGCCATGCAGCTATCTCCTCGGATCCCGAACTGGATCGTAACGAACTCGAGGGGTTCTACACAAGGCGATCCGTCGCCGAACGACCGGAGTTCCGCGATGTTGGCCCCCGGGGACCAGATCCATCACTACATCGTCGAGGCTGAGATCGGAGGTGGCGGCATGGCTACCGTGTACCGGGTTCGCCACGCGATCCTCCAGGCACCATTGGCCCTGAAGGTGCTCGACCCCCGCTGGGTGGATCGTCCGGATCTTCGAAAGCGGTTCCTCGCCGAGGGTCGAATTCAGGCTCTCGTGCAGCACCCCGCGATCGTCATGGTCACCGATGCGGTCGTCGACGCCCCGCGAAAGATCGCGGGGCTTGTGATGGAATACGTCGAAGGGCCCAACCTCGCAGAGCTCGTCGCCCGCATGAAGTCGCCGCCCGATCCCGGGCTGGTCCGCTCGATCGTATTGCCGGTCTTCGAGGCCATGCAGCACGCTCACGGCGAAGGCGTGATCCACCGAGACCTCAAACCCAGCAATGTGCTGCTCTCCCGGGATGGGGCCGGGGTGTGGCATCCCCGGGTGGCAGATTTCGGGATCGCCTATGTCGAGGAAGCTGCGGAACGTCTGACCCGGCTCCGGATCACAGGCGAGGCCTCCGGCTACCTGGGAACCCCCGCGTTCATGGCTCCGGAGCAAGTCTCCGGCGGTAGCCCGGACCGCCGCTGGGATGTGTTCTCGCTGGGGGTTCTGCTGTATGAGCTGGCCACGGGGGGCGTGCATCCCTTCGAGCGGGAGAGCGACCAGGCGACCCTCGGGGCAATACAGCTCGGTCGGTACCGCGATCCCCGGGAGATCGTGCCCGATCTCGATCCAGCCATCGCGGCCTGCATCGACGCGGCGGTCCAGGTCGATCCATCCCGGCGGGCCAAGAGCTGCGCAGAGCTGATCGCGATCCTGCAGCGCGCCGAGGCGCCACCGATGCCTACGGGCGATCCGGAGCCGGAAGCCGTTCGAACCGACATGCCACCGAGTTTTCTCGAGACCACCGGACCCGCCAGCGAACGGAAGGCGTGGCGCCTGGCGACCCCCGTCGTGCGGATCGGACGAGGGGATGCCGAGGTGGCCTTGGGTGTGGTCGCCAATCTCGAGGCTCTCCATTGCACGGTCAGCTGGAGCGGGTCCAGGTGGATCCTGGAGAACCGCAGCAAGGTAGGGACGCGGGTCAATGGCGCCCGGGTGACCCACATCCCCCTCGAAGACGGGGATCTGATCGGGGTGGGCCATCAGATGCTGAAGTTTCACACCACCGCTCTGAGGTCACCTCCGATCCCCGAACCCGCGTCAGCCCCACAAGTGTCGACGCCGAGCGGACCCCACCTCGAGATTCCCGCGACGATCTCCTACCTGGACGCAGATCCCGCGCGAGTTGCCATCACCCTCGACGGGTTGGTGATCGGTGCCGCAGAGAGCTGTGATGTGCGCATCCGCGAACCCACCGCGGCCCCTCGGCACTGTCGGGTCCGCCTCCAGGGCATGGACGTCATTCTCGAGGATCTCGGCTCGGCCGTCGGCACCCGGGTAGAGGGTCAGAGCATCCGGTTTCGGCGTCTGGCCGACGGGGCTCACATCGAGATCGGCGCAGCGGTGATCCGGTTTCGCAACCGCTGATAAGGTCTCCCAAGGAGGACATAGATGCAGTGCCCGCGTTGCTACTTCGACAACCCCTCGGGCACGCGTGTCTGTGAGTACTGCGGCGCCAAGATCGAGAGCACGACCGGGGCCGGCACAGGTGGGGGATCCGCTTCTCAGAAGCGCAAGACCATGCTCGGCCCCGTGCCCACGGTGGGACAGACCCCGCCCGCCCGTCCGCCAAAGCTGCGGCAGGTGCGGATCGATCCGGACGATCCCTTCAGGGTAGCCGCCCAAGGAATTGGTGCGGAGCCCTCCCGTCCGGAGCCCGAGTCGGCTTCTTCTCCGGTAGCGGCCCCCCCGTCGCAACCGGATCCCCCACCGGCCGAGTCCCCGGCCCGACCCGAGCTGTCGATCGCTCCCCCAGCCCGCCGATCGAGGCGGGCCACGGTAGTGACCCTGAGTCGTCCAGACGAACCTTCTGTAGCGGGGGCCGCGATCATCATTCCCCCAACGGGCAGCGCGCGGGCGATCCTGCTTCGGGAGGGCCGCACCCGAATCGGCCGTCGAGAGGGCGCAGAGATCCGGCTCGAGGATCCAAAGGTCAGCACCGATCATGCACTTCTGCGTATAGAAGCAGGGCAATCCTGGCTTCTGGATACATCCTCGAACGGCACTTTCGTCTCCGGCGTCCCGTGCATCAACGATCGCGCAGATGTGTCCGACGGCGCAGTGCTTCGCGTCGGCGAGACCCGTATTGTGGTCAAGCTGATCGGAGAGGACGCCCTCGCTCATCTCGCGCTGGAAGACTGAGGGGCCGTCTTGTTCCTGCTCACTCTCGGGGCCTTGGCGAACCAGGGCGCGTCCTTCGTCGAGCCTCCCCACCTAAGAGAGGGCGCGGTCACGGCCCGTGTCGTCATCGAGGACCCCGCCTTCCCCGAAAACGCAGGAGGGGGTCTTCTGAAGCTCGTGGTGGATGGAAAGTCCCGCCGCACCCGGGCCCAGCGCGCGATCAAGGACGGGGTGACCACTGTCCTCTCGTTCGATGGCAGCGGTAGTTTCCGGCGCAACCAGGACTCCGCCTTCGCACTCGCTGAGAGCTACGTGGAGAACCGGCTACCCAAGGAATCGATCGGCGTGATGGTCTTCGGGAGGAAGGCCGAGGCCTGGGCCCCAGTCGCAGACAACGAGTCGATCGAGGCCAACCTCGCAGAGGCTCGGGACCTGGGCGCGGTTCAGCAGGAGACTCGGCTCGCGGCATTTGTTCGGGAAGCCGTCGAGGCTGCGAGTGCAGCTCTTCCGCGCTCTCAAGGAGGGGTGCGCCGGGTGATCGTGTTCACCGACGCGGGTGAGGAGTCCCAGGTCTTCGACGTGGAAGAGGTGGCAGACTTCGCTCGTGCGCGTGGGGTGATCGTCGACGCGGTGGTCTTCGCCCGACCCGGTTCAGGATCCTACGCCGAGGATCTCGACCGGGTGGTCAAGCTCACACACCTCTCTGGCGGTGGCGTCATTGAGGTGCACGGCGCGGATGCCGACCCCAACTCCATGGCCGACCTGGTGAAGCGGGTACGACATCTGTACGACGTGGGGGCGCCCTACTGCGGAGAGGCGCCGCCCAAGGTGTCCGTGCGGGCTCCCGATGGGGTGCATACCGACAGCCTCGTCGCAACGGGGCAAGCAAAGCCCTGCCCAGAGAGTGAGAACGGCGCGGTCGCGCCGCGACCAGTCGACGTTTCGTGGGCTGCACCGACCGGGAAGCTCGGGGGGCTGTTGTGCTTGGCTCTAGCTGTGCTGGTACTGGGCTTGCTCGGTGCGGTGGGCTGGCTGCTCGCGAGCAGGGATGAGGGAGACGGCCCGCCTTCGCCTCCGTCCAAAGCACCCGTTGCGCCATCTCCCAAGCCAAAACCGCCGGCCGCGACACCGATGGTCCCATCAAAGCCTGTCGATGAAAGTCCTGTTTTTTCCATGAATCTCCCGGAGACGCACCTGCGGGTGGTCGAGGGCGATCTCCCGGGCACCACGCGCTGGCGTTTCGCGGGGCGTATTCTCCGCGTGGGCGCAAGCGCGGAGGAGAACGACGTCGTGGTGGACCTGCCGCAGATCAGCAGCCGACACGCCCGGTTCGAGCTCTTCCCTTCCGGGGATGTCTTCATTGAAGATCTCGGTAGCTCGAACGGGACCTGGGTAGGATCCGTCCGATTGCGCCCAAATATTCGCACCCAGATCCCTCTCGGCATGCGCGTCTCGCTGTCGAGTCAGCTGGTCTTGGTAGTAGAGCAACCGCACCGGGGGAGAGCTTGAGTCTGGTCGTCGATAGCCGAACCCATATCGGGTTGGTACACCACACCAACGAAGACAGCCTAACGATCTTCGAAACGCCCACCGGCACCCTTCTTTCCGTCTGTGACGGTATGGGCGGCATGGGGCGTGGGGACGAGGCGAGCGCCATCGCGGTGCGAGTCCTCGAGGAAGAACTCTCCAACGCCACAGGCTTTCCTCCTGACCGCATGGAGGCAGCGATTCAGACGGCGGATGTGGCCATCCGTCAAGAGCTCGCGGTCCCGGGCAACACTCCCGGCTCCACCGCTGTGCTGGTCCATATCGACGGCGGGCTCGCCCACGTGTCCTGGGCCGGCGATAGTCGCGCGTACCTTCTGCGGGGGGGCGCCGTCATCGACCGCACCCGCGATCACAAGCTGGTCAACGAGCTCGTCGAAGCCGGCGAACTCACCGAAGAAGAAGCCAAGCTCTCCACATTGGCCCATGTGGTCACCAAGGCGTTGGGCGGCCGGGGGCCAAACGAGCCTCCCATCCATCCCGACAGCCTCGCTCACCCATGGAAGCTCAAGCACGGCGACATGGTGCTGCTCTGCTCAGACGGGTTGTGCGATCTGGTCGACGACCACGAGCTGGGGGCGGTGGTAAAGGGCACATTGGGCTCGGATCTCGACACCCTTGTGCAGATGGCCCTCGACCGTGGAGGTCACGACAACATCACCATCATCCTGGCCCGCTGGGACGGGGATGATTTCGATGAGGAGGCCCAGCAGACACCGGTGTTCTCAGACAAGCGCGAGCACCACCCAGCGGCCACCGATGCCTCTCTCCATGACCGCTCGGCGTCGACCACCTGGCAAGACGACCAGCTCCGCGAGGCGGACCAGGAAACGATTCCCCCTGCACCCGACCGCTCCCCCACGGCCACGCCAACCGGTGCGCAGCCCACGGCCACGGAAGAGACCGAGGACGATGAGCTGAACCCGCCGGCCAGCGCGTCTCCTCCACAGCGGGACCCACTTCCAGAAGAGAAACCCAAGCCCTGGCTCGCCGCCATCGTAGCCATCGTCGCGCTGGCGCTGATCGTGCTCGGCATCCTGCTCATGCAGGGCGTGTTCACCAACAATGTCAACGTCGATGTCAACGAGGTGCACGAGAAGTGATCGGGCTGCTCTGGGCGTTTTGGCTTTTGGTGGCTCCTGCGATCGCCACCCAGCCCGGCACGGAGTTCGTGATCGTGCTCGACAACAGCTGCTCCATGGTGGAGCCGCACACCGTAATGGGATGGACTCAGCCGCCTGCCGACCCCGACCGTCGCTCGGTCCTCGGAGCGCTGCTCGTCGACGGCTTGACGCGGGACACAGAAGACGAGCTCACCGTTCTCGCGTTCCCCCTGCGCAAGAAGTCCGGCTTCCTCAAGGTCGAAGGCACCGCTGAGCTTCGCGACCTGGGGGCGGCATCGGGCACCTACTACAGGGGCTCTCTACGACGTGCCCGCAAGATCCTCGAGCGCAGTCAGCGGCGGGACAAGATGCTGCTCTTCCTCTCGGATGGCGCGCCGAATGACTACGAAGATCCGGCGGTCGGCAGGGAGCTTCTCGGGCTACCGGATGGCGAGTTCGACACGCTCATCCTGGGGCTGTTCGCGGATGAGGGGCCGGATGCCGAGAGCTTCCTCACTCCCCTCGCCCGCCACCCCGAGGACTATGTCCGTGTGTCCGACGGGGCCGCGCTCGTACGGAACTTCACCGCTGGTTACGCTCGCGCGCTGGGTTCCAAGGCCGTTTCCGGCACACTCTCACCTGGCGCAGAGCACGTCGTCGAGGTGGGGCGCTACGTCACAGAAGTCCTCGCGGTCACCACCACGGTGGGTCGGACAGGGGCCTATGAGGCGCAGCTGATCAGCCCTTCAGGGCGAATTCGGCCCAAGGCACAAGGAGACAACGGCTGCTCGATTCGCCCGCGTCGAAACCCGCGGTATTGCGACCCACCCAGGCTGCACTATGCCGTGTGGCGCGCTCCTCACGACCCCACACAGACCGATCGCTGGAAGATTCGCGTCGACACCGGTGAGGGTGAGGTCGCCTGGGGGTTGATCCTCCGCTACGATCTCACCGCCGAGGTGATCCTCCCGAGCGCCGCCAAGGTCGGCAAGCCCACTCCCCTCCGCGGCCGCCTCATGTGGAACGGCAAGGTGTTCGACGATGCCGAATTCTTCGGCCGGGACGGGTTCAAAGCCACCGCGATGGTCGCTGGGGAGTCCGTACCTCTTGCCCACATGGGTGACGGCGTCTTCGAGGGCATGTGGACCCCTTCGAGCTCCACCCCCACTGCCATCGAGATCCGCTTTCAGAACGACTGGATGGAGAAGCGCGCGCGTCAGACCCTCTCGATCACCGCGGCCCCTCCTCTTGTCGTGGAGCCCCACCCCAAGCTCGACTTCGGGCGTTGGCGGGGAGAGCGTCGCACCACGGTCGTCTGCCTGCCCTTCGAGCTCTCGACCAACCGACCTGTAGACCTGAAACAGGCCCAGTTCGAGTTCCTGGACGTGTCCGACCAGATGTCGATCACCGTCGCGCCCGCAGCCCAGGGCTTCGAGGCCTGCGCTCGCGCTCGAGGCTGTTGTGGAGATCTGGTGGCTGCCCAGACTGCGGCGCTGCGGGTGACCGTCTTCGACAGCGAGGGGGAGAGCGCCGTGGTCGACCTGGAGCTTGGGTACCAGGTCGATCGCACGGGGTTCCTGCGCTGCTGGTGGCCATGGTTGCTCGCGCTGCTGATCCTCCTCCTCGTGCTCTGGTTCCTCTATGGCTGGATTCGTCCCCACGACTTCGACGAGGATCTGAATATCAAGATCGCGGGAAGTGAGCGCCAGCTGTCCCGGGCAGCGGGCTTGGTCCTGCGCGAACAACCCCGTGGGCGCCGGGGGTTCTACCGCAACGCTCGGGTCTCGATCTCCCATGCGGGCGACTTCGTGGCCCAGCCCCGCAATGCGGCCGTCTGGATCGAGGCAACAGGTCGCGGCGACACCCGTATCCACATGCGGGGCCCCCTCGAGATCAAGGACCGGCGAACCCGCAAGTGGGTCGCCATCTCCGCCGAAGAAGCCGCAGACGGCGTCCGCACCAACCTCGTCTACCGGCTAGGCGATATCTACTTCCGTTTTCACTGAACACTCTGGAGAATTCGCATGGGCATGCTCGAAGGCGAGAAGTTCTCTCCCACACTCTTCATCGGCCTCGGTGGCGCGGGCAGTCGCGTCGTCAACCTGCTGGCGGGCAAGCTCAAGCGCCATCCCCACTGGAACCGGCTCAAGGAGCTCACGCACTTCTGCGTGCTCGACACCAATAAGGACGATCTGTACAAGAACACCGAAATCAAGCCCGATGCGCGGTTTCTGATCTCGGCCTTCGATCGGCGTTCCTACATCAAGCGGAAGCGCGGTGAGCTCGAGCTTCCCGAGGACCCGAACCTCACCCAGTGGGTGCACCCCGACTACGACTTTCGGGCGACCCAGGGGGCGGGTGCGGGCCAGATCCGCGTGGAGTCCAGGCTGGGGCTCTACTACAACCTCGAGGACGATCGAGCGGGGATCCGCCGAAAGATCAACGCCATGCTCGATCTGGCGACCCGCCGCGAGAATCCCTGGCGCGACAACGAGCATCGGGTCGTGAATATCTGCATGTATGCCTCGGTCGCCGGGGGCACCGGTTCGGGGGGATTCCTGCCCGTGGCCTATCTGCTCAAGGACATCGTGCGGGATCACGGCTGGGGGCGGCCCAATCTGGTGTCGACCCTGTCCTTGCCCTCCACCTTCCTCGACCGAGTCGAGCGCCAGCTCCACGACGATATCCGGGCCAACGGCTACGCCGCCCTCAAGGAGCTGGAGTTCCTGACCAAGCTCGGGTACCACGGGCACCCGGACTCCATCGAGTTCCACTACGATCCCGATGCGAACAGCGACAGCCGGCGCACGGTGGATGAGAGGCCGTTCTCGCTCACCTACATCGTCGACAAGCCGGCCGAGATCAGCCTCGAGCGGTATGAGCACGCCATCGCTGATGCGGCCTTCCTGCAGATCTTCAGCCCGCTCCTGGGCGCGCAGACCGGGGAGTACGACAACTACGACAAGCACCAGAAGTCGCTGGCGCTCGGCCACTTTGCCGTCCACTACGGGTGCTATGGCACCGCGCTGCTCCAGCTTCCCCGCAACGATCTCCTGCATTATGGCGCCATGCGCTACACGGCGCGAGCTCTCGAGGGTCATCTGGTCTTCGGTGCCGACCACCCCGAGTTCCGGGTTCCGTGGGGCGAGCCTCGGTTCGAGCGACTCGACCAGGCCGAGAAGGACCGGGTAGCGGACGAGAAGTTCCTGGGGTGGATCACTTGGCAGGCCGGCATGGAGGAGGCGGCCGACGAGAAGGGTGTATTCAGCGCGGTCCACGCACGGCTCGACCGCCACGGACGCGGCTGGTCCGACCACTTCCAGGAGCGTCTGCAGGCTGTCTTCGACCGCCTCGACGAGCTCATCGACATCGCCCCCGTCAGCCAGGGGGACATCACGACCGGCAACCCCACCCTCACCCGCCAGCTCGAGGGCCTGCGACGCGACACGGCGACCTCGCGCTCCAAGGTCATGGGCGAGTTCCTGCAGTCCTCGATCACCGAGCTTCGGACCGATCGCTTCTTCGGCAAATTGTTCGCCGATCTCGAGCTCAACCCGCTCGGGCAGCGGACCTTCCTCATCCATCAGATCCGCCGGGCCTTCATCTCGCCCTTCCACGACCCCGAAGAGGGGGCCTGGCTGCGCGAAGAGGGTGGCAACCCTTCCGACCTCGACGGAGAGGGCGTGATCCGCGAGGTCAAGGAGTCCGAAGAGCGCCTCCAGTCGACCGCAGAACAGGGCCTCATCGGCCGCATGTTCTCCAGCGAGAACAAGGAGTTCAACAAGGCCAAGCGCCGCTCGGTGCAGCTGTTCGATCGGCTCGCCGCCGACCAGCGGGACTTCCTCAAGCGGACGTTCTGGCGCTCCCTCGAAGGCGAGCTGCGGCTCAACATCGAGGCGCGGCTCTCGGCCTTCCGCAAGGTCGCCGAGATCGCCAGCGAGCAGGCTCGTGACGCGACGGATGCGGCGGAACGGTTCCGGAAGGACCCGGCGACCCAGCCCGACTCGGATGTGGCCCGCTTCTACCTCGACACCGAGGTGATGCGGAACGACCGCGCAGCAGACCGCCTCTGGGACCGCCTGTACGCCCATCTCCTGGACCGGTCCACCCACTTCGATGACAAGCGGATCTTCGAGATCGTCACCTCGGCCTTCGCACCTGTTCGGGATGACGACACCGGCAGGGTCCGCGCTCGCGATGCCACCGAGATCGTCGGTTCGGTCCGGGCAGCGCTCATGGCCGAGGGACGCGAGGTGTTCACCGCCGCCCTGGCCGACCTCGACCTGCAGCGCGCACTCGAGCTCGAGGCCTGCTACACCGCACTCGGCGAGGCGGGGACCCCGTTCATGGGGCTCCCACGCAAGGAACTCGAGGCTGCAATCGACAGCATCGACCCGGACGAGGTGAAGCGCCGCGTCCTGGACAAGCTCCAGCGGGTAGCAGACGAGTGCGTGACCCTCGCCAACCTCGATCGCGCGCGCATCGGGGTCGACGATACCGTGGTCCCCGCACGGATCTTCTATGCCGGTGTGGCCCCCCGCTACGACACGGACGAGCCAAGCAGCCTTGGGCGAATGCTTCGCGAAGTCGCCGATGGCGTGGACTTCGTCGAGGGGTGGACCGAGCCCGACTCCATCGTGATGTACCGCGCCATGCTGGGCATCCCGCTGTACTTCTTCCGCCGCGTCACCGACGAACTCTACACGGCGTACCGCAAGGTCGATGCGAAGGAAAACCGCAGCTACCCACTGCATATCGATGCGGCCTTCGAGTCCGGTGGCATCCCCAACCTCGACCCCATCGAGCTGAAAGAGGCTCGCCTCCGTGCCGCCCGCGAGGCCGAGGCCAAGAAGGTAGCCGAGGAGCGGGGGTCCAGGCTCCGGGGTTTCACCCTGTGTGCGCTATTTGGCACCATCACCCGGGATGACGAAGGCTACTCGTGGACGATGAAGGGCTTCGGCAAGCCGCTGGCCGCCCGCCGTCACGAGGCCTTCGAGGCCTTCTGGCAGCTCGACCCCACCCTCCGGGACGACATGATGGGCTCGGCTCAGACCACGCTGAACTCCCGCAGCGTCGAGAAGCCCGATCGTCAGCGGCTCCACGCCGAGCTGGAGACCCATCGCGAGAACCTGTCAGGGCTCTACTACCAGGCGGTCGCAGAGGAGCGCGAGGCCGAGAAGCGCTTCCTGGACGATGAGCGGCGAGCCGTCGACGATCTTCTCTCCGGGTTGTCGTGAGCACCGGTGCGATCGCCAATTCTCTGGTGCTGGTGGGCTTCGGCTCGACCGGCACGCGGATCGTGTCCGACCTCGATGACACAGCCAGGGCGCTCTATGCACCAGCCCCCTCTCCCCACGCGGTCGTCACTTCAGCCCTCGACCGGGCCCACCGATTTCGGGGCCGCTTTGCTGCGGCCGCAGGGCAGCTACTCGAGGCCGGTGCCGGGAGCGTAGGGGGCCAGGTCCGCCTCGATATCGTCGCTATCCTCGACGGTGCGGGGGCCGATCCCGCCGCTCTGGTCGATCACCTCGACGCCATCACCGATGTCCTGACCGACGACTTTCCCGTGCTCTTCCCACCTTCCGCCCCGGCGGAGCAAAGGTCGGTCTGGTTGACCCTCGTCCTGGGCGCTCCCCCGATGGTCGCAACCCCTCAGGGCTCCGCATTCGCAGCGCTTCTGTCTGCCATCGAGGAGTGGAGGGGCAAGGCCAGGCACCCCGCTCTGTCGCGGGTGATGCTGCTACCGAGGCAGACCACCGCGGGCAGACTGGATGACGAGGGGCTCGAGGAGTCGCTTCGCTCGGCAGTGCAGACCCTGTTCTTGTCGGGTAGTCGAGACCACGATCGCATCCGCACCCTGCTCGCCCACCGCTCGGACTCACGGTGCTATTCGTCGATTGCGGTCGCCACTGCAGAGCTCCCGGTCGCCCGAATCCGGCGATATGCCCGGTGGCGTCTTGCCCTCGCCGGTCTGGATGTCCTGCTGGAGCAGGCCGAGATGCCTACCACCGATCCCACACGAGCCCAGAGCTACCAGCAGCGCCTCGATGGAGCCACGCTGCTCGCGGGTTTTGATGATGGGTCTGCCGCACAGCGGGTCCGAGCCAGGGCTGCCAGGCTCTCCGGAGCCGAAGACCACCTGCCCAAGCAATGGCGAGTGCGGCTCACCGAGAGCGCAGTCGATGTACGGGCACGGTACCGCGTGTTGTTCGACGGCATCGCCAAGCCCTGGAACCGGCGCACCGATCCCACAACCGACCCCGACCACGAAGCCATGCTTCGTCTGGTCGATCAGGTCGAGGCCGCAGCGCTGGACGAGGCCGATCGCAGGTTGGTCGCTCTATTGGATGAGGAGCTCGATCCACAGACGGCACTTCGAGTGCTGCCCGCCCTCGAGCACGCCCTCAAACAAGCGATACACGACCTGGAAGAGGAGCTCGCGGCCGATGTCGCGCCCCTGCCCTCCCCCGAACCCCCGCCGCCACCGGACGATCCAGGCCTTCGGGCGCTCGAGACCGTGATCGACGGCAGGCCGGGCATCGGGCGCACCTGGCCCGTGCTGGTTGCGCTATTCGGCGCCACGGGTGGCCTGGTGATGCTCACGATCAGCTGGCTGATGGCACCCGAACCCATCCAAGCGGCGGCCTCCTCCTCCAGCCCTCTCTCGCCCACCTCCACCGAGGCCTGGGCCGCGGGATGTCTCGTAGGCCTGCTGGTTGCAGCCGCATGGCAGCTTGGGGTGCTCTGGACCTGGCGCCACGGTGCCGAGAAGTCGCTCGAGAAGCGCAGCCACGAGCTGGAGGGGGCTTGGCGGTTGGGTGGCGCGGGTCAGGAACGCGAGCAGGCGGAGAAGCTGCTGGCGGTGCGCCGTCGACGGACCGCCCGCGACCTCTCCCGTCGATACTCCGCCGCTCTCGAGAGGCTCTCCGCGCTTCGGGCGGCGATCCGCCAGATCACCTCACGGGCCCGAGATGCTCTGGTCGATCTGCGGGTTCGGATCGGTCCCACGCCTCGCCAGGACGATCTCTCCGGGCTGCTTGGCTCCGAGACCGCACTGCACCGCGCCCTGGTCGACCCCGCAGCTTTGGCTGGACGTCTCGAGGCGCTGGGGGGGCAGCGCGATCACCAGCGCTGGGCAGGGCAGGTGCTCGCCTCGACCTGGCCCCGTGTGGGCGGGCTTTCGGAAGACCTCCCCTGCCTCGACGAAGAGGCCATCCTCCGGGCCGCAGACGAGCAGCTCGGGGCGCTCACCGCGTCGGGACTACTGGGGGAACAGAGCGAGGGGATCGACTCCCGAGCCCACCGCTTCCTATCCGAGGCCGGAGGCGCGCTAGGCTGGGGGATCGCTCCGGTCGATCCCCACGGCGATCCGGTCCAAGGAGAGGGTCGGGATCGGCGCTTGCTCCTCGCTCCCACCGGAATGAGAGTCGTGGTCCAGAGTGGGCTCGCGGACGCCCCTCTGCTCATGGAGCCATGCTGGACGGAAGCGCAGGTCCCGTGGTTGTCCATCGTCGCAGTGTGGGAAAACCTCGCCCTCGACGAGATCCTACGCGGCATGGGAGTGAAGCCATGATCCCCCTCGCTACCAGCATTCTCCACGAGGCGACCTGGCACTGGAATGTGCTCGCCTGGCTCATCGGCTTCCTGATCCTCGCGACCGCCCTGGTCGCGGTCCTCCTGGTGACCGCGGCCATGCGGCCTCGTCAAGGGCCCCTCTTCGAGCGGAGTCTGTTCGCATTTGGCCCGGCGGCCGCGGCCCCTCCGCTGTTCTTCTTGCTGCTGCGGTTGTTCGAACGAGTCGAGACCAGCTTCGGTCCCGGCCCCCAGTACTGGCTCCTGGACTGGATCCCGAAGATGGCCGGCACCTGGGTCCACCCCTACGACACGCTCGTGGCGATCCACGTGATCAGCGCAGCCCTGGCGGGCGCCGTGGCGATCCTCGCAGCGGTGATCCTGCCCCCTGCTCATCGTCCGGCCCGGCAGACGCCGCTGCCCGGTCGCTGGGTCGCTGCGGGTGTGCTGGGCTCCGCCGCCCTGCTCATCCCCCTCGTCGCTTTCCGCGTGTACGTCGAGGATATCGACGCCACCCGCCTGCTGGAGTGGGTGGCGCTCCTCCCCACACTCGCCGTGTGCATCGCGCTGCGTGCTCAGGCCCGACTCCAGCCCCCTCCCGAGCGCGCCAAGCGCCGGCCAGCAGATGCCGCTCCGCCTCAGGTGCCGGACTTTCGTCTGGCCTGGATCGCCGCCGGCCTGCTCGACTCCAGCGCCGCACCGCTGGCCCGGGTACACCCGGATTCCACCAATGACGCGCCATCTGTGCGGGCGTCGAGCGCCTGGACAGCCGTCGAAGCGCCGGGGGCTCCACCTCGCGCTCTGGATACGCTGCTGGACACGCTCCCAGGATCCGACGATCTTCATATGGTCGGGGACCTTCCGGGCGAGACAGCTCACCTGCTGCTTACCGCGCTCCTCGCGGACCTCGTGGGCTCCCGGGGGCTCCGGGTGCTGGTGGTTCACCCAGGAGCCGAGGCGATCGCAGCCGATCTCGATCGCGCCATGCGCAACGCGCGTACCTGGGACCCTGGGGCGGTCGTGTGTAGCCCCGATGCTCTTCACGAGGCCATGCTCGGGCAACAGGTCCCGGCCCTCACGCTGGTCACAGCGGAGCAAGTGGGGCAGCGCCTGGTGAAGATGTCCGTGTCGAGTGCCCGAGCTTGGGTCCTCGGGCTCGATCTGCTGGTCGTGCACCGCCCCGATCTCGGCACGCCGATCGAGGTCACCCACACCGCCTTCGTGTGGCGCAGATGGAACCTCGCAACACGCAGACTGTGCCGGCCTCCAGTGCTGGTCACCTCGCCAGACACCCCCGCCCATAGGGCGTTTCTCGAGCAGCTCTTCCCCGGCCGCGAGTCCCATCGGGTGCCCTATGGTGCGCGAAGCACGGGGCAGACCGAGGCATGGCCGGGTACCGAACCCTCACCCGAGAACACCCGGCCCTGGTTGGGCAGGGCTACGGAGGTCGTCACCAAGCTCGGCTATCCGGCCATCGCATTCGATCCGTCTGGCCGGTGGGGCCGAGACGTGCTCGAGCCCGAGGTATCCCTACGCCGCCAGTCGGACTGGGCGGGCGATGCGAGCGCTGCAGATCTCCGGCCTTCGAGCTTGGTAGAAGCAACCGCGACCCTACCCCATCGGCTCCCAGAACCCGCCCTGCACCGTTCGCTCTGGCTCTTGCCCCCGGACCCGGTGGCGCGATTCCTCCATCCTGGAAGGCTCGAGGAGCTGACGCGTACTGGCAGACTGCCCCGTCCGGCACCCGTGGTCGGAATGCGGAACCGGTTCCTACGGCTCTCCCACCTGGATGCCGCACTCCGCGAAGCTCCCAACGATGAGGTCACCCTCCGAGCCGCCTTTGGCGACGATCTGGTGGAATTCAGGCTGCACACGACAACCAACCCAATCGTTCGCTCGCCCAACTACTCTGCCTGGAGGCGAGGAAGCGCAATCGTTCGCAGTCCTCACTTGCTAGCCCCGGTGTCCTCTGGGAGAGAGCCAGGCACCGCGACCGTGACGAATGATGTGGTCGAGGTCGTCGAACAGCGGTCCGGCGAGGTCTTGCTCCAGGTCGATGCCCGAACCGTTCCCACCCGGTTCTACCCCAAGCGGGTATTCGGGGTGGGCACCCGTCGCTATCGGGTGCCGATGCACGCCTTCGACACCAAGCGCCGGAAGCTGAAGGTCGAGCTCGCCTCCCCGCGCGATCGAGTGACCCGCCCCGTGCTCTCATTCGCTCTTGAACTCCGACAGACGACGGTGGAGAGGGTCACACGCCGCCACGGGCTATTCACCATGCACACGCTCTCTGCGGATGTGCTCGTGACCGAGCGGGTCCACGCAGCCTGGGTTCCCGCGACCGACCAGGAGGAGCGCTTCGATGTGGTCGAGTCCCAGTACGACACGGAAGTCCGGTTCCTCTTCCCGGAGCGCTGCGAGAAGGGTCTCGGGCTGTTCCATCTCGCAGCAACCGTGGAGTCGCTTCTGCCGGTGTTCCTTCGCTGCGATCCGCGGGATGCGGCCGTTGCTCCAGTACGCGCAGGCTTCATCGAAGGCATGGGCGCCGGGGTGGCCGTGGTCGACCGTTTCATCGGCGGCATGGGCTTCGCGAGAGCGCTCGACGACGGTGCGCTCCAGGAATTGCTCGTGTGGACTCGGGCGATGCTGTTCGAGTGCAGCTGCATGGATGGCTGCGAGAGGTGCTCTCCGCCGGCGGTATTGCGAGTGGGAGCAGACAAGCAGGCCGTCCTGAAGATGCTTCAGGGGCTGTGAGCTCAGCTCATCAACAGGAAGTACCCAAGCATCACGCCGAACGAGATCGCCGCACCGAGCACGACGGGGATCGCCAGCACGACTGCCAGGATCATCCAGATCCGCATCGAGCCGCTCTTGGGCTCGGGGGCGGGCGGCGGCGAGCGGGTGGTGCTGGCGCCTGGGGTCGAGGTGGGAGGCGGCAGGGTCTCGTCACCTGAGGGCGCGGCCGAGTCGGCGTCGGGATGGGCGGCCCCGTCGTCGAATGTGTCCTCTGAGCCTGCGGGGAGGTAGTTTTCGGGAACGTAGTCCGGATCAAAGGCGTCCGTGCGATCCCCAGCGACCACCACAGCTACGGTGATGTTGTCGTGTCCGCCGCGCTCGTTGGCGAGCGTGATCAGCGACTGAGCGGCCTCTCCGGGCTCCATTCCCGCGATTCTCTTGGCGACTTCCCAGTCATCGACGAGGTCGTGCAGGCCATCGCTACAGAAAATCAGAGCGTCGTTCTCTTCGAGGACGAGGGGCTCGGCCAGGACATCGGGCACCAGAGGCTGCCCATCTGCCATGCGGCTGTGGCCGAGGGCACGGGTGAGCATTCCCGCTTCGGGGTGTGTGCGCGCGGCCTCTTCGGTGATCTCGCCGCGCTCGATGAGCATCTGGACCCGCGTGTGATCGAGGGTTCTCCACACGAGCTGCCCGCGGCGGACATGGTAGAGCCGTGAGTCGCCGATCAGGCCGACATGGACCTCTGAACCCCGGAAGATGCTAGCGACTGCGGTGGTTCCCATGCCCCGGGTGCCGGACCGACGTCCTTCCTCCAGGATGGCGTCATTGGCTTCGAGGAGACCGTGATAGATCCGCTCTCGAGGATCCTTCTCGGAGTCGCGGGTGACGGCATCTTCGAGCACCCGCACGGCGAGACCCGAGGCCACCTCACCCGCTTCGTGCCCGCCCATGCCATCTGCGACGACGACAAATAGAGAGCCGTCATCCAGCCAGGCGTGGCCGAACGAGTCCTCGTTGTTGGCGCGTACTCTTCCAACGTCGGAGCGAACCTCGACATTCAACGGGAACCCGTGGCTCCGACGCAGCTCGCTCATTCAGACGAACCCGCTCGCGGGTGGGGTGCGTTCGTGACGCGCAAAAAGCAACACTCCATGGACGACCTACTGTACCGCGTCTTGGGTCGGTCGGGCACCCCATGATCTCAACGAAAGACCGCATCCAGCAGGGGTAGCCCGTTCTCGGTTTCGTCGATGGATTCACCGAGTTGAAGCCGCTGACCGAGCAGATATGCATCGTAGGCGGCGAGCGGAACCAGAGCATAGAGAAGCCCAAAGGTGCAGAACCCCCCAAGAGCAACGATGAGCCAGGCGGTGTAGGCCTTCTTCTTCTGACCCATCAGGAAGTATCCAGCGCCGCCGAAGCCGATGAGGTTCAGCCCGCCGAATAGCAACGGGTTGGCGTCCGAGATGGTGATCAGCTCCCCCATCAAGGTGCGTAGAGATCCGCCCACGCTGGGTACTGCGGGGCGATTGAGTTCTCCTCGACGTACAGGTCGAGGCGGTGCTCGATGGGGCTGTCGTCCGGGAGCAGATAGCCGTAGACCAGCGTGTAGAAGCCCTTGTCCAGACCGAAGATCGCGTACCGAGCGTCCGGGCCAGCCAGGGCGGCATCGGGTGCCCACGCCCCCGATTCGTCCAGGTAGCAGGCATCGATCCGTTCTCCATCTGCTGTCTCGACCCAGGCGAAAGCAGTCTGTAGCAGAGGACTCTCACCGGTATCGGGGTCGGTCGTACCGAAGAGCCTGACCTCCCCCGTGATCACGCTCCCCGGAAGGCTGCAATCACCAAAGGCCTCATCGAGAGCGGCCCGATCGGACTCTGGCCAAGCAAACACTTCACCGGGTCGGATCTCGAAGGTCCCCTGCCCCATGGTGCCCGAGAAGATCGACGGAATCATGCCGTCCCCCTCGATTCGAGCGAAAATATTGAGCCCAAGCGGGGCGTTCGCGCTGAACCGGCCATCGCGATCGGTCGTGGTGCTGTCGAAGGGGACGGCATCATCGCTGAGAATGGTGACGGTGCCCCCCGAGAGCGGGCTCCCTAGCTCCCCTGGGCCCACCAACACCGTGCCCTCGACCGTTCCGACGGTGGGGGTGCAGGCAAGTAGCAACAGCAATGAGACCATCGGTCCTCCGAGATCCCTAGTACCCGACCGGGGGCCGATGTTCACGACAGCAGGTCGGCCAGGAGCGCTCGACTCTTGAGCGCACCGCGAATTTGGTGCTGTGCGAGGTCGGAGAGCAGCCACCCAGCCGAGGAGGCCTCGAGACCTGGAGTGTCGAATAGTGGTGTCCGCCGGAGTGCTTCGAGGGAACGGAGCGCGCCCGCTGAGGTCGACTGGCCGGCTCCGCACGCAGCGTGCATGGCGCCGGTCTCGTGGGCGATCTTCACCAGACCATCGAGGGGCTGAGAGCAAGCTGCGCAGGTGGTGAGGGAGGGCAGCACACCGGCGAATGTCAGGGCCTTGGCCTCTAGAGATTGTCGGCTGGCGACCCCGGGAAGCGCCTCCCCCTCCAACAGCTCCACCCACACGACCAACAACCGAGCCAGCTTGGGGGCGGGCACATCTTCGCCGGAGAGGCGCCCCAGCAGCTCACAACCGTACGCCAGCAGTGCGATCCGATCGATATCTGTGCGAGCCCGATTGACGGCCGCTACCAACTCCACCTCTGCGATTCGAGCCAGACGTCCCCTGCCCCGAGCCCGTTGAACTCGAATCCGCGTCCCGAGATCGAGCATTCCCCCGAAGCGCTTTCGAGAGGAACGAGCGCTCCTCGCGAGGAGAGCGATCCGACCCTCGTTTGCAGTCAGCAGGCGCACGATCCGGTCTGATTCGCCGTAGTCCACATGGCCCACCACCACCCCGGCGATGAACTCAGAGCCCAAGGAGAGTCCGGGCGATGTTGAAGTAGATCAAGATGGCGAGGATATCTACCGCCGTGGTGACGAATGGCCCCGTCGCAATGGCGGGATCGGCCCCGGCTCGCCCCAAGGCCACGGGGATCGCGCCTCCGATGATGCTGGCTGCCGAGATCGACAGCGCCACGGACAGGGCTACGCTCAAGCCGATCCACATCCCGAATCGAACGCTGCCATAGGTCCCGAGCAAGATCGCAAACAGCACCCCCAGGAGAACGCCGACCTGAGCCTCACGGAATACGAACCGCCCCGCCCCGCCGATCTGAACATGGCCGGTGGCCAGCCCGCGGACCGCCACTGTAGCGGACTGAATGCCCACATTTCCGCCCATTCCCATGATGACCGGAATGAAGCCGGCGAGGACCGCTACGGTCTCGAGAGTGGCCTTGTACACCCCGATGATCTCGGCCATGAGGATGCCGCCGATGGTGGTCGCCATCAGCCAACCCGCTCTACGTAGCGCCTGGTTGAGCGCCCCGCCGGAAGGGAGTCCATCGGACACGCCTGCCATGAGCATCATGTCCTCGGCGGCTTCGTCGCGGATGACGTCGAGCACATCATCGACGGTGACGATGCCGAGCATGCAGCCGGTATTGTCGACTACCGGCACCGCCAGGAGGTCGTATCGGGCAACAAAGCGGGCGACCTCCTCTTGGTCCGTTCGCGGCCCCACCTGGATGACATCCCGGGTCATGAACGCCACCAATGGTGTGTCGGCGGAGTGGGTCAGGAGGGATCGCAAAGAGGTGACGCCTACCAGGCGCTCTTGGCTGTCGACCAGATAGAGGTAGTGCACGCTCTCAAAGTTTTCATGTTCTCGTTGAAGCTCTGCTATGGCCTGGCCTGTGGTGGCCGTCTGCGGCATCTTGAACACCAGCGGGCTCATGATTCCGCCCGCGGAGTCCGAGGGCCACTCGAGCAGCTCGCGCACGCCCTCAGCATCGTCGTCGCCGAGCTGAGAGATCACCCGGGAGCGCAGCTCATCTGGGAGGATCTCCACCACGTCCGTGGCGTCGTCGGGCTCCATATGATCGAGCAGATCGACGACGGAGGCTTCGGTCTCGCCCTCCAAGACGTGGAGAATCGACTCCTCAGAGAGGTTGGCGACCACGGCGGCCTTGTACTCGACATCGTCGAAGAGCCCATGGAGGCGTCGCTGTTCCGCCCATGTGAGGTGCTCCATCGCTGCGGCCACGTCTTCCGGACGGGTCTTGGCGAGTAGCTTGCGGATCGCGTTCGATGCATCTCTGCGGACGAGTCGTCGTAGGAGCTTCTCCGTTTGTTGGGCCAGCTGAGGCATCAGTCCGTCCCGTCGTCGATGAAAACGATCTTACGAGGGGAATCCTGGCGGCCCTGGGGGACGATTCGCTCGCCGTTGTAGCGGATACGCACACCCTCGACCGCCGAGACATCGAGCTCGATTCGACGATGTGCGCTGAACTCCAGGGAGTCCCCGCCCGTGAGGATGCCGTTGTGGGCGGGCTCTCCGTCGACCCGAGCTTCGACGCGTGTGTTCTGGCGGGCCGCGATGCTCACGAACTGGTCGGCGACATCGGGTTGTGGCGGCCTGGAATCGGTCCGGGATGATGGGCCCCACTGGAGCCAAGAGATGAGACCTAGCGCGGTGAACAGGGTACCCAAGCCGACGGCTCGTACCACATTGAGCGGGATGAGTGAGGGCTCGCCCGGGCTGGGCGGCACATGAGGCTCCTCGACATCGAGGAGCTCGCAGTAGGTGCGCAGCCAGGCCTGTCGGTAGGGCCCGGGGGGGAGTGAGTCGAACCGGCCCGCTTCGATGGCGGCGAGATGGGCCTGTGGGATGCGAGTTTTGGCGGACACCTCCTCGAGCGCGAGACCTCGGGCCTCACGAGCGCTTCGTAGACGGGGCCCGATCTCGTTCACCCGAGGTACTTCCTGACCAGCAGATCGAGCCGAGCGCGCTGGACCGGATCGACGGCATTCGGGTCGGTGATGAGGGCGTTGGCCAGGGCCTTGTGGAAGGGTGGAGGGCCCTCGTGAGCCGCGATGAGCGGGACCGCCCGGAGGAGAATGCGCTTGGCGAGGGCCACGTTCTGCATGAGCACGCCAATGACCTGTTCGACCGTGACGTTCCCATGATCGGGATGCCAGCAGTCGTAGTCGGTGGACATCGCCAGCGTCGCGTAGGAGATCTCGGCCTCTCTCGCGAGCTTGGCCTCGGGGAGGTTGGTCATCCCGATCACATGAGCACCCCAGCTCCGATACAGATTGGACTCCGCCCGTGTCGAGAACGCGGGCCCTTCCATGGCCACATAGGTCCCGCCATCATGCACGGTAGCGCCCTCTCCTTCCGCCGCTTCGAGCAGGTAGCGGCGCAGAGCAGGACAGAACGGATCTCCGAAGCTGATGTGGGCGACGATTCCCCGGTCGAAGAATGAAGAGGCGCGCTGACGGGTGCGGTCGATGAATTGGTCGACAACGACCACATGGCCCGGCTCGATCTCCTGCCGCAGCGAACCCACAGCGCTGACCGAGATGATCCAGTCCACGCCGGCGGCCTTCATGGCCCAGATGTTGGCCCGATAGGGAACCGATGTGGGGCTGTGGACATGTCCCCGACCGTGTCGGGCGAGGAAGACGAGATCGGTATCACCGAGCCGGCCACGCATGAGAGAGTCGCTGGGCTTGCCGAAGGGCGTCTCGACCTGCTCCTCTCGACAGTCTTCGAGCCCGTCCAGGTCGTACAGGCCGGAGCCGCCGATGATCCCGATTGTATGCGACACGATCGCCTCCTCGTGTTCTGGGTGCACCCAGACGTCCGGCCGGTCGAGTGCGGTGCTCCAGCCGGATAACGCTACCCGGCGGTGCGGGCCTGCTCGCCGGCGCGACCGAGCTGTCCGCAGGCGGCCGAGATGTCGATCCCCCTTGTGGTCCGAATCGAGCAGCTCACCCCTCGTGTGACGAAGTAGTGCTGGAATTCCTTGACCGTCTCCTCCGAAGGTCGCTGGAGGTCTCGGTGGGGGTTCTCGTTGTATGGGATGAGGTTGATCTTCGTGGGGATTCCCCGGACCAGCTCGTGGAGTCGTGCTGCGTCATCGAGAGTGTCGTTGAAGCCCTTGAACATCACGTACTCGAAGGTGATTCGCTTCCCCGGGGGCAGCGGGAACGCTCGGCATGCGTCCATCAGCTCCTGCAGGCTGTGCTTTGCCGTGATCGGCATGATCTGGCGCCGCTGCTCTTCCGTCGTGGCATTGAGGCTGACTGCGAGATTGACCGGAAGTGCTGCTGCGAGCTCTCCCATCTTCGAGACCAGTCCCACGGTCGATACCGTGATGCGGCGATGGCTGAAGTTCATCGCATGGTCATCGAGGCAGTTCTTCAGGGCGGGCACCAGCGCCTTGAGGTTGTGGAGCGGCTCGCCCATTCCCATCAGCACGAGGTTGGTGATGCGCTGCCCTTCTGGCAGTCGCGCCTGGACCTGGAGTGGCTGATTCGCGATCTCGGTTGCGCTCAGGTGGCGCCGCAGGCCCATATCTCCGGTGAGGCAGAAGCTACAGGCCATTGCACAACCCACCTGGCTGCTCATGCACAGGGTCACGCGATCGCCGTCTGGGATCAGCACGCTCTCGATGGTGTGGCCGTCGTGCAGCCTCCACAGGAACTTGCGGGTGCCGTCCTGTGATTGAAGCTCCAGCGCCGGCTCGAGGCTGAGGATCTGGGCGTGCTCGTCCAGGCGAGCACGCAACGCCTTGGGCACGCCTTCCATCTCTGCAAAGGTGGTCGCGCCCTTCTGCCACAACCACTTGTACACCCGGATCGCGCGCCCAGACTTCTCGTTCAGGGACTCCTCGAACCACGCGACCAGCTCGTCCCGACTGAACGCTTTGATGTCTACCTTCTCCACAGCGCCCTCCGCGAGGCGGTGTATCCCGGTATGCTGCGACCCTCGCTCACTGGAGTCCTGATGTCGACGCTCGCACAGCTCAACCACGCCCTGCATGCGGTCCCATTCCTCGCCACCATCGGGATCCGGGTCGAGGAGACCCGGCCCGGTCATGTCGTGCTGCGACTGCCTCATAGCCCTGCGATCTGCAACCACGCCGGCGCTATTCACTCGGGGGCGGTGTTCACCTTGGGCGAGCTCGCGGGAGCGGTCGCCTTCGGCACCCATCCCGATCTGGCCAGCACCAAGCACCTTCAGAAGTCCACCAAGATCAAGTACTACCTCCCCAGCACCAAGGACATCACCGCCCACGCGACGGTGACTCCTGAGATGGTCGATGCCGTACGAAATGGTCAGCCCGCGATCGAGCTCGCCATCAAGATCCTCGATGGACATGGGCAGGATGTGGCCGAACTCGCCACTCGGTTCGCCTTCAAGTAAGACATCAATAGTCTCGAAGACGCCGTGCCAACAGGGTGTTTCGCACGTCGCCCCGGTTCTCGCGCACCGCTCTTCCCCAGGCTCTGCGGGTCCCCAGCACACAGAGGAAGTCCTTCGCGCGAGTGGCTGCTGTGTAGAAGAGGTTGCGGCGGAGCATCAGGCCGTGGCTGTGGTGAAACAAGAGGACCACGGCGGGGTATTCACTCCCCTGGGACTTGTGCACGGTAATGGCGTAGGCGAGCTCGATGCTGTTGAGATCATCCCAGGCGAAGACCACATGCTCTCCGTCGAAGTCGATCTCGATGCCTTCTTTGACCTTCCGGAGGGCGATGCCCAGATCGCCATTGAATACCTCGAGATCGTAGTTGTTGCGGGTGCAGATGACCCGATCGCCCTCTCGGAGTTCTCGTTCACCCTCGCGAAGTACGGCGCCATCGGGGTTGATGTGACGCTGTAGGAGTCGGTTGATCTCCCCGGTTCCAAGAGGACCCCGTCGAACCGGCGTGAGGACCTGGATCTGCAGAGGGGTATAGCCCTTCGCAGGTAGCCGCTCGCTGACCACGGAGAGCAGAGTGGCGCGCACTCCAGCAGGGTCTTCGCGTTGGATGAGGAAGGCGTCGCGTCCGGGGGCGATATCCGGTGGCACCGCACCCTGGCGAATCGCGGTCGCAGCCCCGACGATTCCCGAGTCACGTGCCTGGCGATGCACCGTGTCCAGGCGCACGACCGGCACCACGCCTGATGCGATGATGTCCGCGAGCACCTGGCCCGGCCCGACCGAGGGAAGCTGGTCGACATCGCCCACCAGGACGAGCGAGAAGTCCTCGCCGGGGTACGGAAGCGCTTCACACAGTGCTCGCATCAACGGAAGATCGACCATCGAGGCCTCGTCGACGATCAGCGCGGTGCCTTCGAGTGGATTCGAGGGCCCGCGCTGAAACCCCCCTTCTCCGGGGTTGAACTCCAAGAGTCGATGCAGGGTGGAAGCGGGGCGCCCGGTCGCCTCGGAGAGCCGCTTCGCTGCGCGCCCGGTGGGCGAAGCCAACAACCAGTCCTCGGCTCCCGCAGCTCGCAGCAAGACCTTGAGGATCGTGGTCTTACCGGTGCCCGGCCCCCCCGTGACGACGACCACCCCGCCCTGAAGCGCCGTCGAGACCGCCACCCGTTGGCTGGCATCCAGCTCTATCCCCTCGGCCCGCTCGGCGGTTCGGACCCGCTCTTCGGCGGAGAAAACGAGTGCTTGTTGCCCATGGGCCCGGCCTGCGACTTCCCTCGCGACGAAGACCTCGGCATCGTAGAGTGCGGCCTTCCAGAGCCGATCGAGCTCGCCGGAATCGGCTTCTTCGACGACTACCCGGCCACCGGCGACCGCCGCGTGGACCGCGTCGTCCAGACCGTCCACCGGGACTCCTAGAGCAGCCACAGCCTCTCGGGTCTCGCTTCGAGTGATGTAGCAATGCCCGTTCTGGGTGACCTGATCGAGCACATGAACCACCGCGGCCCGCACCCGAGAAGGCGCATCCGGCGGCAGCCCCTGGTAGCGGGCCAGCTGGTCGGCCGTGCGGAAGCCAATGCCCGAGATATCTTCCGCCAGACGGTAGGGATCCCGCTGCACGACCTCTGCCGTGCGCTCCCGGTAGCGGCGGGTGACTCGCTGCACGAGGCGGTTGGACAATCCGAGCCCACGAAGCGTGACCACAATGGCGCGCCCGGCTTCGTCCGCCACCCACTTCTTCTGGATGGTCTTTGCTTTTTTTGCCCCTATTCCCTCTACTTCCACCAGCTGTTGAGGTCGATTCGAGAGGACGTCCAGGGTCTGCATCCCGAAGCGTTCGACGATACGCCCCGCGAGCTTGGGCCCGACACCCGGCACCCCGGCGGACCCGAGGTAGAGCTTGAGGCCCTCCACCGTCCGGGGCGTACCCTGAAGGAAGCCCGTGGCACGGAACTGCTTGCCGTGAACGGGGTGGGTCTCCCAGCGGCCTTCGAGGGCAACGAAGGTGCCGTGCTCCTGCTCCGCGAGCAGACCGAGCTCCCCCACTGCGGTGAGCTCCTCTCCGTCGACTTCCAGACCGACAACCGCGTAGCCGTTGTTTGCGCTGGCCCACACGACCCGCGCGAGCCGCCCCTCGACCCAGTCAGCCACGGGAGCTGACGTAGACCTCGAATTGTTCGGGGTGGTAGTGCCCCATCGCCCTCACCACGATGCGCTTTCCGACATCGCGCTCGATCGCTTCGAGGTCTTGAAAGCGCGGGCCGTAGAGCAGGTCTGCGATACCCGGGGTGGTGTTGACGTAGATCGCTTCGGCGCCGCTTGCACGATGGGCTTCTCGCTTGACTTCGCGGAGGATGTCGAAGGCCAGAGTGGCCTTCGAACGCAGGTAGCCGGTGCCGCCGCACACCTCGCAGTCTTCGCGGAGGTAGCGATCGAGGCCCTCCTGGACACGCTTCCGCGTCATCTCGACGAGGCCGAGCTCGCTGATGCGGAGCACATTGGTGCGCGCCCGATCCTTTCGGAGTGCCTCGTCCAGGCGTCGGTAGACCTGGTCGCGGTTCTGCTCGCGGTCCATGTCGATGAGATCGATGATGATGATGCCGCCCATATTGCGGAGGCGGAGCTGGTTCACGACTTCGTCGACGGCCTCGGTGTTGATCCGGAGCGTGGTGTCTTCCAGGGAGGACTTGCCGACGAATTTTCCCGAGTTCACGTCGATCGCCATGAGCGCTTCGGTCTGATCGATGACCAGATAGCCGCCGGACTTGAGCCAGACCTTGCGCCCCAGGGAGCGGCCGATCTCTGTCTCGACCCCGTAGGTGTCGAAGACAGGCTCCGAACCTCGGTAGTGGTGGATACGGTCGACAGCGGAAGGCATGACCCTGCCGATGAATTCCTTGACCGTCTCGAAGACCTTCTTGTCGTCGATGACCACGCGCTGCACGTCCTCGTCGAACAGATCACGCACGGCACGCAGCACGATATCGTACTCCGCATGGAGCAGTGCGGGGGCGGTCTTCTTGGGGATCAGCTCGGCCACACGGGACCAATTGGCCTCGAGGAAAGCCATATCTGCTTTCAGGGTCTCGGTGGATTGGCCCGCGCAGACGGTTCGCACGATGTACCCCGCACCCTTGGCCCGGTTCTTCTCGACGATATTTTTCAGCCGACGCCTCTCCTTGTCTTGTTCGATCCGCCGGGAGATCCCCACGTGATTCACCGTGGGCATGAACACCAGATAGCGACCGGGCAGCGCGATGTGCATCGTGAGGCGCGCGCCCTTCGTGCCGATAGGGTCCTTGGCCACCTGGACCACGACCTGCTGACCTTCCTTCACCAGATCCTGGATGGCCGCCTGGCCGGCTCTTGGGGTGGCGCGCGGCTGTGCATCTGGCGCGGGCGGCTTCCCCGAGTCCCCGGTCTCCAACTTGAGTACTTCGGCGTGGATGTCGCCTACATAGAGGAAGGCGGCGCGCTCGAGCCCGATCTCGACGAAGGCTGCCTGCATGCCTGGGAGCACACGGACCACCTTGCCGAGGTAGACATTCCCGACGTACCCACGACCATCGCCGCGGTCGACATGCAGCTCAGCGAGCCGGCCGTTCTCCAGAAGGGCCACGCGCGTTTCGCGCGCAGTGGTGTTGGTGATGATCTCGGACGACACGGCGTACTCCAGAACCGCGCGCACTCCGTGGGAGGCCCGGAGTCACGCGATGCTCTGGGAGCGTCGGGACATTGGGGGCCTTCAGACCTCGGTGGGGCGCGGGATGCTTCATTGGGCTGGGATCGAAAGTTCGCCGGGAGCACACCCGCGAACGACCGCCATCGGGGGTTCGTTCGGGGGCTCGAGACGTCATTTCGAGAAAACTTGACATTGATGCGTTGTCCCACGGCTGTAGGGGAACGTCAACCGGAGCCATCAGAGTCGGCGCAGCAAGGCGAATTTCAGGTAGTGACCTTCCGGGTGCCCCAGCGCAATGGGATGATCTGCGGGGGCACGGCTCTGCCAGCACCAGCTCCATGCGCCGCTGCGGGCCAGACCTTCTGAGATCGACCGACTCCATGTTGCCCAGTCCAGCTGTGCCGTGCAGCTCGCGCTCGCGACCAGCCCATCGCGCTGGACCGATCCCCCGAGGTTGGCGTGCAGCTTCCGGTAAGCGGTCTGCGCGGCCCCTCGAGCCTTGACCGAGCGAGCGAGGGAGGGCGGGTCCACGATCAGCAACCCGAGCTTACCCGTGGGGCGCCAGGCAAAGGCGTCGGTGGCCTCGAAGACGTGTGCCCTCGGGTCGAGGTCGTTGAGCGCGAAGTTTTCCCGAGCATCCTCGATGGCCCCTGGAGCGATGTCGACGGTGATGACCTGAGATGCCCCCCCGAGCGCCGCCGCAACCGAGAAGCCGCCGTTATAGGCGAATAAATTCGCAACTCTCCTGCCCGCAGACATCTCGCCGACGATCTTTCGGTGTTCACGTTGATCGAGGAAGGTCCCGGTCTTCTGCCCCGTCCAGGGCCGCACCAGCATCTTCATGCCGTGTTCGGTGACCACCACGGTCTGCGGTGGCATGCCGAAGCGTGGCTCCGCGCCCTGCCGCTCATCTACGGCCTTCACGCCGAACCGCTGCAACATCGAGCTCGCCCACCCCAGGCTCCGCACGGCAGCGACCACGCTGTTCAGGTGCGGCACCCACGCCCGTGAGTACACCTTGAGCACCGCGACCTCTCCATACCGGTCGAGCACCAGACCGGGGAGGCCGTCTCCTGCGCCGTTGATCACGCGCCACGCATCGGTGTGACCTCCCACGACCCGATTGCGGAACACGTCTGCTCGCTGAATTCGGCGACGGACCAAGGTGTCGACATCTACATCGGGAGGGTCCCCAGCGCCCAATACCCGGATCTGGATGGCTCCCTGATCGGCGAGCCCGTAGCCCACCACCCGCCCCCGAGGATCCTGGAGGCGCAGTGGAGTGCCGGGCTCTGGGAGTCGGAGCTGACCGTACACCCATGGATGCCCACGCCCCACCGCAGCCGCCGTGTCCGGCGGGATCTTCACGACCGTAGCTTTCGAGAGCTTCGTGTTCACGGGCCTCCCAGAGGATCGCCGACAAATATCAGCGTCGCCTTCGAATAACCCGACAAGGCCGGCGTCCACCTCGTGTCAGGAAGATGCACGGAACTCCCGCCCCCTTCGGAGGCCCCCATGAACAAGCTCATCGCGCTCACTGGACTCGCAGCATTCGGACTCACAGGGTGCGTCGTCTACGAGGAACCGGGCTACGAAGAAGTGGTCGTCTACGATGCGCCGCCACCCGTCAACTACGCACCGACCGTGCTCTCCGGAGATGCGGGTGTGTACTGGGACGAAGGCTACTACGACGATGTCTGGTACTTCCAGGCATCGGTCGACGACGCCGACAGCCCCTACGACGTGATCAGCGTGTGGGCCGATGTGTACGACGAGTATGCGGGTGGGGTCTACGTCGAGAGCTTCGAGCTCTACCCAACCGATGACCCCTACGTCTGGTACAGCGACTGGCTCGGGTCCACCACCATACTCGACCCCTTCTACGCGGGCTACACCGTCGACATCGTGGCCTACGACACCTACGAGGACTTCGACTACCTCACCGTGTGGGCTGCCACCTACTGACCCCACGCCCCTCACAGGGACTGCCGCCGTGCTCGCCATCTGACGAGCACGGCGTTGACTTTGGATCAGGACTTCGATGGATTACGCCATATTAGCGTATTTACCCGATGAATGGAGTCCCGCATCGCTGCCATTCTGCAGGGCTACGGGATCACACTGAACGGGCCTGATCAGAAAAATCGGGGGCGTCTGTTGCACGCCCGGGGATCGGCATGGTACCCATTGATTACTGCTTCCCTCCTACCGGCACTCCCCCCTCCGCCGGACCAACGCCTTCCTCGCTCCTCCCTCCCTCCTGCCCCCGCAGCCCCATGTCCAATCATCCCGTCCCGGCGCCCGACGCACCTGCGCTCCATGTCCGCTTCGACGACACCGTTCCGGTCATTCAGATCCCCAGCGCGCTCGGATTCGAGGAGCTACGCAGCTTTGTGCGTGACGCCATGCCAGACCAAGCGGCCGACATCGGTGGGCGTGCAAGTCGGCTGGATCTTGGGGACCGGGCCATCAAGTTGTTCGACCTCCGGCGCCTGATCCATCTCCTGCGCGACGAGTTCAGCATCGAGATTACGGGGCTCTATGTGCGTCCCGCCGAGATTCAGCGGTACGCCGAGCGGGAGCTCAAGCTCAAGCTCTTTCCGGCACAGGATGCGGTCCCCGTCGAGGTCGATGACTCGCCTGCAGAAGAGGCCGAGCTCGTGCTCGATGATCCCACAGAAGAGGTCGATGAGGACGGCATCGTCATCGATGGGCTCACCCTCCCCACCGACCTCGAGCCCGCAGACCTGGAGGAGGCCGAGCCGGTCCTCAATCCCGAGGATCTGGTCGATCTCGCGTCTGAAGCCCCCCGGCGGAGCGCTCCCGAGCAGGGCCGCCGCACGCTCACCGTTCACAAGACCCTGCGCTCTGGTGCGGTCGTTCGCTTCGATGGGGACGTGATCGTCTTCGGCGACGTGAATCCTGGCGCCAACGTCATCGCTACAGGCAATGTCGTCGTGCTCGGTGGCCTGAAGGGCATGGCTCACGCGGGCGCCCTGGGTGACGAATCCTTTACCATCCTGGCCTTCGACTTCCGACCCACTCAGGTCCGGATCGGTCGCAAGATCGCGATGCCCCCTTCGGGCCGCAAGTCCGTTCCAGAGCTCGTCGTCGTTCGCGGCGACGAGATCGTCATCGAGCCCTATTCGGGCCGATTCCGCTAGCCCTCGGCTGGCACAGCACAGGCGAACCTGTGCTTCTCCCCTCATCCCACCCCATAGCGCACCAAGCGCTCCCTCCTAAGGAGAACCCCATGGCAGAGTGCATTGTCGTCACGTCCGGAAAGGGCGGCGTCGGCAAGACCACGACCTCAGCGAATCTCGGTGTGGGCCTCGCCCTCGCAGGACATCGCGTGGTTGTGGTCGACGCCGACATCGGATTGCGAAATCTCGATGTAATCCTGGGCCTCGAAAACCGAATCGTGTACGACCTGGTTCAGGTCATCGAAGGCGAGTGCCGTCTCAAGCAGGCCCTCATCCGCGACAAGCGTGTGGAGGGGCTCTACCTCCTTCCGGCCGCCCAGACTCGCGACAAGAATGCCGTCGGTCCCGACGACATGCGGCGTCTCGTGGCGGAGATGAAGGAGACCTTCGACTACGTCATCATCGACTGTCCGGCCGGTATCGAGCAGGGCTTCAAGAACTCCATCGCGGGCGCAGATCGTGCGATCATCGTCACGACCCCCGAGGTCAGCGCGATTCGCGACGCAGACCGCATCATCGGCATGGTGGAGGCCCACGATCTCCCCGAGCCCGACCTGATCATCAACCGGTACCGCGCCGGTATGGTGCAGCGTGGCGATATGATGAACCAGGAGGACATCCTCGAGATCCTCGCCATTCCGCTCATCGGTCTGGTCCCGGATCACGAGGACGTGATCATCAGCGCCAACCGTGGCCGTCCAGCAGTCTTCGATGATGACTCGGTGATCGGCCAGGCTTACCGCCGAATCACCGATCGCGTCGTCGGCCACGATGTCGCCTTTCCGGATTTCAATCAGAAATCGGGGGTGTGGGCGACCATGAAGCGGTGGATGGGGCTCTCTCCGATGCAGGAGGCGGTCTGATGCGTGGTTTTTTCGCCAAGATTCAGAACACGGTCTTCGGATCCGAGGTTCATAGCAAGGATGACGCAAAGCAGCGCCTCAAGGTCCTGCTGATCCACGATCAGGTCGCTCTCACTCCCGCCCAGCTCGACGCCATGAAGCTCGAGATCATGGAAGTCATTGGGAAGTACGTAGAGTTCGAGGCTGACCATGTGGAGTTCAAGCTCTCCCGTGAAGACGGGTCGATTTCGCTCGTGTCGAACGTACCTGTTCGGCGGGTGACCGCGCGCGCTTGACGCGTGAGATGAGGAGACGCCAAGGGCACGTCCTTTCATAGGGCGTGCCCTTTTCCGTTTCAGCGCGATAGCGGACAGCATGCGTCCCACTGGAAGAGGACAGAGTTGGTGGTGGCCCATCGGGCCCGCGTTGTGCGTGGGGCTTGCTGCAGTGCCCGCATTCACACCTCAAGTCTTGGCTACCGGTGGGTTGGCGATCCCCGCGGTCGCCACATTATTCGCCGTCTTTCTGGGGCCAGGGCTCGCCCGGAGTGACTGGGTCGCGTCGGATTCCAGCTCTCCCATGCATGTGCTTGCCCGGGGGTTCGCCGATGCGGCGCTGCTGGGCTCTGTCGCTGTGGGTTTGGCATCATGGCTGCCCACGAGCATGGCTTCATGGGCCTCGCTCTCGGTCTGGCTCCTCGCTGCGGTCGCAGTGGGCTACGGTCGGGCCGGGCTGCTGGCCTTGCCGGTGGTCCTTGGCCTGGCGGGCTCCTGCGTGCTGCTTCTGGGTCGCGCAGAGCCCTGGGGCCTGCTCACTCCCTCCGTAGATGCCTGGTCGGACTGGCTGTCTGTCGCGCTCGCTGTGGGTGCGCTGGTGAGCTGGGGGGCGGGCCAGTGGAGCTTCGTGCCCTCCCCGCAGCCCGGGCGCCAGTCCGTCCCGAGTCTGGCGAGTGGTCTTGCACTCATGGCGGTGCTGGCGGCATGTGTCGGCGTAGCGGCATCCTGGGAGCACAGCCTCGCCGGGCCACCGGGCCCCATCGTCGTCGTGGGTATGGTGCTTGCTGCGGCGATGGGAGCGATCGCCACCCTCCAGAGGGCCTCCACACCCCGCTGGCGGCTCGGTATCGCGGGGTTGGGCTGGCTCGCCACGCTCTGGTTCGCGGGGCCGGCCGAGGGGCTGCGTCTGGCGTGGTGGAGTGCAAATCTACCCGTACTGCTTGGCGTGGCAGCCGGGCTTCGGGCCATCATCTCCCGGGAGCTGCGTTGGTCTGTGGCTGCGGTGGTGCTCCTGGGAAGCGCCGCTCTATCCTTCGGCGGCGTGCCGACGCTGGTGCTTCCTGCGGTCGCTTCGGTGCTTCCCCTGGTGTTCGCGTTCTGGGTAGCGGGCACCCGTGCAGCGTTCTCGAGGGCCCTATGATCCTGGTTCTGCTCTCTATGGCTCATGCATCCATCGAGCTCGAGGTCGCCCCCGCTGTGGGTACCGAGGTCGTGGTGGTCGTCGTGCGGGACGGAGTGCCCGGCCGTGGAGAGACCGTGCGTGTCATGCATCGGCCCGGCACCGTCCACGAGCGCGAGAGGGCCATCGGCATCACCGACGGGCGCGGCCGGGTCACCTGGACCCCCGAAGAGGGAGGGGTGGCCGAGGTCCGCGCAGGGACCGAACTTCGCGCCGTACACATCGCGTATTCCGGTGTTCCAGCCACCCCACTCACCGCGATCGCGCTACTCCTTGCCGCGTCGCTGGGTCTGGTGTTCACGGGCTTGCGGCGTCGGAGACGACCATGACCGGCCCCCTGCGAGTTGCCCACGCTACCGACATCCACTGGACGGATGATGTCCCCCTCGGACGCCTATGGGGTAAGCGGATCCTCGGAACGGCCAACCAGATCCTGCGCGGTCGCAAGCATCACTTCCCAGAAGATGTGCAGCAGAGCCTTATGGAGAAGGTGCTCGACCTCAAGCCCGATTTATTCGTCATCACGGGTGATCTCACCGCCCAGGCACTCCCCTCCGAGTTCGAAAAAGCCCAGCGGTTCTTGGCCCCGGTGCTCGAATCGGTGCCCACATTCATCATCCCGGGCAACCACGATCTGTACACCCGAGGAGCTCGGGATTCCGATCGTATCGGCAGCTATTTCGGCCCTCAAATGGGCCGGGTCGGCGCTATCCAACGAACCGAGCTGGACGGTTTGGTGGTGCTCGGTCTCGACCCCAACCGGCCTACCTTCATCCACGCCAGCGGCGAGATCCCCGACGAGCAGCTCAGCGCTCTCGCCGATGCACTCGAGTCCTCCGATCTCGACGGGAAGTTCGTGCTCCTCGCCCTGCACTACCCCGTGCTCGATCGGCATGGCGAGGTGTATGACGACGCCCACCACGGCCTCCTCAATGCACGAGCGCTGATCGATCTACTCGGCGCTGCCCGCACCAAGCCGCACCTGGTCATCCACGGGCACGAGCACCATGGCTTCCGCGCAGAGCTCACGCTCGGTGAGCATCGGCTACCGTGCATCGACTGCGGCAGCTCCGGGTACAAGCATATGCCCGACAAGCAACGCGCAGCTGCCTTCAACCTATACGAGATCAGCGGTCAGCGCTTCGAGGTCGAGCGCTACCTCCACGACGGCGCCCGCTTCGTGGCAGAAGCACCCACGGCGTTCGCATCGGGCCGATGATTGAGGAGTTGGGGGTGGAGGGAATCGAACCCTCACGACCTAAGGCCACTCGATTTTGAATCGAGCGCGTCTACCGATTCCGCCACACCCCCGTGAGGCTAACGAGTCCGGAACCACCGGCCGGCGCTCTTGCGCACGCGGCCCAGCTTGAGGAGCTCGTTGAGTACCGCGGTGATCTCGTGCGGAGCGAGCTTGGGGTACTGCTCGCGCGCCCGATGGCGGATTCCCGCGATGAGCACCGCTTGGCCGAGCCCGGACTCCTGAGAGGTGGCGAGGCGCTCGAGCACGGTCTCCACCATCCAGTTGCGTCGATCGACATCGACGACGGTTTTTGCGGCAGCCCGGCGGGGCGCCTTGCTGCTGCTGCGTGCCGGCTTGGCTTCGGCTTTTCCGATTCCTGCCCGTCGGGCGGGTGCTGGGGGCTTGGCGGTAGCGCGCTGGACGCGGACCGTGCCTGCGCCGAGCTCGAACGCCTGGGGCTCTTCGGCGGACCAGCCCTCTGCGAGCTTGCTGAGGCCGGCACCATCGCGGCTCTCGCGACCGGAGAGCTCGAGCACGAGCGCTCGCAGGGTGGCGGGCACCCGCGCAGGCTCTACCGCCGCATAGTCGTCGCAGAACTCCGGCAGGAGCCCGTCGGGGATCTCGGCGATCTCCTGGCGACAACGCTTCACGAACTGTTCTAGCTCGCTGCGGATGCTACGTGGGGGCTCTTCGAGCTCCGCTAGCGCAAAAAGATCACAGAGGTTGGCTGGCTCCAGCTGGCCGCTGGGGCGACCAAGGAGATCCTGGATCTGGACCTCGAGGAGGGTTGGATCCGAACCACGGAGCTTCTGAAGTGGGACTCGACGACGCATGACTCTCCCGGAATCACTTTCTGGATAACGTGTACAGCACCACTCGCACCGAGGCCACACACATGAGAATCACGCGCGTCTACACTCGAACGGGAGATGCCGGCGATACCCGGTTGGTAGGCGGGGTCTCTGCTCGCAAGGATGCCCCTCGGATCGAGGCCTATGGGACCCTCGACGAGCTGAACGCTATCGTCGGTCTGGCGCGATCCTTCAACTCCGACGATCGCATCGAAGAGATGTTGCGGGCGATCCAGAACGACCTCTTCGACGTCGGAACCGATCTCGCCACAGAGTCCGGAAGCCGCTGGGAGGGCATGGTGCGTCCGGGTGAAGATGAGGTGACGCGGCTCGAGTCCTGGATCGACGAGCTCAATGACTCCCTCGAGCCCCTCACAGAGTTCATTCTTCCGGGTGGTGGGCCGGTCGGCGGGCTGCTGCACCAAGCCCGCACCGTGTGCCGCAGGGCTGAGCGCCGAACCGTGAGTCTGATGGACCTCGACCCTACCGTGGGGCTCGACCCGATGAAGTACCTGAACCGACTCTCGGACCTGCTGTTCGTGATGGCCCGGTGGGCCGCCCGAGCCAACGGGGAGCCCGAGTACACCTGGGACAACCCCAACCGCCGGAAGCGTTGAGGGGGGCGCTCATATTCCGGCGCTGACGAGGCCGATCAGCGCCATGAGCAAGACAAGCGTCAGCGCCTGAAGCCCAGCGATGCCCACCAGCGCGACCCCGATCGGCACGGCGGACGCCGGTGGGCGTGGCGGGAGGTTCGCGACGGATGCGGCGAGCTCGTCGAGCTTCGCCTGCAGCCGTTGGTTCTCGCGGGCGAGCCGCTCAGCCCTCACCGACTCCGCGTCGCGGTCGCGCACGAGCTGATCGGTGGTCTCCCGCGGCGGTGTCGCGTTCGGCGAGTTGCCGGAGGTGGAGAGTTGGATGAAGGTCCGCGTGAGGTTCTCGAAGGCCGCTGCGAGATCGCGGCACGAGGTGTAGCGATGGGCCGGATCGATCGACATAGCGCGATCGAGCACCTGAAGCAGGGCCTCGGCGAGGTCGTCTTCGGCAGCGGATGTTGGGAGCAGCCCCCGCATGGCATCGCGAACGCTCCGGCGATCCTCTTCGGGAAGTCGAAGCGGGTCCACGAACGCATCGGGGTCCAGATCCCGACCCTTGAACTGCTTCGGGTTCCGCGCGTAGACCTGGTGGACCTGGTTCATCCTCTCGGTGCGAAACCTGGGAGAGTGTGTGCCGTTCCGCGGCAGCTCTGCCCCATCGGCATGGAGCCGTCGAAGGCGCAGGAGAGCAAAGACGCTTGCCCCCAGTGACCAGGTGTCGATCGCGGCTGGATGTCTCTTACGCGCATTGAACAGAACCTCGGGGGCGAGGAAGTTCTCTGTGGCGACCACCTGAGCCGTCTCGTCCCAGGTCTCGTCCTCGATGGGGCCGACCTGGGCGGTACCAAAGTCGGAGATCAGCCATCGCCCATCCGTCGAGAGCAAGATGTTGCTGGGTTTGAGGTCACCGTGGGCCGCTACCGCATGTCGGTCGGCGAAGAAGACATGGTAGTCGCTGACCCGGCGGGCGACCTCAGCCATTGTCGCCATCAACCGCCCGAAGGCATCAGGCGTGTCGAGGCGATCCGCCCACCAACGGCCGAGATCCGCCGAACACCACTCCATGACCAGCGCCGTGATCAGGGGTTCTCCGACCACATCGTAGAGCCTGGGACAGGGAATCTCCCCCTCGGACTGGCTGATGGAGGACAGGATGGCTGCTTCACGCTGCAGTTGGTCGAGAGAGGCTTCATCCCCTTCATTCCACAGCTTCAGCGCAAGATGAGCACCATCCGGCACCGTGGACTGCCCGACCGGCCCTCCCCGTCCGGCCACCTTGCGGACCGTCGCCATGCCACCGCGCCGAACCCGAGAACCGTCAACCGGGGCGTACTTCCGGCCCGTGCGCCCGGTCCATACGAGCGGCAGCGTGGCGGTGGGCATCAGAAGCGGACGCGCACCGTCGGGACCGCGGTACCGCCATCGAGGATGACTCCCCAGGTCGTGGTGCCCGCCCCGATCGCGAAGACCGTGGCGCTTGCCAGTACAAGTCGGTTGGTGAGCCCCGCCAGTCGGTCGACCTCGTCCTTGGGATCGATCGTGCACCCGTTGGTGCCGACTTCGACGCCGTCTCTACAGCTTTTGAATCCGCTGGAGAGGTCGAGGCCCGGATTTACATCTGCAGCCGTCTGGATCTGGTCCATCTTCGCGAAGGACCGGGACGAGCCGTAGTAGAGCAGGGCCGCGCTGGCCATGATGACCCCACCCGCGATCATCAGCGGCGTCTTCTCCTTGGGGCGCTGGCGCTTGTAGTAGACCGTGCCATCCGAGGCGACCGTGGTCTTCTCCTTGGGTTGCTTCGCCTGGGCCTTCTCCTTGTCCTTCTGACGCTTGGCTTCGGCTTTGGCGATCTGTTTGTCGGACAAGGTGGCGTTCTTGTTCTTGTCCTTGCCCTTGCTCTTGCCCTTGTCTTCATCGGCCGGATCGGGGAGGTCTGCGACCGAGCCTTCGACCAGGCTGCTGGCGGGGAAGGCGTTTCCGCTGATCACATGAGAGGACACTCCCCCGTTGTCTACCTGGTAGACGTGGAATCTCTCGAGGCGGGCCTTTGGCTTGGAGATCTTGCGGCCATCCAGGTAGTGGCTACCATCCGAGAATTCCTTTCCTTCGACCCAGATTGGCTCATCCCCGGAGAGATTGCTCTTGAGGGTCTCGAAGTCGTTGCGGAGAGGATGCCCTTCGGGGATGTCCTGAAGCCCGTAGGACCATGTGGGCTCGAGCTCGAGGGAGGTGAGGAACCACAGGTTCGCGGCCTCCGGTGTTCCCGCGGCGTAGAGCCCGGCGCCGACGGCTCGATAGGCGCGGGCAGCGATCAGCGCGGGCAGCACCTCGTCCAGACAGGCGAGGCCGGCCTTGAGCTTGTCGCCCGACGCCTTGGCAGCGTCGTCGTCGTAGCCTCGCATTGCGCTCTCAACACCGGTGAGATCCTCGATGAGGCCTTCGGTGGTGTAGGGAGTGGCGCAGTCGCCAGCCCAGGCTGTTGAGCCCGCGAAGAGCGCTGTGATGAGTGCGATCGAGCGCACGAGACCTCCATTCATGGATGCAGGGTAGCACAGCCCGAACCCCGTGGGCGCGGTCAGTCTTCCATCATCCAGACCAGAGGTTGGCCGGTCTCCACAGCGGACCCATCGGCCACGAGCACACGCTCGATCCGTCCATCTGTAGGGGCCCGGACCGCCGAAAAGGTCTTCATCACCTCGACCAGCCCGAGTGTCGAGCGAGCTTGCACCCGGGCGCCTGGGGACACGAACGGAGCTGCACCGGGCTCGGGTCGGGTGTAAAAGGTCCCGTCGGTCTCGGCTCGGAGCACGGTGACGCCTTCGGGCACGCCAGGGTCTTGCGCCGCACGGACGGGGTCTGCCTCCAGAGTCGACCCGCGGGCGAGCTCACAGAGAGGGCTGCCCGCCTCGACCCAGCCCGACACCACTTGTAGCGCATGCCCATGGGAGCCCTCCGGAGCGACGAGGGCGAGCTGCGTGCCAGCGCGGTGAAGCACGCCCACCACCCTACCCGCCGTGACGACGCTCCCCGCGGATATCGTGGGGTGGAGGTGGCCAACGGTGGGGCTCTGTAGGTGCCTGTCCACCAGGAGCGCATCTCGCTGACCGGTCGGGAGGGAGCTTCGAGCGACGACCTCGAGGTCGTGCAGGCTCCAGATCCGCGGGTTCTTGGTGCGGCGGTAACCCGCTCCCTGCCAGGCACATTGGGCAAGCAGTACCATCCACGATCGAAGCTGGGAGACTGGCACGATCTCGTCGGTGTCCATTCGCGAGGCCGCTCTCACGGGGTCCATATCGGCCTCGATCCGGCGCGCCGTTGCCGCCATGCCCTTCTCGATGGCCTCGCGCTCTTCGGGATCGGTGGTCTCGATCTGAAAGTCGTCGTCCAGCTTGCTGTTGAACGCGGCGATGGCGAGGGTACGGCCCTCCATCACGGCGAGCCGCGTGATGGCCGTGGAGAGCTGGACCACCGGCTCGTAGGGCAGGCCGCTCATGGCGTAGTACCCCGCGCCACTCGCCTTGCGGAGGAGCACCGTGAAGAACGGTACGGGCTGGGTGGAGTTGGTGTAGATGAGGTTGCCGCCATAGCCCAACAACCCCTGGTGCTCGGCTTCGACGCCGATATCGAAGCCGGAGATGTCCTGGAGCCAGACGATGGGTACGCCGTCGTCGCCGCATACCCGCGCGAAGGTCGAGATCTTCGCGATCCCCTCGCGGTAGAGCGCGCCTCCTGGGCGCTTGCCGATGCCGGGTTCGTCGACCAGGCCCTGCCGGTTGGCGATGAAGCCCATCCACAGCCCGTCGACCCGGCCAACGCCTGCGATCATCTCGCGGCCGAGGCCCGGGAGCACCTCGTGGAACAGTGAATCATCGACCAGCCTCGCGAGTACCTCCTCGATCGCGTAGCCCTGACGAGGATCGGTTGGGAACACCCCGGAGAGTCCATCGGGCTCGAATCGGGGTGCGCTGCTGTGAGCCCCATACCGGTAGAATCCCACCGCGCTGCTGGGCAGCTGGGAGACCTCTCGACGGATCAGATCGAGGGCGGTCGGGTCGTCGGGGACGCGTAGATCCGCGCACTGAGACTGGTGAACATGGACCTCCGGCCCGCCGATTCCAAGGCTGGTGAGCTTCTGGGACTTGGCGCCGCGGATGAGCGCTGCTCCGGCGATCACCATGTAGGCGTTCTCGGTCATCACCACGCGATCGCTGATGATGGGCATGTAGCCGCCACCTGCGATGCAGTCGCCAAAGACCCCTGCTATCTGGGGGACCCCGGCGGCCGCGAGGTGCGCGTTCTTGGTGAAGATATGCCCGGCGCCGGTAGCCCCCGAGAAGGAGCGACTCTGCTCCGGCAGGAACAGCCCCGAGCAATCCACCAGGTATACGACGGGTAGCCGCATTCGCAGCGCCATCTCCTGGGCCCGCTCGATCTTCTCCGGGGTCTTGGGCCACCACGCACCGCTGGCGACCGTGTTGTCATTGGCGATGAGGATGCACCAGCGTGAGTGAATCCGCACATAGGCGGTGACGACCCCGGCTCCGGGGGCGGGCTTACGGGACCCCGCGAAGTCCACTCCCCAGTTCACGAGCGTACCGACCTCGAATACCTCGCTGCCCGGATCCTTGAGATGGGCGATCCGCTCCCAGGTCGTGAGCTTGGACTTGGCGTGCACCCGGTCGACGTACTTCTGCCCCCACCCACACCGCACGGTCTGGGTTTTTTCTAGAATGGCGGCCTCTTTTTCGAGAAGAGAGGCACGATTCTTCGCGATCTCATCGTCGCCGAGGAAGGCATCGAGTTCGCTGCCGATCGGCTGAAGCAGGGTCTTCTTCACAGCTCACCTCCTGCCAGCCCGAGCTCGAGCGAGCGCGTGTGGTACTGCCCTGAGCGGAATCGCTCCCAGGCGAGTATCCGCTGGTGCAGCCCGATATTCGTCTTGACCCCCTGGACCTCGAGGGCGGCCAGAGCCTGGGTCATACGTGCGATCGCTTCGGCCCGATCGGAGCCGTGGGTGATCACCTTTGCGATCATCGAGTCGTAGTAGGGGGAGATCCGATCGCCGGTCTGCAGGTGTGTATCGACGCGAATCCCCTCCCCTGTGGGCAGCGCCAAGCGGTCGATGCGACCGGGACAGGGCCGGAAGTCGTTGTCCGGATCTTCGGCATTGATCCGGCACTCGATCGCGTGGCCGTCGAAGCCGATATCTTCCTGCTCCAGCGGCATCTTCTCTCCCGCAGCGATGCGGAGCTGGAGCTCTACCAGGTCGACCCCGGTGATCGCCTCGGTGACGGGGTGCTCGACCTGTAGCCGGGTGTTCATCTCCATGAACCAGGCATGCCCATCGGCGTCGACCAGCATCTCGACGGTGCCCGCGCCGACGTAGCCCGTCTGCGCAACGACATCGGCCACCAGGGGCAGGATCCGGTCGCGCTCGGCCGGAGAAATGCCGGGAGACCGAGCCTCCTCGAGGACCTTCTGGTGCCGTCGCTGCATGCTGCACTCGCGCTCGCCCAGGTGCAGCACCTTCCCATAGCGATCGGCGATGATCTGGACCTCGACGTGGCGTCCCCCATCGATCCGGCGCTCGAGATAGAGCCGCCCATCTCCAAAAGCACTCAACGACTCCGATGAGGCCGCGTTCCAGGCCCCGACGAGCTGTTCGGGTGCTTCGACCGCACGCATGCCGCGCCCTCCGCCCCCAGCGACCGCTTTGAGCAAGACGGGATAGCCCAGCGCGTCTGCCACCTCACGAGCCTCTTCGACCGAGCCCAGTGTCCCCTCGCTGCCCGGAATTCCGGGAAGGCCGAGCCGCTGCATGGTCTGTCGGGCGTTGGCCTTGTCTGCCATCTGGCGCATCAGTGGCCCCGCGGGGCCGATGAAGCTGAGCCCGGCCGCTTCGCATCGGGTGGCGAAGGCGTCGTTCTCGGCGAGAAAGCCCCACCCCGGATGCACCGCGGAGCACCGATGGTGCAGCCCGACAGCGATCAGCGCATCTTGGTCGAGGTAGGACTGGGCAGCCCTGGGAAGGCCCAGAGTGACGACGGTATCGGCGAGCTCGAGCCAACCCGCATCTCGATCGACTGTAGACGCTACAGCGACGACCTCTACGCCCATTCGGCGAGCGGTACGAGCGACGCGGGCTGCGACCTCGCCGCGATTGGCGATCAGGATTCGACGGAACACGGCCACTCCCTTCGGCTGGAGGAGCATCCTAGTCCACGTCGCTACCCTGGGGGTCAGACCAGATCACCCGGGTGTCCGCCAAGCGATCGTGGCCGGTGCGGGCATCGTCTCCGAGTCCGAGCATGAAGTCCGCGATCGGCCACAAGATTGGCAGGAACACGCTGAATAGTCCGACGCCGATCCACTCTCGCGACACCACGAGTGCCCCGAAACCGACCGGGGTGTCGTCTGTGCGCGAGACCTCGATACCCACCCGCCGCTTGCCCAGGGTGGTGCCGGTGGTCGACAGCGAGACCCATTGCCAGATCTCGAAGAGGAGCAGCAATACGCCCCCCGCGGCGGCCCCTGCTCCCAAGACCCCGCTGGGGCTGAGGCCCGCCCCTTGGACGAGCACCGTAGAGAGCGCGAGCGGTAGCCCAATCAAGGAGGCTGCGGCGGCTAGATCGAGGCCCCGCGCGACCATGCGAAAACCCAGGGGCACGGTGCCCGGTCCCGAGCTTTGGCCCAGAGATGTCCGCACCACCCGGGTCCGGGCGAGTCGGTCATGAAGAGTCCTGGGATGCCCGAATAGAAGCCCCACGGTACGAGTGAGATCCAGCGCGACGACCGCGACGGGCCAGGCACACATCGCGAACAGGATCCGAACGGCGGTGAGCTCGAACAGGCCCGCCATTTCGAGCTGCTCCAAGCCGCGGACCACGCCCAAGCCCACCACGACCGCGATCGCCATGGCCACAACATAGGTGAGGACTTCGGGGATGAGGTGCCGCAGCACGACCCCGCGGAACCACGGCGCTGGTGCGTCTCGTTCGGGCTGCACCTCGCGGATGTCGAACAAGACCTTACCCAGAGTCTGGCCCCGGTCGATGACCGCTGCCCACTGCAAGGTGGACAAGGTGACTCCGGCCAACACCGCCCCGAGCACGGTCCAGGTCCACGCGACCTCGCCCCAGTCCAGGGTGCCAGCGGTCGCGAGAAAGCCGATGACAGACCCTCCGAGTGCGGCGCCGAACAGGACGCCCAGGTCGATGAGCCGGGCGAGCAGGCGGCGCTGTGGCGAAGCTGGAATGACCTCCACCGGGATGGCGACCTTGGTGGTCCCGAGCTTCCGCTTGCGGACGACCAGATCCACCGCCACGCCAGCGTGACCGGCAGCGCGATCGTACCGCAGGGCTTCCGAGCGCGACCGAGCCCGGGCGATGGAACCGAGCCCGGTGTTGAGGAGGAGGGCGACCCCGAAAATCGGTGATGCGAGCCCCAAGACCCCCGTAGCCACGACCCCTCCGCGGAACCACTGCGCAAAGAAGCCGTACTCTACGAACTGAACGCTGCCCTCGAGCGGATCGAACATCCACTCTCCCCGGAGCTCCGGCATGAGCTGGAGCGCGGATGCGGCGATCAGCATCCACACCGGAACAAGCAACATGGCCAGGGCTCCACAGCCCAAGCGAAGCGTGCCGGTCGCGTCTTCTTCGAGGGTGGGTGGCTGGGTGCTCAGGACCCCTCCGCCGGTGCCTCGGGAGGAGCGGGAGGCTTGCTGGAGAGCGAGACGGGTGTGAACCCCTTGTAGTCGAGTCGGCTCAGCATGTAGATCCCTGCGAAGAACATGACGACCATCCCGTATTGCGCCGGCGTGAGCTGCAGATACCGAGCGTCCTGGTGTGACAAATCGTTGTTCCGGAGGAAGTCGAGCACGAAGCGGACCGGCGCATAGGCGATCGCGAACAAGGCGAGGAAGAACCCCGGGGGACGGTCCTTACGGCCCAGCACGTAGAACAGGAGCATCACCAGGACCATGTAGGAGGCTTCGTAGATCCCGAGCTCGTGACGGATCCCCGAGGCGTAGGGGTACGGGTCTCCGGGGTACCAGACGAAGTCCTTGAGGCCGCGGTCGAAGTCCATGGCGAGGGGGAAGGTGGTCTCCGAGCCGATGTGGTCGTGCACGCTCGAGCAGCCAAGGCGACCGAAGAACCAGCCGAATGGGAACCCATAGGTGATCACGTCTGCGTGCCGGAGCGCAGGACGAGGCCGGATGTATTTGTAGAAGATGAAGGCGCCGATCACCGCGCCGATGAAGCCACCGGTGCTGGAGAAGCCCTCCCACACGCGAAGGATGGACATCACGCCTTCGGTACAGGCGGAGAGGTCACCTGCGGTGCACTCGGGCAGCATCATGCGCTCGGGAAAGTAGAACACCACGGTGACCACATGGGCGACCGCGAAGCCCATCAGCACGATGAAGACGGCCCCATCGACGATGTCTCGGACATCCAGGCCCAGCCGGATCCCCCTTGCGCGGGCGACCTCGAGCCCGACGACGAAGCCGATGCAGACCAACAGCGCCCACGGATCGAGGGGGATGCTGTCGAGGGCCGCGACCCACAGCCCCGATGCCTGAAACACCCACTCTGCGACGGACTTGAGCGGGATCTGAAAGAAGGGGATGGCAGCGATCAAGGCGTCCTCCGCCGAGGGTCTATCAAGCTGTCCGTCACGAAACCCACATCCCCTGTGATGACGCGCTCGACCGCCGCTCCGGTGTCGACCAGGAGCGCTCCATCCTCTGCGATGTCTACCGCGATTCCCTCGATCTCACCGACCCGTACCGTCCTGCCGAGTGTGCACGACCGCTCGATCCACCGCCGCCGCACCGTGGCCCAGTCGAGCCCTACCAGGGCGGCTCGAATCTGCTCCGCGATCTCCTCGAGGCCGACCTCGATCCCGTGAGCTCCCAGGCAAGTAGCCCCCACTCCATCTGGTGCGTGGGTGAGGTTCAACCCGATGCCGACGACCACCCATGCGAGCTCGCCATCCGCCCAGGAAGCCTCGCAGAGCACTCCGGCGAGCTTGTCGCCGCGCGAATCCAGCACATCGTTGGGCCACTTGAGCGCGAACTCGGGACCGGCGGCCTCGGCGACCACGACCCCGGCTCCGAGGGTGGTCCACGGTAGAGCCGAGCGCCCGATGCCCCGAAGCAGCACCGACAGATACAGATTGCCGGGTATGGCGTGCCAAGACCGGCCCATCCTCCCCTTCCCAGCGGTCTGTGCGAGGGCGGCGACCGCATAGCCGTGCGGGAGATCTGCAGCCCGGGACATCAGCTCTGTGTTGGTCGAACCAACCTCATCGAGCCACTCGATCAACTCAAGCAGTACCGCGCTGGAGCTTCATGGAAAGATCGACCCAGCAGGCCTGATGGATCAGCCCTCCCGCGCTGATCACGTCCAGACCGAAGTCCTTGATTCGAGCGATGCGCTCGGGATCGATATTGCCCGATGCCTCGAGGATGGCGCTCGGCCTCACCTCTCGGCAGCGCGCGATGGCGACACGGAGGGCGTCGTCGTCGAGGTTGTCCAGCAAGATGACATCGGCATCGGTCTGGAGCGCTGCTTCGACCTCTTCCATCGTCCTCGCCTCGACTTCGATGCGGATCAGGTGGTGGTTGCCCTCCCTTGCGCGGCGCACCGCTTCCTGGAGGGAGCCCGTGGCCCAGATGTGGTTGTCCTTCACCATGACCCCGTCGTACAGGGCGTTTCGGTGGTTGTGCCCGCCACCGGTACGCACCGCGTACTTCTCGAGCGAGCGCCACAGCGGGGTGCTCTTGCGGGTGTCGACGATGCGGACCGGACTGCCGGCCGCCGCATCTACCCAGGAGCGCACATGAGTGGCGATGCCCGAGAGCTTCATCAGGCAGTTCAGAGCGACCCTCTCCCCCACGATGATGCCGCGCAGTGAGCCCTTGACCCGAGCGATGACCGTACCGGCCTCGACCTTGGAACCGTCTGGGTGCTCGACCGCGTAGACCACATCTCCATCGTAGCGGCGGGCCGCTTGCTCGATGACCTTGCGTGCGACCTGCTGGCCGCAGACCACGAGGTCGGACTTGGCGAGCACATAGGCGCTTCCGGCCGCGTTGAGATCGATCACGGTCTCGGTGGTGCGGTCGCCCGGCCCGATGTCCTCGTCGAGGGCTGCGCTCACGAATGCATCGAGATTCATGCGCCCGCCTCGAGCTTGCCCAGGCTTGCCGTCAAGCTGTCGAGCCGGGTGATGGCAGCGGCGTGCTTGGCACGGAACCCGTCGACGATCTCGGGCTTGGCGTTGGCGACGAAGGCCTTGTTCGCGAGTCGTTTTTGAAGCTGGCCGGCGTCTTTTTCGGCCTTCTCGATCTCCTTGCGGAGCCGGGCGATCTCTGCACCCACGTCGATCACGCCCTCGAGGGGAATGGCGCACTCCTGGCCATCGACCACGGCGACCGCCGCGGCCTTGGGGAAGGACTCTGCCTGCTCGAGCTGGACGCCGGCGAGCTCGGCCAAGGCGCGGCTGTGGCGATACAGCCCACTGTACAAGCCGTCGTCGCGGACCAACAGCGTGAGGCCGACCTTCTTGGGAAGGCGCATCTCGCCCCGGATGCGGCGAACCTCGGTGACGGTCTGCTGCAGGCGCTCGATATCGACGAGGGCCTGGGAATCCGAGGGGAAGTCCGAGCTCTTGGGGTAGCGAGCTGTGGTGACCAGACCTTCGGTGTTCGGCAGCCGGCTCCAGATATCCTCCGAGAGGAAAGGCATGATCGGATGCATGAGACGCACGATCGCACCCATGGTCTCGAAGAGAGCGTGCTGGGTGGAATTCTTGCGGGCTGTAGAGGCGCTGTCATCGTACAGCGTGGTCTTGGAGAGCTCGAGGTACCAGTCGCAGTACTCGCCCCACACGAAGTTGTAGATCTCGGAGGCGGCCTCGTTGAACTTGTAGTGGTCGAGAGCGTCGCGAACCCGCTGCACGGCTGCCCCGGTGCGAGCGCGGATCCACAGCTCATAGGGGCCGTCATCCATGGGGCCGTTGGGGTCATAGCCCTCGGCATTCATGAATCCGAACTTCAGGGCGTTCCAGATCTTGTTGGTGAACTTGGAGTAGCCGCTGACCCGGGCGGGATCCCAGCGAACATCGCGCCCCTGGGCGGCCAAGGCGACGAGGGTGAAGCGGAAGGCATCTGCGCCCCACTCGTCGATCACGATGAGCGGATCGATGACATTGCCCTTGGTCTTGGACATCTTCTCGTTGTTCTCATCCCGAACCAAGGCGTGGATGTACACATCCTTGAAGGGAACGGTGCCCGTGAGGTGCAGGCCCGCGACCATCATTCGGGCGACCCAGAAGAAGATGATGTCGAAGCCGGTGATCAGCACGCTGGTCGGGTAGTAGCGCTGCAGATCTGCGGTGTTCTCAGGCCAGCCGAAGACGCTGAACGGCCACAACGCGGAGCTGAACCAGGTGTCCAGCACATCCGGATCCTGAACGAGGTCGTCTCTGCCGGCCTCTTCGCAGGCTTCCTCGAAAGTCCGCGCGACGTATACGGTGCCGTCGGGGGCATACCAGGCGGGGATGCGGTGGCCCCACCACAGCTGCCGGCTGATGCACCAGTCCCGGATTTCCCTCAGCCATGCGAAGTAGGTGTTCTCCCACTGGGTCGGCACGAAACGGGTGTAGCCCCGCTCTACGGCTGCGAGCGCAGGCCCCGCGAGGGGCTTCATCCGCACGAACCACTGAGTCGAGAGCATGGGCTCGACAATGGCCCCGGAGCGCTGGCTGCGGGGGATATTCATGATGTGCTCGACCCCGCCGCGGTCCAGCCCCAGCTCTGCGATGGCTTGCTTTACGGCTTTGCGGGCATCGAAGCGGTCCATGCCGGCGAAGCGCCCGCCCTCTTCGTTGAGCTTGCCGTCGAGGGTGAGGATGTTGATCATCGGCAGATCGTGGCGCTTGCCCACGTCGAAGTCATTGGGATCGTGGGCGGGGGTGACCTTCACGCAGCCCGTTCCGAACTCCATATCTACAAGAACGGAGTCGGCGATGATGGGGATCTCCCGATCGACGAAGGGATGACGCAGGGTCTTGCCGATGAGGTGCTGGTAGCGGGGGTCATCGGGGTGGACCGCCACGGCGGTGTCGCCGAGCATGGTCTCCGGGCGGGTGGTCGCGACGACGATCTCGCCTCCCCCATCCTCTTCTTTGATGGGGTAGGCAAAGCTCCACAGCTCGCCCTTCACGCCCTCGTCCTGCTCGACCTCGAGGTCGGAGAGCGCGGTCTGATCGAGGGGATCCCAGTTGATGAGGCGCTGACCCCGGTAGATCAGGCCCTGTTCGTAGAGCTTGACGAAGTGTTCGGTGACGGCAATCTGAAGATCGGGGTCGAGGGTGAAGCGCTGCCGGCTCCAGTCGCAGGACACGCCGAGGTGCTGGAGCTGGTTGACGATGGTGTCTCCCGCCTCTTCCTTCCAGGTCCACACCTTCTCGACGAAGGCGTCACGGCCGAGGTCGCGGAAGTCGATGCCTTGAGCTTGTAGCTGCCTGCGCACGACCCACTGGGTGGCGATCCCCGCGTGATCGGTCCCGGGGACCCACAGGGTGTTGTAGCCATCCATCCGCTTGTAGCGAACCAGCACATCCTGGAGGGTGTTGTTGAGCGCATGCCCCATATGGAGCGAGCCCGTGACATTGGGCGGGGGGATGACGACGCTGAAGGTCGGGCGGTCGTCGTCCGCGTCGGCGGTGTAGACCTTGGATTCGTCCCACACCTTGGACCATTTCTGAGCAGCGGCTCTCGCGTCGTATTCCTTCGGCAGCTCGGCCATCGGATCACCCTCCTCCGGGAAGCCCTCCGAGTAACCGGATGGGAGCCACCGAGCCCCGAGGGGCTGGGAAGATCAGAGAGCCAGGCTGATGTCCAAGGTGGCGGTGATCTCGCGGACACCAGCCGGCTTGTCCGAAGGAGACAGCCCCATCCAGGTGCCAAATGGGAGCAACACCCCCATCCGGGCCCGCAGCCCCTCGACCGCACGGGGATCGACCCGCAGCCAGGCCGACCCCTCCCAAGGCGAGGTGTCCCAGAAGGTGAGAGCGGTCTCCGCGGTGATGCCGAATTGCTCGTCCAGGTCCGCGTCGATGCCGGCTGCGACGGAGCCCTGGAGGTAGGTATCCGGGTAGGGGGCGAACCCACCGGTGCCGTAGAGACCGAGCGCGCCGCGGAACAGCAGATCGAAGGCCTCGCCGACCCGCCGACCCTGGTAGACCGCGCTCACTCCCCCACCCGGCCAGATGCTTCGGGCGTCGTTGGTCCAGGTGTAGGAGCGCCCGAGTGGAAGGTGGACCTGGGCACCGATGAGGTGCACCACATCGCCTCGCTGGATGCGCCGGTAGCCATCGAGGCGCAGATTTCCGAGCCCTGTCGTTCGACCCGTAGGGACCCGGTAGGTCGCGAATGGGAGACTGGCAGAGAGCAGGTAGCGGCCGGCGATGGCCCCGCGCGCAGTGACCCTGGAGGCAAGGATGCCCCCGTCTCCGCCGGCCACCCATTCCTCTGCAAGGCCGACGGCAGCGCCCAGCCCGTCTGCTTGGATGCGATGTCCGAGGTTGGCGTGGCGGGTGCCCGCGGACTCTTCGTCCGAGTCGACCGCTGCGGGGAGATCGGCGGCTTGAGGGATATCGGCCTCGGTCGAAGCGAGGGCGAGGCCCATGCACAATGCGATCACGAGCCCCTCCGCACATCGGCAACCATATCGAGGGGCTCGAGCACTTCGAGATCGCGCAGCCAGGAGTCGTCGTCGATATAGAAGCGCGCCCTCTCCGGCCGGCCTCCGATGGAGAGCTCCATACACACGCCGCCGATGCCATTGTCCCCAGCATCCAAGGCGTCCTGACCGAGCTCGACAGGGGTGAGGATCTCGATCCCTCGGAGAGGCACGGGCTCGCCATCGACCGTGACCCGGAGGCGCTCTTCGATTCCCTGCTGTCTGGGAGGACGGGAGAGCAGCACGCACAGGGAGCCCGATGGCGACCACGCCGCATGGATCACCCGGAGCTGGTCGAGGGTGGAGAAGCTGGCCGAGCCGAGCATCGCGGGATCGATATCGAACTCCGGCATGCGGGCGTCGTCGAGGGGCTGGCGGACCGTCCACAGATACTCGCCGCGGAGCCATGCCTGGTCCGGGGTGAAGCGAATCTGTCCGTCCGAAGAGCTGACGCTGCCCTGAACACGGCCTCCCCGATCGAGATCGAGGACCTCGACCAGATCGGGAAGCGGGAAGTCGTCCGGGATCTTTGCTGCGTTACCGTGAACCCGGAGAATCTGGAACGGCGCGACATTGGTCTGGCCGTCGGCCGGGGTGATGAACGAGGCCTCGAAAGAGGGTTCGTCTGTACAGGCCGCGAGGGCCAGCAGCATGGGAAGCGCGCGCACGCCTTGCTCCGAGGTTCGCAGCGCACCGTAGCATCTGTCACGCGGGACCGTCACTAGGGGCGTTGCTTTCCACCTGGGCGCTTCTTGGACTTGCTCTTTCCGCGTCCACCGCTGCTGGGTTCGATGAACTCGATCCGCCCGTTGACCTCGAGCACGTCTCCGACGCCGCGTACGCCCCCAATGCGGGTGAGTGTCGCCATCCCTCCGACCTTCTGCTGGATGATGTTGGGGAGGGACACCGCGAAGGCCTCTTCCATCTTCCGGGCCACGATCCCCTCACCCAGGAAGTACAAGGGGTCGGCCATAGCGGCCCCCTTGGATTTTTCGCCTTCTTGAACGTCGTCGGCGAGGAGCTTGATGGCTTTCTTGCGCACTCCGAGCTTGCCCAGGACTGAGTAGTCGCGCCACCACCCCGCTCCGCCGACCTTCCACAAGCGCAGATCGAGAACAAAGCGCTGCTTGTCGACGGACAGCCCGCGGGGCTCTCCCACGATGTCGTAGTCTTGTGGCCCCATCTCGAATGCTTCCGCCGCGGCATATCGGACGACGCTGTCGCTGGAGACCCATGCGATGAACCCGCCCTTGATCTGGGCGTCGGGTACCGCCACCCGTCCGGGGTTGGGCACACTCGACAGCATCTCGATGGCGAGCCCCTTGCGGACGGGGCGCACCCGCATGGCCCGCAGCGGGATCGATTCTGTGCCGAAAGCCGCGACTTCGATGGGCTGAATCTTGCTGACGAAGTTTTCGTCGAGCCACTTCTTGAGCGGGGCCTCGGCGACGTTCTTGACGGCGCCAGACCACCCGCTGACAGATAGTCGGACGGAACGGACATCGCGCGGCTTGGCGAACACCTTCCACCTCTTGGGGCCCTTCTTCGCTTCGAATGACGCGTCTAGAGCCACCCGTGCGGTGTAGTCGACTTCCCCGCTCCCGAGCACACCAGCGCTCCAGTCCAGGGTCCCCGACAGGTCCATATCGATCGCCAAGCAGGTCTTGCAGGCTTCGCTCTCCCCGACAACAAGGGACTCGACCACGACCTGGGGCTTGAGGGTTGCGGCCGAGACCTTGATCTCCTCGGTGAACTCCCCGCGCTCCGCGAGGACCACGGAGATCAGCTCGTCCACCAGCTTGCCCGACAGCTGCACCTTCACATCGGGCTTCCAGCTGCCCGGCGCAGGGCCAGGGTCCGCGAGCGCAGCGGCACGAGCCTCGTCGTAGGCGCGGTACACGGCTTTGTTCTTTCCGCAGCCCGGGAGCAGGAGCAGGAAGGAGAGTATGAACACGGCATCCTCCAAGACCGGTGTATTCCGGCGCGCGGCCGAGTAACCTGTGGCCCTGGGAGGGATCATGACCGTGAACGATGAAGCACGCACAGCGCTGGACGAAAAGCAGATCGCCGTCCGCGCAGCGGCAACTCGTGAGCTGGCCCTGAACGGGGGCTTCGATGATGTCGAGCGTCTGGTGGCCATGGCCACCGAAGACAAGAGCCCTTCGGTCCGCCTGTATGCAGCTGCTGCGGCGGGCTCGATCCTCATGCGAGGACGGGGGGCATACGACCAGACGCAGTGGACTGAGAAGCAGCGCCGCTCCGTGCTCGATTGGGTGGGCAGGAGTGATCCCGCGCGCATACCGAGCCTATTGCTCAGCTATGCGGCGTTTGCGGACACCGATGTGATCAAGCGCCTCACCCGTATGCTCCGCGATCCCCGCTACGGCGTACGGGCCGGAGCCGCGGCCGCCATCCGTCGAATGGCGCTCTCCGGGGCGTGCACCCGCGAGGGTCCTGGGCTCCGCGAGTGGGTCGGCGATGCGCTCGGGCACCGCAAGCTCCCCGCTGACGCCGCCATCGAGCTGGTCCGACTGATCGGGGAGACGGGCTGGAGCGTACTCCTCCCTGCGGCGAGGAAGATCGGGGCAAGCGTGGAGGATGTGCTGACTGAAGCGAGCGCGCGCTGCGAGGAGCGCAACCATCCCAAGGCCTGGGCCGGTGTGTGGGTCGACGAGGGGCGAGATGTGCTGGACGAGCGTCCCGCGGTCACGTCGGACTGGCTCGTGATCGGAGAGGATGTGCAGCCCACAGACGGAGAGCTCGTGCACGAGGGGCAGACCTATCGGCGGCTCTGGGCCCCGCGCGCCGGAGCGGATGGTTCCCACGCGGCCATTCAGGCGAATGGGCGTACATGGTGGCGCCGCGAGGACAAGGCGCTCATCGCGTTCATCCTCGAGACCGACAAGGGCCTCGCGAGCGCTGATGCGGCTGAACTGAATCGATATGTGCGAGGCAGCACGGCGACGGCGATGCGAGCCCGAGCCCTGGTCTTTGCTCGTGCTGGAGAAGGGCAGCCCGCCCTCGACGAGCTCTCCACGGCTCTGAAGGCCAAGAAGCCCCGCAACGACCTGTACTTCATCGAAGGGTTGGCGTGGCGTGCCCTGGGCGATGGCTCCAAAGCCAGGGAATCCTTCGGGCGGTACCTCGAGAAGGCCAAGAAGAAGGACCCTTGGCGAGCCGAGGCGGAGTCCTTGCTGCAAAATCTATGAATTGCTCTGATATCTATAGATTTGGCGAATCAAATCGGTCGCGCATCCGATTCTGTAGAATGGCCCGACACGTACTGTTTGGCACACAACATGCACTGCCTCCTGATGTAGGAAAACAATATCAGGAGGAATTCGGACATGTATCGCTCAATTCTCATCACCTTCGCTGTCCTCGGGCTCACCGCCTGTGGCTCCCCTGAAGAAGTGCCAGCCGTCGACTCCGAGCCCCTGGTCATGACCAGCGCCGAGACCCTGATCTCGGATACGGATGTACCGGTCGCCGAACCGATCATCGAGGCCGAGCCCGAGCTCGCCCTGAACTCGACCGACGAGAGCCCCGGGGTTGTCGAACCCGAGCCCACCGCGATCTTCCGGCTGCGCCGCGGGGAGACCCTCGCCCACTTCGCACGGTGGTCCGGAATTCCGGTCGAGGACATCGCGCAGTCCAGCGCGCTCGACCTCGACGGAGCCTATGCGGTGGGTACTGAGGTCGTGCTTCCGGTCGGTGAGGAAGTCCGCGCACAGGTGCAGACCCGCCGCGATACCCATCACCGGGTCCGCGCCGAGAACTACCTTGCAAGCCGAGGAGCCTCGGGCACTGAGTTCTATTCTGTGAAGACCGGCGACAGCGCCTGGACCATCGCCAGGGACCGGCATGGCATGCCCGTGTGGTTGCTGGAGAGCCTGAACCCGAGCGCCGACCTCGATCGACTCCGGCCCGGGGCCAATCTACTGGTCCCGGTATTCAACGACATCGTGGCCGAGGCCCCTTCCCAAGACGAGGTAGAGGCGACGGTGGAGATTTACCGGATCGATGGGGGCGAGCGCGATGTTCCCGCCGTGCTCGACATCCCACCGCGAGACTTCTACGTCGCCGACTGAGGCTCAGTCTTCGAGGGAGCCGCGGAGAGCCTTGAGTGCGCTCCGCCACTCCTTGTCGTAGCGCCCGAGTACCTCGTCGTCGTCGAGGAAGGCCCCGGTGTGGATGACCGCCACCCGGGTCTCTTCTCCGTCGCGGGCCACCTGAAAGCGTACCCGGGACCCCGCAGTAGGAGCGGGGCTGCTTGAGTCCCACTTGATCTCGAGGCGACGGGTGGGACGGTGCTCGAGGAAGATTCCGCGCTCTTCGCACATCTCTCCATCATCACCCTCGCTCTCGAGCACGACCCTGCCACCAGAGTTTGCATCGACGCGAGCCTCGTCTGCCCACCACGCCTGCAATCCCTCTGCGGTCGTGAGCTGTCGCCAGACGGCCCGGGGGGATGCCGCGATATTGATCTGCTGTCGAACGGAAGCCATCAGCCCTCCGGCGCGGGACTAACGCCACGCATGCTCCTGAACAACTGCACATTCTGATAGGCGAATGAACCGGCGAACAGCGTCATGAAGATGAACCCCGATTGCCAGCCCGCGATGGCCACGAGCACGCCGAGTACCGACCCGAGCCCGAAGGTGATGAACGCGGCCTTTCGAGGGGCTGTGATGTAGTGCAGGCCGGCGAGTAGAGCCTGTCCGCCATCCATCGGGTAGAGCGGCAGGAGGTTGAACAAGCTCCAGAAGGCATTGACGAAAGCGGCGTAGACCATGATCTGGGTGGTGAGTTCGTTGCGGCTGATGAGGAGGATGCCCAGGCAGAGTGCACCCAGCCCCATCCCGGCGAGGGGACCTGCGACCGAGATCAACACCTGCTGGCCGGGGGTTGCGCGGCCATGGGTGACATGCCCTCCCAGTCCATGGATGACGATATCTCCCACTGGGATCCCGAACCGGCGCGTGACCAGCGCATGCCCGAGCTCGTGAATGAGCACCGAAACGAAGATCACTACGGTGTAGGCGAGGATGAGCAACATCGGGGTTTGGGCCTGGAGCCCGAAGATCAAGATGATGCCGGCCAGAATCATGAAGCCGGGCTGCACGCGCACCGAAAATCCCAGCAGATCGAAGTGGAGTCCCTGTTCCATCTGAGTCCCCTATCCGACCCGACGGAGCACGACAGACCAGCCGGTGGGAACGCGGTTGACGACAGCCGAGGCCACATCCATCAGCACGATGGAGGCCCGCCCAAGTGCGACGGGGGGCCGGCAGTCGAGATCCTCGACCTCGAAACTCCCGTTGCACTCCGGACATCGAGTGGGGCCTGGGGGACGGAACTCCCTCGCCAGGCCGTGCCCGCATATCGGACAGCGAACCTGAAATCCGCCCACCTGATTGGAGTACAGGACGACGGCTCTGGGGTCGTCCACACGGGCGGCCACAAACCCTCCGGGAATCAGCTCACCCGCCAAGGGCCCGGGGCCTTCCGCTGTGAGATAGCCCCGGCGCACCCAGTCCTCCCAGACCGACCACACCTCCGCGACGGCACGATCTGTACGGTCCGCGGGCACAAGGTGTACATCGAGGCGGTGGCTTGGAAGCGCGGGCATGGCGGTCTCGAGGTTGGGAAGAAGCCACACAGGGGGGCGACCGGCGATTAAGGATAGGTTGGAGGGTAACGCAACCGATCTCAGCTCGACGACCAGAACCGTCCCGGCCCGGTCTCGGCCGGCTGAGGGCGAGCGATCGGCTCAAGTGGGCCGTGCTCGTGAGTGGATGGGTGCATGTCGGGATCGGCTGGACATTTCTCGTGGACCGCTACGCTCGTGCCGAAGTGCCCACACCAATAGCGCCCATCGCGGTCCAGCTGATTCGGACCCTCCCGCGCGAATCCCCCGTGGAGTATGGGGTGGAGCCTATTCATTCGGTAGCGCGGGTCCCTGTTCCCCGGCCGCGCCCGGTGTCCACTCTTCCGCCGGTCCAGTACGTACGGATCGACGACCCCGGTGAACGCCCCGAGCAGGCGGACCGGATCAGCTCGGCGGATCGGCAAGCCGAGGCGAGCGATTCCCTGACTTCGAAGCCATCCATCGAGGCCCCCCCCAAACGCGAAGCAGGGCGCGCTGCTGCCGGCCGACGGGGTGAGCCCACCCGAGGTGGCCCGCCCCCGTCCCTCTCCACCCCCACGGTTCGCGTTCCAAGCCCCGGCACAGAGGTGGTCGCGCTTCCCGGTGCCCGCGGAGACGCGGGATTCAAGACCGGGCCGAGCCCGACTGCTGTAGAAGCTCCGGGCCAGCCATCGGCGGCGGTTGTCGCCTCCATCACCCGGGAGGACGGCTCGGACGAGCGCTCGGTCTTCGTCGATCCGGTCGAAGACCTCCGTTCCTTCATGGGTTGGCAGCGACCGGAGTTCACCGACCAGCAGCCTCCCACGGACCGACCCGGAGCTCGGGCGGCTGCAAGTGGGGGCATGGGGAAGTCGACGCCAGGTCGTGAGTATTTGGATGTCTCCGCCCTAAGAGACCCCCTCGGCGTGTACATGCGCCGGGTCGAGGATGCGCTCACCGAGCGGTGGTTGCAGCACGATCTGAACATCGCAGACCGGGCACGGGGCATCCAGGGCGACGTGACCATTCGCTATGTGATCGAGTCCAATGGCCGCATCTCCGCGCTCGAGATCGTTCGTCATTCCGGCCACATCGAGCTCGATCTCCTGGCGCTGAAGGCGGTTCCTACCAGGTTTCCACGAATCCCCCGCGCTGTTGGCCGTGACCGGATTCACCACCAGGTGAAGCTCCGCTACCGCAACCCGCTCGTCGTCAGTTCGAACGGGGTCGCCCCCCCATGAGCAGGCTCCTCACCCGCCGCCGCACGCCCTGGTCGACCCTGGCATTCATCCTCATCCTGGCGACTTTGTTGGATGGGGTGCTCGTGGCTGGGGTGCTGTATGCGATGGGCGAGTTCCGGCCCGAGCCCCCCGGTCGGACGCGCCCTGTGCGGCTGGTGATCCTCGAGCCTCCGGAGAAGACCGAGGAAGAACCCGAAGAGGAAGATCCCGATTTCGAGGGGCAGATCGTCGAGGTCGCCCCGCCCGAAGTAGAAGAGAAACCCGAAGACTCGGACTACCTCGCCGAGCACGATCAGGTCGTCGAGGAAGAGACGAAGACGGATAAATTCAAGGTCAACCCAGAGGTCCTCGCCAAGAAGTACTCCCGCGAGGAGCAGCTCCAGATGGAAGATCTGGTCGATATGAACGTCGACAAGCAATCTACCGGTGCCACGGTGGGCAACGAGCGCTTCGATCCCGACCGGGACGGCACACTCGCATCCCTCCCCTCACCGTGGGCGCTGACGAATAAAGAGGGGATCCAGGACCCGGTGATGGCAAGCCATTCCGCGGCGATGATCGCAGGGGCTCCACAGAACGACCTGCTGGACGAGCGCACCTCCGACGAGGTCAACCTCAACACCAAGAAGTACCTCTACGCGTCCTACCTCAAGCGGATCCGCCGGCTGGTGAACTTCTACTGGAACCAGAACCTCGACAACCTGCCGGTGTCGGTGAAGTTCTCCAAGTCCAAGTACCACACCAATGTCAACGTCATCCTGGACTCCGATGGTGCCTTGGAGTTCATCGAGGTCACCGGAGAGAGCGGAAACAGCGCCCTGGATGAGGCGGTCGTCAGCGCCTTCAAGCTAGCAGGCCCCTTCCCTCACCCGCCCGAAGGGCTGATCTCCAAGGACGGTCGGGTGTACCTCCCGGATATGGGCTTCGAGGTGAAGCTCGGCACGGCAAGGGCGCGCTATCAGGGCGTCGACCCGCGGGCTGGCGTGCAGTTTCCGGGCATCTTGAAGTCGCCCAGATAAGACGGACTACACGGGGTCTCGGACCTTGGTGGACGAGAAGTACGCGACCACGATGCCAACGCCGTACAGGAAGACCAGGGGCACGGCGAGGGCGGTCTGCGTGATGGGGTCGGGTGGCGTGATGAGTGCGGCGACGATGAAGATGCCCACGATGGCGTAGCGGAAGCCGCTGGTCAGGTCTTTGTGATCGACGAGCCCGAGCTTGGCCAGGAACCAGATCACGACCGGGAGCTGGAAGCACACACCAAAAGCGATCATCATCGTGGCGATACCGCCGAGATAGCCACGAATGGAGAGGCTGGTCGCCATATCGGGGATGACGGTGAGGAAGAACGGCATCGCGATAGGCAGCAGTACCGCGTAGCAGAAAGCCGCTCCAGCGGCGAAGAGCCCCGAAGAGGCCGCTGTGAGGGGGTAGACCAGGCGGCGCTCGGTCTTGTACAGCCCGGGTGCGATGAACCCCCAGATCTGCCACATGAGCACGGGCATAGCCAGGAGGAGACCCGCGAGGAAGGCGGTCCATAGCCAGGTGTACACGCCTTCGAAGAGGGAGTTGACGACGCCGAGCTTGCACATGAAGGGCTCGCCGACGGCCAGGTAGCCCCCCTCGCGGAGCTGTGCTTCGGCGGTGATGCAGCCCTTCTCGAAGGGTTGACGAAGCACTCGGATGAGATCTTGTACGAAGATCAGCGAGACGATCATGCCGAGGCCGAGCCCGATTGCAGACTTGATCAGCCGATCGCGGAGCTCCCGAAGGTGATCGAGGAGCGGCATGCGGCTATCTTCGAGATCGCCGTTCATGGGTCGACCCCATCGACCGGGGAGGCATCCTCTGCGGGCCGCTCCTGTTCCAGGCTGGCTTCTGCTGGTTGGGGCTCATCCGCAGGTGGAGGAAGCGGATTGTCCTGGGGCTCCGAGGCGCCGCCTGCAGCTTCCAGGGCGGCCTCGCGCGCAGACTTGGCGGCCTCGCGGCGGTCCTGGAGGGCTTTGTAGCGATCCTCCGCGTCTTGACGATCGGCCTCGAGCACGAAGGCGCGCCGCATCTCGTCCGCCGCACGCCGCACCATGCCGTACTGCTTGCCCAAGAAGCGCATCACCTTGGGCAGCCTCTCTGGACCGACGACGACCAGCAAGAGCGAGCCAATGACGACGATTTCCCAGAAACCCAGCGACAGCATGGTGGGTTGGCCTCCCAGCGACTGGTTCGTAACGCGATGCGCATGCGAGTCGATCGGGCTACCTCAGATTGTTCACCACCCCAAAGGACACCGCCGTGTGTAGGCTATTCGGATTCCGCAGCGCGGTTCCAAGCAAGGCCCACCGTTCGCTTCTCCAGGCAGAGAACGCCCTCGGACTCCAGAGTCATCTGCACCCAGATGGCTGGGGGATCGGCTGGTTCGTCGACGACGAGGCCTACATCATCAAGTCGGCGAATGCCGCTCATGCCTGCGAACGCTTCCGCAAGGCCAGCGCCGTGCTCGAGTCCCACACCTTCCTGGTTCACGTCCGCAGAGCCACAGTCGGTGTGATCGACGCGCAGAACGCACATCCTTTTCGGCACGGACGATGGCTCTTTGCCCACAACGGCACCCTCTTCGACTTCGATCGGGTGCGTCCGTTCCTATTGGCCGAGATTCACCCGGTCTTCCAGTCGCTGATCCTCGGTGACACCGACTCCGAGCACCTCTTCTACTACCTCATGAGTCGGCTCGCTGCGGTGGGTGTGAGTCGGACCGGCCGGTCCCCCAGCGATGCTCTGTTGGTCGCGAACACGGTCCGAGAGGCCCTGATCGATCTCGACGCGGCCGCAAAGCTCGCCGGAGCCCGTCGGCCAATCGTCAACGTCCTGCTCACCGATGGCCGAATATTCGTGGCCCATCGCGCCGGCATGCCCCTCTATCTCTCCACCCAGAAGATCCACTGCGCCGAGTTCGACACCTGCCTCGCCTCGAAGGTGTGCATGCTCCATGAACGGCCCGCTGGGGTCGCGGTCAACCACCTCTTGGTGGCGAGCGAGCCCATCGGATATGCCGAGAATGTGTGGGAGGAGGTCGTCGATGGCACGACCCTGGCCCTCGACGAGGGCTTCATGCTCGAGCAGATCGCCCCGCCCGCAGGATGGGAGGCCCCGGTGCTTCCCGAGGAATTCAAGGCTCTCGCGGCCCCGTCGAGTACCTGAAGCTCAGGAGGGTTCGGCGATACATGCCAGCAGTGTGTTGGCTTCGAGGGCCTGGCCCACGCTCACCCCGATGCTCTCCACCACGCCATCGATCGCGGACTTGAACTCGTTCTCCATCTTCATCGCCTCTACCACGATGATGACTTCGCCCGCGGACACCGCCTGCCCGACCTCGACCGGAATTCGAACGACCACGCCAGGCATGGGTGTGAGCAGCGAACCTTCGGAGGCTCCCCCCCCCGCGCCCGCGCTTGTCGAACGGGGGTCGATGACGATGGCCTGGAGAGGATGAGAGTCGACCTGGAGGGCGACCCGATCCCCCTCGACATGGGCGCCCACAGAGACGGACCGTCCATCGAACCCAATTCGAAGCTCTCCGGGTTGCACAAAGCCCCCGGTGACCTCCTGCCAGTCGGAGTCGTCGGTCTTCACGCGCCAACCGGAGCCGGTCTTCTCGACCTCTACCCGTACCTGGCGCCCCTCGATCTCGACCTCATATCTCATCGCCATCCCCTCGCGGTCTCACGCCAGCGCGCCGTTCTTTTCCATGTGGAGACCTCACTACCGCCGGTTGCTTGCGGCTTCTTGCAGAGGTCCGACTCGAACCGGGCGATCGCCGCGGCGATGACGGCGGTTTCTACCGTCTGCTCTGAGGGCTCCAGATTCTCTGCCAGCCACTCCGGAGTGATGAACCCGGTGGTGTAGTGACCGCTGAGAAAACTCGGGTCCTCGAAGGTCGCAAGGAAGAACGGAATCGAGGTCTGTGTGCCCACGACGCGGTAGTTGCGGAGCGCTCTATGGGCACGCCGAATGGCCTCGTCACGGTCTGCCCCCCACACCACGAGCTTGGCGACCATCGGGTCGTAGTGGACCGGGATCTCCATACCCTGGACGACTCCCGAGTCGACCCGTACCCACGGTCCGCTGGGCTCTCTGTACAGATGAAGAGGACCTGGGGCTGGACGGAAGTTCGCTCGGGCATCCTCTGCGTAGATTCGGCACTCGATGGCGTGTCCGTGGATCTCGAGGTCGTCCTGGGCGAACCACAATCGCTCCCCCGCTGCGATGCGAAGCTGTGCCTGTACCAGGTCTACACCGGAGATCATCTCGGTGATGGGGTGCTCGACCTGGAGCCGGGTGTTCATCTCCAGGAAGAAGAACTCACCGTCATCACCGAGCAGAAACTCGCAGGTACCCGCCCCGATGTAGTCGACCGCGGCGGCGGCACGGACAGCGGCCTCGGCCATCGCCTCGCGGGTAGCAGTGGGCAAGACGGGGCACGGAGCTTCTTCGACCACCTTCTGATGCCGGCGCTGGATGGAGCAGTCGCGCTCGAACAAGTGTACGACCGTGCCGTGGGCGTCGGCGAGGACCTGGATCTCGATATGGCGAGGGTTGACGATGGCGCGCTCGAGGTAGACCGCGGCGTCACCGAAGGACTTCTGTGCCTCGGACTGGGCCCCGAGAAGTGCGTTCGCGAGCTCCGACTCTTCGTGAACGAGCCGCATCCCCTTCCCGCCACCGCCCGATGCGGCCTTGAGCATGATCGGAAAGCCGATCTCCTGGCTGATCCTCACAGCCTCCTCGGGATCGTGGATGGCTTCGAGGGTTCCGGGGACGACGGGCACTCCCGCCGCAGACATGCGCTTGCGAGCCGCGGTCTTGCTGCCCATTCCCTCGATCGCATCGGGAGGCGGGCCGATCCACACGATCCCTGCCGCGATCGCTTTGCGCGCAAAGCCGGCATTCTCGGACAGAAAACCGTACCCGGGATGGATCGCGTCACACCCGGTCTGAGTGGCGACCTCGAGGATCTTGTCGCCGAGAAGGTAGGACTCGGAGCTTGCGGCCGGCCCGATACACACGGCCTGGTCGGCCATCCGTACATGGAGGGCGGCAGCGTCGGCTTCGCTGAACACCGCGACCGCGGTGAGCCCGCGTTCGTGGCACCCGCGGATGATGCGAACGGCGATCTCGCCACGGTTGGCGACCAGAACTCGGTGGAAGGGTCGAATATTCATAGGCCGCGTCTAACCTCACGGGCTGGGTCGGTCCCCTGGTTGGTCCTCAGTGGACCAGTATCGCTCGTCACCGGTGTGGATGGAGAAGGACCCGACGAAGCGCGTAACCGCGGTGCTTCCATCGCTTGAAAGCGAGCTGTCCCGCAGAACGGTGACCGCACCGAAGCTGATCTGGACCCGATCCCCGAGACGTGCCCCGCCCCCATAGGAGAGCTGTGGTTGCAGCCCCCGCAGGCGCCACTCCGAGCGGTCGTAGTCGACCCGGATCCCGCTGTTGATCCAACCGAGCCCGAGCTTCCCGTACCCAAACAACACGGGGTGCGGCTCGAAGGACAGACCGATCTTCGGGACCATGGCGACTGAGCGAAAGCGGTCCTGGCAGCCCTGCGCTGTGCTCTCGCACGCTGGGGATTCGACGTCGATCAGGCTCCCCACGACGTCGATATCGTCGATCACGTCCCCATCGCCGACAAAGGGCCCCGCCACCGAGCCGTAGGACAGGTCTGCTTCGGCTCCAGCCCACAACAGATGGGTTCCGAGCGGGAAGGCGAAGGAGCCAGACAGCCCGGCAGAGAAGGTCTTGAAGTCACCGATGCCGATCGGCGGTAGGACGAACGCGGAGACCGCGTATTGTGGGTACGGATCGTCGTAGGTGAAGCTGCCGACTTGGTACCCGACCTCGAGCCTGGGCACGATCGGCGGCAAGGGGATCTGGTCCTGCACGACATTCTTGGGGCCGATGGCGGTGGACTGAAACGAGAGCTCGGCCACTACGCCATTGCCCTTGCCCACCAGCGCGCTGCCACCCAAGCTCTCGTGCTGAAACAGCAGGCCCATCTCCAGCATGGTTTCGGAGAGCAGGGTCGTGAACAACTCGCCGCAGCGGGGCGTATCGAGGCATTCCTGCAGGTCGGACTCGTTCTGGAGCTCGGCCTGCTGTTGTGCCCACGACACGCTCAGCGCGAGCGCGATCAAGCCTGAGCGGTCTCAGCCTTCGCCGAGGCGGTCTTCTTCTGCTGGCGGAGAGCGAGGTCCTTCCGGGCCTTGGCAAGCTTGTCCTTGCCGAGCGTGATGTCGAGCACCTCTTCCATGCGCGACACGAAGTGGAAGGTGAGCTCGTCCTTGATCTCGTCCGGCACCTCGAGAAGATCCTTGCGGCACTGCTCGGGAAGGAGCACGGTCTTGATGCCCGCTCGGTGCGCAGCGAGGACCTTCTCCTTCACGCCACCCACAGGCAGGACCGCCCCACGCAGGGTGATCTCACCGGTCATGGCGACCGTGGGGTCGACCGTGATGCCCGTGAGCAGGCTGGTGATCGCGGTGATCATGGTGACCCCCGCCGAAGGGCCGTCCTTGGGGATGGCGCCTCCCGGCACATGCACGTGGAGATCGATCTTGGCGAATTCGTCGACATCGATGCCGACATCTTCAGCCGAAGCCTTGATGTAGGAGCGCGCCACGCTGACGGACTCCTTCATCACGTCCCCGAGGGATCCCGTGAGGGTGAGGCCCCCCTTCCCCTTCATCTTGGTGGCCTCGATGAACAGGATCTCCCCGCCCACAGCAGTCCAGGCCAGACCGGTAGCGACTCCGGGAACCCCGGTGCGCTCGGCCACTTCCTTGAAGAAGTGGATCGGCCCGCGGATCTCCTCTACGAGCTCTACATCGACATCGACCGTCTTGCGCTTCTCGCTGGCGATCTCACGAGCACACCAACGGCAGACCGCAGCGAGCTCTCGCTTGAGCGAACGGACCCCGGCCTCTCGGGTATAGGACTCGATGATCTTGGCGAGGGCCGCGGGCTGGAGCGTGACCATCTCGGTGGTGAGGCCGTGGTCTTTGAGGACCTCCGGCCACAGGTAGCGATCGGCAATCTGGATCTTCTCCTGCATGGTGTAGCCAGCCACGCGGAGCATCTCCATTCGATCGCGGAGCGGCCCCGGGATGGTATCCGGTACGTTCGCGGTTGCGATGAACAGGACCTTGGACAGGTCGAAGGTCACATCCAGGTAGTGATCCTGGAAGGTGTCGTTCTGCTCCGGATCGAGGACCTCGAGCAGCGCGGAGCTGGGATCGCCCCGATAGTCGGCGCCGAGCTTGTCGATCTCATCGAGCACGAAAACGGGATTGTTGGTCCCGGCTTTCTTCAGGCCCTTGATCACCTTGCCTGGCATCGATCCGATGTAGGTTCGGCGATGGCCCCGGATCTCGGCCTCGTCGCGTACTCCGCCCAATGAGACCCGGATCATCTTGCGGCCCAAGGCCCGAGCCACGCTCTTGGCGAGCGAGGTCTTGCCAACGCCCGGCGGGCCCACGAGGCAGAGGATCGGCCCCTTCATGTCCGCCTTGAGCTTGCGCACAGCGAGAAACTCGAGGATGCGCTGCTTGACCTTGCCCAGGCCGTAGTGGTCCTGGTCGAGGATTTTCTCGGCCTCGTTCACGTCTAGGCGATCCTCGCTCGAGACCGACCACGGGAGCTCGGTGAGCCAGTCGAGGTAGGTGCGCGCCACGGTGTACTCGGCCGCGCCGGGGCTCATCCGGGCCATGCGCTTGAGCTCCTTGAAGGCGACCTCGGCCACCTCCTTTGGCATGCGGGCGCGCTTGATACCCCGCTTGAGCTCTTCGAACTCCTCCTGGCGCTCGTCTACCTCTCCGAGTTCCTTCTGGATGGCCTTGAGCTGCTCGCGGAGGAAGTACTCCCGCTGTGCCTTGTCCATCTCTCCCTTGACCTCGGTCTGGATCTTGTTGGAGAGCTCGAGGACCTGGATCTCTTTGTTGAGCAGGGCGATGACCTTCTCCATTCGCTCTTTGATGCCGAAGGTCTCGAGCAGGTCTTGCTTCTCGTCCGGGGGAATATTCAAGTTGGAGGAGACGATATCTGCGAGCACGCCGGGCTCGTCGATGCTTCGGACCAGGAAATTGGCCTCGGCGGGGATCTGCGGCGAGAGATCGATGATCTTCTGAGAGAGCTCTCGGAGCGGGCTCATCAGGGCTTCAGCCTCTGGTGGGACATCGGCTCCCGTGAAGGTCTCGAGCTCTGCTTCGAGGAACTCTGCGTTCTCGCTCCAGTTCGTGATCTTGGCGCGGGCCAAGCCCTGGATGATCACGTTGAGCTTGTTGCCCGGCACCTTGACCATCTTGAGGATCTTCACGACGGTTCCGACCCGATAGAGGTCGTCTGGGGTGGGATCTTCGGTCTTGGGATCGCGCTGGGCGAAGATTCCGAGGTACTTCTCGTCGGTGCCGAGCGCACTCTCGACCGCGTGCACTGATTTTTCGCGGCCCACGTTGATAGGGAAGGCCAGGACCGGGAAGATCACCGTGTTGCGGATCGCGAGGACCGGTATGCGCATCGTGGTGGGCAGGTTCGCGGATCCGGAGTCGCTGGGATTGTCGAAGGCCATGGATGATGTCCTCTGGGACTGGGGGGGAAGGTGGTCACTCTAGCCACAGTGTCGGCCGGGGGGAACCCTTAGGACGCTTCGCGGCGGCGAGCGTAGCGAATGGCGGCGATCGTGGAGATGATGGCGGTCGCGAGGAGGACCGCCTGAACCTCCGGTGCGCCGAAGTGGAAGCCTGGTGCCATAGGATCCATGATGACGCGCGATCTCCAGGTGAGACCTATAGCTCGCGGGCGTCCGCCCAGAGCCTGGGTGATCGCTGGAGCGATCTTCGATCCTTTCGGGATGAGGTTGGCCCATGAGCCGGCTACACTCTGAACTCGGATCCGGGATCGTCGTGCAAGTTGCTCCTACCCAGCTCGATCGCTTCTTTGCAGACGCTGCCCATCGAGCCGCCGTAGGCCGGGCGATCCCAGATGGTTCGGTGGTGCGTTTCGAGATCTCCGGGCCCGGGGGCGGCGTCTGGTGCATGGGGCGACGCGGAGCGCAGGTGTACCTGCTCGGCGCCCCCCACCCGCCACCAGACTGCCTGCTTCGGTGTAGCGCAAGCGACTTCAAGGCGTTGCTCACCGGTGCTCTCGACGCGCGAGAGGGCTTCATGGACGGCAGGCTCCACGTCGCGGGGGACGTGGGCATCGTGCTCCGATTGCACAAGGCCTTCAGGTAGGAGCCATGACCGAACCCACCGTGCGCATGCCGCAGCCCATCATCGTCATCTCCGACGGCACCGGCGAGACGGCGGAGAAGGTCGTCAGGGCCGGGCTCCGGCAGTTCCAGGGGCATATTGTCCATGTGCGGACCTACGCCAACGTCGCCGGCGCCGAGTCCCTGCTGGGCCTGTTTCGAATCGCGGCCCGACGGCGGGCGTTCGTGATCACCACACTGGTTCAGCCCGGCATGCGGGAGCTGGCAGAGAGGTACGGGCGGGATCTCAGGGTCAGGCATCTCGACCTGATAGGCAATCTGCTGGGTGAACTGGAGAGCTATCTCGAAGCCGAGCCGCTCTCCGTGCCCGGCCTCATGCACCAGGCCGACGATCGCTACTTCAAACGGATCGAGGCGGTCGAGTTCACCGTCAAGGCGGATGACGGCAAAGAACCGCGGATGTTGAGTCAGGCGGACGTCATTCTGGTGGGCATCTCCCGTACATCCAAGACCCCGCTGTCGACTTACCTCGCCCACAAGGGATTCAAGGTCGGCAATGTCCCGATCGTGCTCGATCACCCCGTGCCCGAGCGCCTGTTCACAGTCGATCCGCATCGGGTGTTCGCTCTCACGATCAGTCCGGATACGCTCCAGGGGATCCGTCGGAGCCGGCTGCGGGCCATGGGTGTGGGCACACGAAGCAACTACGACGACCCCGACTACATCCTCGCCGAGCTCGAGTACGCCACCGACCTGTTCTCCAGCCACCCCGAGTGGCCCATCATCGATGTCACCAACAAGGCCATCGAAGAGACCGCGGCGACCATACTCAACATCCTCCGAGACCGGGGGATGGCGGGGCCTTTCGGAGACCACAGCCAACTGTGAACCTCGGGCGGGCCCGAGGGCTTGCTGATGGGGCTCACGCACCGGCTTCCCAGCGGTTAGAATGCTCGCGGTTGGGCCGATGTGGGCAGGCTTCAACCGCTACTTTCGGGTGATCGAGGAAGGAGTTCACGGGTTGATCGGGTCGACCGTCGACAAGTACGAGGTGCTCCAAAAAGTTGGAGAAGGCGGGATGGCGACCGTTTATCGCGGCCGGCATACCACGCTCGATCGCGACGTCGCGATCAAGGTCTTGCACCCGCACCTCTCTTCCTCCACCCGGAATCGCAAGCGTTTTGCGCGGGAGGCTCGAGCGATCGAGCACCTTCGGCACGAGAACATCTTGGAGATCTTCGACTACTCGGGGATCGAGAGCGGCGATTGCTACATCATCACGGAGTTCGTCGAGGGCCAGACGCTCTCTGATCTCGTAGACGCGGCTGGACGCCTACCCTCTGAGCTGGTCGCCATGATCGGGATCAAGCTCGGCGAAGCTCTAGGGTATGCCCACGAGAGCGGAATCCTCCATCGCGACCTGAAGCCCGATAATGTGATGGTCCGCGAGGACGGCACGATCAAGCTCATGGATTTTGGGATCGCCCGGTTCCTCGACGAGAGTCAGGTGACGCTTACCGGCGCACTCGTGGGTTCCCCGGCTTTCATGAGCCCCGAGCAAGCGCTCGAGGCTCCCCTCGACACCCGTTCCGATCTGTTCTCACTCGGCACGGTGCTGTTCTACCTCGTGACCGGAGAGTTTCCGTTTACCGGGAGTAATCCAAGCCTCATTCTCAAGAAGGTGATCGAGGGAGAGCGCCCGAATGTGGCGGAGCTGGCGCCCGAGATCTGCCCAGGGCTGGCCGATACCATCGAGCATCTGATGGCCACCAGCCCAGACGGCCGCTTTCATACGGCCAAAGAAGTGACCGACGCGCTCGCCGCCGTGCTCCAGGAGGTGGAGATCCGCATCGAGGATCCGACCTGGGAGATCCGTGCGTACCTGGAAGACAGCACCGGGTATTCGACACGCCTGTCCCGACATGTGGGCTCGGTGGTCCTGCAGAAGGGGAAGCAACTCCTCGATGAGGGGCGCTCACTCGAAGCATTGCGTCAGTTCAATCGCCTGCTCGCGCTCGATGAGGACAATCAAGAGGTCCTCGACCTGGTGTCCAATCTCCACATCGAACCCGAGAGGGCCAGCCGCCCGGTGGCCTTTGGCTTGTGGTTGGCGCTCGTCGTGCTCCTATTCGGTAGCGCCGCCATGTGGTTTCTACGACCCGGTCCGGCGGATCCGCCACCACCGGTCCCCAGCTCCGAACCTGCACCGCTGTCTGAGGTACCGCAGCCCGAGCCCGCGCCCGCGCCGATGCTGGGACCCGTGCTACCCGATCCTGCCCCGACCCCACCTGTCCCCCGTGTCATTCCCAAGCCTCCGCCCGTGGTCGAAGCTCGTGAGCTTCCCGGCGTCGAGGTCCTCGAAGAGGTCGTGCCATCCGGCCCCGCCCGGCTTCAGATCGTGTCCAATATGGCCGCGGATATCTACCAGAACGGTAGGCGGCTCGGGAGCACCCGTACCCCCCTCGACCTTCAACCAGGGGCCTATGTCCTCGAGATCCGCAGCGACGTCGTGAAGCCTTTCGAGCTGCGGGTCGAGCTGGGTCCCGGTGAGCAGGCAGAGAGGCGGGTGAATCTGGAGGCTCGGCCCGCGGATGTTCGCCTCGATCGTTCGTTCGCCGGAGACTGCTCGGTCGCTCTGGACGGAATGGTTCTCGGTACTGTAGCGGAACTCGGCTGGAAGTTGTCCGTGCCTCGCCCCAATCAACACGGGCATGCGCTGGAGCTCAGCTGCGCAGACAAGCCAATATTTCGCCATATGTGGTCAACCGTCGTGCTGCCTGGCCAGGAGGTCGGCCCATGACCTCGATGTCGCGATCGGGCTCGGAGATTCCGGCGGATGCTCTGCGATGGGCCCTTGTTCACGGGGTTCTTCGGTGGTGGCACATCAGTTGCATCTCGGTGGTTACCGGCTGTTTCTACGTGGAGCCCACCTGGGAGCCCGTGGACAACAACCCTCCGCAGATCCTCTCGCCCACGCCACAGGACTCCACCTTGGTCTTCCAGAACTCCACAGAGACGCTTCGAGTGGTCGCGTTCGATGAAGACGGGGACAACCTCGTGTTCTTCTGGGACCTGCCTCCCTTCACAGCCTACTCTGAAGACACGCGTCAAGAGAGCGACGGACTCTGGTCCAGTCGGCTGCAGATCGAGCTGGACGAGACGCTGGATGGCCAACAGATCGAGCTGTTGATCGTCGATCAGTCCCCCCTTGACCCCAAATCGACCAGCTTCGTCTGGGATGTGGTGGTGCCATGATCGCCCTCGCCCTTCTTGGACTGACCGGTTGCGCGGAGTACAACATCAGTGCCGAGCTCAACCCCGTCGAGCCCCTTCCGGTCCTCGACGGGGATGCACTGGTGCTCGAGATCACCCCCGACCGGGAGTTCGAGGCCGACGGCAGCACCCGGGTTCTGGCGGGATCGGTCCCCGATCCCTCCTTCGATACCCCCATCCTGGTGGAGCTCCAGCGGCCCTTCACGGTGCCCGGATTGGTGATGGGTCAGCTACTCAATCCCGAGAACCGCGCGGAGCTGCCGGCCTCTGGGGGTCCGGTTCAGGGAGTCATCTCGCTGCGGACCAGTGTGTTGCCGGGCTCGGCCCGTGTTGCGACCGACTTCGATGGTGTGTTCGAGGTCCCACTCATCAGCTCTGACTATCAAATCACGGTCGCACCCGACGATCCCTCGATGCCAATGAGCACCTTCACCCAGGCCGTCGATGTCGATCTGGAGTCCCTCGATCTGGTCTTGGACCAGGGCGTGCCTATCTGGGGCCAGGTGTTCGAGAACGGCGCACCCTATGTGGATGCCCAGGTACGCGCGGTCGCCGCGACCGGACTCGTCGGTGCTCCGGTCTTCACCGACTCTCAGGGATGGTACGAGATCCGGGTGCAGCCTGGGACCTACACCATCCGCACGGACGGGATTGGCGATGGTTTCGATCCCCGGCTCACGACCGTGGTTCAGGTCGGCGAACAGGGGCTCCGGTTCGACTTCACCTACCCAGAGATCGAGCTGCATACCGTCCAGGCACGGGTGCTCGCGCCGGACGGAGACCCGGTCGCCTTCGTACCGTTCAGGCTCCGTGCAAACTCCCTCTACGACTACGGGTCTGGTGCACAGGTCGAGATCACGGGCTTCTCGGATAGCCTCGGGAATATCGTCACCCGTGCCGTACGAGGGGCATACACCCTCGAGGTGCTCGCCGACGTGGACTCTGAGGTGACCAGCCGGCGAGTCTCTGATTTTCCGGTCGAGACCCCAACCGATCTTGGAGACATCCGCCTCCAGGATCTCGCCTCGATAGGAGGTTCCGTGGTCGACCCCTTCGGGGGGGCCGTCGCCAATGCTCAGGTGCGCTGCACCGAGGTGGGGTTCCAGGGGCGCTCCTGGAGTGGCTTCACATCGGATCTGGGCTTTTTCTCGCTCATCGCGGCAGACTCTCCGCTGTCTTGTGCCGTCTCTCCAGGCGCACGCGATGACCTGGCGCTCACACGGGTCGACATCGAGCCCGGGCAGACCGATGTGAGGGTCGAGCTGAGGCGCGGACGCCCCATCGAAGGTGAAGTGCGCTTCGAGGGGGACCCAGAGAGCCTGGCCCTCGTGGAGGTACGGGACGCGACAGGTCGTGTGTGGGGTTCGGGGCTCACCGATGACAACGGAAGGTTCTCGATTCGGGTCGAGTTCCCGCAGTAGGCGAGCCCCCGGGCTGGGCTACAGCAGAGCGCCGACCCTCTCGATCCCCACCACATGCCCGTGTCCGCTATGAGCCGCGACGGACGCGGCATCTACCACAGTAGACCCGGTGACGATGCCTACGCGGCCAGTCTCGAAGCGGATGCGCCACGCGAAGCCGATTCCGTTCACAGCAGGTATGGGCGCGGCGACTGGTGCCACTGGTGCGGGTGCAGCCACTGCCGGTGCGGGTGTAGTCACCGCTGGCGCTGGGGCCTGCGGCGCTACCGGCGGTGGTGTTTCCACCGCCCGCGACACAGGTGCTGCTCGCTCCTCTTGGGAGCGTTGACGCGCAGAGATGATTCCGCGAGCAGCGCGATAGTTCCGCACAGCATTCAAGGTTACGCCGGCCTTTTCGGCGACAATCCGGTCGGCGACCTTGCCCACGATATTCGCGAAGGGGTCGATCTTCGACCGCCGCCGCTTGCGAGGCTTCGTGGGCGTGGTGCGTCCCTGATACCCGGGAATCTGGTTGCGAGAGCGGTAGCTTGCGATGGTACGCACACTCACGCCCGCCTTCTCTGCGATATCGCTGTCGGGCACCTGCCCGAGCTCGTTCCGATAGGGCTCGATGAGCTGGTCCTTGGAGCCCGGCCTGGAGTCGCCTGCCTCCGGAGGCAGACCCTGGGGCAGGCCCTGGGGAACACGCGAGGTATTCGTCATCTTGAGCGCCACGGAGATGGCTCCGGCTGTGGTTCCGAACTCCTCAGCCAGTTCACGAAGAGACAGCGTGTCCTTCTTGCTTACCAGTTCGTTCCACCAAGGCTGTGTCTCGAGTCCCATGCGACGGCGTTCCTTGTCTAGAGTGCAGTACTGCCAGGTCACATGTAGCTCGTGAACATGACAGGTGGCGTGTCTAACCTGAGAGGTACCACGGTCCACCAACGTAAGTGAAGTGAAAGAAGTCGCTTCACTGAGGACCCTGCGGAATCGCCGTTTGCGCGGCCCCCCTGCCAGGGATTATCGGGCTGGCGATGTGGATGTTCCTGGCGTGTGCGGGGCTTGCGTTGGCCCAGACTCCACCCGAATCCCCTGGGGATCCGGTAGAGTCTGCTGCGGCACTGGCTTTCCACGATCAGCTTGGGGCAGCAAAGACCGCCATAAACAGGGGGGCCAACAGCCGGGCCTTGGCTCTGCTGGAGGAGCTGTCCGAGAGACTTCACTCGGGAGAGCAACCGCCGCTCTCGATCGCCCAAGAGGCCCTGGTCTTTCTGGGCGATCTTCGGTATCTGGACGGCGACCAGGATGGAGCTCGCGAGGTCTTCCACGAGGTCCTGCTCGCGGATCCCGCCCATGTGATCAGCCCCTACCATCACACCCAAGATGTCCGGGCCTTCTTCGCGCTCGTTCGGGAACAGGTAGAAGATGAGATCGCACAGCGACCCGATCCCATCCCGATCCCCCCACCCGCCCCACCACCGCTTCCGCTTGTCGGTTACGCACCATTCGGTATTCCACAGCTCTCCGAAGGTCGTGCAACCTCTGGCGTGGTGTTCGGGGGATTGCAGATCGCCTTTGCAGCCACATCGATCTCGACGTACATCCTGATCGACCGCGCCAACGGGCCCGCAGACCGCCCTGGCGGGCATCCCTTCAACTGGACCCGCGAGGAGATCCCGCAGCGGGTGCGAGCGCTACGGTACGGAGTGCAGTGGCCCTCGAGCGCCCTCTTCTACGCGACCTGGGTAGCGAGCGTCATCGATGCCAACCAGTACTGGAACCGATCCCACCGGGCCGCGCGTCCGGTCGTGTACCTCACGCCCAACAGCATCGGCATGGCGGGCCGATTCTGATTAGAGTGCGGCGGGGGTCTCATGGCTTGGCTCGAGTGCACGCACACCATCCGGAAGGAGACGACCTCCTTCACTCTCAGCAAGCCGCTCACCACGGTTGGGCGCGCGGCCGGCAATGACATCGTACTCCGCGACGCCATGGTCAGCGCCAGCCACGCAACGCTGGTGAAGAAGGGTGGCACCCACACCGTCGCTCTCTCGGACCGATCGGGTGAGATCTACGTGAATGGCAAGCGCACCCGGTCCACCGCGCTCTCAGCGGGCGACCGGGTCTTGGTCGGCGTGTATGAGATCGTCTACCGCCTTGGCGAGCCAGAGTCCGCGGCTGGTCCTGCAGCGGAGCTGCCACTCGACACTCTCCAAGACCTGGTCGGGCTCTCTGCGGATATGCTCAAGGACACCGCTCCCAGGCGCCTATTCGCCTCCTTGCTGAAGGGCCTGGTCGCCCTCACCAAGGCCGAGAAGGGCTTCGTCATCGTGCTCCGCGATGGGCATCGACACCTCGCCGCCTCCCACAACGTCGAAGACGAGCGTCTCGACATCACAAAGGTCAGCGACTCCATCATCGACCAGGTCGTGCAGCACCTCAAACCCGTCATCGTCAGCGATGCAGTGAAGGATCACCGATTCGGTCGCTCGAAATCTGTCGTCGATCTTCGGCTCTCTTCGGTGATGTGTGTTCCGATGATCTACCGCCGGGACCTGCTGGGGGTCATCTACCTCGGAAACGACAGCGTCACAGACCTGTTCACCGAGCGGGACCTGGCCTTGCTCAAGATCTATGCTGCCCAGTCGAGCATCGTGGTGTACCACGCACTCGCGCTCAATCAGCTCAAGCTCGACAACAAGAACCTGCGTACCCGGCTCGAAGCCGCGTCCCAGGGAGAGATGATCGGCACCTCGCCGCCGATGAAGTCCGTGTTCAAGGTCTTGCGGCGGGTCGCCCCCACCGACCTCGGCATCCTGGTGCTAGGCGAGACCGGAACCGGCAAGGAGCTCGTTGCTCGCGAAGCCCACAAGCTCTCCGATCGTTCTGGCGGACCCTTTATTCCCATCAACTGCGGGGCAATCCCGGAGAATCTCCTGGAGTCAGAGCTCTTCGGTCACAAGAAGGGGGCCTTCACCGGCGCGGTTGCAGACAAGATCGGCAAGGTCGAGGCCGCCACTGGGGGTACCCTCTTCCTCGACGAGATCGGTGAGATGCCCATGAACCTGCAGGTCAAGCTGCTGCGGGTGCTCCAGGAGAGGGTGATCGAGCGCGTCGGGGACCTCCATCCCAGGCCGGTCGATATCCGGGTTGTTGCGGCCACCAACAAGGACCTCAAGGACTTGATCGAGTCGCGGAAATTCCGAGAAGACCTGCTCTACCGGCTGAACGAGATCGTGGTCGAGCTGCCACCGCTGCGCGACCGGGGAGAGGATATCGCTGTGCTGGCTCAGTACTTTCTCAACAAATACAGAGACCAATACCAGGCAAAGGCCAGCGGGTTCACGAATCAAGCCCTCCTCGCAATGAAGGCGTACTTCTGGCCGGGCAACGTCCGCGAGCTCGAGAATCGCCTGAAAAAGGCGGTGATCATGAGTGACCGCACCCTGCTCAACCCCGATGATCTGGGCTTGGATGCCAAGCAGAAGCGCGAGGTTCAGCCCCTCGCCGAAGCCGAAGAGCGCTTCAAGCAGGACTATATCCGCAAGGTCCTCGATCTGAACAACTGGAACAAGGCGCAGACCGCGCGGGATCTTGGGATCGATGCGCGGACCGTGTTCCGGTATATCGAGAAGTTCAAGGCAGCCGAATAGATGCGCCTGGTCGGCCTCACCGGAGGGATCGCTACCGGAAAGTCATCTGTCGCACGGCGCCTGGTCGAGCGCGGAATTCCCGTGATCGACGCGGACGTGGTCGCCCGTGAGGTGGTGTCTCCAGGCCAACCCGCCCTGGCCGCGATCGTGGAGAGCTTCGGCCCGGGAATCCTCAACCGGGACGGGACCCTGGATCGCGCCGCGATGCGCCAGCGGATCATCGACGATCCCGCCGCCCGTCGCCGCCTCGAGAGCATCACACACCCCGCAATAGGAGCGGAGATCGCACAGCAGATCGCCGAGCTGGCAGCCACGGGAGCTCCCGTGGTCGTCGTAGATGCTGCGTTGATGGTCGAGACGGGCAGCTACCGCATGTATGAAGACGTGATCGTCGTCACCTGCCCCCCCGAAGTTCAGATCGAGCGGCTCATCTCGCGCGATCAAATGAGCAGGGAGCGCGCTCAGGCACTCATCGACACCCAGCTACCCCTGGAACAGAAGCTCGCCGTCGCGACCCTCGTGATTCACAACGACGAGACCCCGCAGGTGCTGATCTCCCGTGTGGACGAGGTGGTCGATCAGATCTCGCAGAGAGAGTAGACGGGGCAGTCGAACTTCTTGCGCCCATCGAGGAAGGTGAGCTCGCTCACCACCGCGACGCCGATGACCACTCCGCCCAGGCGACGCGTCAGATCGACAGCCGCACGGGCGGTTCCCCCCGTGGCCAGAAGGTCGTCGACGATGAACACGCGTTCTCCGGGCAGAATCGAATCGGTGTGCAGCTCCAGAGTGGCGCTGCTGTACTCGAGATCGAAGTCTTCGCTCACGGTCTCGTAGGGCAACTTTCCCTTCTTTCTCGCGAGCACCAGGCCTGCATTCAGCGGCTTGACCAGGGGCCCTCCGAGGAAGAATCCGCGAGACTCGATCGCCACGATCTTATCCACACCCTCGACCAGCCCGCCGAGCCAGCTGATCACCCGGCCAAAGAGTGCGGGGTCAGCGAGAAGAGGCGTGATGTCCTTGAACAGGACTCCAGGCCGGGGGAAATCCGGAATATCCCGCATACAAGCGTTAACATCCGAAGCCAGATCACCCATCGTCTTCCTCCTTGCGACGGCCCATCCAAGCGACGGCCCCTGTCATGCCCACTCCGAGCAGAATCAACCCGAGCGAACCGGCACCCTGCGTAGCCGATGGAGTGAACACGCGCACCGGATAGTCCTCATCATCGAGCTCCGCGATCAATTCCGTGGTCATGGTCTGGCCCTTCACGCGCTGACCCACTTCGGGTAGGACCCCCTCCTGAAAGGGCCATAAGCCAACCACCGCACCCAACAACAGCCCCAGCAGCACTCCGAGGGTCTGGCGTTCGTAGTGTTCGAGACACCACTTGATCGCGTTGCTCACAACGGCGATTCCGACCACGACGCCGATCCCGACAGGGGCCACGACGGTGAAAACCGGGTCCATCATGGCCGCGATATCCATCGCCTTGAGAGCCTCTTTGAAGGCATCCACACCGGAAAGAATCGGGACATATAGCCCCATGACCAGGAGGAGGTAGCCCCCGCTCACTCCCGGGAGGATCATCGCGCTCGCCCCAGCGATTCCTCCGATCAACATCATGGGGGTAGACCCCGTGCCATCGGCCCCCGTGCCCATCCCCGTCGACTGGGCGAGCGCGAGCGCGGCCATTCCCGCGAAGCCCGCTACGGCCCCCGACCATACGCGCCGGTCGGGCTTGCCGATCAACGACCAGACGACTGGAATACCTCCCAGAGTGAGCCCGATGAACAGAGAGTACATCACCCAGCGGTGCTCCAGAACCAGCCCCTTGATGGTGCCCGCACCGATCAGGATGCTGAGGACCGCCGCTCCCCCGACCGCTCCGAGGACCGCGATTGCACGGAGGCTGAATCGAAGCCGGGTGAGGTCGGCGATGGCCTGGATGAACTCCGGGTAGACCCCCGCCGCCAGGAGCATGGTTCCCCCGCTGATCCCCGGTACCAGGTTGGCCATCCCCATGAGGAAGCCCCCCATCGCCCCCCGCGCGACGAGGGCGGGAATCGGCTGCTCTGGAAGCTCAGAACCACTCATTGAGGACCTCGACCAACTCGATAGACGTGGGATTGATGTGCATCGGCGTGACCGTGGCCCAGCCCGCGCGGGCGAGTGCGGCGTCACCTTCGGTGATATGGGCCTCGGTGATCGGCTTCCCGCCGAGCCATACGTAGTCGTTTCCCCGGGGATCGGAGCGGACTTCGACCCTGGGTTCGTAGCGGCGGCGACCAAGCCCCACAGCCCGAATCCCGAGCAGCTCACCATAGGCCCGGTTCGGGACATTGATATTCAGCAGTGTACCCTCGGGAAGCCCCGCGGATATGCGCTTCTCCAGCACTTCACAGGCAACCTTTGCAGCCGTCTCCCAGTGATGGGGCCCCTCGGAGCTTCGGATGTACAGGGACACAGCGATGCCCGGCACCCCTTGAAGGGTTGCCTCCCGCGCCCCGGCTACCGTGCCGGAGTAGTGCACATCGTTTCCGAGGTTGGGCCCACGGTTGATCCCGCTCACCACATGATCGGGCTTGGGGGCGAGCCCGTGGATGGCCGCGTAGGCACAGTCCGCTGGCGTGCCCGACAGCGCGATTCGACGAGGCTCCCGGCGCGTCACCCGAAGCGGCTTGTGCAGAGTGAAAGCATGGCTCTGAGCGGATTGTTCACGCTCTGGTGCCACGACCCACACCTCGCCCAGCGCTGCGAGAGCTGCCGCGAGCGGTTCGATTCCCGGCGCATCGATGCCGTCGTCATTGGTGATGAGCAGATTCACGGTAGCCCCTCGTTCACAGCGCGTCGCACGTAACTCCCCGGGCCCCACAGGACCCATCGCTTGACCGCCCGGGTGCTCGGGACGGATCATGCATCATGAGCAAAGCGAAGAAGATGCCCGTGGTGGCCGAGACGATCTTGAGTGAACAGCGCTACATCGACCGGGAGGTCAGCTGGCTGGCGTTCAATGAGCGCGTGCTCGAAGAGGCCCTCGATCCGGACAACCCTCTCATCGAGCGCCTTCGATTCCTCACTATCTTCCAGACGAATCTTGATGAGTTCTTCATGGTTCGGGTGAGCGGTCTTCTCCAACAGGTCGACGCTGGCGTCGAGGTTCTCTCCTGGGATGGGCTGTCGCCTCGCGGCCAGCTGCACCGGATCCGATCTCGACTGGGCCCGATGCTCGATCGAGCACAGAGCGCTCTCAACAACGAGATCCTTCCGGCCCTCCAAACACATGGGCTCGAGGTGGTCCATTACTCGGATCTCCGGAAGTCCGAGCGTAAGCAGTGGGACGCCTGGTACCAAAGCCGCGTCTACCCCATCCTCACTCCTCTTGCCGTCGGGTCCACGCACCCGTTTCCATTCATCAGCAACCTCTCCCTCAACCTGGCGATGATCGTCGGGTCTCCCACTGGAGAGAGTCGCTTTGCACGCATCAAGGTGCCGCTCAACAACCTACCGGCATTCATCCCATTGTCTGGCCACTGGAATCTCGATGCGCCAGAGCGATTGCTACCTCTCGAGGAGTTGATCGCCGCCAATATCCACACGATGTTCCCCGGAATGGAGGTCGAACAGCCGTATGTGTTCCGCGTCACTCGTGATGCCGATGTCGAGATCGCAGAGGATGAAGCCGACGATCTCCTCAAATCACTACAGCAGGAGCTACGCAAGCGGCGGTTCGGGCAAGCCGTCCGACTCGAGGTGCAACGCGGCACCCCTGACCGCATCCAAGACGCGCTTCGAACGGGCCTCGACCTCATGCCCGAGCAAGTCTACGAGGTCGACGGGCTGCTCGGTGTGGAGCGATTCAGCAGCCTCACAAAGGTCGATCTTCCGGAGCTCAAGTACCCGGGATTCGTACCCAAGAGCCGAGAATCCCTCGCGGAGGGCGACGCCTTCAACGCCCTCCTGCACGACGATGCTCTGCTGCACCACCCCTTCGACTCTATCGCTCCCCTCGTGGACTTCATCCGATCCGCTGCTCGAGATCCCGCGGTCGTGGCGATCAAGCAGACGCTGTACCGGACCAATGCGGGCTCGCCGATCATCGCCGCGCTCCAGGAGGCGGTCGAGAATGGCAAGCAGGTAGCGGCGGTCGTGGAGCTCAAGGCACGCTTCGACGAAGAGAACAACATCGTCTGGGCCCAGCGGCTCGAGCAAGCCGGCGTCCATGTCGTCTATGGCGTGCCCCGACTCAAGACCCACGCCAAGGTCGCCCTGGTCATCCGCCGCAACGACTCCGGCGAGCTGATCCGGTATGCCCACATCGGGACCGGCAACTACAACACCATCACCGCGCGCGTGTACACGGATGTGGGCCTGCTGACCGCGGACCCAGACATCACCGCGGATGTGGGCGACCTGTTCAACCACCTCACCGGCTTCGCCCGCCCCGATCGCTATCGAAAGCTCCTCGTGGCCCCCCACTTCCTCAAGGATGGGCTCATCGAGCGAATCGACCGGGAGACCGATCTCGCTCGGCAAGGCCGGCCTGCCCGCCTGATCTTCAAGTGCAACTCCATCGCTGAGAAGCAGGTGATCGAGGCGCTCTACCGGGCGAGTGAGGCGGGTGTACACATCGACCTGCTCGTACGCGGAATCTGCTGCCTGATCCCCCAGCGACCCGGGCTCTCCAGCAATATCCGCGTGACCAGCGTGGTCGGGCGGTTCCTCGAACATAGCCGGGTGTACTGGTTCGACAATGATGGGCGTCCCGAGTGCTTTATCGGAAGCGCCGACCTCATGGACCGCAACCTCGAGCGTCGGGTGGAGACGCTGGCCCCTATCGAATCGCCAAGGATCAAACAGTGGCTACGCGAGGTCCTGCTCGAACGGTACCTCCAAGACGTAGGGCGTTCACGGGAGCTGGGCTCGGACGGGAGCTATCGCCAGCCCAGCCGCGAGGAATCGGGTCACAGTGACGTGCATCAGCAGTTCCTCGACGACCTCCAGTCGTGAGGTGGCCGAGCCTGCGCCGTCGGCTCGTCGTCTGGTATCACCCATCCTTTCGCCTGCCGTTCTCGGGCAACGCGCTCGGAGGTGGAATCGACCCGCGACGCGCGGACCACGTGCTCACCTGGCTGCTCGATGAGAGAATCGTGCACGACCGCGATGTCCATGAAGCCCCAGAGGCACACTATTCCGATCTCAGGCGGGTCCACGAGGACAGCTGGCTCGCGGCCCTCGACGACAACTCGACGGTGGCAGGGCTGCTCGGCATGTCCGGCGTGGTCCCAGTGGCGTCGATGGTGGAGCTCTGGCGTCGAGGCGTGGGCGGGACCCTCGCTGCCGCGCGGTGGGTAGCGGACGAGAGCGGGGTCGCAGCCAGTCTGATGGGAGGTTTCCACCACTCTGGGCCCGCGTTGGGGGCCGGCTTCTGTGGACTCAACGATATCGCTGTGGCCATCGCGGTTCGGCGCTCAGAAGGGCTCGAGGGCACGATCCTGGTCCTGGACCTCGACGCGCACCCCCCCGATGGGCTGGCCGCATTCGCCCTGCCCGACGTGGAGATCCGATCGGTCTCCGGCGACTCGGAGTGGACGGCAGATGGGGTGTTCGATGTTCGGGTGCCCCTCGGAAGCGGCGACGCCCCCTACTTGCACGCCGTGGACAAGGCTCTCGACACCGATACCCGGCCGGTGCTCGCCTTCTACCTGGCGGGAAGCGATCCCGCGGTGGGTGATGCACTCGGAGGGCTCTCGGTCACTGCGGAGGGGCTAAGGGAGCGTGACCGGCGGGTGTTTCGCCGACTCAATGGCGTGCCGACCGTCGTCGTGCCCGGTGGCGGATACTCGCCCCGCAGCTGGGCGCTTCTCGCTGGGACCTTGGCCGAGGCCACTCGAAGCCGAAAATCGGTGCCGTCCAGCTATGATCCCATCGCTCGGAAGATCGGCCGTGTCGCCCGAACTCTCGCCCCTTTCGAAGAAGAGATCACCATCACCGAGGCCGACCTCGGCTCGTTGTTGGGTGGTCCACGTCACGACAGGCGATTCCTCGAACACTACACCCGGCATGGGCTCGAACATGCCCTGGATCAATACGGGCTGTTCGACACCTTGCGGCGCATGGGGTTCTCTGCCATCGAGCTGGAGGTTCAGGCGGAAGCCATGCCGCATCGACTTCGGGTCTTCGGTGAATTCGCTGGAGAGCGCCACAAGCTCATGGAGCTCGTGCTGTCGTTCCGCGCAGTCGAGTCTTGGCAGACGTTGTTCATCGAGTGGCTGGAGCTTGTCGACCCTCGAGCCAGCGTCGGAAGACCTCGACCCGACCTGCCCGGTCAGGCGAGCCGCGGCTTGGGAATGGCGCGCGATGTAGCATCCATCCTCGACGTGGCGACCGCGCGACTGAAGCTCGATGGCCTCTCCTTTGTGCCGTCCCACTTCCACGTGGCCTGGATGGCGCGGAATCAGGCCCAGTTCATCGATCCGGTAGCACGTGGGAAATTTCGCGCTCTTCGAAAGTACCTTAGGGATGTTTCGCTGGCAGAGGCGAGCGCCGCCGTAGCCGAGGGGCTGCCCACAGAGGACGGGGATCTGATCCGCTGGACCCCATCGTTGATGGTACGCGCCCACAGCCCAGAGCTCCTCGAATGGATCCGTTCCACGGAGCGTCAAGCAGCCAACTGCGAGCGCGACACCCTATTCCAGCTCCTGCCGGTAGAGGTCCCCTTCCCACAGCTGCGCTAGCCCCGCAAGGGCCAACGACAAGACCCCTCCGGAGGATTCTCCGGAGGGGCCTGTTCGAAATGGTCGGCCTGGACGGATGCCTATAGAACTTTCTGGGTGGACCCGGGCGAGGAGTGGCGCGAGCGAATCGCCGGGAAGGTCGGTGATCTTTCGGCCGCGCTGGGAGCGTGACCTGCGAGCGTCGACGGACAGCACCCACCTGGGCTGGTCGAGCAGTTGCGGGGCGGGGCCGACGTAGGTTAAGAATCGGAACGAAAGCTAGACGTGCCTCCCCCTCTCCGCCTTCCTCGGACCTCCTCACATGCCCATCGACTTCGCGGTCCCGCCAGACCACCACGCCGCACTCCACGCCATCCAGCAGATCGTCTATGACGCCAAGCCGCCTACGTCGGCACACCTGCCCCGTGCGATGCACCGGTCGGAGTGGCGCGGCGCGATCATTCGCAGGCTGTTCGAGTTCGCGGAGACGACCGACGAGTTGATCGTCGTGTCGGACGGCTGCTTCTCCTGCACGATCTACGTCATGGACGTCGCGTACAAGCTGATGACCACCAGGGAGAGGAACGCGCCAGCTCACGTCGTCGCGAAGGCTCGGCTTCGTACCAACCGACACCGATGGCTCAAGCCCGCGTCGACCCAGCTGCCGTTGTTCGGCGATGCCGCCGCGCCAGGGTCCGATGAGATGCCCGTGCCCCTTGCCTTTGACCCCCACGGGGTGCTCCAGGTGGGCTGGCCGGACCATGTCGACCATCGCGGCATCGGGTGGGGCATGGTCGCCGCCCCCACCGTCGCTGAGCTGCCGATCCTCACCGTCGTCGAGCCCGAGGCCCCGGCACCCGAGGAGGCGATTCCGGCCCTTGTCGTGCCGCCGCTGAAGAAGGTCGACGACTCGGACACCTGATGCCGAGTCGGGCTCGACCGCCGATCAATCGGAGGTTAATTTTTCGGATCTCCTTCGTGGACGAACCGCAATGAAGAAGCCATCCAGCAACACCCTGTCCCCGCTTCGCCTCGCAAGGCAGCTTCGAGGCATGTCTGCCAAGGCGCTCGCCGAGAGCGTGGGGAAGTCCGGGGCATGGATCTCGAACCTGGAGAGAGGAACGAAAGAGGTCCCCGAGGACGCTGCCCATGCGTTCGCGGAGGTCCTAGACGTTCCAGTGGGGTTCATCCTGCGAGGCCACTTGGAGCGGGAGGCGGGTGTACTCCACTTCCGGCACAAGAAGCGCACGCCCGCGGCTCAACGAGCCCGGGTCGATGCGCGAACCGTGTTGGTAGAGCTGCTCGTCAACGAGATGGAGACCGAGTTCGAGGAGTTGTACCGCCCCGCGTTTCCTGACGATGAACCGCTTCCTGGAGCACCCGGCGATCCGGGGCGCATGAACCTCATCGACAGGGCCGCGCAGAGCCTCCGCTCGGAGTGGGGCATGGGAGAGGGGCCGATACCGGATCTGATCAAGCTGGTGGAGGTCCGCGGGTGCTGGGTCATCGAGCTACCGCCCGAGGACCGCGCGGTGGATGCCTTCTCCTGGTGGGGAGATGGCCACGGATTCATCGCATTGAATCCGGTGCCACTCGACGGTTCTGATCAACTCCCGAACGCAGACACGCCTCGGAACCCGTACCGTGAGCGCTTCAACGTCGCGCACGAGCTCGGTCACCTCCTACTCCATCCTGACTTGGACGAAGACGCAGTCGGCACGAGAGACGTCGAGAACGAAGCCCATCGGTTCGCCGCGAGCTTTCTCGTTCCTGCCCGACAGTGGATGGCGACCTCTCCGCGATCGCTCCACTGGCGCGACTATCGAAGCCACGCCCACAGGTGGGGTGTGTCGGTGTCCGTGCTGCTGCGTAGGAACTACGACCTCGGGATCTTCGATGAGCCGCGCTACCGATCATCCATGATCCGCTTGTCGTCGGAGATTGGGCGCAAGCGGGAGGGCCTGCACCTTCCACCGCGACCCCACGAGACACCTGGTCGGCTCATCGCGCACTTGGACGCGCTGCGTGCCCATCGGGGCGTCACGCTGCGGGACCTGGCGGTCAGGATCGACATGTACGAGCCGGAGATCGCGCAGCTGGTGGGGGTGAAGGCCACGGAGACCCCTTCGGGCCCTTCTCGCGGCAAGGTCATTCAGTTTCCTTCGCGCTGAGGGGCGCAGGGAAAGCACGCCTACCCCGCCTCCACACCGCACTCCCCCAGCGCCCCCAACGGGAAGCTCGCCCGCATCCCCGGCCGCAGCCTCACCCACGCGTTCGCCACGCGCGCCGTGCCGTCGAGGCTCAACCCGGCCTCGGGACCGCGCACGATGGCGCTGCCGAGCTTGTCGCGCAGCCACCCGGCCATGCTCCACGGCACCGTGAGCACCAGCAGCCCGCGCTCGTTGCGGAACCCGATCTCCCCGAACTGCGCCAGCGGGATCGTCGCGCCCTCGCCCTCGGGCAGAGCCAACGGGTAGACCTCGCACGCCGCTCCGGTGGACGACGGACGCCGCGTCACCGGCCCGGTCAGGAGCGACGACAGGATCTCCGTCAGCGGCATCCCGATCATCTGCTCGATGGGGTCGAAGCTGAACGGCCCGAAGCCGATGCGGGTCACGGGCATCGTCAGGTTCACGCGCACGGGCGCACCCGTGGCCGTCTCGGGGGTCTGGCGGTTCATGCGGCACCTCGCTCGACCCGCTCCCAGAGCGCGTCACTGGGCGTGCCCTCGAAGGCGGTGCTCGCGAGGATCCGGGCGCGCAGTGAGGCCGTGAGCCCGCGCCGGCGGTGGACCAGGGCGGACCAGTGGCCGGGGGTCACGCCGAGCTCACTGGCCACGTCGCGGTGCCGCAGCCGGCGACGGTCGACGTGGTCCTGCACGACCTCGGTGCGCAGCAGGTAGCGGACGCGGTTCGGCGGTCGGCCCATCACGCCACCTCCTCGGCGGGCGGCTCGGACTCCACGTCGTCGACCAGGTGCTCGTCGGGGGCGTCGTCCTCGTCAGGGGTGTCGTCGTCGGGCTCGCCCGGCATGGATTCGTCGAGGTCCTCGTCAGGCAGCTCGGGCGTCGTCTCGAAGTCCTCGTCCGGCGGGAAGCCGTCGTCGTCCTCCTCCTCCAGCTCGTCGTCGTCCTCGGCCTCGGGCATGGATGCCTCCAGCGCAACGGACAGGCTCTCGGCGACCTCGTCGAGCAGGTCGCGGACCTGCGACAGCATCTTCTGCGTCGCGGCCTGGGCCTGGAGGTTCAGGTACAGCAGGTGGGCGTGGGCGAAGGACTGCTCGTCCTCGTCCATCTCGGCCCACTCCGCCATCGAGCGCGCAAGCGCCTTCTTGCGCTTGTGGTCGAAGGCCGGGCCGTAGAAGGCGCGGGCGGTGGTCAGGAAGGTCGGGGTGGTCTTGCTCGGCATGGCGATGCACTCCTCGCCACGACGACGCACGGCCGCCGTGGACGGAACAGGGGGACGGGATCAGCCCGCGGCGGACTGGTGGGCGGGTTCGGGGGTCGGCACGCCCGGCGCGTTCGCGGCCTCGCGGACGGCGCGGGCCTGGGCGGCAGCGCCCTTGAGCATCCCGGCGAGGGCCTTGAGGTTCGCCGGCTCCTGCATCAGCGCCTTCACGTCGGGGTCGCCGAGTGCGGCCACCAGGTCGGGGCTCTGGCTGATCGCGCCGAGCACGTCCGCCATCTCGGGTGAGACGCCCTTGGCGGCCAGGAACGCCTTCGCCGCCTCGCCGAGCTGCTGGAGCGCCTGCTGCGCGAGCATGGTGCGCGTGTCGTTGGCGCGCTCCTCGGCGGCCTTGTCGGCACCCACCTTCATCTCGGCGGCGCGGAACTCGAGGATGGCGGCGACGAGCTCGTCGACCTGCCCGCGGCTGTCCTGAAGTTGGCGGTGCAGCCGCGCGAGCATGTCGTTGTTGACGTGCTGGAGCTGGCCCATCGAGCCGAGCACGATGCGGCCCCACTGCGCGTAGTAGTCGCCGAGGGCCTGGATGCCCTTGGCCGCGCCCTTGGTCTCCACCTGCTCGAAGGTCGGGGTGGGGATCTGGAGCGCGCTGTCGGCCGACGGCCCCTGCGGCACCGCACCGAGCGGCAGGTCGAGGTCGAAGGACTCGTTGCGGCAGAGGAAGGAGCCGGTGTCGACCACGCGCACGCCCTTCGGCCCGTACGCCTTCATGCGGAAGCGCCGGTAGGACTCGCCCACGGTGTTGCGGGTCGCGATGTCCCGCAGCCAGCGGCACGCGGCGGTCGCGTAGCGCACGGCATCGGATTCCGCGTCGCGGACCTCCGGCTCGGGGGCGACGTCCCCAGGCTCGTCCTCGTCTTCGGCGTCGAGCTCCCCGAACGCCGAGCCAACCCCGTCGTCCGCATCCTCCACGTCGTCGTCCAGGTCGTCCCACGAGGGGGTGTCGTCCAGGTACGGCAGCGCGTCCGCGAGGGTGAGCTCGAAGCGGCCCAGCATCTCCTCGTGCTTGCGGTCGGTGCGGTCGGTGACGGTGATGTAGTCGACGTCCTCAGCCAGGCGCTTCAGACGCTTCTCGATCGGATCCAGTCCTTGGAAGGTGAACTTCTCACGCCCCACGGGCCTCCTTCCGCTGTCGCACCCTCAAGATGGCGCACGGGGGATCGGGCATCAAGGCCAAGACCTGTCCGGTTCGGGCGGCCCCGCACCCTCCACCGGCGCGAACCACGCTGGGAAGCGTCGTTTCCACGCGTCGTGGGTAGCGGCTGACAATCGTTTCCCACACCCGTCCGCACCGTGGGCGGGGTCGATTTCCACCGCCGCGCGAACGCTCCCCCACACCCGCCATGCCGGGCGCGTGGGAACCGAGTTTGCTGGAACGACGCCCACTTCGCGGCGAAGGATGGCGTCGAGGACACGGCGCGAGGGGCGCCGGCACCCGGCGGCGGGGGTCCTCGTTGGCCCCCGTCGCCTCACCCCCAACTTCGAGGATGCTGCACATGGCGTCGAAGACCGGACAGTCGGCCCTCTCCACCGCGATGCGGGGCGGCAAGGTGACCGAGCGACAGGCCCAGAGCGCGCTCGGCCAGGCCGTGACCAAGATCGCGAACCTCACGAAGAAGGCCGACCGGAGCAAGGAAGCGATGATGGAGACGGGCGCGCTCGTGCTCCACACCGCCGAGACCCAGGGCTCGCTCTTCCTCGCGTCGATGGCCGAGGGCTACCTCGGCGAAGACAAGCTGAAGATGGGCAGCGTGGACCTGCGCGCGCCCGCCGGCCTGCTCGCCCAGGGCTACGGCCTGTACCAGACCATGAGCGGCCAGAAGGGCGCGGGGGCACACGTCCTCGCCATCGGCAACGGCGTCATGGGCTCGTGGCTCGCCACCGTCGCCCGCAATGCCGGTCGCACCCTGGCCGAGAAGCGCGCCGGAGGGGCCGCGCAGCCGCAGCCCGCCGCGCTGCCGGCCCCGGTCGCCACCATGCAGGGCGCGCACCTGCTGCCCCCGCCCACGCTCACCCCCGAGCCCGCACTCCAGGGGCCGATGCGCGAGGTCCTCCTGACCCCCGAGGCCACCACCAAGGGCGTCGAGGACGACGACGAGGTGGGCCGTCGGCCCGGTCGTCGGATGCGACGTGCCCGGCGGCGTGGCCGCACCCGTGGCGCCGGACGCTTCGTCCGCGCCGAGCTCGACGACGACCTCCACGCCGACTCCGACGCGGCCTGACCCACCCCCTTCCTTCCACGAGAGGACCTGACGATGGCATCCCGACTCACCTCCCTTGGCTACGCCCGCGTGTACCGCCACCCCCGCACCGGCGCGCTCGCCGTCGACACCGACAGCCTCCGTCGCGGCGGCTTCGCGGGCGTGGACTTCGGCGACGACGACTTCGGCGAGGACCCCGACGACGACTTCGAGGGCGACTACGACGACGACTTCGAGGGTGACGACTTCGGCGAGGACGACGACGACTTCGAGGGCGACGACTTCGGCGAGGACGACGACTTCGAGGGCGCGGACTTCGGCGAGGACGACGACGACTTCGAGGGCGACGAGATCGGCCGCCGGCGTCGGCGTCGGCGTCGCCGGCTGCGCCGCCGTCGGCGCGGACTCCGTGGGCGTCGGCGTGGCCGTCGCTCGACCCCGCGCCGCCGCACCTCCACCAAGCCCAAGGGGACCAAGATGCAGTGGGGCATGACCGCCGTGGGCGGCACCGACACGCTGGACGCCGCCGGTGGCGCGAGCGTCAAGATCCGGCTCCAGCACGACTTCCGCGCCCAGGACGTCACGTTCACGGGCTCGGCGGCCGGCGCGAAGGTCACCAGCATCTTCTTCGGCGACCGCGTGGTCTGGTCGAACAGCGACGGCATCGACGTGTCGGTGTTCAGCTCGTCCAGCTTCCTCCGCGGCCTGCTGAAGGGGCAGAGCCTCAAGGCCGGTCTCGACATCACCATCAACGGCAGCCTCGGCGGCGCGGGTGACTTCGCGGCCACCCTCATCGGCCAGAAGCCGGTCACGTCGAACTGCTGACGGCGGTGGGTCGTGGGAGGTGATCGGTGGCGAGGTGCGACACGGACCTGAGCACGCGGTCGGACCAGGCGGAGCTTCCGCTGGTCCCCGACGGCTCCACCGTGTCCAAGCTCGTCGGCCTGCTCACCTCCGAGGCCAACGCCGACGCCTGGCGCATCGTCGAGGTGTTCAGCCGCTCCAGCCTGCCCTTCGAGGTCCACTTGTCGTGGTCGTCGGGGTCGGGCTCCGGCGCGGGGGCGAAGGTCACGGTCGCGCACTCGACCCGGATCTGCGTCCTCGCCCGGTCGCTGCGGGTCGAGGCGGCCAACCTCGCCCCGAAGGCCAACCGCGTCGGGATCACCGTCGCGGACGGCTTCGCGCCCACCCGCAACCAGTGGGAGGTGCGCGGCGACGTGGTGGAGGGCGCTCCCTTCGAGGCCGACGTGCCGCCCTACGCGGAGACCTGCCGTGTGGAGCTCGGAGACCTCAACGTGGTCCCCAACACGCTCATCGGCCTCCGCGACGCCCTCGGGAACATCCGGGCCGTCTACAACGCCGCGCTGCTGCCCTTCTCGGGGATCCCCGTCGGGGGCGCTGCCAGCGTGCTGGTCAACCACAACGAGCCCGCCACCAAGGCGCGGGTCGTCTTCCATCTCTCGCTCTGAGGCCCTGCCATGCCGGTGCTGCGCAACTCCAGGCTCCTGTTCCAGCGCGACACGCCCTCGTCGGACGTGCTCGAGGCGGGGCCGTTCGTGCTCCGACCGTCCGATGGCGACAACGTGGAGGACCCGAACCAGCGCTTCTTCATCATGGTCTACGTCGAGCAGCAGGGCGCGGGCTCGGTCAACATCGAGTTCCTGCTGGGCTTCGGTGACGGGCTGTGGGCCATCCTCGGCCAGGACACGCTCACCGAGGACGGCGACTACGAGTTCGTGTTCGGCGACATCCAGGACGTGCCCCCGTACATGAAGGCGCGGATCACCCCCGCCGGGCCGCTGCCCGAGGACGACCCGCCGACCTTCATCGCGACCGGACGCATCGCGAGCAACGCCCCGTTCCGCGTGGGCCGCGCCAACGTGCCGACCACCGTCGAGCGCATCCCGACCGAGTGGGTCAACGACAACGGCCCTGACGACGGCGGCGATGGAGGCGACGGCGGCGATCCCGGGGGGACGCCGTGAAGATCGCCGTGAAGCTGGCCTTCGATGAGCGCGGTGCCCTGCGGCTGCTGAACTGGCTCGCCCAGGAGAACGCGATCATCGTGCGCGCGCAGCCCGAGCTGCCGCTGCTGTACGACTCCGGCATCGTCTACCAACGCGAGGTGGACGAGACCTGGTGCGACTACCTGAACATGCTCGCCCAGGGCCACGAGGACTGCGACGGCCTGGCCGCCGCGCGGGCCGGAGAGCTCATCGCCAAGGGGGCCGACGCCCTTCGTCCTGGCGAGGGCGGCTACGAGGCTGCCCGCCGGTCCGGACTGTCGGCGATCCCCGCCGAGGTGATGCTGACGACCCGCAGCCGGCCGAACGCGCCCGGTCTGTACCACTGCATCGTCCGCTACCGCGTGGGCCGGGCGTGGCACCGCGACGACCCGAGCGCCCGGCTCGGCATGCACGGGGGCCGGGTCGACCCCCGCGTGAAGGACCGGTGGGCGTCTCGCGCCTCGGCCTGGACCGCGCCCGAGCGCGCCTGGAGGACCGCCTGATGCGTCTGCAAACCGCCATCCCCATCGATGAGCTCGCCGGCTTCGGCGAGGACCCGTACACCCGACGTCGGCGGCGCAAGAAGGCCCGCGCCCGCCGTCGGCTGCGCAAGCTGCGCCAGCGTCGGGGGCGGATCCGCGAGCGTGCGGGGCTGCCTCGCAAGCCCCGTCGCCGCGCACCCGCGCACCCCCCGCAGACCTGGCAGGAGCCGGCCCTGGAGCCGGTGCCGACGGACTGGTCCGATCCGATGGGTCAGCCCGAGGTCCTCGACGCCAGCTGGACTGCCGGGGCGCATCTCGGTGCCCAGGGCGTGCCGCGGTGGCGTGCCCGTGCGAGGGCGCGGCAGGAGGCCGGCTGGGGTCCCAGCGTCCGCATGGGGCACAACCTCCGCATCCAGGCGGCCAACGGCCACCGCGCCGCGGTGATCGACCTCAAGCCCGGCCTGTACCTGGTCGCCGAGGTGCCCGAGCAGGCCACGCGCCCCGAGTTCGGCGTGCTGCCGCTGCTCGCGCCCATGATGCTGACCGCCGCCAAGGGAGCCATCGACGCGGGCACCCAGGCTGCGCAGGGCCGGGGGCCGCTCGCGGCACTGTTCAACCCGGGCCGTGCCGCCGCCAACCCCGGCGTCCGTGCCGTGCCCGTGCAGGCCGCACCGGTCCAGGCGGCCCCCGCCGTCGTCGCCCAGCCCGTCGCCGCCGTCCCGGTCCAGCGGGCGCTGCCCGGCCCGACCGCGGCGCAGCCGATGGTGGTCCAGGCCCCCAACGTCGGGTGGGCCGACGACGAAACCGTGGCCATCGCGCTCGGCTGTGAGAGCTGCCGGGAGTGTGGCCGATGAGCTGGTCCGTGCCGTCGTGGAGCGACATCAAGGCCGGCTGGTCGTCGGGCTGGCAAGCCCTGTACGACCAGGCGACGCGCACCTACGCCTCGGCCGCCCAGGTCGATCCGACCGGCACGCTCACCAAGGTCCAGGCGTTCGTCGACGCCCTCTCCAACAGCCGCGCCACGCTCGACCGCATGGCCGCCAAGCTGCCGAACCCGCCCGTCACCGAGGCCGACAAGGCCGCCGTCGCCAAGCACCGCGCGCTGGAGAAGCGCTACCACGAGCTCGCCGCGGGGTTCTACGACGATGCCCAGCCTGCGACCGACGTGACCGTGCCGTCCACCGGGGCGGTGCCGGTGCTCGTGGTGGGGGCCGTGGCCGTGGGTGCCGTCGGCGTGGCGTGGGCGCTCGCCGCCTACGAGTACGCGGTGAACCTCCGGGAGCAGACCGACCTCGCCGAGCGGGAGCTGGACGCCCGCATCGAGGCCAGCCGCGAGGGCCGGGCGCTCCAGCCCTCGACCCTGCCGCCGCCTCCGAGCCCCGAGAGTGCCGCCAAGGGCATGGGCTGGCTGCTCGTCGGCGGCCTCGCCGTCGCGGCGGGCGTGATCGTTCTCCCCACGCTGCTGAAAAAGTGACCGATGGCTTCCTCGACCGCCAAGCCCAAGCGCTTCCGCCTCAACTTCGTCAACGCCGCCGAGGACGTGCCCCGGCTCGTGCGTGCCTACGGCCGCGCCTGCCAGGGGGAGTTCGCCCTGGTGCTGCGTCCCCGTGAGCAGCGCGGGGTGCTGGTGCTCGTCACGAAGAAGGACGGGGCGTTCATGTGGCGGTCGAGCGAGGGTGCCGATGCCCCCGCGATCCCCGAGAGCCCGATCAGCGCCGAGGACGCCGTCAAGCTCGTGAAGGTCGAGCAGAAGGCGCTGCCCAAGGCGAGCCCGATCACGCTCCGGGGGCAGTGGGCGGGGACGCTCACCTGCGCCGACGGTGAGCCGGTGGTCGAGCTCCGGCGCAAGCTCGCCACCTACGGCTGGCTGCGCATCGCGTCGGTGCCCAGCGGGCGGTGGACCTGGCGCGTCGAGCGCACCGAGAAGTGGTTCAGCGAGCCCGGCGACGACGAGGGCACCGCGGAGACCCTGCTGGCCGCCATCGAGGCGGGCCTGCGCGGCGCGATGGGCCTGCTCAGCGAGGCATGCAGCCTGCGCGACAGCCGCCGCCGCGCCGCCTTCGACAGCGGGTGGGCCGAGAAGCACCCGATCCGCCCGGCCAAGGAGGGCCGCAACCCGACGGAGCGCCTGAAGGTCCGCCCGCCGCGTGGACGACGCCGCAAGGCCCCGCCGCCGGCACCCGTGGACGCACCCGTACCCTCGCTGCCCGACGCCCCCGCCACGGCGACCGCGATGAAGCGCATGGCCGCCGAGGTGACCGCCGAGGCCGACGCCCTAGCCGACCTGCGCGGACTGGCCTGGGTGTGGGCCGAGACCGGGATCCGCGACGAGGTCGCAGCCTGGTTTGACGGCCAGGGCTTCGACGCGTGGGCCGAGCAGATCCGCGCCTACGACGGCAGCCCGGACCAGCCCGTCGACGCCTTCGTCGAGGCCCTGCGGGCGGACGTGCGCGCCGAGGACCTCGACCAGCCTTCCGAGAAGGAGGCGCTGGCCTGGCTCGACAAGCTCCAGGCGGGCTGGATGGAGGCCCCGCAGCTCATGGAGCGGGCGCGCAAGCTGATCCGCTACGCCGCGCGCATGTCGGAGTCCGAGCTGTGCCGAGGGCGCGAGAAGCGTGAGGCCATCGACGCCGTGCAGCGGGCGGTGCAGTCCTACGAGGAAGCGCGCGATGCCATCGCGGCCGAGCGCCCCGTGGACGGGATCCGCACGCTGCGTCGCATCGGCGAGCGGGTGGCGCTGTCGGCGGCGAAGTCGGCGAAGGCGTGCGCTGCCGGGCAGATGAGCCTGACGGCCGCCCTCGACGAAGCCGCACCGCCGTTCGGCGAGCGCGGCAAGACCGGCGTGCCGGGCCTTCAGATCGTGCCGCTCGGGGTGGAGCCGACCACCGCGGCCGAGCTCCGCACGCTCACGCAGGGTCACGCCCAGGCGTTCGAGGCCGACCCGAAGGCGAGCACCGCGAAGAAGTGGGTGAAGTCGGCGCTGCTGCACGTCGGCCTCGAGGCGGTGACCCTGTCGGCCAAGAGCCGGCGGTTCGACGACCTCGGCGGTGGGCGTCGGGTGTTCGTCACCGTGGCGCTGCCTGAGGCTGTCGAGGGCGACGCGACCGACGCGAAGCTGCGCCTCGTCGCCGAGGCCGCGCCGCGTGGTCTGTCCATCGAGGACTGGAGCCACGGGGCGGCGAAGCAGGTGCGGCGATCGGGGCGGAAGAACGTGCCGGTGGAGGCCGCGCCTGCCGCCGAGGGTGTGGACGCCGGGAAGGACAAGGCGCTGCTCGATGCGTTCAGCGCGGCGATCGCGGCGGCGATGAAGGACGTAGCGTAGGCGGGCCAGCGTAGGGTCAACCGATGCAGCACGTCATCACGGACACGTCGCGGCGGAACGCCAGCGCGGCGATCTTGAACGCCTCCGAGTAGGTCGGGAACGCGTGTACCGTGTCCAGCAGCTCGTCGAGGGTGAGTCCGGCGCGGATAGCCACCACCATCTCATGGATGGCCTCCCCCGCGTGAGGGCCTACCATCTGGGCTCCTACGATCCGCTCCGTCTCGTGGTCCAGGGTGATCCTCGCGATGCCCCGGGTGGTGCCGGTCGCCAGCGCACGGGGAACGCGGTCCAGTCGGACGGCGCGGCACTTGCAGACCTCGTGCGCCTCCATGTAGTCCCGCTCGGTGGGACCGACCCAGGCGGCCTCCGGCTCGGAGAACACCACGGCGGGCATCGACGGGTAGTCCACCTTCGCATCGACGTCCGTGAGGGCGTTCATCGCGGCGACCTGGCCCTCCTTGGCTGCGGCGTGCTCCAGGTTGAAGCGTCCGATCACATCACCCGCCGCGAAGATGTGGGGCACGGACGTTCGCATGCCATCGTCCACCGACAAGAAGCCTCGTCCGTTCAGATCCAGCCCCGCGTGGTGGGCATCGATCCCATCGGCGTTCCCGGTCACGCCCGCCGCCGCAAGCACGTGCGACGCGTGCAGCTCGTGGTCCCCGGTCGGGTCAGTCCAGGACACCAGGAGCGTGCCGCCCTCGAGCTGGGCGATGGCACGGATCTTCGCGGAAGTGCGCACGTCGACGCCCTCCTCCGCCAAGGCCTCGGCGAGCACGGCGGCCACGTCCGCATCGAGGGGTCGAAGGAGCTGATCTCGCGACTGGATCAGGGTCACCTGCACCCCGAGACGCGCGAAGGCCTGGGCCCACTCGACGCCCTGCGGCCCGCCGCCTACCACCACCAGCGCATCGGGCAGGGTCTCGAGCTCGAGGGCCGACCGGTTATCGAGCACGCCCGGGAGGTCGCCGCCGGGGACGTCGAGCGTACGAGCCCTGGACCCCACCGCGACCAGCATCCTGTCCGCGTGGATGCGGCGGCCATTCACCTCGATGGCGTGGGGATCGACGAAGCGCCCGCGCCCTTCGATCAGGTCCACGTTGGGAAGTGCATCGAGTACGTCGTGGTAGTTCGAGCCACGAAGCCCCTGCACGACGGCGTCCCTCGCCCGCTTCATGGCGGGGTAGTCCATCTGCACACCGGACGATCGGACCCCTGGAGCACCCGGTGCGCGCGCTTCGTGGACCGCACGGGCGCACATGAGCAGATGCTTGCTCGGCACGCAGCCGACGTTGACGCAGGTGCCCCCGAGAGGCAGTCCAGCGTTCACCATGATGGTCCGCACGCCGAGGTCGTTCGCGCGGGTGGCGGCGGAGAAGGCAGCGGCGCCGCCGCCGAGGATGAGGAACGGTACGCGTGTGTCGCTCACGATCCCACCGCCTGGTCGGAGACCACCGTGGTCGCGTAGCCGGCCTCCGAAATGGCAGCGGCGATCTGCTCCGTGGTCACCTGCGTGCTGTCGAAGGAGACCGTCGCGGCTCCACCCTCGACGTCGACCTCGACCGAGGCAATGCCGTCGAGCTTGGCCGCAGCCACACGGACCGTGACCGAGCAGGACGCGCAGGTCATCCCGTCGACCCGCAAGGAGGCGCGACGGTCGGCCGTGACGACGCTCTGGGACTGACCGTCCGCCGTACACCCAGCAGTGCCGAGCACCATCGGGGCGACGGCGATGCCGACGGCAAGCAGCGGAACAATGACGGCCTCTCGGATCAGGTTGGGCATGCGGACTCCAGCATCAGAACAGGAAGGGGGTGATGTATGGGAACGCGAGAGCGACACCGGCCACGGCCGTGGCGACCCACAGTAGGCGCTTCCCGGTCTTGTTGGTTCGCGGCATCTCGCAGCCGCAGTCCTCGTCCACAGCACCGTGGGGGACGGGGGACGTCTGAGCTGCCGACGTCGGATGCGCGACCGGCCGGCGGTAGGTCAGGTACCAGCCGATCCCAAGGAGCAGGACGGTCACGGCCGTGAACAGGGGTCGGTAGGGCTCGAGCGCCAGCAGTGCCCCTGCACCACCCAGACCGAGCAACGCAAAGACGAGCGGGCCGACACAGCACGCCGAGGCGGCGAGCGCCGCAGCGACGGCCCCCCCGAGGCTGGCATTGCGGGCCTGGTCAGACATGGTGTAGGGCGGCGGCATGAACGAGGCGTATCGGCCGTTCCTGGGTCAGCTCGGCTGAGGTTCAGCACCATCAGCGACCTCAGCGAACGCGCCGTTCCCGCAGCGACAGCGTAGGGAACGTGTGCGG
>Ga0316208_1000103_pt1 | contig 122254 bp, 124 predicted proteins | sample 3monopyrite_MG_FD_204944 | JGI IMG/M metagenome (GOLD analysis project Ga0316208, IMG submission 204944) | Microbial mat bacterial communities from mineral coupon in-situ incubated in ocean water Damariscotta River, Maine, United States -... | ecosystem: Environmental > Aquatic > Marine >... | reverse complement strand
TAGAAGAGTTGAACATGGCAAAATAATCTCTTCCTCCAATGTAATCGATTCTAGTTAGATCCGCGCTACGATCGTTAAATGTAATCGCATTAGTAACGAATGCTCTCTGAATAGAATTGAGCAAAAGGTCTGCATCTGCCTGATCATCGGCCAATGCATTTGGGCTTTGTAATAATTCCAACTCGGTTGTTTCACATGAGTAAAACATTCCACTTGTTGCAATTAAAGCCAGAATAAATATTTTATATACTGTTTTCATAATAGCTTTTATATTTTATTAGAATGATGCTTTGATACTCATACCGTATCTCTTAGAACTAGGTCCGTTGATATAATCGAAACCTCTACCGTTACCAACACCAACACCAGCTACGTTAGGGTCGAAGTTAGCACCATCTGGAGTGTTGTATGCATCATACCATAGGTTGAAACCACTAGCAGTAATAGATACAGATCCGAATGGAGTTCTCTCTAAGAATTTCTTTGGTACTGTGTATCCAAGTGAAATTTCCTGAAGTCTTAGTACAGACGCATCGTAAACTTGCAGTTCTTTAGGTCCAAACAATACGTTTGAGAAATAGTACTGAGAGTTATTGATTTGAATGTCGTTAGGCTGTCCGTTGTCTTGTCTTACACCTGGAAGAATGAAAGTGTTCTTTCTGTCTTCAGTTTCAACAATTAAACCACGACCTAATAGTACTGCGATAGTTGAACTTGCAATATCTCCACCACTTGTATGACTTACTTGGAAATTCAAGTTAAAGTTCTTGTAAGAGAAAGAGTTGATAAAGTTCATTACATAGTCAGGGTTTGGATTACCGATAATTGGAGTAATCTGTCTTCCATCATCTAAAGTAACTTGTGATTCAGTTACGTAGTTACCAGCACTGTTTACAACAAAGTTTCCATCGTCGTCACGTAAAATACGATCTCCAACAATAACACCTAATTGCTCTCCTCTAATTGCTGCGTTAGCACCAAGGAAAGAAGCAGTAGAACCAGCAAATAAAATCTGATCTTCTTCTTGTTCAGTTACGATTTGCTCACTCTTAGTAAAGTTAACTCGAGAGTTCCAGTTGAAACCACCTTCTTCTTGACTCTTAAAGAAATCAACACTTAAGTCAGCTTCCCAACCGTCACCTTCTACTTTACCAATGTTTGCTTGTGTATTTGTAAATCCTGTAGACGGAGCTAAAGGCTTAAATACAATTAAGTCTGTAGTAGAACGATCGAAGTAAGATACATTTAAGTTTACTCTGTTATTTAAGAATCTAGAGTCAAAACCAACTTCAAATTCTGAGATAAGCTCAGGCTTTAAATCTGGATTGGCTTGGAACGTACTCAACGAGTTAGTAGTAACAGGACCAACGGCACCACCATTTTGGTTAATGGCCTGGTTAACTGTGTTTATGGTTGGGAAACCTGTTGGGAAACCAGCAGATTGACCTAAACCACCACGTAATTTCAAGTAGTTTAATCCCCATCCTGTAGACTTCAATTCAGAGAAAGCCTGGGTAGGAACGAAAGATGCACTTATACTTGGGTAGAATTTGTTGTTATTTTCAGTTGGTAAGTTAGAAACCCAGTCATTACGAGCTGAGAAAGTAACGAACGCATAGTTTCTGAAGTCAACCAATACTTCACCAAATACACCGACAATATTTCTAAAGTTAGTGTTCTGGATGGCAGTCTGAGTTGTAAAATTAAAGTGTCTTAACACTCCAAATACAATCTGTCCATCAGACTGAACACCTTGTTGATCGAATTTTCTTGAACGGCTAGTTGCACCAGCTGTGAAAGATACTCCGAAATCATCCGTTAAATCGTAATCACCACTTAAAGATACATAGTGATCCCAGATACGAACGTTGTTATCCCAAGTGATATACTGTCCGTTAATCGCTTGGTTAAAGTTTACACCATTTTTATTAGAGAACTGAGAGTTTCTTTCGTTGTAGAAGTCAAGACCAGCACGGTATAAAATATTTAAGTTGTCGTTAAAGTCATACTGTAAAGACGCAGTACCAAACACACGGTTTGTTAACTGACGACTTCCTGCATTTTTAACAGTCCAAAGTGGGTTGATGATATCGTTACCATTACGGTAGTAGATACTTCCTCCGTTTTCTGGAATTTCAAATGGAAGTCCATTTAAATCTACAGAACGTGGAGTAAAGAATACGTTTGCAAACGTAGAGAAACCTAAAGTACCATTACCACGAGATGCAGCTACTGGAGGAGACTTTACGTCGTTTCTTGAAAAGTTAAGGGTTGCAGAAGCAGTAAAGTTATTACTAAGCTTAGCACGTCCACCAACTGCCAATGTATTTCTACGAATTCCGTTACCTGGAGTAAATCCAGTTTCATCAAGATGACCGTAGTTCATGTTGTAAGCAACGTTTCCGTCTTCAGAGTTTCCTCTAATGTTAACAGAAGTGTTACTAACGTTTCCAGTTCTGAAGAACTCTTCAACACTGTTATAAGGCTCGTAAGAATAACGAGTTCCTAAGAAACGGTTTCTTAATTCGTTATCACCTCCGTTGAAGTTTGCTAAGAAAGCAGAAGAAGAGTATGGGTGCTCAACTGTTCCGTTCTCATCAATCAAACCTGCAGGGTCATTTAAGTATCCATCAACTCCGTTCGGGTCGAATCCAGGTCCCCAGTTACTGAAGAACCATCCAAATGACTGGTCAAAACCGTTACCATAACTATCTTGGTAATCTGGAAGTGAAGCAATTTCGTTAAAAAAGAATGATTGGCTAACAGTAATTTCAGTCTTCTTAGCAGAAGCAGAAGCACCACCACCACCAGACTTGGTTGTGATTACGATTACCCCGTTTCTACCAGCAGTACCATAAAGAGTAGCCGCTGCAAGACCTTTTAATACGTTAACACTTTCGATATTGTTAGGATCAAGATCCAAGAATCTTGAAGAACCTACGTTACCGTTTAAGAAGTTACCTTGGGCGTTAGTGTCACTACTAAATGGCACACCATCCACTACGAAGAGTGCCTGGTTACTACCGTTAATAGAGTTATACCCACGAATCACAACATTAGTTGCAGATCCAGAAGTACCACCTTGAGAAGTAATCTGTACCCCAGAAGCTTTACCAGAAAGAACACGGGCAACATCCCCTTCAGTTCTTTGCTCGATATCTTCTGATTCTACAGTACTTACTGCATACCCTAATGCTTTGGCTTCTTTCTTAATACCTTGAGCTGTTACTACAACTTCATCTAATGTTGCAGCATCCTCTTCCATTTGGATGCTAATGTTACTAGATGCTGCTGTAACCGCTTGCTCAACGGTCTTGAAGCCTACGTAACTAAATACAAGTGTTTGTCCTACGCTTGATTGAATGGAGTAGTTACCATCAAAATCAGACTGAGTACCATTACTTGTACCTTTTACGATAATGTTAACTCCTGGTAGCGGAAGGCCTGAATTATCAGACACCGTACCGGAGATTGTTTTTTCTTGTGCGAACGTGAGTTGCACTACAAACGCTAATAATAGCGTTAGAATTCCACTAAACTTTGTTCTCATTTTTATAAATTATTTGAATTAGCCAATGCCAAAAATCACAATAAAAAGTTAAATACACAACTTTTAATCCCTAAAATTTAGATTTTTTTTTACCAAATTGTTAAGCTATTGTTAGGATTGTTCTAGAATCGTGAAGAAAGGCTTAAATGTATTTTGGTGTTAGAAAAATTAAAATCTTGTCCATCGCTATTCCCATTTGCGATATTAAATTTAAAAATTCCCGCATCAGTTTGCAGTCCAAAACCAATTCCGAAGCTGTACAGTTGCTGCTTCAAGTCTATTGTTTCATTTTCAAAATATGCTAGATCTATGATGCTGTGGACATAAGTAGTGTTGTTAAATTGATAGCGGTATTCTGTATTAAATACAGAAAATAAAGAGGCGTCAATACTGTTTTCATTAAATCCACGAATACTTGTGATTCCTCCAAATCTAAATAATTCGTTAGTAAGATAAGTGTCACTTGAGAGAATACTTGTGGTGTTTTGAAGAAATACCGAGTTTCTTACGTTTAAGTTGATGTTGTAATTGGCGATTCCAGAAATTCGAAATTGGTCGGTATTGATCGATTCAGTTTCTCTTGTGCCTATTTCGGTTGTTACAATCGCTTGTGCCTTTATCGGAAAAAGCGAATTGTTTTGATTTTTACTGTATCCTATTCCGGCGGTAAGATAAGAAGCTGTATAATCTTCTACGAATTGCAATGCGGTAGGGTTGTCTAATAGGTTGCTGGATTCATATCCTTTATATCCAATATATGCGTTCGTGGTTGGTGAGAATTGATAACTCAGCTTTGCTTGTTGATCGGTGGTTGAAAATGTACTGTCTCTTTTAAAGATCTTTAGTTCAAGTTCTGCGCCAACGGGTGAACTAAATAGATATGGTAATTTAGTGGCAACTCTAAAATTGAGTTGTTCTCTTCCGTCGGCTTTGTAGTTAATGAGTAGCTGTTCTCCGAAATTTAGATTGTTATTCAATTCGAGGTTTAAGTATCCGTTAAACTCCAATCGTTGGGTTTCTTCGTTGGTGTTAAACCCTATAATTCCATCAAACAAATTGTTATTGCGTTTCTCAAGGTAGAGATATGCGGTGGTGCTATCTTTTTTAAACAATGCTTCTGGGGTCTTTGTGGTTTTAACGAAACCGAGGTTGTTTAGGGAATTGTTTTGTTCAATTAATTTTTCTTTATTGAATGGTTGTCCTTTTTTAATACCAGCAAAATATGTTAGGAATGACTTTGGGAATTTTTCGTATCCTTTGATTACAACACCGCTTAAGGTTCTGTTTTGAGTGGTGGTAAGTTGTAATTGAGCCGAAATAGTATTTTTACTTTCTTTTCTGAATTCAGATAGTTGCAAAGAAGCAAATGCATCTCCATTTTGAGTTTGCAAAAGGTTGAGTTGTTCTAAGGTTGCCTCAACTTGAGGAAATCTAAGTGTGAAATAGGTGTCCTCGACATTTTCAGAAACCGCGGTTAAATCTTTCTTGCTAAATGTCTCTTCTGCATAATACACCTTTATATAGGTGTATCTTTTTCCAAGATTGAAGCTCGCTATGTAAGTGCTATCATTTTTGAGTTTCAATTCTTCAAGCGAACTTTCGATAAAACCGAGACGTTCTAATTTCCATTGAAGGGTGTCAACCTCTTTTCTGAGATTTTTAAAATCTATAAATGAACTCTGAATATTTAGGGTGTCTTGGAGGCCTTTTGAAAATGTAGGTTGTGTTTCAATTTCGAGGTGAAGTTGCTGTGCAATTCCTTCCGAAGAAAAAATAGTATATATATTAAGGTATAAAAAAAGATAAAAAATATGCTTCAAAATGGACCTAATTGCGATTGTAAAGCTAACGTTCTTGCTTGGGTTTTCATATTTCAATTTTAAATAAATGTAAGGTCTATGAAAATAAATAAATTAAGATTTGAATTCTTAGAATATATTCCTACCTTTGCACGCCCTTTTATAGGGGAAAGAATGTAATTAATTTAAGTATAACAAGGATTTTATATGCCAACTATTTCACAATTAGTACGAAAAGGAAGAGCCAAAATAACCAAGAAGAGTAAATCGGCTGCTTTAGATTCGTGTCCGCAACGCCGCGGTGTGTGTACGCGTGTATATACCACTACTCCTAAGAAACCGAACTCTGCGATGCGTAAAGTAGCGCGTGTTCGTTTAACGAATGGAAAAGAGGTAAACGCATACATCGGAGGTGAGGGTCACAACCTACAAGAGCACTCGATAGTATTGGTTAGAGGTGGAAGGGTAAAAGATTTGCCGGGAGTTAGATATCATATCGTTCGTGGAGCTTTGGACACCGCTGGTGTTGAAGGTAGAACACAGCGTAGATCTAAATACGGAGCAAAACGCCCTAAGAAGTAATTTTATAACTGAGTTTAACACGAAGAAATGAGAAAAAGAGCAGCAAAGAAAAGACCGCTTTTACCAGATCCACGTTTTAACGATCAATTGGTGACACGTTTTGTTAACAATATGATGTGGGATGGGAAGAAAAGTACGGCTTTCAAGGTTTTTTACGATGCAATTGATATCGTAGAAGAGAAAAAAACAGACGAAGAAAAATCGGCTTTAGAAACATGGAAAGATGCCCTTTCTAATGTAATGCCTCACGTAGAGGTTCGTAGTCGTCGTGTAGGAGGAGCAACGTTCCAAATTCCTATGCAAATACGCCCAGATCGTAAAATTTCAACTGCTATGAAGTGGTTGATTTTATACGCTAGAAAAAGAAATGAAAAGTCTATGGCGCAAAAATTAGCAGCTGAAATCTTAGCAGCAGCTAAAGAAGAAGGTGCGGCGGTTAAAAAACGTGTGGATACACACAAGATGGCTGAAGCAAATAAAGCATTCTCACACTTTAGATTCTAATAAAAAATGGCAAGAGATTTAAAACTTACTAGAAATATTGGAATTGCTGCGCATATTGATGCCGGTAAGACCACTACTACAGAGCGTATTTTATATTATACTGGTGTTAGTCACAAAATTGGTGAGGTACACGATGGTGCTGCAACTATGGACTGGATGGAGCAAGAGCAGGAGCGTGGTATTACCATTACTTCAGCGGCAACAACTTGTACTTGGCAATTTCCAACTGAAAATGGACAGCCTACGGCAGATGCTAAAGGATACCACTTCAATATTATTGATACTCCTGGTCACGTAGATTTTACCGTAGAGGTAAATCGTTCATTGCGTGTATTAGATGGTTTGGTGTTTTTGTTTAGTGCAGTGGATGGTGTTGAGCCACAATCTGAAACGAACTGGCGTCTAGCAGATAATTATAAAGTGCCTCGTATTGGTTTCGTTAACAAAATGGACCGTCAGGGATCTAACTTTATGGCTGTTTGTCAGCAAGTAAAAGATATGTTAGGGTCTAATGCTGTGCCAATTGTAATGAACATTGGTGATGAAGCAGACTTTAAAGGGATTGTAGACTTAGTGAAAAACCGTGCTATTGTTTGGCATGATGAAACACAAGGTTCTACTTTCGATGTTATCGATATTCCAGAAGAATTAAAAGAAGAAGCAGCTGAGTTGCGTGGTAAGCTTATTGAAGAAGTTGCCGCTTACGATGAGGATTTGCTTGAAAAATATATGGAAGATGAAGATTCTATTACAGAAGAAGAAGTGCATGCTGCTCTTCGCGCTGCTGTAATGGATATGTCTATTATTCCAATGATTTGTGGTTCTGCGTTTAAAAACAAAGGAGTACAATTCTTGTTAGATGCTGTTTGTCGTTACTTGCCTTCTCCTGTGGATAAGGAAGGTATTGTTGGAGTAAATCCAGATACAGAGCAAGAAGAATTGCGTAAGCCTGATGTAAAAGAGCCATTTGCAGCTCTAGCATTTAAGATTGCTACCGATCCTTTCGTAGGTCGTTTGGCTTTCTTCCGTGCCTACTCAGGACGTTTAGATGCAGGTTCTTATATCTTGAACAATCGTTCAGGTAAAAAGGAGCGTATTTCTCGTATCTACCAAATGCACTCGAATAAGCAAAATGCGATCGATTTTATCGAAGCAGGAGATATTGGAGCAGCTGTTGGATTTAAAGATATTAAGACAGGTGATACAATGACCGCTGAAAAGCACCCTATTGTATTAGAATCAATGGACTTCCCTGATCCAGTAATTGGTATCGCGGTTGAGCCTAAGACAAAAGCTGACGTAGATAAGTTAGGTATGGCTTTAGCTAAATTGGCTGAAGAAGATCCAACTTTCCAAGTACGTACAGATGAAGCTTCTGGTCAAACAGTAATCTCAGGAATGGGAGAGCTTCACTTAGATATCATTGTAGATCGTTTGAAGCGTGAGTTCAAGGTAGAAGTAAACCAAGGACAGCCTCAGGTAGAGTACAAAGAAGCAATTACTAAGGCAGCACAACACAGAGAAACTTATAAAAAGCAATCTGGTGGACGTGGTAAATTTGGTGATATCGTATTTACATTAGAGCCGGCTGAAGAAGGTAAAGTAGGATTAGAGTTTGTTAACCAAATTAAAGGTGGTAACATTCCTAAAGAATTTATCCCTTCAGTAGAAAAAGGATTTAAAATGGCTATGGTAAATGGACCATTGGCAGGATTTGAGGTAGATGCAATGAAAGTTACCTTGACAGACGGATCGTTCCACCCTGTGGATTCAGATCAATTGTCTTTCGAATTAGCTGCGAAATTAGGATTTAAAGCTGCTGCAAAAGCTGCTGGAGCTGTTATCCTTGAACCTATCATGAAATTGGAGGTTTTAACTCCAGAAGAAAACATGGGTGATATCGTAGGGGATTTGAATCGTCGTCGTGGACAGGTAAGTGATATGAGTGATCGTGCTGGAGCGAAAGTAGTAAAGGCTACTGTACCGCTTTCAGAAATGTTCGGATACGTAACTACTTTGAGAACTTTATCATCTGGTCGTGCAACATCAACAATGGAATTCTCTCACTATGATGCAACTCCTTCTAATATTTCAGAAGAAGTAATCGCAGCAGCAAGAGGAACCGCTAACGTTTAATAATTTCAGCAATGAGTCAAAAAATAAGAATTAAATTAAAATCTTACGATCACAATTTAGTGGACAAATCTGCTGAAAAGATTGTAAAGACTGTAAAGAATACTGGTGCTGTTGTAACTGGGCCAATTCCTTTACCAACACATAAAAAGATCTTTACTGTTTTACGTTCACCGCACGTAAACAAGAAGAGTAGAGAGCAGTTCCAATTAAGCTCATACAAGAGATTGTTGGATATCTACAGTTCTTCTTCAAAAACTATTGACGCTCTAATGAAATTGGAGTTACCAAGTGGCGTTGAAGTAGAGATCAAAGTATAAGTATTATTCCGAAGGTAATTCGGAAGACATGTCCTGAGCTGCGAGCGAGGGAAAAACGGAAACAAAATAATATTCAGGGTTGAATTTATTTTGACCCTGTTTTTTTGAAAACAGTTTCCGAAAAAAATGAATTTTTTTAATAACTATAAATAAATAAATATGTCTGGGTTAATTGGAAGAAAGATAGGGATGACCAGCATCTTTGACGAGAATGGTAAGAATTTACCATGTACCGTTTTAGAAGTGGGTCCTTGTGTTGTTACCCAAGTCAGAACCTTAGAGGTTGACGGGTATGAAGCGCTTCAACTTGGTTTCGATGACAAAAAGAAGGCGACTAAAGCGGCTCTAGGGCACGCGAAAAAGGCTGGAAGCGCTGTTAAGCGTAAAGTTGTTGAATTTCAAGGATTTGAAGAAGAGTATAAATTAGGTGATACTATCACTGTAGAACACTTTGCTGAAGGTGAGTTCGTAGATGTTTCTGGAACGAGCAAGGGTAAAGGTTTTCAAGGTGTAGTTAAACGTCACGGTTTTGCCGGTGTAGGTCAAGCTACTCACGGTCAACATAACCGTTTACGTGCGCCAGGTTCTATTGGTGCGGCATCGTATCCTGCGAGAGTTTTCAAAGGAATGAGAATGGCCGGTCAAATGGGGAACGAAAAAGTGAAAGTACAAAACCTACGAGTGTTAAAAGTGGTTGCTGAAAAGAACCTACTTGTTGTGAAAGGCTGTGTGCCAGGTCACAAAAACGCTTATGTAACGATTCAGAAATAATGAAGGTAGCAGTAGTAGATAAAAACGGAAAAGATACCGGTAGAAAGGCAGACCTTTCTAAGGAGGTATTTGGAATCGAGCCAAACAATCACGCTGTTTACTTAGATGTAAAACAGTATTTGGCCAACCAACGTCAAGGTACGCACAAAGCAAAAGAGCGTGCTGAGATTACGGGAAGTACAAGAAAAATTAAGAAGCAAAAAGGAACTGGTACAGCTCGTGCGGGTAGTATCAAGTCTGGTGTGTTTAAAGGTGGAGGTAGAATGTTTGGTCCTAGACCGAGAAATTACTCGTTCAAATTGAACAAAAACCTTAAACGTTTAGCACGTCGTTCTGCGCTTACAATGAAAGCAAACGATAAGTCAATTGTGGTTGTTGAAGACTTCACAATGGACGCACCAAAGACCAAAGAATTCACTTCAGTATTAAAGTCCTTAGGGCTTGAAAACAAAAAGTCTTTGATCGTGTTGGGGGAGTCAAATAATAATGTATATTTGTCGTCTCGTAATTTGAAAGGTGTTGAAATCGTAAATAGCTCAGAATTAAGCACTTACAAAATTATGAACGCGAACAGTGTTGTATTGTTCGAAGGTTCTTTGGAAGGAATTGAAACAAACTTAAGTAAATAGAAACGAGATGAGTATCTTAATTAAACCTATTATTACGGAAAAAGCTACACGTGATGCTGAAGACAAAAATGTATTCAGTTTTGTAGTAAACCCAAAGGCGAATAAGATAGAAATCAAAGAAGCGGTTGAGACCACTTACGGAGTTTCTGTTGAAAAAGTTCGCACAATGAATGTCCGTCCAGATCGCCGTACTCGTTATACGAAGACAGGGATCCAAACTGGTAAAACAAATGCTTATAAAAAAGCAGTTGTACAGGTGACGGAAGGTGAAACAATTGATTTTTACAGCAATCTCTAAGCGAATAGCTTGGAATTAAAAAGACAAAAATGTCAGTAAGAAAATTAAAACCAATCACCCCAGGACAGCGTTTTAGAGTTGTAAATGGATTTGACGCCATTACAACTGATAAGCCGGAAAAAAGCCTATTGGCTCCGAAAAAACGTTCTGGAGGTAGAAACAGTCAAGGAAAGATGACCATGCGCTACAAAGGTGGTGGTCACAAGAGACGTTATCGAATTATCGATTTTAAGCGCAACAAGACAGGAGTTCCTGCTACCGTTGCTTCTATAGAATACGATCCAAACCGTACAGCGTTTATCGCATTAGTGAATTACCAAGATGGTGAGAAACGTTATGTGATTGCTCAAAACGGTCTTCAAGTTGGTCAGAACATCGTTTCTGGAGACAAAGTTGCTCCAGAAATTGGAAATGCAATGACTCTTGCTAATATTCCACTAGGTACTATTATTTCATGTATAGAATTACGACCAGGACAGGGAGCTGTTATGGCTCGTAGTGCTGGTGCTTTTGCTCAGTTAATGGCGAGAGACGGAAAATATGCTACGGTAAAATTACCTTCTGGTGAAACCCGAATGATCTTAGTGACCTGTATGGCAACTATTGGCGCTGTTTCAAACAGTGATCACCAATTGTTGGTTTCTGGTAAAGCTGGTAGATCAAGATGGTTGGGTAGACGTCCACGTACAAGACCAGTAGTAATGAACCCGGTTGATCACCCAATGGGTGGTGGTGAAGGGAAGTCTTCTGGAGGACACCCAAGATCTAGAAACGGTATTCCTGCAAAAGGATATAGAACCCGTTCTAAGACTAAAGCGAGTAATAAATATATTATCGAACGTAGAAAGAAATAAGCTATGGCAAGATCATTAAAAAAAGGACCTTACGTTCACTACAAGTTAGAGAAGAAAGTTCAGGCAAATGTGGAAGCTAACAAGAAAACCGTAATCAAAACTTGGTCACGTGCTTCTATGATTACTCCAGATTTTGTTGGGCAAACCATCGCAGTACACAATGGCCGTCAATTTGTGCCGGTATATGTTACTGAGAATATGGTAGGACATAAATTAGGAGAATTTTCACCTACAAGATCATTCCGTGGTCACGCTGGTGCAAAAAATAAAGGAAAAAAATAATAGGCCATGGGAGTTCGTAAAAGAGAAAGAGCAGAAATGATCAAGGAAGCGAAGAAGACACAGTACTTCGCTAAGTTGAACAATTGCCCTACTTCACCACGTAAAATGCGTTTAGTTGCAGATTTAGTACGCGGTGAAAAAGTAGACAAGGCGCTAAATATTTTGAGATTCAGTCAAAAAGAGGCTTCTAGAAGATTAGAGAAGTTGTTGTTATCTGCGATTGCCAACTGGCAAGCGAAGAACGAAGACGCTTCTGTAGAAGATGCCGACCTTTTTGTTAAGGAAATTCGCGTTGATGGTGGTACCATGTTGAAAAGACTTCGTACTGCACCACAAGGACGTGCTCATAGAATTAGAAAACGTTCCAACCACGTAACACTGGTTTTAGGAGCTAACGATAACACACAAAGCTAAATTTAGATGGGACAGAAGACAAATCCAATCGGGAACCGTTTAGGTATTATTAGAGGATGGGAATCCAACTGGTACGGTGGTAACGACTACGGTGATAAACTTGCCGAAGACGACAAGATTAGAAAATATGTTCACGCTCGTTTAAGTAAAGCAAGTGTGTCTAGAGTAATCATTGAGCGTACGCTTAAACTTGTAACCGTTACTATTACTACTGCAAGACCTGGTATTATTATCGGGAAAGGTGGTCAGGAAGTAGACAAGTTAAAAGAAGAGCTTAAAAAGATTACCAGTAAAGAAGTACAAATTAACATCCACGAAATCAAGAGACCTGAGTTGGATGCGCAATTAGTGGGAGCTAGTGTTGCAAGACAAATTGAGAATCGTATCTCATACCGTCGTGCAATTAAAATGGCGATTGCCGCTGCCATGCGTATGAATGCAGAAGGAATTAAAATTCAGATTTCAGGACGTTTGAACGGTGCCGAAATGGCACGTAGTGAAGCGTACAAGGATGGACGTATTCCTTTATCTACATTTAGAGCCGATATTGACTATGCTTTAGTTGAGGCACACACTACTTATGGTAGATTGGGTGTTAAAGTATGGATTATGAAAGGCGAAGTATATGGTAAAAGAGAGCTTTCTCCTCTTGTTGGTTTAGCCAAAAAAGGTGGAAAAGGCGGTTCTGGTCGAGGTGGAAATAACAAATCACGTCGTAATAACAGAAAGTAATTTTTTAAAGAAAGTAAAAAATGTTACAACCGAAGAGAACAAAATACCGTAAACAGCAAAAGGGACGTATGAAGGGTAATGCCGGTCGCGGTAACCAATTAGCATACGGTACTTTTGGAATTAAGTCTTTAGATTCAAACTTTTTGACAGCACGTCAAATAGAAGCTGCACGTATTGCTGCAACCCGTTATATGAAAAGGGAAGGTTCGTTATGGATTATGATTTTTCCAGACAAGCCTATCACTAAGAAGCCTCTCGAGGTACGTATGGGTAAAGGTAAAGGTGCCGTGGAATATTGGGCTGCTGTAGTAAAACCTGGAAGGGTTTTATTTGAAGTATCTGGAGTTCCTATGGAAACTGCAAAAGAGGCATTGCGTCTTGCAGCTCAGAAGCTTCCTGTGAAAACAAAATTCATCATGTCTAGAGACTATCAAGCTTAATTTTTTCAAAGATGAAACAATCAGAAATAAAAGAAGCATCAACAGCGGAGCTACAGGAGCGTTTAACGGAGAGCCGTAAGGCCTTAACCGATCTTAAGATAGCACACGCTATTTCACCGTTGGAAAATCCAATTCAGTTAAGAGGTCACAGACGTGCCATTGCTAGAATTGCGACAGAACTAACTAAAAGAGAAGTGCAATAACTGTACAAGCTGAAAGATGGAAACATTAAAAAGAAATTTAAGAAAAGAACGTATAGGTGTAGTAACTTCTAACAAAATGGAGAAATCTATTGTTGTTTCAGAGGTGAAGAAAGTAAAGCACCCTATGTATGGAAAATTCGTTTTAAAAACGAAGAAATACGTAGCACACGACGAGAAAAACGACTGCAACGAAGGCGATACTGTAAAGATCATGGAAACACGACCTATGAGTAAGACCAAATGTTGGAGGTTAGTAGAAATTATTGAAAGAGCGAAGTAATTATGGTACAACAAGAATCAAGACTTAAAGTCGCAGACAACACGGGTGCTAAGGAAGTACTTACTATTCGTGTTTTAGGAGGTACAAAGAAAAGGTACGCTTCTATAGGTGATAAGATTGTAGTATCTGTGAAAGAGGCAACTCCTAACGGAAACATCAAGAAAGGAACCGTTTCTACCGCAGTGGTAGTGCGTACCGTAAAAGAAGTTAGAAGACCAGATGGTTCATACATCCGTTTCGATGACAATGCATGTGTATTGTTAGGCCCTCAAGGCGAAATGAGAGGAACACGTGTATTTGGACCGGTTGCTAGAGAACTTCGTGACAAACAATTTATGAAGATAGTATCATTGGCACCAGAGGTGCTTTAATACGAAATCAAGATGGCAAAGCTTAAAATTAAATCAGGAGATACTGTAATCGTTACTGCTGGAGACCATAAGGGAACTGAAGGTAAAGTATTACGTGTAGACCGTGAGAAAAACAAAGCAATAGTAGAAGGAGTTAATTTGGTAAAGAAACATGAGAAGCCAAGTGCGGCGAATCCTCAAGGTGGAATTACAGAGAAAGAAGCTCTTATTCACATTTCAAACCTCGCTGTTGTAGATCCTAAATCGGGAGAAGCAACACGTGTAGGGTACAAGATGGAAGGCGATAAAAAAGTACGATTTGCTAAAAAATCGAATCAAGTATTATAGTTATGGGATATACACCAAGACTTAAGGAAGAGTACAAGAGCCGTGTGATCACTGCTCTTACAGATGAGTTTGGTTACAAAAATGTAATGCAAGTACCAAAACTAGAAACCATTGTTGTTTCTCGTGGAGTAGGTAATGCAGTAGCCGACAAAAAATTGATAGAGTATTCTGTTGACGAATTAACGAACATCACTGGGCAAAGAGCGGTGCAAACGATTTCTAAGAAAGACGTTGCAACGTTTAAACTCCGTAAAGGAATGCCAATTGGTGCTAAAGTAACGTTGCGTGGAGAGCGTATGTACGAGTTTTTAGATCGTTTGATCACTAGTGCATTACCACGTGTTCGTGATTTCGGCGGAATTAAAGCTACTGGTTTTGACGGAAGAGGTAATTACTCTTTAGGAGTAACTGAACAAATTATCTTTCCAGAGATCGATATTGACAAGATCAAGAAGATTGAAGGAATGAATATCACGTTTGTAACTTCTGCTGAAACTGATAAAGAAGCAAAATCATTACTAACAGAACTAGGTTTACCTTTTAAAAAGAACTAAGACATGGCTAAAGAATCAATGAAAGCCCGTGAGGTTAAGAGAGCTAAAACTGTAGCAAAGTATGCTGAAAAACGCAAAGCTTTAAAAGAAGCTGGTGATTACGAAGCACTACAAAAGCTACCTAAAAATGCTTCTCCTATTCGTATGCACAATCGTTGCAAACTTACAGGAAGACCAAAAGGGTATATGCGTCAGTTCGGTATTTCACGTGTAATGTTCCGTGAAATGGCAAACAAAGGTTTAATCCCAGGAGTGCGTAAAGCAAGCTGGTAATTTTATAAACTGAGGGAAGGTTTAGCCTTGAATAGTCAAGAGCTAAAAACCACTTTCGTAAATTTTAATAAATGACAACAGATCCAATTGCAGATTTTCTAACTCGAGTTAGAAACTCAGTGAAAGCAGGACACCGCGTAGTAGAGGTGCCAGCTTCCAACCTTAAAAAAGAGATCACAAAAATCCTTTTTGATCAAGGGTATGTGTTAAGCTACAAGTTTGAAGACGATAAAGGTCCACAAGGAACTATCAAAATCGCCTTGAAATATGACAAGCTTACTAAAGAGCCAGTGATTAGAAAGATTCAAAGAATTAGTAAACCCGGTTTACGTAAGTATGCAGGATCTTCAGAGATGCCTCGTATTTTGAATGGTTTAGGGATTGCTATCGTGTCTACTTCAGCTGGAGTAATGACAGGAAAGCAAGCTGCCAATCAGAATGTAGGTGGTGAAGTATTGTGTTACGTATACTAATAATAGAGACAAGAAATGTCAAGAATAGGAAAAAACCCGGTAGCGATTCCTGAAGGAGTAACAGTTGAAGTAAACGGAGACGTAGTTACTGTAAAAGGGAAATTAGGCGAGTTAACCCAGCATATAGATGCAGTTAGCGTAAAGGTGGAAGAAGGTAACGTGATAGTAGAGCGTCCTTCAGAAGCAAAAGATCACAAAGCGAAACACGGTTTGTACAGATCTTTGATCAACAACATGATTGAAGGTGTGAGCAAAGGATGGTCGAAAGAACTAGAATTAGTTGGAGTAGGATACCGTGCATCAAATCAAGGACAAAAATTGGATTTGGCCGTTGGTTTTTCACACAACATCGTTATGGATATTGCCCCAGAGGTAAAGATTGAAACGGTGAGTGAAAAAGGAAAAAACCCAATCGTAAAGTTAACATCTTTCGACAAACAATTAGTAGGTCAAGTAGCTGCTAAAATTCGTGCCTTCCGTAAGCCAGAGCCTTACAAAGGAAAGGGAATTAAGTTTGTAGGAGAAGAAATTAGAAGAAAAGCAGGTAAGTCTGCATAAGAATATAAGTTATGGCATTATCTAAAGAAGATAGAAGACAGCGTTTACGTTATAGAATACGTAAAACAGTTTCAGGAACTGAACAGCGTCCACGTTTGGCCGTTTTCAGAAGTAATAAAGAAATTTATGCGCAACTTATTGACGATGTAAACGGAAAAACAATTACCGCTGCATCTTCAAGAGACAAAGACATTGATGTTGCAAATGTTGATAAGACGGAAGCAGCAAAGCGTGTAGGTATGGCGATTGCTGAAAAAGCAACCAAAGCCGGAGTAGACACCATTACATTTGATAGAGGTGGATACTTATACCACGGAAGAGTTAAATCATTAGCCGAAGGAGCTCGCGAAGGCGGCCTTAAATTCTAAGAACTATGTATCAAGATTATAAAAACGTAGAAACAGTAAAACCCGGAGGTCTTGAATTGAAAGACCGTTTGGTAGGTGTACAACGTGTAACCAAAGTAACCAAAGGGGGTAGAGCTTTTGGATTTTCGGCTATTGTAGTAGTAGGTGATGAGAATGGAGTAGTAGGACAAGGTTTAGGTAAATCGAAAGACGTGGCAAGTGCTATTGCTAAGGCAATCGAGGACGCTAAAAAGAACTTGGTTCGAATTCCATTGAACAAAGGAACCCTTCCACATGAACAAAAAGGTAAATATGGTGGTGCACGAGTAAATTTACTTCCTGCAGCTCCTGGTACCGGGGTAATTGCCGGTGGTGCCGTACGTGCTGTACTGGAAGCAGTGGGAATACACGATGTATTATCAAAATCCCAAGGATCTTCAAATCCACATAACGTGGTGAAGGCAACTTTCGATGCATTGTTACAATTGCGTTCTGCGCAAACTGTAGCAAGACAAAGAGGTATTTCTTTGGAAAAATTGTATAAAGGATAAAATACAAAGAACGATGGCAAAAATTAAAATAACTAAGGTACGCAGTGCAATTAACCGCACTAAAAACCAAAAGAGAACGCTCGAAGCGCTAGGCCTAAAGAAAATTGGTCAGACTGTTGAGCACGAAGACACGCCAAACATTCTTGGTATGATAAATAAAGTTAATCACCTGGTTTCAGTAGAAACCAACTAAGATATACGCAATGGATTTAAGTAACTTAAAACCTGCTGAAGGATCGGTTAAACGTCAAGGGAAGCGAGTAGGTCGCGGACAAGGTTCAGGAAAAGGTGGTACTGCCACTCGTGGACATAAAGGGGCAAAATCTCGTTCTGGTTATTCTAAGAAATTAGGATTCGAAGGAGGGCAAATGCCACTACAACGTCGTGTGCCTAAATTTGGTTTTACCAACATTAACCGAAAAGAATACCAAGGTGTCAATTTAGATACGTTACAGCGCTTGGTTGAAGAAAAGAAAATTAAGGATACAGTAGATTTCGATACGCTAGTAAGTTTACGTCTTGCTGGTAAGAATGAGATGGTGAAGATTTTAGGAAGAGGAGAATTGAAAGCTAGTTTAAAAGTATCTGCTCACAAATTTACAGCATCTGCGAAAGCCGCTATTGAAGCAGCTGGTGGTGAAGCTGTAACATTGTAATTTTTATATAAGGATGAAATTTATTGATACCATAAAAAATGTTTTTAAAATAGAAGAATTACGTAACCGTATTGGTGTTACGCTAGGACTTCTTTTAGTATACCGTTTTGGTGCACAAGTTGTATTACCAGGGATTGATGCTTCTAAACTAGCTGAGTTCGCAGGTAAATTCGATGCCGGTGGTATTGGTGGATTGTTAAATGCATTTACAGGAGGGGCTTTTGCCAATGCTTCTGTTTTTGCGTTGGGTATTATGCCTTATATCTCTGCTTCTATTGTAGTACAGTTAATGCAAATCGCAGTTCCTTATCTACAAAAATTACAAAAAGAGGGAGAAAGTGGTCGTAAAAAAATCAATCAGATTACGCGTTGGTTAACCATCGGTATTTGTTTGGTTCAAGCGCCAAGTTATTTGTTTGGTTTGGAAGCTCTTGGAGTTCCAGCAGAAGCATTTGTTCTTGGAAAGTCACTTCCGTTTATGGTTTCTTCTGTAATCATTCTAGTATCGGGTTGTATTTTTGCAATGTGGTTAGGTGAAAAGATTACGGACAAAGGAATTGGAAATGGTATCTCTATCTTAATTATGGTAGGTATTATTGCTACGTTACCTCAATCATTCGCTCAAGAATTTGCTTCTAGAGTTTTACAATCGAATGGTGGGCTTATCATGATTCTTATCGAATTAGTGATATGGTTCGTGATTATCTTGGCTTCGGTCATGCTAGTCATGGCGGTGCGAAAAATACCCGTGCAATATGCAAGAAGAACGGCAAGTGGTGGATACGAAAAGAATATTTTCGGAGCCCGTCAATTTATTCCTCTAAAGCTAAATGCTTCTGGAGTTATGCCTATTATCTTTGCACAAGCGATTATGTTTGTACCATCAGCGGTGGCAAGTTTGTCAGATAGCGAGTGGGCGCAGGGTATGCAAGCTACGTTTAATGATATTTTTGGATTGTGGTATAACGTTGTGTTTGCTACACTCATCATTATCTTTACGTATTTCTATACGGCGATTACGGTACCTACAAATAAAATGGCAGATGATTTAAAACGAAGTGGAGGATTTATTCCAGGTATTAAACCAGGTACAGACACCGCAGAGTTTTTGGATAGAATTATGTCGCAAATTACATTGCCAGGATCTATTTTCTTAGCATTAATTGCAATTTTCCCTGCAATTGTTGTAAAGTTAATTGGTATTCAGCAAGGTTGGGCATTGTTCTACGGAGGTACCTCTCTACTTATTATGGTAGGGGTAGCAATCGATACAATGCAACAAATAAACTCTTACTTATTAAACCGTCATTACGATGGATTAATGAAGAGTGGTAAAAACCGAAAAGCAGTAGCATAACTATGGCAAAGCAACCCGCAATTGAACAAGACGGAAGTATAGTAGAAGCGTTAAGTAACGCTATGTTCCGTGTAGAATTGGAAAACGGACATATTGTAACCGCACACATCTCAGGAAAGATGCGTATGCACTACATTAAGTTGTTGCCTGGTGATAAAGTAAAATTAGAAATGAGCCCTTACGATTTAACAAAGGCTCGAATAACGTATAGATACTAAGGTTCGAATTTTTCGTACCTATCTAAATAAAAAAGAAACAGATGAAAGTTAGAGCATCCGTTAAAAAAAGAAGTGCCGACTGCAAGATTGTTCGCAGAAAAGGCAGATTGTATGTAATTAACAAAAAGAACCCAAGGTTCAAACAAAGACAAGGATAAGTTATGGCAAGAATCGCAGGTGTAGATATCCCAAAACAGAAAAGGGGTGTAATCGCGTTAACGTATATCTTCGGTATTGGTAAAAGCCGTGCCCAAGAAATACTGGAAAAAGCCGGAGTTAGCGAAGACAAAAAAGTAAACGAGTGGAACGATGAAGAAATCGGAAAAATTCGTGATGCTGTTGGGTCTTTCAAAATCGAAGGTGAATTACGTAGTGAAGTTCAATTAAGCATTAAGCGCTTAATGGATATTGGTTGTTACAGAGGTATTCGTCATAGAGCAGGTCTTCCATTAAGAGGGCAACGCACTAAGAACAACTCAAGAACAAGAAAAGGAAAACGTAAAACAGTTGCTAACAAGAAAAAAGCAACTAAATAATACCTAGAGATATGGCAAAGTCTAGCTCAAAAAGTACAAAGAAACGTAAGGTGAACGTTGAAGCTACGGGTCAAGCACACGTAACAGCTTCTTTTAACAACATCATTATTTCGTTGACAAATAAGAACGGAGATGTAATCTCTTGGTCTTCTGCCGGTAAAATGGGTTTTAGAGGATCTAAGAAAAATACTCCTTACGCTGCACAGTTAGCATCTGAAGATGCTGCTAAGGTAGCGCACGAAGCAGGATTACGTAAAGTTAAAGTTTACGTAAAAGGACCTGGTAATGGTAGAGAGTCTGCCATTCGTTCTATCCATAATTCAGGAATTGAAGTAACTGAGATCATCGATGTTACTCCAATGCCGCACAATGGATGTCGTCCTCCTAAAAGACGTCGTGTATAATTAGAAATTTTGGAGACGTTATTATATAACGTCTCCATCTTTATATTAAATCAAGTAAATATCAACCGAAGGAATAAGAGAACTAGAGGATTAACGTAAGACCTTAATTTAGTTTTCCCTTCAAAATCAATTTAAAATGGCAAGATATACTGGTCCTAAAACTAAAATAGCTCGTAAGTTTGGTGAAGCTATCTTTGGCGAAGACAAATCTTTCGAGAAAAGAAATTACCCTCCAGGGCAACACGGAAATAACCGTCGTCGTGGAAAAAAATCTGAATACGCTGTTCAATTAGCTGAAAAGCAAAAAGCAAAGTACACTTATGGTATTTTGGAGCGTCAATTTAGAAACATGTTTAAAAAAGCAACTGCATCTCCTGGAATTACTGGTGAAGTATTGCTTCAATTGTGCGAGTCACGTTTAGATAATGTTGTATTCCGTATGGGAATTGCTCCATCTAGAAGTGCTGCAAGACAATTAGTGTCTCACCGACATATTACTGTAAATGGTGAAAAAGTAAACATTCCATCTTACCAGTTGAAAGCTGGAGATGTTGTGGCTGTAAGAGAAAAATCTAAGTCATTAGAAGCGATCGATGCTTCTTTGTCTAACGCTAGTCACGTTTACGAATGGATTACTTGGAATGGAGAACAAATGGAAGGAACTTTTGTTTCTAAACCACAACGTCTTCAAATTCCTGAAAACATCAACGAGCAGTTCATCGTAGAATTATACTCTAAATAATAAATAAATCACATTGGTATTTAGCCAAAGGGTCTATTTGTGTTCTTCAAACTTATAGACCGCGCAACTAAATAACAATTAAAACGAAGAAAATATGGCAGTATTTAGTTTTCAGAAGCCTGATAAAGTTATCATGATCAATTCCACAGATTTTGAGGGGAAATTTGAATTTCGTCCCTTGGAACCTGGTTATGGACTGACAGTAGGTAACGCACTAAGGCGTGTATTACTTTCCTCATTGGAAGGTTTTGCAATTACTTCGGTTCGTATCGAAGGAGTAGATCATGAATTTTCAACCATCGCTGGTGTTGTAGAAGACGTGACCGAAATTATTTTAAATTTAAAACAAGTTCGTTTTAAAAGGCAGATTGATGAAATTGATAACGAAACTGTTACTATTTCTGTTTCTGGTCAAGAGCAATTAACTGCTGGTGATTTTCAAAAATTCATATCAGGATTCCAAATTTTAAATCCAGATATCGTGATTTGCAATATGGAACCTAAAGTAAACTTGAACTTTGAGATTACGATCGAAAAAGGAAGAGGTTATGTTCCTGCAGAAGAAAATAAGAAAGCAAACGCTCCTTTAGGTACTATTTTTACCGATTCGATTTACACTCCAATCAAAAATGTAAAATATAGCATCGAGAATTATCGAGTAGAGCAGAAGACCGATTATGAAAAATTGGTTTTTGAAATCATTACAGATGGTTCTATTCATCCAAAGGATGCTTTAACTGAAGCAGCTAAGACGTTGATTCACCACTTTATGTTATTTAGTGATGAGCGTATTACTTTAGAAGCGGATGAGATTGCTCAAACTGAAACATACGATGAGGAGTCGTTACACATGCGTCAGTTATTAAAAACAAAGTTAGTAGATATGGACTTGAGTGTTCGTGCTTTGAACTGTTTAAAGGCAGCCGAAGTAGATACATTAGGAGATCTAGTATCTTACAATAAGAATGATTTAATGAAATTCAGAAACTTCGGTAAGAAGTCTTTAACAGAGCTAGAGGAACTAGTAAATGTGAAAGGGTTGAATTTCGGAATGGATCTTTCGAAATATAAATTAGATAAAGACTAAACAAGATGTAAGATGTGAAATATGATTTAGTAACACCCGTTGCTATTAAAGTCATATTTTACATCTTACTCTAATTATTAATTCATCATATTTTGCTCCCAGTCTCAGACTGGTTTGGTAGCAAGATGATAAAACAAACGTCATGAGACACGGAAAGAAATTTAATCACTTAAGTAGAAAAACTGCACATAGAAAAGCTATGTTGGCAAACATGGCTTGTTCTTTAATTGAGCATAAGCGAATCAATACTACAGTTGCTAAGGCAAAAGCCCTTAAACAGTTTGTAGAGCCAATGATTACTAAATCGAAAGAAGATACTACGCACAATCGTCGTATTGTAATGGCTAAACTTCGTCAAAAAGATGCAGTAACTGAATTATTCAGAGATGTAGCAGTAAAAGTTGGAGATCGTCCAGGTGGATATACACGTATTATTAAGTTGGGTAACCGTCTTGGGGATAATGCTGATATGGCAATGATCGAGTTGGTAGATTACAACGAGCTATACAATGCAGGAAAATCTGCCAAAAAGAAAACAACACGTCGTAGTCGTCGTGGAGGAGCTGCAAAGACAGCCGCACCTGCCGCAAACACTGCTACTAAAGAAGAAGAATAAAACATATAACATGTTTTAAAGAAGCGTTAAAAAAGGGTAAGGTTTTACAAAATCTTACCCTTTTTTGGCATATATATTGTTTATTTGACACAGAAAAAGAAATGAAAACTAAAAATTTAACACGCATGAAAAAGACCGTTTTATTAGCATTCTCATTAATTGCAACTTTAGCAGTTGCCCAACCTACAAATGGAGTTGATGCCAATAATACCACAGAGACTAATACACTTCAGTCTTTGGCCGGAAATGTAAATCAAGGTTCAGCAATTACTGGAGCAGCCACTTTCTATAATCCAAAATTCGATAAAGAGGGTAGTGTTTATCTTTTTGATGATTGGGATAATGATGCTATGGTATTCGCAAAAAATAATGCTGGGGCTTTTCGCGCTTACAATATAAATTTTAATGTACAGCGTAGTATGTTCGAAACAAAAAAGAACGACTCAATCAAGTCTTACAATTTTGCGAACATCGAGAAAATAACCTTAAAGGGTCGAGAGTTTAAAAGTTATTATTTTGAACCTTTAGAAAGACAAAAAGTCTTTGAAGTTATATATGAAGGTGATGATTTTTCAATCTTAAAAGGATACAAAACAGATATTCTTCAAGGAAATCCAAATCCGATGCTAGGTCGTATGCGTGATAAAATTATTCAGAGAGAAAAATATTACATAGACACCGAAGAATCACTTAAAGAATTTAAGTTTAAAAAATCTAATATTTTAAAAGCATTAGGAACAGAGAAGGCCGAACTTGCAAGGGAGTATGCGAAAAAATATAAGATGTCTTTCAGAAATGAGAAAGACTTAAAGAAAATTCTGAATTACGTTAAACGACAATAAGGAATTCACAACCAATCAAGAAGGCGGCTTTAAACGATTATTAATTTAAAATCCATTAAATATGAAAAAGATAGCTTTTTTATTTGCCACGATGCTCACCATTACTGGACTTGCTCAAAATTCTGCAGGGTCTGGAGCCCCAGCACCAACTGGAGGTAATACAACCAGTTCTGTGTTTGGAAGTTCGAGTAATAGCGTAGGCCTTTTTGACAATGAAGTGAGTCAAAACATTAATACCAATATTGATGTAAATAAACTAGAAGGGATAGGTATTCTCGAGTTTGATAATTTACGTCTTAGTAAAGGTAATATAGACGGTTCTTTTTATCTTTATGATCAATGGGAAAACAGAGGCGTAATTGAAGTAGAGGATAAGCGTTATGTATTATCAAATATGAATTACGATGTGCGTAAAGGAACATTTATGTCACAAATTAATCAGGATTCATTGGTGACGTTTGATATCACTACTTTTGATAGAGTACTTATTAATGACCGTCCTTTTAAAAGTATCTATAACCCATCGAAAAGGGCCAATGAAACTTTTGAAATAATATTTGAAGGTCCAGATTTTTCGATCTTAAAAGGATATGCTATCGAAATTACTGAAGCGAATCCGAATCCTATGATTAATAGATCGAAACGAAGAGTGTTGAAGAAAAGTTCGTATTTTGTTAAAAAGAAAAATTCTATCAAGCGCTTCAAAATGAAAAAGAAAGATCTTTTGGCATTAGCGGGAGATAAAAAGGAACAGTTGGAGAACTATGCAAAAGCAAACCGACTTTCTTTTAAAAAGGATAATGATGTGCGAAGGATGATGGTTAATGTCCTTGCTGGGACTTCGAAGTAAGAATAAAGAATGAATAGAATACTTGCCCTACTTTTTATCGCTTTTACAATTGGCACGGGTCTTGCCCAAGATCGTGATCCTGTAAATGCAAATAATAATAATCTTGCTGCCTTGGCTACATTCGGTCCAGATGGTGCGAATATTGGATCTAGTTCGGTTGTTATTAATCCAGCAAAGAATGTGCAGGGATCGTATCATCTATTTAAGAATTGGAACAATCGAGGGGTTTTTGTTTTCGATGATTCAGATAAGAAATACCTATTGAGGAATATTAATTTCAACCTTGATCGACAAGTGTTTGAATCCAAAGTAGGTAAAGATTCTGTTTTCACCTTTAGTTTCGACAATGTAAAGAGCATTGTAGTCAATGGAAGAGAATTCAAAAACATGTATGTTCCGGGACAACGTGGAAATAAAACTTTCGAGATCGTTTTTGAAGGAACCGATTTTGCAATTGTAAAGGAGAATTATATTACGATCACCGAGGGTTCTGATAATCCAATGATTAACAGGCCGAGTAAGTTTGTTAAAGAAGAGGATTATTTCGTAAGGCGTGGAAATTCCATGAAACCAATTCGGTTGAAAAAAAGTACTATTTTAAAATTGGCTGGCAGCGAGGCCGATCAATTAGAAGACTATGTGAAAAAGAATAGACTTTCCTATAAGGAAGATGCAGATGTCCGGCAGATGCTGAACTTTGCATTAAATTAATTGAAAGGGATGAGAAATCATCCCTTTTTTTATGCCTTGTAAATTAGGTTAGGTTTTATAAGTGTGGCCTAATGCGAAAGGGCGAACCAATGAATTTGAACATGATTTTAAACACCATATAAATTTATCTATACTAATATGTTAGCATGATGTACAATCTTATTTCTTGAATAATAATGTTTAAAAGTTCTGGAAACACAATTATTTTTAGAAATTCATTTGTATTATTTTTGCAAAACTCTTTTTTATACTATGAAATATCAAGAACGCAAAAAAGCACTCATTTTATTAGCAGACGGCACTATTTTCTACGGAAAAGCTGTTGGAGGTAAAGAAGGTACTTCCTTTGGGGAAGTATGCTTTAACACAGGAATGACTGGGTATCAAGAAATTTTCACAGATCCGTCTTATTTTGGACAACTCATGGTAACAACCAATGCGCATATTGGTAACTATGGAACCAATGCGGACGAGGTTGAATCCAATGGGATTAAAATCGCTGGACTTATTTGTAGAAATTTTAGTTACCATTACTCAAGAGATAGAGCAGATGCTTCTTTAGAAGAGTTTCTAGACACGAATAATCTTTTGGCTATTAGCGATGTAGATACACGTGCTTTAGTGAATTACATACGTGATAACGGTGCGATGAATGCTGTAATCTCTACCGAGGTAGAGAATATTGATAGTCTAAAAGAACAATTGGCCAAGGTGCCAGGTATGAATGGCCTAGAATTGGCAAGTCAGGTTTCTACCAAAGAACCTTATTTCTTTGGAAATGAAAATGCGACGCACAAAGTTTCGGCACTTGATATTGGTATTAAGAAGAATATACTGCGTAATCTGGCCCATAGAGATTGTTACATTAAAGTTTATCCTTATGATGCTACATTCGATGAAATGGCATCGTTTGAACCAGATGGTTATTTTTTAAGTAATGGTCCAGGAGATCCTGAACCACTTACGCAAGCTATCCAAACAACGAAAGAAATTTTAAACACAGATAGACCCGTATTCGGAATTTGTTTGGGTCACCAAGTACTAGCATTAGCGAATGGTATTTCGACTTATAAAATGCACAACGGTCATCGCGGGATTAACCATCCTATTAAAAACTTATTGACTGGTAAAGGTGAGATTACTTCTCAAAATCACGGTTTTGCTATTAATAGAGAAGAAACCGAAGCTCACCCCGATATCGAGATCACTCATGTTCATCTTAACGACCATACAGTGGCAGGTATCCGATTGAAAGATAAAGACGTGTTTTCGGTTCAATACCACCCGGAAGCGAGTCCAGGACCGCATGATGCGGCATATCTTTTCGATCAGTTTGTCGAAAATATCAAAAAATCGAAACTAGAAAAGGCTCATTAATTGAGCTTTTTTTTATCGAGATTCCGAAAACGTTTTAGTTTCAAATAAACCGAAATTATCAGATTCAGAAATACAGAACTAGACACATTTTGTATCTTCACATCCTATTAAAATAACTACTATGAGCATTATAATTGATATTCACGCAAGACAAATTTTTGATTCCAGAGGAAACCCAACTGTAGAGGTAGATGTTATCACCGAAAATAATGTATTGGGGAGAGCAGCAGTTCCTTCAGGAGCTTCAACGGGTGAGCATGAAGCCGTAGAATTACGCGATGGAGGATCGGATTATATGGGGAAAGGTGTCTTACAGGCAGTAGAGAACGTAAACGGAAAGATTGCGGGTACCTTGCTTGGAGTATCTGTTTTTGAACAGGAAACCATCGATAAAATAATGATTGATCTTGATGGGACGCCAAATAAATCAAAATTGGGTGCTAATGCCATCTTAGGAGTTTCGTTAGCTGCGGCTAAAGCGGCTGCCAATGAATTGGGGATGCATTTATTTAGATATGTTGGTGGTGTTAGTGCAAAAACATTGCCTGTGCCAATGATGAATATTATAAATGGTGGCTCGCATAGTGATGCACCTATTGCCTTCCAAGAGTTTATGGTAATGCCGGTAAAAGCAAAAAACTTTACGGAAGCGATGAAAATTGGTTCAGAAATTTTTCATAACCTTAAAAAGGTATTGCACGATCGAGGATTAAGCACGGCAGTTGGAGATGAAGGTGGTTTCGCACCTACACTCGATGGAACCGAGGATGCGCTAGAAACAATCGCTCTAGCGACAGAAAAGGCCGGATATAAATTGGGAGAGGAAGTAATGATTGCTCTTGACTGTGCCGCAGCCGAATTTTATGTAGATGGAAAATATGATTACAGCAAATTTGAAGGAGCGAATGGCAAAATTCGAACATCCGAAGAACAGGCCGAATACCTAGCAGAGCTGAGTAGAAAGTATCCTATCATCTCTATCGAAGATGGAATGGATGAAAATGACTGGGAGGGATGGAAATCTTTAACAGATAAAGTTGGTGATAGCGTTCAATTGGTAGGAGATGATTTGTTTGTGACCAATGTTGAACGTTTGTCTCGTGGGATTAAAGAAGGTATCGCAAATTCAATTTTAATAAAAGTGAATCAAATAGGGACCTTATCTGAAACCATCGCCGCAGTAAATATGGCCCATAATGCTGGATATACCTCCGTTATGTCTCATCGCAGTGGAGAAACAGAGGACAATACTATTGCAGATCTGGCGGTTGCTTTAAACACCGGTCAGATTAAGACGGGTTCTGCTTCGCGAAGTGACCGTATGGCTAAATACAATCAACTATTACGTATAGAAGAAGCACTAGATGAAACTGCCTATTTCCCGGGGAGAAATGCCTTTAAAATTTAATTAAACAACATAGATACTGAAAAGCTACCTTAATGAGGGTGGCTTTTTTATTTTTGGGTAATATGTAAATTTAAATTTCTGCAAATTGGACCGAAGAATTAAGGTTTTTTTAACCCAACTCCTGTTAGGAAATGTTAAAAAAATCGTCCAAAATTTCGTAATTTCGCAGAACGTGCTGTTTTGTACCTACGATTTTGCACAAAGTTTAAAAACCAACAATAATCATTAAGAATATGTCGAAGAATGCTACTCTAGAGATTAATGGTGAGAAATATGAATTTCCACTTATAGAAGGCACAGAAAAAGAAGTTGCTATAAACATCAAAACACTTCGTGGAGCTACCGGCGGAGTTACCACTATAGATCCAGGTTATAAAAACACTGGTTCTTGCGAGAGTGCCATTACTTTTTTAAATGGAGAAGAAGGAATTCTTCGCTATCGTGGTTATTCTATTGAAGAGCTCGCAGATAAAGCTGATTTCTTAGAGGTGGCATACCTATTGATTTTTGGAGAGCTTCCATCGAAAGATGAGTTGGCTAAATTCCATAACGATATAAAAGAACAATCTCATGTAGATGAGGATGTAAAGAAAATCTTAGATGGTTTTCCTAAATCGGCACATCCTATGGGAGTTATATCTTCTCTAACGAGTGCGTTAATCGCTTTTAATCCAGAATCGGTTAATGTAGATAGTGAAGATGAAATGTACAGTGCAATTGTACGTATCATGGGTAAATTTCCTGTTTTATGCGCTTGGGCGTATAGAAAGAGAGCAGGACTTCCTTTAGATTATGGAGATGATTCTCTTGGTTATGTAGACAATTTCCTAAAAATGATGTTTAAAAAACCTAATGGTGAATATACATCGAACAAGGTGTTGGTAGATGCATTGGATAAACTTTTGATATTACATGCCGATCACGAACAAAACTGTAGTACATCTACTGTACGTATTGTTGGATCTTCGCATGCAGGTTTATTTGCATCACTTTCTGCTGGAATTAGTGCACTTTGGGGACCGTTACACGGTGGTGCAAACCAAGCGGTAATCGAAATGCTTGAGGCCATAAAAGAAGATGGTGGGGATACGAAAAAGTATATGGCGAAAGCGAAAGATAAAAGCGATCCATTCCGTTTGATGGGATTTGGACACCGTGTATATAAGAATTTTGATCCTAGAGCAAAGATTATTAAAGTGGCTGCAGATGAGGTTTTAACAGACCTTGGTGTTGAAGATCCTGTCTTAGATATTGCTAAAGGACTAGAGCAAGAAGCCTTAAGTGATCAGTATTTTGTGGATAGAAAATTGTACCCGAATGTAGATTTTTACTCGGGGATTATTTATAGAGCCATGGGCATTCCCGTAGAAATGTTTACCGCAATGTTTGCGCTAGGACGTTTGCCGGGTTGGATTGCTCAATGGAAAGAAATGCGCTCTAGAAAAGAACCAATTGGGCGTCCAAGACAAGTTTATATAGGTGAAAATTATCGTGCCTTTAAGGAGGTGAATAAAAGATAATTCTCCCAAGAAAATAAATGATGAGCACTCTGTAAAAAGAGTGCTTTTTTTATGGGCAACATCGAACGTTTTTCTTGTATATTTGAGTATGCCTAACCTGCTAATTCACTGCATATTCTTTATTCTTGTCAGTGTCGCCTTCGCTATGGGTGTGCGTGCAATTGTATTGGCAAAGCAAATGCACTACTCAGTTCGATACCTAGCTTGGTCTATGATTTTTGTGACATTAACGAATATCCAACTGTGGATCATTTTTATAAATCCGACAGGTCTTTTACCCAATTTTTTGACGTTCTTTTTTCCGTTCCAATTATTGTCTGCGCCCTACTTATTGGTTTTTGTGTATCATTTTTTGGGAGAAGGAGATGGATTGAAAAAAATACGCTTTTGGATATTTTTTCCTTTTTGGATTTTTACCGCGGTGTATACGCTCTTAAAAGTAGGTTACTTTATGAGTGATCTTAATTACGCTGAGGCTCGTCGTGAATATTTCTGGGTATTCAAATTAGAAGAGGTGGTTACCTTAATTTTTGGTGTGATTATATGCACGTGGATCTATCAAATTATTTTGAGGTTTGAGCAAAAAAACCGGGATAAGAAATACGATCAGGTGGTTTCTCAAACCAAATGGATTAAAAAAATACTTTTCTTTTCTTTCGGACTTTTCGTCGTGTGGATGTTATCATTTTTATTCGATATGGTGAGTGTATATGCTATTGGAAATTATGCGTACTTACCTTCTTGGTTTGGTTATCTAGCATTAATTATTTATATCGGTTACTCAGGGTTTAAACAAAGTAGCATACTTCAAGAGCGAAAGATATTGCACCAATATTCAAAAGGTGCCTTGGTGCGATCCGATTTTAATAAAACAAGCCCGAAAAACGCAACAACAAAGCAGTATTTTGAACAATTGGAAAAACTGATGGCCGAGCATAAACTTTATTTAAATCCATATCTGGACCTAGCCACCTTATCTAAAGAAATTTCGATTAGCCCTAACTATCTCTCCAAAATCGTCAACAGCCACTCCGAAATGAACTTTAGCGATTATTTGAACAGCTATAGGGTTTCGTACGCTAAAACTATTTTACTCCAGGAAGAATTCAATAACTATAATATGATCTCTATTGCGATGGAAGCTGGATTCAATTCTAAGTCAGCTTTTTATGCAGCATTTAACAAGCACACAAACCAGACACCAGGTGCATTCAGAGATGGAAATTCTTCTTAAATAGGAGTCCTAATTCTTACACTTTGTAAGTGTTGAAACTCTTTTCTTAAAACTTCTTTGCAAATTTAGAGTCTATAAGTTTTAACTCAATTGTTGAAAGTAGTCTAATAGATTAGAGTATAATTTCTCTTTCATTTAGCTGTATTTAGTAATGTAATACTATAGTTTAAAAGTTTTAGTTAAATCAGCCTATGTGTGTTCCCCACAGCACTCGCTTTTGACTCCACAGTTGCGAATAATAGGCTTTATGAGAGGCGGATATTTCCGCCTCTTTTTGGTTATATTTGCCCATGCTTAAATTAAATGTCAACAACGAAGTGAATCGCCTTAGGGCTGTTGTATTAGGAACTGCTAAGAGTAATGGTTCAACCCCAAAGTTAGAAGACGCTTACGACCCCAAAAGTGCCCACCATATTAAAAATGGCACCTATCCAATAGAAGCAGATATGATCGAAGAGATGGAAGCGGTTGCTGCTGTTTTCAAAAAATATGACGTTGAGGTATATCGACCAGATATTATCGAAAATTGCAATCAGATTTTTGCGCGAGATATAGGGTTCGTTATTGAGGATACTTTTGTGAAAGCCAATATTCTTCCCGATCGAGAAGAGGAAATCAAAGCCATTGAGTATGTGCTAGATCAAATTCCTTCAGAAAAAGTGATTCAATTTCCTGAGGAAGCCCATGTTGAAGGAGGTGATGTGATGCCATGGAATGATTATATTTTTGTAGGAACTTATAGAGGTAATGATTATCCGTCGTATATAACCGCTCGAACTAATATGGAAGCAGTAAAATGTTTAGCAGAAGCTTTTCCTAACAAAACTGTGAAATCATTTAATCTACGAAAGTCCAATACGATAGCTCAAGATAATGCGCTTCATTTAGATTGTTGTTTTCAACCTTTAGGTAAAGGGAAATGTATTATTCACAAAGAGGGGTTTTTAGAAGAAGATGAGTACCAATGGTTGGTCGATTTCTTTGGTAAGGAGAATTGTTTTCATATAGACAAGCAAGAGATGTATGATATGAATAGTAACGTATTTTCTATTGCTGAAGATGTGGTAATTTCCGAAAAAAACTTTACCCGTCTTAACGCATGGCTTCGATCTCAAGGTTTTACTGTTGAAGAAGTTCCTTATGCCGAAATATCGAAACAGGAAGGCTTGTTACGATGCAGTACGTTACCTTTAATTCGAGATTAAATTTTAATTCAAGTTTCATTTTTTGTATCCTTTTTTTATATAGAAAGGACTACTTTTGTTTCTAGAAATTAACTTCCTATGCATCAAATAACCAATACCATTTTAATGATACGCCCAGTCGCTTTTCGTATGAACGAAGAAACGGCAGTTAACAACTATTTTCAAGAACAATTGGAGATTAAAAATGGTGAAATCAATTCTAAAGCTCAAGCCGAATTTGATGCTTTTGTTACGAAGTTACGAGCTGTGGGAGTCCATGTAATTGTCGAAGATGATGTTTTGGAACAGGACACACCAGACTCTATTTTTCCAAATAACTGGGTTAGTTTCCATAGCAATGGAACCGTAGGGTTGTATCCTATGTTTGCCGAAAACCGTCGAAGAGAGCGTCGCGAGGAGACGATTAATAGATTAGAAGAAGAAGGCTTTGTCGTTGAAGGTTTCATGGATTACACCATAGCCGAGGATGAAGGGTTTTTCTTGGAAGGAACTGGAAGTTTGTTATTAGATCGTGTCCATAAAAAGGCTTACTGTGCATTATCTCCAAGGGCCGATGAAGCCTTATTCATTGAGTTTTGTGAAGATTTTGAATACGACCCGGTTGTTTTTACAGCGAATCAAACAGCGAATGGCCAACGTTTGCCTATTTATCATACCAATGTGATGATGGCTTTGGCTGAAAATTTCGCCGTGATATGCTTAGATTCTATTGACGATAAGCATGAACGTAAACATGTCTTGCGTCATATAAAAGAAACCAAAAAGGAAGTGCTAAACATTACCGAAGAACAAATGCATCAGTTTGCGGGCAATATGCTCCAAGTAAAAGGGGCAGATGATAAAAAGTATATGGTAATGAGTTTGGCTGCTCACAAGAGTTTGCGCCCCGATCAAATTAATATCATCGAAAAGCATTGTGAAATTTTAAGTAGCGATTTAGAAACAATCGAAACTTGTGGAGGCGGTAGTGCTCGCTGTATGATGGCAGAAGTGTTTTTGCCAAAAATGGAAGATTAATTATCAGCTAGAATCCCCGATTTTACGAATCATTCCGCCAAAAATAAAATAGTGAAAGGGGAGCATGGTAAACCAATATATTCTCCCGAAAAGACCTTTGGGTCTAAATGTCGCGGTTTGATGTAATACATTATTGGCGTCGATATCAAACTCAAGCCATGCTTCGCCTGGTATCCGCATCTCTGCAAACAGTAGTAATCGTTTGTTTTCTTTATCGGCCAAAATAACGCGCCAAAAATCCAAAGCATCTCCTTCAGAAATTTTATCGGGATGTGTGCGCCCTCTTCTCAAACCTACGCCGCCAAATAGCTTGTCTATAGCACCGCGTATTCGCCACATCCAATTACCATAATACCATCCCGTATCTCCGCCAATGGACCAAATATTTTTGAGAGCGAGTTCAGGGTTGGGCAAGGGTAATGTCTGTTTATCTTTTAAGCAACCGTATTCAGGAACTTCAATATATTGCTTGAGTTCTTTTCTGAAACGTCCGCTTACCATAGAGTCCTTCCAACTAGAGATCACTTGGTTTTGCTTTATTCGTTTAAATGCCATTCGAATGGCATCTTCATATGAAATAGGCTCAATACCTAACAACTGCTGTAAGCGATTGTCATTCGTAATCACTTCTACGCGCATACTATCTACTAAATTTAAAGCGAGCTTATAGGAAGTCGATGTCACAAAATAGAGCCAATAAGAAGAAAGCTTCGGGGACATAAAAGGTACATCAAGAATCCACAAATTTAATTTTCTAACCTTTGAGTACATTAACATCATTTGTTTGTAGGTAAGCACATCGGGTCCACCAATGTCAAATGAATCATCGTAACAATCTTGATTGCCTAAAACTCCCAATAAATAACTCATTACATTGCGAATAGCAATAGGCTGGCAGCGTGTTCTTACCCATTTTGGAGTAATCATTATCGGTAATTTTTCACAGAGATCTCTTATGATTTCAAAAGAGGCACTTCCCGAACCTACAATAATTGCAGCGCGCAATACAGTAAGCTTAGCCTTACCTTCCGAAAGAATTTGTTCTACATTTTTACGAGACCAAAGATGTTTGGATAGATTGGCTTCGTTTACAATTCCACCTAAATAAATAACTTGCTTACAGTTCGTTTCTTTAAGATATTTGTTGAAGTTAATAGCAGACTCTTCCTCTTTCTTATCGAAGTCGGATGTTGAAGAAGACATAGAATGTATCAGGTAGTATGCGGCGTCTATATCTTTGGCGAGCAAATCGAGTTTTGGTTTCTGTAAAAAATCAATTTCAACAATCTCAATTTGTTCACGAACTTCCTTACTTACAGATAAACGCGATTCGTTTCGGACTGCACAAATAATTTTGTGCCCTTCTTCAAGAAGCATTGGAAGCAAGCGCATTCCAATATATCCATTAGCACCTGTAAGAAGTATCTTCAAGATTTTCTTTTAAAGATACGAAGAAAAGGATCGGAATAGAAGCACTTTTGTACCTTTGAATTATGAAAGTATTGCGATTCGTTTTGATCTTAGGAGGTCTGGCTCTTGTAGTTTGGGGTGTGTTAGATTACATAAACGCAGGAACAAACGATGATACCTCAGATGCGCTTCCAAAGATTTTATTGGGTATTTTAGGAGGACTAGCATCATTGCTAGCAAAATCGAGAAGATAACTGTTTTCGTAAAAATCTGATCTTAAAGGTCTTCAATGCGTGTTGGTGATTGAAGCGTTTTCAAGCTTAATAATTACTTCATGAATTCATGAATAGGTCTGTCTTTAGAGGCCGCTTCAAACTTTACAAATCCTGAATCTGTAAAAATAGAATAAACCTCACTCTGGCCCTTATAGACCGTAATTTTATAAAATGGTGCGATTAAACCATAGCCTTCCAAGCGAGAGCGAAAGCCAAAAATAATTCCCTTTGGTCGAATCTCAATATTTCCCAGTCTTCTTCTGTTATCAACGCTTAAAAGAGCATTAATCTCTGGACTGGATTCAACAATCAATAATTTGGGCGAACCGTTGCCTCCTCGTTTTATTCGTTCCCAAATAGATAGGGGTTTCCCTACGAGTTCATCAATTTCTCGCCGAATTTGTTTGTCGTTGTAGGATAGGTTGCGAAGCATATTAGTTATTCATTCATATCAAAAACATATCCCCCTTTTTCGGCACCCCATACTTGATTGCCTGAAGCATCAAATCCTTGATCCCAAGAACTTATGCGCCCCGAAGTAATTTCTACCTTGGAAGTGGCGTAAGATGCACCTCGCAACGTACTTTTACAAGCATCGTTTAAGGTTGCTCCTTTAAAATAATTCGCCTCTATTCTTTTCAACAAAACGGCACATCCTTCGCGTATCGATAAATCACTAGGTGAAATTGAATCAAAATCGCTTGGAGTTTTCCATTTGCCAATCCAAAGTGAATCATTTGGTATTCGATAAACTGCAGAACTTAAGACACTATCATTAATTTGAGTTAGTTCATACACCCGCTGGCGATAAGGTCGATCTTGATTACTGCTTAGTGCTTGCTCCACATAGAGATACTTGCCTTTGTCTTCCCAAATTGGATACATATGTAGGGAGATGTCATAATAAGTAGAATCTTGTTGTGCTTGTTTTCCGCTATTGAACGAACCTTGCATTAGCGAATAAAGTTCATCAAGTTGTACGTCTATTAGGTCGTTTTGGTTCTTTTTTGAAGTTTTTTGACAACTACAACACAAGAGGCCAACAATAAATAAAATAGTGTATTTCATATGGTGAAGAATCGTAAATCGGTTTAAAGATACACTAACTGGAATGGAATAAAAATTTTATCTTTGCACCTTGCTTCAAATGCTAATTTACACTGTAAAATACTGAGAAGCACGAGGTAATTTTAACTCTATTTCAACTATAAGCTGTGCTGCAAAAAATCCTTTCAGAGAATATTCAACAAGCCGTTCAATCAATTTACAATGTTACTCTGGAGACAGTAGAATTTCAGGCGACACGTAAAGATTTTGAAGGCGATATTACGGTCGTAGTATTTCCTATGTTAAAAGTAGTAAAAGGAAATCCAGTTCAAATTGGCGAAGCGATTGGAGATTATCTGGTACAACATGTAACGGAAGTAGCTAGCTTTAATGTGGTAAAAGGGTTTTTGAATTTGGTGCTTAGTGATAGCTTTTACTTTGATTTCTTTTCTAGTGTAGAGCAATTCGATTCCTACGGAGTTGTACCCCAAGGTTCTGAGGCTATGATGGTAGAGTATTCTTCTCCAAACACCAATAAACCTCTGCACTTAGGCCATGTGCGCAATGTGCTTTTGGGTTACAGTGTAGCTCAAATTTTAAAAGCGGCTGGGAAGAAAGTTTATAAAACTCAAATTATAAATGACCGGGGTATTCATATTTGTAAAAGTATGTTGGCTTGGAAACGCTATGGAAACGGTGAAACACCAGATTCTAGTGGATTAAAAGGAGATAAGTTGGTAGGAAACTACTACGTTAGATTCGACAAAGAATACAAGTCAGAAATAGCAATGGCCATGGCTGATGGTAAAACGGAAGCCGAAGCTAAAGCCAATGCTTCTATTTTAGTAGAGGCTCAAGAAATGCTACGTAAATGGGAAGCGGGCGATGAAGAAGTAGTTGGATTGTGGAAGATGATGAATGGTTGGGTTTATGAAGGTTTTAATACTACTTATGAAGCGATAGGCGTGGATTTTGATAAGTTGTATTACGAAAGTGACACCTATTTGCTTGGAAAAGATAATATTGCAGAAGGATTGGAAACGGGAGTTTTCTTTAAAAAAGAAGATGGATCTGTATGGTGTGATCTTACTGATGAAGGTCTTGATGAAAAAATTGTATTGCGTAGCGACGGAACTGCCGTCTACATGACTCAAGATATTGGTACGGCCATTCAGCGAGTAAAGGATCAACCAGATATAAACGGGATGATCTATACAGTTGGAAACGAGCAAGATTATCATTTTAAAGTCTTGTTTCTAATCTTAAAGAAATTAGGTTTCGAGTGGGCAAAGAATCTTTATCATTTGAGTTACGGAATGGTCGATTTGCCATCGGGTAAGATGAAAAGCCGAGAAGGAACGGTGGTAGATGCCGATGATTTAATCGAAAATATGGCCCAAACTGCTCGAGAAATTTCTGAAGATCTTGGGAAAATTGATGATTTTTCAAAGCATGAAAAAAAGGAACTTTATCACACGATTGGATTAGGTGCTTTAAAATATTACATCTTAAAAGTAGATCCAAAAAAACGAATCTTATTTAATCCAGAAGAGAGTGTCGATTTTCAAGGAAATACCGGGCCGTTTATTCAATATACGTATGCGAGAATCCAGTCCATTTTACGAAAAGCGAACTCAGAGGGAGATGCAAATTTTGGAGCTACCGATTTTACAAACCAATCAGCACTTCATCCAAAGGAAAAAGAGGTGTTAAAACAACTAAAGTTGTTTCCCGAAACAATTCAGTTGGCAGCTCAAAATTACAGTCCGGCACTCATTGCCAACTACACCTACGATTTGGTGAAAGAATTCAATTCATTTTATCAAAATGTCACAATTCTAGGTGCAGAAGATCCTTCAGAAAAAGCCTTTAGAATTCAGTTGGCCAGTGCTGTGGGTTCTGTAATAAAAACTTCATTTGGATTGTTGGGTATACAAGTGCCCGAACGTATGTAGGTAACTTATTTGTCGAGTTCGTATTCTAAAGCAATCCGAACCAAACCGGCCGTATTTCGAGCACCAGTCTTGATAAGCATGTTACGTCTATGGGTTTCAACGGTTCCAAAACTAATGTGGAGTTTGTCGGCAATTTCTTGGGTTGTTAATTCGTCTAAGATACAATGCAAGACTTCTTTTTCTCGCCGGGAAAGTGATGGGAACGGGTTGTTGTTTCTCTTTTCGGATTTATTCATCACACTATTCAAAACAATTTCATTTACCGTATCGTCTAAATAGCTTTTACCTTGGTAAACAGCTCGAATGGCATTTATCACTTCTTCTTGACCAGCATTTTTTAAAACATACCCTTTGGCACCGCTACTTAACATTAACTTGATAAGACTGCTTTCTTTATGCATAGAAATAGCAATAATTTTTATCGAGGGGTTTTGTTTGATAAGTTGCTTGCAGGTTTCAATGCCATTTAAGCCTGGCATATTAATATCTAGCAGTACAACATCTGCTTCGATAGTAGGAATTTGTTCTAAAGCATTTTCTCCAGAAGCTGCAGTGCCTACTACTTTTATATCATCATCATTTTGTAGCAGTAGTTGTAATCCTTCAATTACCATACGATGGTCGTCGACTATAAATACACGTATCATAGAGGAATGTTTATAGTGATGGTTGTTCCTTCATTTTTGACACTATCCCAATCAATAGTTCCATCCAGATATTCGACACGGCTCTCAATGCTTTTTAATCCAAGTCCACCTTGTTCGATGGCTTCCTGATAATTAAATCCTTGTCCGTCGTCTTCAACAATTAAAGTAAGTTCGTTTTTTAAACCTAGCAATTGAATGAGAATTGATTTTGCATTGGCATGTTTATTAATGTTTGCTATTAACTCCTGAACTAGACGATAAACCATGACCTCTTTGGTCGTTTCTAGTTTGGGTACCTGAGTCATTTCCAGAGACACATTGTAACCTTGCTTTTTTAAGTTTTCACTCATGTCTTCTAAGGTGCCTTCCAATCCTGAAATGCTTAATGCATGTGGCATCATGTTATGAGAAATCCTTCGTACTTCAAGGCACGCTTCATCAATAAGCTGATTGGTTGTTCCGGCAATGTTGAGTTGTTCCAGCTGTTTAATTTCATTTTGAATGGTGGTAAAATGGGCTTTTACTGTGCTTAGCAACCCACCAAGACTATCGTGAAGATCTTGGGCAATGCGGAGTCGTTCGGCTTCTTGGCCTTCAATCATACTATTTAATGCTAAGAGTTTATTTTTTTGTTGAAGTTCGATTATTTCTTGATTTCGAATAGATTCCTGTTGTTGAGCAATCGTTTTCTGATCCTTAAGTCGTTTTCTGAAAAATAATATAGACAGCAATAATAGGAGCCCAAGACCAATAGCGCCAATCAAAATTTGATTCTTTTTTTTACTCTCTGTTTGTATAATTAGCTGCTGCTCGGCAATTTCTTTCTCTTTCTTTTCGGTATCAAACTTTACTTCCAATTCGGCTATATTGCGCAACATTCGCTGGGATGTCACACTATCGCGAATCCTAGATTCTTCTTGTTTGTAGATGTACGCATTTTGATAGTCCTTTGCATGGGCACTCGTACTGGACAACTTGGTGTAGACGTCCATTAAAATTTGAGGCTTCTTCTTTTTCTTTAATTTTTCGGCTGCTCTTTCAAGATAAACAATACCTGTTGTTGGTTCTCCCATCTCTACATAGGTATCTGCTAAGGTAATCGAACTGTAAACTAATGTATTCAAACTATTGAGACTATCGCTTATGCGTATAGACTTTTTGAGTTGTGGAATGTTTTCTGGATCTGCCCTTTTCTGAAAGATTGACTTGATAGGCATATGACCTTCGGGCATGTTGGGATTTGCATCTTCATAAAGGTCTGCTAAAATTTCGGTATACTTAGCAAGTCTTTCAGGGTAATCCATCTGACTATAAATATCGACAAGTTGGTATAAGACAAATCGCTTTGTTGAGGTGTTAGGATAATCCTCAACTGCACCCCACATCTTCTCGTTATAAAATACATTTCCTTCAGTATCACCTAAAGAGTTTTGCAAAAGTGCCTTATGATAGTAGACGTTCCAAAGCAGATCTTTATACTCGTCTTTTACGGCTAAGGTTTCAGCGCGATTGAGATAATCCAGAGCTTCATCGGTTTTATTGAGATAGAGGTAGCTGTTTCCAACTGAAATAAAGTAATAAACAATTTCTCGTTCATCGTTTAACTTTTCTGCTAACGCCAATCCCATTAGTTTTATCTCCAATGCTTTTTCGGTATCTCCTTGGCGAGAGTAGTAATTGCCTAAACGCATATGGACAACCATTTGCGCTACATCACTATTATCTTTTGTCAAGGCATATTCCAAGAGTTCGATTTCTTTTCCTTGGGCATTTCTAGCGATAAAATTATTAACTACCCAAAATGCTTCTTTCTGTTCTTCATACCCTGAGGAAGGAACAAGCAGTAGTAAACTATCGACCTTTTTTTCTAAGCCGTTTTGAGCAAAGAGTCCTGTAATGGTTCCAAATAAAAAGAATAAACCAAATAGTTGTTGAGTAATGAAATTGCGCATTTGTAGTATACTAGCCGTGATATTTATTAATACAATCCAATTCTACAAATTGGTCCAAGCTACAATATACAATTTGTATTTATCTCTTATTCAATGAAAACCAAGAGTGTTGAAAAATCTATGAATTCATAGATGCGCGCTAAAATTGTAACCTGAAAGTTGCATTAGGTGTAAATGACAAGGCTCGCTCATTAATTTCCTCCAGTTCTCCATTGATATTAGTGCGGTAAAAATTATTAACCACATTACTCGTATCTAACAAATTCCAGATCGAAAGACCGGCAAAGGCGGTTACCTTTTTTCCAATGGCAAAATCATACGTTGCCGATACATCCAGACGGAAGTAGTCATCAATATTACTCGTATTAGGCAAATTAAAGTTAATCGAATCATTCTCAATTTCATTACCCACCACAGGCGTAGTAGTCGGTTTACCGCTATGCCAATTAAGACCAGCGGCAACATTAAAAGAATTCCAGTTATAGTTGATGCCATACGTAAGCGTATGTCTTATATCAATGTTATTGGCGAATTCTTGAGGTACGAATTCGGGGAAAGTATAATCATTTTCGGCATATGAATAACTTAACCAAGTGTTTAATTTTTTAAATCGTTTGTTGAGAAGAAAATCCATTCCTTTCACGAAGTAACTACCGTGTTCTTTTCTATTTTGAAACTGATTCTGAAATCCCTGGCTTTGGGCAGAAATACCATCAATATGCTTTAAATAAGGTTCTAAAGAAATTTGCCATCCTTTCCGAATGTATGTAAATCCAGTTGAGATTTGTTGTCCTTTGATAATAGGTAAACTCTCCGGATTTGAAAGGACCCATCGTCTATTCTCTACACCGAGAAAATCATTTTGAAAATCGATAATTTGAGATGTAGTCTGACTTTTTAATTCTCCCAATACTTCAAAAGTGAGGTATTTAGCCAATTGATGTTGAAAACTCAGTCTGGGCTCCCATAATATCTTGTTGAATTTACCAATATGATTTACTCGTAAACCTAATGTTAGTGTTGTTTTTTGGTTGAGTGATTGGTAGGTGAAATCACCAAAAACACTATGCGTGCGGATTACCTGTTTATCGGTTCGTTCAAAAAACGGATTGTTGATTTGTTCGAAATTTGTAATCCCCGTTTCGTTAAATTGATAACCAAAAAGACTCTCGAATTGCCCATTTATTCGATGATTAACTCTTAATTTGACTCCCGATTCTAATAGTTTGTTTTGTTGGGCTAACTCTTGATTGCTTATTACATCTACATTATTGGACTGCAATCGATAAGACGTTCCATATAATTGAATGTCGCTTAACCATCGTTCGTTCCATTCCCTTCTGTAAAATATACCAGCCGATAAATTGCGCTGTGCCAAATTACTTCCTCTAGAAATTAGCTCATTGCCTACTTGGGCGTTTTCTAGAAATTCTAGTTCGTTGTCTAAGGCCAAAAAATTAAGTCGGATGTAATCTTTATTGGATGGTCGATATAGTAAGCGTGCGTAGGCATCAAAAAAGTTAAAAGCATCATCCGAAACAGATTGGGTTTCACTATTGTTGTTCACTTCGGTTTCTTGAAATACTTTCTCAAAATAAGCTTCAAAGGTGGGAGTTTCTAACAAACCATTTATCGATGCCCGCCCTGCCAATTGTATCGATGCCTTTTCTCCAAGGGGGAGATCTACATAGGCGTCACTACTAATTAAATTGGTTCCGATACCGGCAGTGGCTTTTTTGTTAATTGTCGATGCCCCTTGCATTTCAATAATACCAGAAACACCATCTCCATACGAAGAGGAGGCTCCATTTTTTATAAGTGTAACTTCTTCTGTCAGAAAAGGATTGAAAGCAGAAATTAGCCCGAAAAAATGGCCGCTCTGATACATTTTCACACCATCTAATAAGATGAGATTTTGATCGTTAGTACCTCCTCTAATATTAATAAAGGATACTGTTTCATCTACGCTTTGAATTCCAGGTAACGCTTGAAGTGTTTGCAAAACATCGGGTTCAATAAGACCTGGAAGAATATCGAAGTTGTTATAATTTATACCTAAGGAACCATTACGGTTTTTACTAATCCCTTTCGCTAAATAATTGGTGAGGAAAACTTGTTGTAACTCTTCAATTTTTGGCGATAGATTTACGGTTTTACATGGCGGTTCAGAAAAGGATTCTGCCGTAGATTCTCGTGTTTCAAAGCCAGCATATTGAATGCTAAATGTTTGTGTCGGACTCAGAAAATATACTTTAAACGAACCTGTATTATCTGTACCTAGCTGTTGATATGGTGTTTGTATGAGTACATTTTGAAGCGGCAAATCTGTTTGACCATTCTTAACGATACCGCAGACATATACTAAATTCTCTCGCTGTCGCACAGCAATAGTATTGTCTTGAAGTAAGGTATAGTTAAAAAGTGTTTTTTGTGAAAGTCTCGCTAAGGTTGTCTCTAAATTTTCGGCAATATTTAGTTCTACTCTATGGGTAGAAATGGCAATATCTTGATATGAAAAATTACAATTGAATTGCTTCTCTATTTTTAAAAATACTTCTGAGAGTGAAGCAGGAGCGGTTGCATTTTGCGCTGTGGTGCGCAAGAAGTGAAAGCAGATAAAAAATACACAAAAAAGAAGCCTTCTTTGGAGCGTCACGAACTATTTTTTTAAGGTCACGAGCGTCTCGTCAATTTCATAAGTCAGTAAAAGCGGAAGGGTAATTGCTTTTAAGGCTGTTTCGAGATCTTCGTGGGTAAAACTTCCAGTAAAAATAACGTTTTTATCGATCTCTTTTGTTACAAATTGGATGCTATATTGTCTTTCGAGTTCTTCTAATACTTGCCCATAGGGTACACTCTTAAAAACAGACTTATTTTCTATCCAGGACGGAATTCCGGCTTGAGTGCTAAATTCAGAAAGTACACCATTGGTCACTCTAAAATTGGTGCCAGCAGGGAGTTGATAAGTCTTTTTATTATAAACTACTTCTACAGCTCCTTCGAAGCATGTTACTTCAAAATAATCGTTTCTACTTTTCACATTGAATTGAGTGCCTTTCACTGCAACAGTTCCTTGCGTTGTGGCTACTGTAAATGTTTCTCCTTTGGCAACTTTGAAATATGCTTCTCCTTCTAAAGAGAGCGAGCGATCATTTTGCCAGTTATCTTCATCAAACGATAGTTGAGATCCTGCATTTAAAATAACTTCCGAAGAATCTGGTAAAGTAAGTGATGTATGGTGACCCATCGCTGCCTCATGCATTGTTAAATCTGAAGTGAAAAATGCAGCGTATAAACCAAAAGCGATAAGTATCACAGCTGCTGCACTTGCAACAAATTGACGCAACGTGAATCGCTTAACAGCTTGTTTTGCTTTCTTGGCCTCTTGTAAACGCGCATAACTTTCAGGAACGTCAAAGTTGGGCGCCTTATACAATTTTGCTGCAGCGTCCAATTTATGAAGAGAACCAGAGGCATCTAATTGCTTAAACGCCTCAAGCTCTTGTTCATTTAGGTCGTTATCCAACCATTTCGAAAGTATATCTTTCTCTTTCATAACAATTTCTGTCTATATAACAATTCACTTTCTAAAATTCCTACCTATAATTACATTAAATATCACCTAGTTCTTTTCTTAATTTGTCTAATGCAGTGTAAATACGCTTCTCAACTGCCTTTCTCGATATATTTAGTAACTCTGCTATTTCTTTGTGGCGCTTGCCTTCGGCTCGATTCATCATAAAGGCGACGCGCTGTCCTTCCGATAATTTGGATAAGGCTTTCTCAAACTTTTTTAGGTATTCATTTTCTTCCATTAAGAACTCCGGAGTTATATGGGTATGCGAACTTCCTTTAGTTTCTCTATGTTTTAAAACCACTTTTTTATGTTTCAATTCATTAAGAGTGGTATTGTTAGCTACCGTAAATAAAAAACTCTTTGCTTTTTCCGGAGGTATTTCACCACATTTCTCCCACAATTTAATGAAGGCTTCTTGTACTTTATCTTCGGGATTACAATGCGCTCCGTACTTGTAATAGATGAAGTCGTGAAGATCCTTGGCATGTCGCTCGTATAAACTAGCATATACATGTTCTTCACAGACATCTTTAAACAAGGGGTGCTCCATCATAGAATTTTGAGTAAATATAGAAAGAAAAAAAAAGTAGGAATTTTTTCATTCTAGTTGTTATATGGTATATTTAGCGATGATGAGGTATCTTATTTTAATATTTTCTTTAACGGTCTTTTTTTCATGTCAAAAAGAAGAGTTATCCGTGCAAGAAGCACAAATAGAGGAGCAGCAAGCGAACGCCTTGAATGCTCAGTTAATGGGGTTAATTCAGACAGTGGCCTCTCATGATGGTGCCTTTGACGATGTGATTGATAACTCGGCTTGTTATAGCATTAAATTTCCATATACCTGTTTCTTTAATGGAGAATTATATGCAGTTAATTCGGCGGCAGATTTAGTGCCCTTTGCCAATGAAGATAATATTGTTCCCGAATTTCCAGTGACCATTACATATGCTAATTATGAAAATGAAGTGGTGAATAACTTAGCAGAATTTCAGGCTTTGGCCGAACAATGTAATAATGGGAACATTTTTAATGAAAAAATTACCTGTCTCGACGTTATATACCCGGTCACTTTAGCATTGTACGATTCAAATAACAGTTCCTTCGACTCGAAACAACTTTCTGACGATAAAGAAACTTTTCTGAATATGAATTCCTTTCCGTCCAATATATTGGTAAGTATTAACTATCCAATTGAGGTGACTTATAATAACGGTACCCGAATTCGATTGACCAAAAATGATGATTTAGAAACGGAAATAATTACAGCAAAAGAAATCTGTAACTAGGAAAGTACTTTTTACTCATAAAAGACCCTTCGGTTTAGAACTGAAGGGTCTTTTTTTTTCGTGCTTCGAATTAATAATTTTGTTTAATAAAATTAACAAAAGGCTAAACAAAAAGTTAAAGAAATGCTAAACTGATCTTTCTAGGTAGTAGTATTCTTTTTTGAGTTGTTTCTTTATCGTAACAACTATATAAAAAAAACTTATTATGAAAAACCTATTAAAAACCAGTGTGTTCTTATTACTAACTTTATTTATTGTCTCTTGTAGTGACGATGACGATAATAACGGAGGTGGAGAAATGACACAAACGATTGCCGACTTTGTCGCAGGTAATGACGATTATTCTTCGCTATTAGCAGCCTTAGAGCGTGCAGGACTCACAGCTACGTTAGATGGAACAACCAACTTTACAGTATTTGCTCCAGACAACACGGCATTTCAAACATTTTTGGACGACAACGGATTTGCTAGTCTAGATGCAGTTCCTACCGATTTACTTACCAACGTACTTTTAAATCATGTTGTTAATGGATCTGTAACATCTACTCAGTTAAGCACAGGATACATTAGTTCTTTGGCGACTTCTGCCGAAGGTGCTAATTTGAGTATGTATATTAATACAACTAGTGGAGTTGAAATCAATGGTGCTTCAACAGTAGTTGCCGCAGATATTGAAGTGGATAATGGTGTAATTCATGCCGTTGACTCAGTGATTGGTTTACCTACCATCACTACTTTAGCAGCCGCTAACTCTGATTTTTCAACCTTAGTAGCCGCTTTAGGTGCTGCTAGCCTTGTAGGTACTGTTTCTGCACCAGATGCTAACTTAACAGTTTTGGCTCCTGGTAATGCTGCCTTTAGCGATTTTCTAAATGCCAACGGATTTACTGGATTAGACGATATCCCAGCCGATGTACTTTCACAAACATTACTGAACCACGTTTTAGGAGCGAAAGTTTTGTCAACAGATTTATCGACTTCGTACAGCAACACTCTTGCTACATATGGAGCTACGGCTAACAACATTAGCTTGTACATTAATACAGAAAGTGGAGTTCGCTTTAACGGTGTTTCTTCTGTTGCTGTTGCCGATGTTGTAGCTACCAATGGAATTATTCATGCTGTAGATGCTGTAATCGCATTACCAACGGTAGTGACTTTCGCAACGGCCGATGCCACCTTTGGTACCTTAGTACAGGCACTTACTAGAGCAGATCAACCAGATTTTGTTTCTATTTTAAGTACACCAAATGGTACATCGCCAGCGCCATTTACAGTGTTTGCACCAACCAATGATGCTTTTGGAGCCTTGTTAACAGAACTTGGTGCTACAAGTTTAGATGATATTGATGGGGCAACCTTAACGGCTACCTTAAACTATCATGTAATTGCAGAGGCAAATGTGCGTGCTGAAGATTTAACCAATGGTCCGGTAACGACTCTAGGAGGAGATGTTACGATAGACGCTGGAAATGCTACAATTACGGATGCAAATGGACGTGTAAGTAATATTATTGTAACGAATGTACAGGCGGCCAACGGAGTTGTACATGCAATCGATACTGTAATTCTTCCAGAACTATAGGTGAAAAGAATCCATTCTAATTTGTGGATAGTTTTATTATAAATGGTACCGCCCGATAGAGAGATCTTACGGGCGGTTTTTGATTTTAATATACTTCATCGTAAGGTGTTCTCTCCAAATTAACCCTACCTTTGCGCCTTCATGAAGAGATGATAGCAGCGTGTTTACATTTCTTAAAAACACATTATGTCATTTAAATCTCTAGGGTTATCTAATGCTTTACTTAAAGCAATCGAAAAAAAGGGATACACAACCCCATCACCCATTCAGCAAAAAGCAATACCATTAGTTTTAAAAGGAAGAGATGTATTAGCATCTGCTCAAACAGGAACTGGGAAAACGGCAGGATTTACATTACCTCTGCTCCAAAATTTGTCTAAAGAACAACATAAGCGAAGGCCTATTCGAGCTTTAATTTTATCACCTACGCGTGAGCTTGCAGCTCAAATATTAGATGATGTTAGAAGTTACAGTGAATTTGTAGATTTAAAATCTACAGTAATTTTTGGAGGGGTAAATGCAAATCCTCAAATAAGAACCCTGAGGCAAGGTGTAGATATTCTAGTGGCAACTCCTGGTCGTTTATTGGATCTTGAATCACAAGGCGTTTTGTCTTTGTCTAAAGTAGAGATATTGGTGTTAGATGAAGCCGATAGAATGCTAGACATGGGCTTTCTTCGCGATATCAAAAAGGTATTAGCCTTATTACCCAAGCGCAGGCAAAACTTATTGTTTTCGGCAACTTTTTCGAAAGAAATAAGACAATTAGCAAATTCATTTTTACAACAACCGGTATCGGTTGAAGCGGCACCTCAAAACACTACCGCCGAAAAAGTAAATCAAAGGATTTATCGTACGAATAAATCTATGAAAACTGAGCTTCTCATCAAGTTAATCACAGATGGAGATTGGAGTCAGGTGCTTATTTTTACTCGAACCAAGCATGGTGCGAATCGATTGGCGCAGAAATTGGATAAAGCAAAAATTTCTTCGGCCGCAATTCACGGGAACAAAAGTCAAGGGGCTAGAACCAAAGCTTTAGCAGGTTTTAAAAGTGGGGAAATACGTGTCTTAGTTGCCACCGATATTGCGGCGCGTGGATTAGACATACCGTTGTTGCCTCATGTAATTAATTATGAATTACCTAATATTCCCGAAGATTATGTGCATCGTATAGGTCGTACAGGAAGAGCAGGGGCCAGTGGAGAAGCTATTTCGATTGTTAGTGTAGATGAAAATGAATATGTAAAAGGAATTGAAAAACTCTTAAAACAACGGCTCGAAAGTGAAGTGATTGAAGGTTATGAACCTACCGAAAGCTTGGAAGAAATTCTTGATAAAAAAGCAGCTAATAAAGCTGCTAGTCAAAAAGGTAGACGAAATAGCAACCGTAGAGGAAATACGCAAAAGAGCTCTGGGCAAAGTAATTCCGGTAAATCACGTAAGGTAAATTCCAGAAGAAGAGGTAGACGATAATCGATCTGTCTTTCCCAGCTTTGGTTGTTGAATGATGAACTATCGCTTCAGTTAGCAATCCTTCGAATTATTAAATCCTTGCCCTTGCTACTCCTTCTTCAATTTGTATCTTTGCATTTCTTAAACTGCAAGTAACCCTATGTTCGATAATTTAAGCGATAAACTAGACAAAGCCTTTCACGTCCTCAAAGGACATGGTAGTATTACAGAAGTAAACGTTGCTGAAACACTTAAAGAAGTACGTCGTGCTCTTTTGGATGCCGATGTTAACTTTAAAATAGCCAAAGAGTTTACCAATAGAGTAAAAGAAAAAGCCCTTGGTCAAAACGTTTTGACGACCCTTCAACCTAGTCAGTTGATGGTGAAAATCGTAAAAGATGAGCTAACGGAATTAATGGGTGGTGATGCCGAAGGAATTAACTTAGGAGGTTCGCCTACCGTTATTTTGATGTCTGGACTTCAAGGTAGTGGTAAAACAACTTTCTCTGGTAAGCTTGCCAATTTTCTAAAATCTAAGAAGACTAAAAAGCCATTATTGGTTGCTTGTGATGTATACCGTCCTGCAGCCGTAAATCAGCTGCATGTAGTTGGTGATCAAATTGGAGTAGAAGTATATAGTGAGGAAGGCAATATGAATCCGGTGGAAATTGCCCAAAATGCCATTGCTCACGCCAATAAAAATGGCCACAATGTGGTTATTGTCGATACGGCAGGTCGATTAGCGGTAGATGAAGAGATGATGACCGAAATCGCTAATGTACACAAAGCGATCAATCCACAAGAAACGTTGTTTGTTGTAGATGCCATGACTGGGCAAGATGCTGTAAATACGGCGAAAGCATTTAACGATCGATTAAATTTTGAAGGTGTTGTATTAACCAAACTTGATGGTGATACTCGAGGTGGGGCAGCAATTTCTATTAAAAGTGTTGTAGATAAACCTATTAAGTTTATCGGTACGGGAGAAAAAATGGATGCAATTGATGTATTCCATCCTTCTCGTATGGCAGATCGTATCCTAGGAATGGGAGATGTGGTGTCTTTAGTAGAACGTGCACAGGAACAATTTGATGAAGAAGAGGCAAGAAAGCTTCAGAAGAAAATAGCAAAGAACCAATTTGGTTTTGACGATTTCCTAAAACAGATCCAACAGGTGAAGAAGATGGGGAGCATGAAAGATTTAATGGGAATGATCCCTGGTGCAGGCAAAGCCTTAAAAGATGTGGATATTGATGATGATGCCTTTAAGCATATCGAGGCGATAATTCATTCAATGACACCTGGAGAACGTACACAGCCTTCAACAATTAATGCTAGTCGTAAAAAGCGAATTGCTAAGGGTAGTGGAACTTCTGTACAACAAATTAATCAGTTGCTAAAGCAGTTCAATCAAATGAGCAAAATGATGAAGATGATGCAAGGCGGCGGTGGTCGTAAGATGATGCAGATGATGGGAAAAATGCGTTAACCAATTTTAATTCGATAGATAATTACACCTAGAACCTTGTAAAACGATACTACATGACCATTCTCGACGGAAAAAAAGTCTCAAACGACATCAAAAACGAAATTAAAGCCGAAGTTGATAAAATGAAGGCAAATGGTGAGAAGGTGCCGCATTTAGCAGCCGTGATTGTTGGTGATGATGGTGCGAGTTTGACATACGTTGGGAGTAAAGTACGCGCATGCGAACTAATTGGTTTCGAATCTACTTTAGTGCAGATGCCAAATACAACCAGTGAGGTAGAATTGTTGGATAAAATTCAAGAATTGAATCAAGACGACAAAATTGACGGATTTATTATTCAGTTACCCTTACCTCCACAAATTGACACTCAAAAAGTATTAATGGCTGTGGATCCAAGCAAAGATGTAGACGGTTTTCATCCAGAGAACTTTGGGAAAATGGCATTAGATATGAGTACCTTCATTCCAGCCACTCCTTTCGGAATTTTGGAGTTACTTGAAAGGTATGATGTAGATACCAAAGGGAAACATACTGTTGTAATTGGGCGTAGCCATATTGTGGGAAGACCAATGAGTATTTTGATGAGTAGAAAAGGCTGGCCAGGTAATAGTACGGTGACTCTAACACATAGTAATACCAAGAATATTGCGCAAATTACCACACAGGCAGACATTATTATTTCTGCTCTAGGGGTTCCTAACTTCTTAAAAGCAGAAATGGTTCGTGATGATGCCGTTATTATAGATGTTGGAATTACACGTGTCCCTGACGAAACAAGACCTCGTGGATATCGTATTACGGGCGATGTTGATTTTGAAAATGTTTCGAAAAAAGCGTCGTTCATTACACCTGTTCCAGGAGGAGTAGGGCCAATGACCATTGCCATGTTACTTAAAAACACCTTATTGGCACGAGAACGTAGAATGTTTTCTTAAGGTAGCACCGACCGTTACTCTTATCCCAAATTAGATTGTTTATTTACGCAGATTTTTTTTGCAATTGAAGTGTGAGTATTATCATTCCAATTCGGCTTATAGCGAACGTAAATAATCCGAAAACGGTATTTAATAGCGCAACTTTTAGTCCGCCAGCAACTGCAGGAGTTTCAACATCATTTATAGCTGAGATGGCATCGAATGCTACTATAAGTCCGATAGTCGAACCTAAAAGCCCCCAGATCATAGCAAAGAGACTTATATGGCCAATGAGTTCGCGAGTTTTAGCTGTATCTCGTTTTCCCAAGGCTGCTAAGATTGTTAATACGATACTCGCTAGTAAAATAAGAAGTATAGGAACCATAAATACAGGTCCACCTTCGATAATTCTGTCTAAAATTTGTGACATTTCTATTTCTTTTTAAGGTTATGACCGTAAAAGTAGAAGAGCATATCTATGCTGTTCTTTAATTACGACGAATACCTTCTTTTTTATCTTCTTTAACCAAATATAGTGGCAAAATGAAAACTGGAAGTGTATTTTTCTTTTTTCGTCTTGCAAATTTGGTATTCCGTCTCAAAAGAAGGTATAAATGACTTAAATTTCACACCTTTGTTAGATGTTCAAAACTGTGCTCAAACCTATTCAACCTATTCTTCTGCACCTCTTTTTTTGGGCGTTGGTTTGGTTTTGCTACATGTATTTCTTTAGCTATGGAAGTGAGGATGACACCCCTGCCATATGGTTTTCGTTGAGTATTATGCCCATTACGATTACTACGACCTATGTAATATCTTATTGGCTCATACCAGAGTTTTTCTTTAAAAAGAAACAGAAACTTTTCGCCTTGTATATCGCATATACTGTTGTGTGCTCTCTGTTTTTAATACTCATTGTTACGTTTGTCAACTTCATATTTTTATCCAATTTTAATGTAGTTAGGATGCCTTTACTTACCCGCAATTTTGTATTTGTGATGGTATTGGTTTACATAGTTGTTGGGGCGGTTTGTTTTGTAAAAGTGCTTCAGTATAATTATAAAACGAACCAACGTAATAAAGTTTTAGAAAATGAATTGTTGGAAGGTAAATTGCTTTTGAAGCAAAAAGAATTGTATTATTTAAAACAGCAGATTCATCCTCATTTTTTATTTAATACGTTAAATACCGTCTATGGTTTCGCGCTCAAACAATCTGAAGAAACACCAGATCTTATATTGAAGCTTTCAGAATTATTAGATTATATATTGCATCAAATAGAAAAGCCAAGTGTCCCGCTTTCAGAAGAAGTGAAATACATAGAGAGCTACCTTGATTTAGAGCATATCCGATTTCGAGATCGTTTAAAGGTTTCCTTTTCAAAGGAAATTACTAACGATGTACAAGTTCCTCCAATGCTTTTTATGGCGTTTGTTGAAAACGCGTTTAAACATGGTGGCGTAGTTAATGGGTTTTTGGAAGTAGTGATTGAAATGAACGCCAATAAAGAACGTTTAGAGTTTAGTTGTAAAAATACGCTTTCAACTACGAACGAGTCCATCGAAAATCATGGGCTTGGTCTTCAAAATACTCGAAAGAGATTGGATGTTCTTTTTCCAAATGCATATACACTTCAAGTGGATCGCGATAATGGATGGTATCAAATATCTTTAGAAATTAATTCAACAGAACATGAACAAGTATAAGGTTCTCATAATAGATGACGAGCTCACAGCCCGAGAAATTTTGGAGCAGCATTTGTCAAAAATCGATGTGGTCCAAGTTGTTGGTAGCTGTAAAAATGCTATGGACGCATTTTCCCTCATGCATGAAACATCTATAGATTTGGTGTTCTTAGATATAAATATGCCAGAAGTTTCTGGTCTTATGTTTGCTAAAGCCATGCCTAAAGGGACAAAGGTCATTTTTACGACCGCTTATAGAGAGTATGCTGTTGATGGTTTTGATCTCCAAGCGGTAGATTATTTATTAAAACCTATTAGTCTTGAGCGCTTGCTAAAATCTGTGAATAAGTTTAAAAATGAAGTCGTTTCCACGTATATGCCAGAAGAACAGTTGTTTACTTTTTTTAGATGCGATCGAAAAATGGTAAAAGTGGTTTTTGATGAACTTCTGTATATAGAAAGCTTTGGAGATTATTTAAAATTACACACACAAAATGGAATTTTAGTCACTCGTGAGACGATGCAAGAAGTATTGCAAAAGCTTCCTTTAGATTATTTTATAAGAGCGCATCGTTCTTTTATATTTCACTTAAATAAAGTCGATAGTTATACCAACGAACATATTACGATAGGTCGTAATGCGATTCCAATAAGCAGAAATTATAAAACGACGGTTCTACAGTTACTCAATGGGTACGCCCAAAAAAGGAGAGACGCTTAATTTAGTTGAGCTCTTTAAATTAGGAAGGAGAATCTTCTTTCTTGGCAGATTCTTCCGCTTTAACAGGTGCAGGTTTTTTGTCAATGATTGGCTGTGTTGTTGGTTTCTGAGTATATTCTTTGCGGTAAATAGATACCACAACCAAGAACAAACTTAAAAGAAGTGGCCCAAAAATAAGTCCTATAAACCCAAACAAAGGCACTCCAACCAGAACCCCAATAAAAGTAATCAATGGGTGTACATTGTCTAGTTTCTTCAAGACGTATAACCGTATAATATTATCTGCAGATCCCACAACAACAAGACCGTAGATTAGGATTCCCCATGCGGCAAATGTATTTCCTGTAGTGAGTTCAAGTATAAAAACAGGTACAATGCCTAAAAGTGTCCCTACAAATGGAATCATGGAGCCAATGGCAACTATAACAAACCAGAAAAAGGGATCTTCAATACCAAATATTAAAAAGCCAATCAATGCAATAACTCCTTGTACTATGGCAACGAGTGGTATACCTAAAGCATTAGAACGAACCGTTCCCATTACTTCTTTTCCAATCACCTTTAAGTTAGCACGATCAATTGGGATATATTCTCCAACGGAGCTTTGAATCAACCTTCTATCGGTGAGTAAAAAGAACAAGATAAAATACATTAGTCCGATAGCGATTAATACATTAAAAGTGCTTCCAGCAAAGCTTTGTAAATTATTTGAAAGCCATGAAGAAACTGCTCCCACATCAATTTGCGAAGCAACATCATATCCTAAACTCGCTTCCCAACTAGCCACTTGCGTTTTAAATGCTGTGATTACTTTTTCGGAGTTCTGAACCGCGCTACCAATCTTATTTCCTAGCAGTAAAATAATTCCAGAAATAGGAAGTAGAATCCCTACAAATGATAGTACACAAAGCATGCCTGCCGCAATATTGGTATTCCATCCGCGACGCACAAGTCGTACCATCCATCCGCGCATCAGAACGTAAATGGTAATCGCACCGAGTACCCCAGACAAATAGGGTAGGAGTTCTCTAAATATAAGTCCGCCCAAAACTACTATGAGCAGAAGGATAAAAATTTGTTGAATAACGTGCTGCGGGATGGATTTCATATTAGCTGGCAAATAATTGGTCGATGTTTTTGAAGGCTTTAAACTCCAAAGCGTTTCCAGCAGGATCTTTAAAAAACATTGTCGCCTGTTCTCCTACTTCGCCTTCGAAGCGTATATAGGGCTCAATAATAAAGGAAATGTTACAAGCTCGAAGTTTTTCTGATAAGGTGTCGAAGTCTTCCATAGATAATACAACCCCAAAATGTGGAACAGGAACAGCTTTTCCATCTACAGGATTGGTTTGTTCTTTTTCTGAAGTTGATTCCTTGTAATGAATCACTAATTGATGTCCAAAGAAATTAAAGTCAACCCAATGATCGCTGCTTCTTCCTTCTTCACATCCTAGGATTTCTCTATAGAAAGCTCTGTTTTTTGGAATATCATCTACCGGTACGGCTAAATGAAATGGTCGGATAGTTTGCATGCCTTAGTTTTCGTACTAAGGTACAGATTTTAGGTGATAATTTGGAAGCAGCATTATGCTTACTTTTTCTTTTTGGTGGCGACATAAATGGCTACTAATGCTGCAATAAGCCCGCCAATTACACCCCCAACGATCATAGCTGTAGACATGTTTTTACGAATTAAAGTTTCCTCAAGATACTATTAATCTTCCTTTGTGCAATAAATTTTCCAAGTAGGGAACTGTATTTTTTGGGCACTATCAACCCATTCACCTAGCCAATTAAATCCTTTTTTACTTATGTTGTTAAAGGTAATTCGAAAGAATCCATCCATGCCGTTGGGTGCTTTTTGATCTTTGTATAAAACAATGCTATCTCCTCGTTTTCCACCTTCCCAGGTAGACAAGGGAGTTGTAGGCAAACGATTCGAATAATAGTGGACGTACCATTTCGAACTATCTGCGATAAACTGTCTAATGCTTCCGGAGTGACCACCATCTTCTTTCAGAGTCATATCCTGTACTGCGGTACCATTCATAATATATTTAAAGGTCCATTGCATATGTATGGTGTCTCCCCAAGTTTGATCGGGTTTTCGTGCAATCGACTTGCAGTTACTAGTTCCAATAAGAGGTGCATAATCCAAGATCTCCTTGGGAGCTTCTGGATTGGGTTGTCCAAATGGGTGCGCAGAGGAAGGTTCAAAGCTGTACTGAGCAAAAGTAATTTGTGATAAGAGTATAAAACTTAATCCAACAATTCTTAGATGTATCATCATTTGTTTTTTGTCAAAGCAACTATAATTAAGGCAGATAAGGAAGTAAATTGCAGTGAGTAATGATGAATTTGCAGTGAACTAAAGTCTTGATGTTTCTGAATTCAAGAATTCATGAACGGTTTTGAGTTTTTTTTGAGAAACAGGGATGTAATGTCCATTCTTCAAAAGGAGTCGCGAGGAAGCACCGCTCTCTATTTCTTCAATGTAAGTAGTGTTCACTAAAGCTTTACGGTGAACCCGCAAAAAAGGATGACCTAATTTGCTTTCTAGCCCTTTTAGAGAGCTTCGCATTGTTAAAGGCATACTTTGCTCGGTGTGAATTCGAACACAATAATCATCTGCTTCTATCCAATGTATACTAGCGACGGTAATTACCTTTCTTTTATTGCCAATTTTAACGGTGAGAATTTTTGTAGAGTCATCTTTCGTTTTGCTAAGTTCACTGTAAAGACGTTTGTTTGTCTCTTTTAGATTACCGAGTTCTAAAATCTGTATTAAAAGTGACTTATTTGTATAATACAAATGTAATATAATGGCGATAGCGCTATAGCCCAATGTATAAATAGGTGCTTTCTGATATAAAAAGAAGGAGAAGTATTCGTTCCAGAATGAAGACAAAGTAAGTGAGTCTCCATTGATTAGCAACTGAATGATACTAATAATAAATATGTTTAGGATAACGAGTCCGATAATGGAGAAAACATAATCTTTGTAGTCGGTGAATTTTTGGAAGACTTGACTCGAATTTTTATTAGCTATTGGTAAAAGTAGACCTCCTAACAACATCCAAATAACCCAACGATAAAACTGGTTCTTTAAAACTTCAAAAAATCGAATGTCTTGTAAAAGTTGAAATCGTTTGATGTAATAAATTTGCTGAAAGGTCTCAAAGGTAATGGCAATACTTAACAGAAGAACAATAAGAAGTACGCTCTTTTTTGAAGGTGAAAAAGGTCCATTTTTAAACAATGCTTTCTATTCTTGGATACAATAAAAAAGCCTCCATAAGGAGGCTTCAATTTTAATTATTCATTTTCTTCTTGTGTATCTTCAACTTCCCATGCAATCATAAAGTATTTGAGTTTGGCTGCGTCTGGAATTTGAGTGGCTTCAATATCGATATTGTAGTTGTAACGTAATTCTTCAGGAAGCTCCTTTTTATCTATCGTTAAATAAATATCACTGTCTTTTAAAAATACAACCACAGAGTTAATTGCATTTTCCACTCCTTCTATTTCGTAATTGGCTTTCACATCACCAAACGTACTACTGCTGTTAAGTCCCTTATCGGTAACATAACGAGAATCAAAAACTTGAATATTCGTAATGGTAGAATTTGGATCACTTTCAACATCTGGAGATAAAAGCAATAGCTTTTGTCCTCCCTTTTCGTAGATCTCCACTTCACCTTGCGTTCCAATTGCATTTTCTATAGGACTCAATTTCACGATGGAATCATTAGCGAAAATAGAATCCACCTGACGCATTTGAACTGTTTTGGTCAAATCTCCGATAGCTCCACTTTTAATCGCGAAAGGATTGCTTTCCTTACCGCATTGTACAAATAGCATACTGATTAGTGCTCCAAATAAGATTGTTTTTTTAAGCATTTTATTTTTGTTAGGTGTTAATTTTTTTAATTGAGGCGGCGCTAAAAGAGCGCCAATGCAAAGTTATTTTTTATTGCTAAACGAACGACCCAATTTTGAATCATTTAACGTGGGCTGTTTAATTACTTTATCATTTTAGAAATGATTCCTAAAACACTTCTAATGACCGTTGGACTCGTAAGTACTTTTTCTAAAGCACTTTTAGACGAACGTCGGCTTCTACTAGAGCTACGTCTAGAAGAAGTTGAGCGACTACGTGATTTAGTCTCTTCTCGTTCTTTTCGAGCCTTCTCTTTTGCTTCGGCTTCGTTCGCTTTTTCAATTTTTTTGTTGAGTAGTTCGTAAGCACTGTCTCTATCAATTTCTTCATTGTATTCTTTGATGAGTTTCGATTTGGCTAGTAAATCTGTAAGCTCATCGTCTTCTAATACATCCATTCTACTCATAGGTGCTCGCAATAGGGTAGCGGCTAACGGAGTAGGAATTCCTTTTTCATTTAAGGCAGAAACAAGCGCTTCTCCAATTCCGAGGGAAGTAAGTACTTCATCAGTTTTATAATAGTCGGATAGTGGATAGTTTTCTGCAGTTAGTTTTATTGCCTTACGATCCTTCGCGGTAAAAGCACGCAATGCATGTTGTACTTTAAGACCTAACTGGCTCAATACTGCATCTGGCACATCCGTTGGGTTTTGGGTAACGAAATACAATCCAACACCCTTGGAACGAATAAGCTTAACAATGCTTTCTATTTGATCAAGTAAGGCATCACTAGCTTCTTTAAAGATGAGGTGAGCTTCGTCAATAAATATGACTAATTCGGGTCGACCACTATCGCCTTGTTCAGGAAACGAAGAATAAATCTCGGCCAAAAGACATAACATGAATGTGGAGAATAACTTTGGTTTATCTTGAATGTCCGTAAGACGGACAATATTTATGTATCCTCGTCCATTGCGATCTACACGAAGCAAATCATCTGTGTCAAAACTTTTTTCACCAAAAAATAAATCCCCACCTTGTTGTTCGAGCTCTACAATTTTCCTGAGAATAGCTCCCGAAGAAGCTGGTGATATACGCCCGTATTCCTCAGCAATTTCAGCTTTCCCTTCGCCAGTACTGTATTGAAGAATCTTTTTAAAATCTTTTAAATCTAATAATGGCAATTTATTATCATCGCAATATTTGAACAAGATCGAAATAATACCAGCCTGTGTTTCAGAAACATTAAGAATTCGTGATATAAGAACTGGTCCAAATTCACTTACAGTAGCTCTAAGTCGGACTCCATCTTGTTCAGAAAGAGATAAAATCTCTACAGGGAAGTTGTTAGCTTCGAAAGGGATTCCAATTGCAGCATGACGTTCGTCAATTTTAGGATGTCCTGGACTAGGTTGTGCAATTCCACTTAAATCACCTTTCATATCCATTAAGAGAACAGGAATGCCTTTGTCTGAAAGATTTTCGGCCAGAACTTGAAGTGTTTTAGTTTTCCCGGTACCAGTAGCACCCGCAATTAAACCATGTCTGTTCAAAGTTTTTAAAGGTACTTTAACCAATGCATTGGTTACTGCTTCTCCATCCAGCATTGCTGCCCCGAGGGTAATAAAGTCTCCTTTGGTTTTGTAACCATCATTGATATAATCGAAAAACTGTTGCGTATCTGCCATCGTTCAGAAAATTTTGATAAAAATAGGAATTGTACCTTAGCTTTAGAAATTATTCACGGTCTAACTTTTATTTGCCATTTGTTATGAAACTTGTTTATCTCACTCTAGTCGTTTGTTTTTGTGTCGGTTTAAGTTCCTGTAAAGACTCTACGTCGCCCAACACTGGAATGGATGTTGTTGAAGAATCAACTGCACCTATTTTTCACGCTTCCCATGAACCTAAAAAACAACAGGCACCTTTTAGTGATGTCGTACAAGTTGGTGATATTTACTTCTTATCCGGTCAAATTGGGATGAACCAAACCACGCGAACGCTTGTTGAAGGAGGGATTGAGGCAGAAACCACTCAAACATTAGAGAATATTAAGGATGTTTTGAAGCAACACGATTTACAAATGAGTGATGTCGTTAAGGCCATGGTTATTCTTGATGATATTGACGATTTTGCCACTTTTAATTCTATCTATACGCAGTATTTTCCTCAAAAACCAGCACGTACTACATTTGCCGCCGAAGCATTAGCTGCTGGCGCAAAAATTGAAATTGAAGTGATCGCGGTCAAAAAGTGATTTAGTTTAATTTCTCAATATAGAAGGTCGAAGAGCCGTTGGACCTCATTGCCACAGCACCTGTTCTTGAAGCTGCTTCTACCTCAATACTCACAACAGAAGAAGAGGTTAACTCGAGTACTTCATTAATATGTAAGGAGCTTTCTTGATGACCAGAATTGTTTCGAATATAACCAGTAGATGCAAAAGCTCCAACGGGAGTACCGTCCACCAGAAGTCGAGCTTCTGGAGCTTTTCTTGCGCCATTTGTGCTATTTAATAAAGACACATTGACGACAATTTGGTAACGACCAGCCTCGTTGACAACCATGGTATTTCCGCTAACTGCATACAAAGTAGTGTTGTCATTCCATTCTTCTAAACCAAAAATTGGAAGCACTACGTTAGTTCCGTTTACGTTTGTTGAGGTGTCTGTATTACTGAATTTGGACGATTGTTTGATTTTCGCCGTGTTTGTAGTTTCCAAATTAATCGCATCCCAACTAGGAGTTCCAGGAGTACCAGAATTAATAGATAAACTGTTGGTGTCTGTATTAAAAACGATGAGTCCCTTTTGAGGATTACTGATTCCATCTCTTATGGTAGAGTTCATACTTGGAAACAATACTCCTTTAGTAACAGACTCAACATGTAACATGGCAGAAGACTCCACAGTGGTTGTAGCAATTCCCACTTGGGCGGATAACGGTAATGCAAGAAGTAATACCGTGGTAATTATTATAGATGTGAATAATTTCATTAGAGTATTTTTTCGATGTAAATATTCGAGCTTCCCATCGATCTTAAGTTGACCTCGCTGGTCTGAGCGGATTGTTTAATTACTACAGTAAGAATTGAATTAGCGGGTAATTCTATGACCTCCCTAATATGAAGTGAAGATTCTTCATGGTTATTATTACTACGTATGTAACCCGTAGATCCATACGAAGCGACTTCGGTGCCGCCAACTGCTAATCGAATTTCTGGCGCATTTCTATCGTCTGTAGTTGCATTGACTAAAGATACGTTTACAATAATTTCATAGCGTCCTGCCGATGTAATAGTTACCTGATTACCGGCAACAACATAAAGACTAGAATCATCATTCCAATCCTGAGAGCCGAACAAAGGGGCGGCAATACCCATGGCATCATTTACATCGGTAGTCGTATCTACATTAGAATACTTCATGGAACTACCTGGAGTAACAGTTGTAGTTGGGGTAGTGCTTAACGCTTCCCATACAGGAGCAATTAGCGTGTTGGTATTAATTTGTAATTCATCCGAATCAGTGTTGTAAACGATGAGGCCATTTGCAGGATTTGGAATCGCATTGCGTTGCGCAGCCGTTAGTCTGGGAATCAATACTCCTTTGTCTGTAGCAAAAACATCTAGTGCAGAAGAGGCATCGGGACTTGTGGTCCCAATACCCACCTGCGCATTGTTCACAAAACAAATACTAAAAAATAGGGCAAAAAAGGGTAATCTATACAGCATAACTTATATTTTTGTGGTTCTTTGGGGGAAACTAGTAAAATTGGTTTGCTGGTTGATTGTTGAAGTAAAACTAAGTGTTTAAAGGCGTAGTCTGTGCCTTTGAAATGCTGTTTTCGATTTGGTGTAAGATTTTTCGTTAAATAGAGGTAAATGTTAGTGGTATTATGGATTCTGAGTTAAATGTATTAGTAAATAAAGGAGTGATGCTCCCGTTAATGGAAGAATTTTATACCATTCAAGGCGAAGGGTATCACAAAGGCACGGCTGCCTATTTTATTAGAGTGGGAGGTTGCGATGTTGGATGCCATTGGTGCGATGTAAAGGAAAGTTGGAATCCTAATATACACCCACCCACCTCAATCGATAAAATTGCCGAGAATGCCGCGAATTATGCAAAAACCATCGTTGTAACAGGAGGAGAGCCTCTCACCTGGGACATGGGGCCGCTTACCAAACTATTGAAGGAAAAAGGATTAGATACGCATATAGAAACTTCGGGAGCATATCCTATGAGTGGTCAATGGGACTGGGTATGTCTGTCTCCAAAGAAAATGAAATTACCGACTCCAGAGGTGTACAAAGCTGCAAATGAACTTAAGGTAATTGTATATAATAAAGATGATTTTCGATTTGCAGAAGAGCAGGCTGCGAAAGTCTCCAAAGACTGTAAGCTCTATTTGCAGCCAGAGTGGAGTAAGCGAGATAAAATGATCCCCCAAATAGTTGATTATGTAATGGCACATCCAAAATGGGTTGTTTCTTTACAAACCCATAAGTATTTGAATATTCCTTAATGCTTATTTTGTAACTGCGAGTAAAAAACGACTTATTATTCTATAAAAAATCCCAAACTTAGAAGGACATTACCTTCCAAATTTGGGATGTATATTTTAAGAGCTGTTACTTACTTAGTAAAAGGTACTTTTACACGTACTTTATCCCAACCCAAGTGCATGTCTACACCATTGCTTCCTTCTTCAAAGGTAATAGAGAATGCTTCAAGAGACTCACTGCCAGTACTTGCTGGTACGGTCACACGAGCTACATCATTCGCTTCGCTATAAAAATACGATCCCCAAACGTTCAAGTCTGTACTAATAATAGCCGTCCATTCATTATCTCCTGGAATTGTATAGAACGTATACGTTCCAGCTTTTACTGTTTTTCCACCCATTTTCATGTCGGTATAAAGGGTAAGTTCTGCTGCTTCGTTAGCACCGGTACGCCATACTTTCCCATTAGGAGCTAATTTGCTCAATGCTCTTCCTTTTAATTGAGGTCGACTGTAAGTTACTTTGATAAGTTTTTTTGCATTTCTATAGTCGCTAGGATAAGCTGCGGCATCCATCGGACTCTTATCCATGTCCGAAAATTTTTGAGCTTGCACATTAGCCGTAAATAAGATAGCGATAGCAAATAGTAAACTGGTGATTAATGTTGATTTTTTCATTTTTAGAATTTGATTTATAAGAAGTTAAAGATACTCGTTTTCTCGGCGCGCAATTGTTACAATTTTGTGAAAATTTTAGGCGCGTTCTTATTGCTGGGTCGCTAAAAAGTCACCGTACTTACAAATGATTTTTATAGGATTCGTTTTGGATCATATTTTCGCCTGTTTTTTCCACAAAAATTTGTTAATAACTTCCGGTTCTAAAAATGCTGAAACCCTATATTTTAAAGGGTATTTCGTATATTTGATTCGTTTTGGATTTAGATGATTTTTTATAAAAAATTATAGAGAATTCTTCCAGAACAAATAACCTCTTTTTAGACAATGCCTAAGTGCTTTGTTTAGAGGGTTTTTAAAGTAGATTATAATACAATACTATATGAGCGAAGAACAGAATAAAAGCAATTACGGCGCCGATAATATTCAGGCGTTAGAAGGGATGGAGCACGTACGTATGCGCCCCTCCATGTACATTGGAGATGTAGGTGTACGTGGATTGCACCATTTGGTGTACGAAGTTGTGGATAATTCCATTGATGAAGCCCTTGCCGGTCATTGCGATACTATAGACGTTACCATCAATGAAGATAACTCTATCACAACCAAAGATAATGGTCGAGGAATACCTGTGGACTTGCACAAAAAAGAAGGAGTGTCTGCGCTGGAAGTTGTTATGACTAAAATTGGTGCCGGAGGAAAGTTCGACAAAGATTCTTATAAAGTGTCTGGAGGTCTTCACGGAGTAGGTGTGAGTTGTGTAAATGCTTTGTCAGAGCATTTAAGAGCTACTGTGCATCGCGATGGGAAAGTTTGGGAGCAAGAGTACGAGCGAGGAAAAACACTTTATCCTGTGAAGTCTATTGGCGAAACAGATTACCGTGGAACCATTGTAACGTTTAAGCCAGATTCCGAAATATTTAAGATAACCTTAGAGTATAATTATGATACATTGGCAAGTCGTTTACGCGAGTTGGCCTATTTAAATAAGGGTATTACAATCACCTTGACAGATAAACGTCATACCGATGAAAAAGGTGAGTTTGTTGGGGAGACATTCCACAGTGAAGAAGGTCTTAAAGAGTTTATTCGTTTCCTAGATGGGAATAGGGAGCCTCTTATTGCCGATGTGATTTCTATGGAGGGCGAAAAGAATGGTATACCTGTTGAGGTAGCTATGGTGTATAATACGTCCTTTACCGAGAATTTACATTCTTATGTAAATAACATTAATACCCACGAAGGAGGAACTCATTTATCTGGTTTCAGAAGAGGTCTGACCACAACTTTAAAAAAGTATGCGGATAGTTCAGGAATGTTAGATAAATTAAAATTTGACATTGCTGGAGATGATTTTCGTGAAGGTCTAACCGCGATTGTTTCGGTAAAAGTGGCTGAACCTCAGTTTGAGGGACAGACCAAAACCAAGCTAGGAAACAGAGACGTGACCTCTGCTGTAAGTCAGTCAGTTTCAGAAATGCTTGAGAACTATCTCGAAGAGCACCCTAACGATGCTAAAATTATCGTTCAGAAAGTTATACTGGCGGCGCAAGCTCGTCACGCAGCTCGAAAGGCTCGTGAAATGGTCCAGCGTAAAACAGTTATGAGCGGTGGTGGATTGCCAGGTAAGTTGTCAGATTGTTCTGAACAAGATCCTGAAAAATGCGAGGTATTTCTTGTGGAGGGAGATTCTGCAGGTGGAACCGCCAAACAAGGTCGAGATCGTATGTTTCAAGCCATTCTGCCTTTGCGAGGTAAAATCTTGAATGTAGAAAAGGCGATGCAACATAAAGTTTTCGAAAATGAAGAGATTCGAAATATTTTTACTGCCTTAGGTGTTACCATTGGTACCGAAGAAGATAGTAAGGCTCTAAATCTAGAAAAACTTAGATATCATAAGATTGTGATCATGTGTGATGCCGATGTGGATGGTAGTCACATCTCTACCTTAATATTGACATTCTTCTTTAGATATATGAAAGACCTTATTGAGGCTGGGCACGTCTATATTGCTACACCACCACTTTATTTGGTTAAAAAAGGAGCTAAGAAAGAATATGCTTGGGATGATGATCAACGAGATGCGATAAATATGAAGTTTGGAGGTTCGGCTGGAATTCAGCGTTACAAAGGTTTGGGGGAGATGAACGCCGAACAGTTGTGGGATACAACCATGAATCCAGAGTTCCGTACATTACGTCAAGTAACTATTGATAATGGTACCGAGGCCGACCGAATATTCTCGATGTTGATGGGAGATGAAGTTCCTCCAAGACGAGAATTTATTGAGAAGAATGCTGTCTATGCAAATATTGATGCTTAAGACGTAAAACTATAGATAGAAAACCCTGCTGAGAAGCGGGGTTTTTTTATTTCATTGTGCACTTGTTTTGATGCGAGAGTTTATCTTTTGAAAGTTTGTATAGGTTTATTGAACCTGAATGCCCTTCCTAAATATTACGATAATTGAAGTAGTTGTAAAGTCTCTTTGAACATTTCTCATTAGCTTACCCAAAATTGAATAAAACGTTAAGAAGTATTTAATGAAATAGGCTGGATAAATTTCATAGATAATTGTACTTTTGCACTTTAGAAATTCAAACGTTTTAAACCATAAAAGATGAAAGTAACTGTTGTAGGTGCTGGTGCCGTAGGTGCTAGTTGCGCTGAGTACATAGCCATTAAAAATTTTGCAAGCGAAGTAGTACTGTTAGATATCAAAGAAGGATATGCCGAAGGTAAGGCGATGGATTTGATGCAAACTGCTTCTTTAAATGGTTTTGATACCAAAATAACGGGATCGACTAGTGATTATTCCAAAACAGCAGGTAGTGATATTTGTGTAATTACTTCCGGAATTCCTAGGAAACCCGGAATGACTCGTGAAGAATTGATTGGAATCAATGCTGGGATTGTAAAATCAGTATCGGCCAGTTTAATAGAACACTCTCCAAATACAATAGTTATTGTTGTGAGTAACCCTATGGATACCATGACCTACTTAGTTCACAAGACGACTAATTTGCCAAAACACCGAATTATAGGAATGGGAGGAGCTTTAGATAGCGCTCGTTTTAAATACCGTTTGGCGGAAGCTTTAGGAGCTCCTATTAGCGATGTAGACGGAATGGTAATTGGTGGACATAGTGATAAAGGTATGGTGCCTTTAACTCGTTTAGCGACTCGCAATAGTGTTCCTGTTTCAGCTTTTATTTCTGAAGAACGATTAACTCAAGTTAAAGAAGATACAAAAGTAGGTGGAGCTACCCTTACAAAGTTATTAGGAACTTCTGCTTGGTATGCGCCAGGCGCTGCCGTAAGTGGTTTGGTGCAGGCTATAGCTTGTGATCAGAAAAAAATATTCCCTTGTTCTACCTTATTAGAAGGAGAGTATGGTTTAAACGATTTGTGTATTGGAGTACCTGTTGTTCTTGGGCGAAACGGTATTGAAAAAATCGTAGAAATTGAATTGAGCGATGCTGAAAAAGCGCATATGACCGAGAGTGCGGCTGGTGTATCAAAGACTAACGGATTGTTAGAGTTGTAAGATTCTAAATTTCACATATATATTATAGGTAAAGACTGTAGAAATACAGTCTTTATTTTTTATATTTGGCGCATGATTTCCAGATGGTATTTTTCTATTTTAATCCTTGCCTTGGCCTTATTAGGTGCAAGTGTTGGGGATTTCTCTTTGCCTAATCAGGAAATTGTTGTTCAGTATCATGGTGAAAACACTAGTTCACAAGGTGCAGAAACTACATTAGCAATTGTAAAAAAACAATTGCATGAATTAGGAGCAGAAAATATTCAAGTGCTAGAGGAAGATGGCAAATTAACCATTACCTATTATAGCGAAATAGATATTGCCGGTATTCAAGAAATCTTTTTTCAAGAAAACGGACTGTCTCTTCATCATACTGCGTTTGGATCGGAACAAGATTCACAATTTCCCTCATCTCACAATTATGATGGTTATCAGCTAAACGTTTCTGAAATTCAAACCAGCCCAGGGACTTCCTCTATGGATTTGGACGGCGTCTTGGTGGAATTTAAAGCCGGTAACGATCGCTACTTTCATCCAGATGTTTATGTGCTTTTGCCTGATGCAATTTTAAAGGAGCATAGCTTACTTCAAAAGGTCGTATTAAAAGCGCAAGGCGATACTCAATTAATTATACGCACGCCAGCATATAAGATTCCAGAAGTGCGTGCCGGCCCTCTAGTTTAGAGAGCCATATTGTATAGTTATTATACACTCTCTCCTACACGTTCGTACTATTTTTAATTGATTAGAGCATAAAGAAACAATCAATTAAACCCACATTTATTCATTACTAATTATTGTCAGATCTTAGGGTAAATGATATATTTGCTCGTTTTAAAAAATTTGACATCAAAATAAATCAACATGCAAAATAAAGGACTCATCACCGTATTTGCGATTCTGTTTGGACTGGTAAGTTTATATCAGCTTTCATTTACATTTATCGCGAGCGGTGTAGAAGATGATGCGAAAGCATATGCAGAGAGTAAATTCTCAGCAGAACAATTTGAAGAACGCAACTTGGCCGAAAGAGCCTATTTAGATTCTGTTGCCAAAGAACCTCAATTTTTAGGGATTGACTACAAGACGGCTAAGGAAAAAGAATTAAACAAAGGTTTGGACTTAAAAGGTGGAATCAACGTGATTCTTCAAGTGTCTGTTCAGGATATCTTAAGTGGCTTGGCAAACAATACCAAAGATCCAGCCTTTAATCAAGCTTTGCGTAACGCAAATGAACTTCAGAAGAACTCACAGGATACGTATTTAGAAGATTTCTTCCAAGCGTTCGATGACTTACCTGGTGAAAACCGTTTGGCTTCTCCTAGTATCTTCTTCAATAAAAACCTAGAGGATGATGTTACGGCTACGATGACTAACGAGGATATCCAGCCAATTATTTCAAGAAAAATCGACGAATCAATTACGTCTGCTTTCGAAGTATTACGTAAGCGTATCGATAAGTTTGGTGTAACGCAACCAAATATTCAGCGATTGGGTAATTCTGCGCGTATTGCAGTTGAATTGCCTGGGGCAAAGGATGTAGAGCGTGTTAAGAAATTACTTCAAAGTACTGCTCAGTTGGAATTCTGGGAAGTATATAAAAGTGAGGAAATGGGAGACTTCCTATTTCGTGCTGATGGAGTTGTAAAAGATTTGATAAAGGTAGATTCTCCAGAAGAAGAAACTGAAAAAGCTCAGGACTCAACTTCTACCGAGGAAGACGAAATTAATGCATTATTAGAAGGAGAAGAAGTAGAAGATGCAACCGAAGATCCAGCAATAGCGAATCCAATTATCTCTAAAATGGTATCTCCTGGATTTCAAGGATCGCCAGTTTTAGCTCGTTTTAAACTAAGTGATACTGCTGCTATAAATAGCTACTTGCGTATGCCGCAGGTACGTGCTTTACTAAGCGGAGAACAGCGTTTTGCTGAGTTCATGTGGGAGTTGCCAGAAGAAAATGCTGAGCTTGGAGAAGAAATTACAGGCCTATATGCTATCAAAAACAACCGTGGTGATGAGCCGCCATTGAGTGGAGGAGTAGTAACCGATGCTGCTCAAACTTATGACCCGTTAGGTGGTGTTGCTGTAGATATGCAAATGAACGGACGTGGTGCTAAGATCTGGGAAGAGATGACTGGAAAAGCTTATACAAATCAAAGTCAGATTGCTATCGTGCTTGATGATATAGTATACTCTGCACCAGGTGTTACCTCAGGACCAATTGCTGGTGGACGTAGCCAAATTACAGGAGACTTTACAATTACAGAAGGGCAGGATTTAGCAAACGTATTACGTGCCGGTAAATTACCAGCTTCTGCAGATATTATCGATGCGGCTGTTGTAGGACCTACCTTAGGTCAGGAGGCTATTAACAGTGGTATGATTTCATTCCTTATCGCTCTTGCATTGGTATTATTCTGGATGATTTTTTACTACGGTAAAGCAGGAGCATTTGCCGATGTTGCACTTGTTGTAAACATCTTGTTCATCTTTGGAATTTTAGCAGGACTTGGAGCAGTGTTGACACTTCCTGGAATTGCAGGTATTGTATTAACAATAGGTATTTCGGTGGATGCGAACGTACTGATATTTGAGCGTATTCGAGAGGAATTTGCAAAAGGTAAAGCACAGAAGGATGCTATTAAAGATGGATTTAATAATGCCTTGTCTTCAATTTTGGATGCCAACGTAACTACTGCACTTACAGGTCTTATCTTGATGGTGTTTGGCACGGGACCAATTAAAGGATTTGCTACTACCTTACTAATAGGTATTGCGACATCTTTATTCACTGCAATCTTTATAACACGTTTGTTTGTTGATAGCTATACGAAGAACGGTAAGTCATTACCATGTTCAACTCCATTGACCAAAAACTGGTTTAAAGGTATGAATATCGACTTCTTGAAGAAACGTAAAATGGCTTACGTAATCTCAGGAATTTTAATTGCCGTGAGTTTAGGATCTTTATTTACAAATGGTTTAAATCAGGGTATTGATTTCGTTGGAGGACGTACTTATACTGTTCGATTTGCACAGGATGTAAGTGCGAGCGAAGTACAAAATGATTTAGTTGCCGTTTTTGGAAGCGCCGAAGCGAAGACTTACGGTAGTAACAATCAGTTAAAAATTAGTACGAAATACAAAGTAGACGAAACAGCAGCCGATGTAGATATCGAGATCGAAAAGATGTTGTTTGATGGTCTAAAAGATAGACTTCCATCTGGAATGACCTATGAAGACTTCATTTTTGATGATGATTCAAAAGTGGCTGGACGAATGGGATATAATAAAGTAAGTCCGACCATTGCCGATGATATTAAGAAATCGTCTGTATGGGCCGTACTTGGATCTCTAGCAGTGGTTTTCCTATACATCTTATTGCGATTTAGAAGATGGCAATTTAGTTTAGGTGCAGTTGCCGCTGTTTTCCACGATGTCTTGATTGTATTAGGGATTTTCTCTCTTACCTACAAATTCATGCCGTTTAACATGGAGATAGATCAATCGTTTATTGCAGCGATCTTAACCGTAATTGGTTATTCTTTGAATGATACCGTGGTTGTATTTGACCGTATTCGAGAGTTCTTTAATGAACATGAAAGTTGGAAAATGACGAAGATTATCAACAGTGCCTTAAATAGTACCTTGAGTCGTACATTAAATACTTCGATGACTACATTAATCGTGTTGTTAACGATCTTTATTCTTGGTGCTGAAAGTATCCGTGGATTGATCTTCGCATTAATCGTGGGTGTTTTGGTAGGTACGTATTCATCGTTGTTTATCGCAACACCTGTATTCTACGATACAGTTAAGAAACGTGGAATTGACTTAAGTGATAAGAAAGAAGAAGAGGAAGAAGAAAACTAAATCTCTTTTTTTACTAAATATAAAAACCCGCTGTAAAGCGGGTTTTTTGTTTTCTAGATCGTTTAGAGCGATTGCGTTTAGAATATAAGTTGTCTTCATTAAGTCGAATTCGCAACTATATGACTAGAGTCTTATTGAGAGTTGTTAACCAGAAGTGGTAAGCATAACATCTGTAGACCCTTAATCTCGAGTTAATCAATCTCTCGTAAACTCCATTTTATCTCCTGCTTCCAGTGTCCATTGATCACTTAGTCCTGCATTCACCTCAAGAACGTATTTAGCAGGTGCATCAGATGGCAGCGAACCTTGGTTAAAAGGCTCAGCGTTTTTTTGAATACTTACGATTTCATGGTTGCCATTGATATAGATAATGTCTAAGCCAAATTCAGTGTTCTTCATGTAGAACGAACGACGTATTTCATTACTGAAGATAAAGAGCATTCCTCGATTGGGAAGCATGCTTTTGCGATACATTAAGCCCGTTTGTGTTTCGTATTCGGTTTCGGCGAATTCAATGTCGAGTTGAGCGACTATCGAATCTGTCTCTGCTTTTTTGAGCGTGAGATTTCCTTCTTTCGTAAATGTTACAACCTTAGTTAATACCTTTTTTTCTGATGTATCCTTACAACTTGCCGCTGTCAGAAAAATCATCGCTAACGAAGCTAAAATAATTCGTTTCATCTTATGCCATTTTTTTCTTTGAAGTAATCATGAAATAAAGCCCGATAAGTATAAATGGGATACTTAACCATTGCCCCGTAGATAAAAGTCCCCACGTTTCTTCAAAACCGCCTTGACTTTTCTTAAAGTGCTCTGCAATCATTCTTACGGTGAATAGGCTCACAAAGAATAAGCCAAAAAGAAAACCTCGCTGTTCACTTTTTTGCGTTTTAAAATAGATATACCAGAGTAATAGAAAAACAAATATATACCCGAAAGATTCATATAACTGAGCAGGGTGACGGGCAAAATCTTCACCATTTGCGGCAAAAACAACTCCAAAATCACTATTGGTAGGAACTCCTACTATTTCAGAATTTATAAAATTCCCTAATCGAACAAAAATTGCCCCAGAGGCCACAGGTATAACAATACGGTCTAAAATCCATAGCATTGGTTTTTTCAACACTTTTTTGCTGAAATAATACATGGCAATTAACCCACCAATTGTCGCTCCGTGACTTGCAAGCCCACGAAACCCAGTATATTCAAATTCGGGCACCGTTTTAAACGGTAAGAAGACCGATATTGGATCTTGTAAAAAAAGCTCAGATTGGTAGAAAATGACATGTCCTAATCGAGCTCCAACCAATAATGAAACTACCATGTACACAAAAAGTTTGTCCAGTTTCTCCTGTGATTCCCCTTCGCGCTTGAATATTTTCTTCATTATAAACCATCCTAATACGAAGGCAATTACAAACATAAGACTGTAGTAGTGTATGGTAATAAAGCCTAAATCAAGCCCTTCGGATGGATTCCAAGTAAATTTTAAAAAGTGCATATTGAAAATTTCGATTGGTTGTCGTAAAGATAGAAAAGCCAAAGAAATGAAATGTTAATTATTTCTTTTCTTTTTCGGGAACAGGATCATAGCCAGAGCCTCCCCATGGATGACAACTACCAATACGCTTCATGGCCAGAATACTTCCTTTCCACAAACCATGCTTTTCAAGTGCTTCCACCGCATAATGTGAACAGGTAGGTTGATACCGACAAGTTGAAGGGAATATAGGGGAAATAGCCCGTTGGTAGATTCGGATTAGAAATACAAACGGGTGTATGAGTATTTTTTTCACGGTGTGTTATTAGGAAAGCGAATAGGTTGTGCCGTCTTTTCCGTCCTTTAATTGAATGCCTACCTCTTGCAATTGATCGCGAATTTTATCGCTTGTCGCAAAATCTTTATTTGCTCTAGCTTCATTTCGAAGTTGAATTAATAAATCAATGGCGCCATCCAATCGCTGCGTATCATCTTCAGAAGAAGTGGTGCTATCTATAAGTCCTAAAACATCAAATAGGAAATCATGAAAAGTAGTTGAAAGAACATCAATATCTTCTTGAGTAAGTGACATCTTTCCTTCTTTGGTGGCGTTTATAATTTTTGCTCCTTCAAATAGCTGTGCAATTAAAATCGGACTATTAAAGTCGTCATTCATAGCATCGTAACATGACTTCTTCCAAGTAGATGTGTCAAAATCACTTTTGCTGCCCGCGGTTAAAGATTCTAATGTTTTATTTGCTTCCATTAAGCGATTGAAGCCTTTTTCTGAAGCTACTAAAGCGTCATTCGAAAAATCCAAGATACTCCTATAGTGTGCCTGATACATGAAAAATTTGGCAACGGTAGGGGCAAAGGACTTGCTTAATATGTCATTGTCTCCGCTAAATAATTCATTCGGTAAAATATTGTTTCCCGTAGATTTTGCCATTTTCTTCCCGTTCAAGGTAAGCATGTTGGCATGTAGCCAGTAGTTAACTGGTGATTCATGATTACAAGCTTCGGCCTGTGCAATCTCACATTCATGATGCGGGAACTTTAAATCCATTCCACCTCCATGTATGTCAAATTGATTGCCTAGATATTTTGTACTCATTGCCGTACACTCCAAATGCCAGCCAGGAAAACCGTCGCTCCAGGGAGATGGCCAACGCATGATATGCTGAGGCTCTGCTTTTTTCCAAAGTGCAAAATCTTGAGCATTTCTCTTATCGCTCTGAGCGGCAAGTTCTCTAGTATTAGCAATCATATCCTCTAGATTGCGTCCACTTAGTTTCCCGTAAGCATGATCTTCGTTAAATTTAACTACGTCAAAATAAACAGACCCATTTGTTTCATAAGCATAACCCTCAGAAATTATTTTTTCGATTATCTGTATCTGCTCAATAATATGGCCTGTGGCGGTTGGTTCTATGCTAGGAGGTAAGGCGTTGAACTTACTCATCACTGTATGGAAGTCCACCGAATACTTTTGAACTACTTCCATAGGTTCCAGTTGTTCTATTCTGGCCTTTTTTAAAATGGGATCATCACCGCTTTCGCCGTCATTTTCCAAATGCCCTGCATCTGTTATGTTACGCACATAACGAACCTTGTAGCCTAGATGTTTTAGATATCGAAACACTAAGTCGAATGATAAGAACGTCCGGCAATTCCCCATATGTACATTGCTGTATACGGTAGGTCCACATACATACATTCCTACGGCTCCTTCATTAATCGGAGTAAATTTCTCTTTTGTTTTTGTTAAAGAGTTGTAGAGGTATAGGTCTTGCTGTTCAAAAAGGTTCATTTTGCTTTTTTAATTTAGAAAGGCGTTGTTTACCAACGCCTTCATTCTGCTTATTCAAAAATATTGAATATATATTTAAAATTCAGTTTCTAGCTTGATGTAATCCAAAAATTCGCGTCTTGCTTCAACTTTCTTAAAGGCGCCCCCAAATTCACTGGTAACCGTGCTGCTATCGATATCACGAATACCGCGAGAATTCACACAAAGGTGTTTAGCGTCAATAACGCAGGCAACATCTTCGGTGCCAAGTACCTGTTGTAGTTCTTTGACAACCTGCATGGTAAGACGTTCTTGCACTTGTGGTCGCTTCGCGTAATAGTCTACGATACGATTCATTTTCGACAAACCAACCACAGTACCTTTCGAGATATAAGCAATGTGTGCTTTTCCAACTATCGGTAAAAGGTGGTGTTCGCAGGTTGAGTAAAGGGTAATATTTTTCTCAACAAGCATTTCCCCATACTTGTATTTATTATCGAAAGTAGAAGCTTTTGGCTTACGCTCTGGATGAAGACCACCAAATATCTCTTGAACGAACATTTTCGCTACCCGAGAAGGAGTGCCTTTTAAACTATCATCCGTAAGATCAAGCCCTAATGTGTGCATGATACTTTTTACATCCTCTTTAATGGATGCTATTTTTTCGATATCACTTAATTCGAAGGCATTTTCACGCAATGGGGTATCTGTAGAAGTTCCTACGTGATCTTCGCCTAATGCTTCTATTTCTTTTAATTGTTTTTCTAAATCCATTCGCTTTTTCATATATCAATAAGAGAACTCATCTTTTTGAAAGTACAAAGATACGCAATCCGTAAAAGTGCAAATAATCTCTTAGTAAATAATATTAACGACAAAAGTAGTCAACGCAAAATGAGCGTTCACTACTTTTTAAAAACGTTTAACAATTCTATTACTATAAACTAATACCAAGTGTTAATAGTACAGTGTTGTTTACTTGCTCTATTTGAGCGCTGTCCGTCAATCCAACATTATATAATTGTTGATTTCTGTCCTGAGAAGTTCTGGTGTACGATAGATCTAAATTTACTTCGCCGAAATTGTATCCTATACCAGCCGAATATCCTGTAAGGTCACCTACAGTAGTTTCGTTTTCATACGGACTTTCTTCAAACCTATACCCTGCACGAAGGCTTACATTATCTATCCGAGCTTCGCCACCAACTCGAAAGGTAGAGGCGCCTTTTAAACTGTTTTCAATGTTTGTATTGGTCGCGGCAAAAGCAGGATCTCCTGAAGGTCGGAATTTGATATTGGAATAGTCTTTATACGAATAGTCAAAGCTTAACAATCCATTGCCTCCAAAAATATAGGCGGCGCTCGCTCCCAGTTTGCCGGGTGTTCGTAAATCATAATCTGCAAATACATTAACCACACGTGGGTCGATAATCGTAGTGAGGGTTGCTCCATTTACCGTTCGATCGCTTTCTAAATACTGAATGGTTTCTTCCGAAATATTGTACCAAGTTGGTGTGTCGTAAGTGAATCCGATGCGAAATTCTTCCGAAAGTTTTGCAATTCCTCCTACTTGAGCCGAAAATCCAGATCCTAAAACACCTAAATTATTTTCAAAGAAAACGGCGTCGGTTGTACTTCCAGTATTGGAGTTGGTTTCGAATAAAACGGTGCGTTGTTCATAATCGATAACGTGCGAATTCAGATTCACACCTAAAAACAATTTTTCTCCGTATTGCGTGCTAAAGTTTAAAGTGTATTTTCCAGTATATCCTCGAGTGAGATACGAGTACTGCTGGTTAAACTGGCCCGGTGCAATAGCAGAACTATACTGAGTGTTGCCAGCATTGTTCTCTACTGGGTTAATGATAAAACCTTGAAACCCGAGAAGTGCATTTTGAGCTCCAGTACCTCGTGTTTCTCCTAAAAATTGATACAATTCGCCTACACTTTCTCCTATTCGAGTTTCCAATAAATCGAGTGGAACCCCTTGTGCTTGTTCAAGAAAAAATTGGCTTATTGACGTGTTTCCAGTTCCTTGAATAAACAATTCGTTATCTAAATCTTGAGTGCGATTATAGTTTAAGCCAATTGTAAATTTTCTCCAAGGTGATTCGTCATTGTAACTGTCGAATACAAAAACTCCACCTCCTTGCACAACATCCACGCGAGAGTCTCCACTGGTGCGAGATGTCCCAAAATAAGTGCTACTATTTTCAATATCGTCTACAGAGAAGGTAATATCTGCTTTGTTGAATAAGAAAATTGAGGTTCCCGCTGGATTGATTGCCATAGATGATACGTCTCCTCCAAGTGCTCCAAAGGCACCAGCCATGGCTTGAAACCTAGCGCTACCATTGGTGTTGTCTGTTGCGTATCTAAGTCCGTCGTTTATATTTTGAGCTTGAGTAAAAGCCATAGCAAGCACTGCTATGAGCAAAAAAGCAATTTTGTTCATCGTTTTGATTTTTTCTTAGAAAATATTTTGAATGTTTATCCGCGTCCTCTTCTTCCGCCGCTTCTTCCGCCGCCACGTGAGCCAGAACTTGATCTGCTTGATGGTCTAGAATAGCTTGGTCTACTACTGGGTCTTGAAGACGGTCGCGAGTAGCTAGGTCGTGACGAAGGCCGCGAAGCATTGGGTCTGCTTGGTCGACTTGGTCGTGTATTTGGACGCGTTCTTGCGTTTCTGTCAACACGATTTGCATTAGGGCGTCCTCTGTTTACCGATCTACTTGATCTAGAAACGCTTCTTGAGTTAGTTCGGTTTCCAGTACTTCTAGAAACTCGTCGACTGTTTTCCCCTCTGGAGTAAGATGATCTTCCGCGCGTTACTCGTCTACTAGCAATATAGTCGGTATTTCTTCTTCCTCTGTTGTATGCGTAACCATTATTATAGTATCCTCCGTTATATGGATGTCCATAGAAGTTGTTGTAGAATCCGTTTCCGTAAAAGGGTCCGCACCAAAGTCCGCCACCCCAGCCAAAGCCAGCATTCCAGCCCCAACCAGCGTTCCAGCCCCAGCCAGCATTCCAACCCCAAGGTCTATTCCAGCCCCAGCCGGCATAACCTACCCATGGTTGATTCCAGCCCCAGCCATATCCACCATACCAGCTTCCAAATCCGCCATTATTGTAGACATTTACAGTTACAGCTTCGGTATTATTTCCCCAACCTGCATATCCTCCTTCATATTCACGTTCTTCCAGAATTATATTTCCTTCTTCATCTAAGCTTTCGGTTGTACTGTAATCATCTATATCGGTAAAAATTAGATCTTCTTCACCTTGAACGTTAGCGTACACATCGGATTTAGATTTAAAATATTGTTTGTAGTAATTACCTCTAGTGTTTTCTGCTTCTTCCGTTTCAGAATTGGTGTTGCTAACCGATGTAGTGGAGGCGTAGATGCCATCACTTTCGTATCCCGCAGAACTAGAAGCACCGCAGGCGGTTAACAATAGCGCAGCAAAAGCTGAAGCAGCCAAAGGCCATTGTTTTTTTAGGAGGGAGTAAAGGGTGTGCATAACATAGCAATTTAATTGTTAAACCATATAAAAATAGTTAGTTTTGCCGAGAAATTCCCTTAAGGAAAAACTAATATTTTTATTTTCATAAGTCACAATATTTGTGCCAAACTACAACTATGGCAAAGAATTTAACAACGCGAGCAGAAGATTATTCAAAATGGTATAATGAATTGGTACTGAAGGCAGACCTTGCCGAAAATTCGGGGGTGCGCGGTTGTATGGTAATCAAACCCTATGGGTATGCCATCTGGGAAAGAATGCAAGCCGAATTGGATAGGATGTTTAAAGAAACAGGGCATCAAAATGCGTATTTTCCATTATTTATACCAAAATCGTATTTCAGTAAAGAAGCGAGTCATGTTGATGGTTTTGCGAAAGAATGTGCTGTAGTGACACATTACCGTTTAAAAAATGATGAGAACGGAAATGGAGTAGTTGTAGATCCTTCTGCCAAACTCGAAGAAGAGTTGATTGTTCGACCTACTTCAGAAACCATTATTTGGGATACATATCGCAAGTGGGTTCAATCTTATAGAGATTTGCCATTGCTAATAAATCAATGGGCGAATGTGGTTCGTTGGGAAATGAGAACGCGACTTTTCCTGCGTACGACCGAATTTTTATGGCAGGAAGGGCATACCGCACATGCTACAGAGCAAGAGGCAATTGCCGAAGCTGAACAAATGATGAATGTTTATGCTGACTTCGTAGAAAATTATATGGCTGTGCCAGTAATAAAAGGTTTGAAAACGGAAAGCGAACGATTTGCAGGAGCATTAGAAACTTACTGTATCGAGGCGCTTATGCAAGATGGAAAGGCATTACAAGCTGGGACATCTCACTTTTTGGGTCAAAATTTTGCCAAGGCGTTTGATGTGAAATTTGCCAATAAAGAAGGGGAGCAAGATTATGTTTGGGCAACTTCTTGGGGAGTGTCTACTCGTTTAATGGGTGCTCTAATTATGACTCATAGTGATGATAATGGATTGGTATTACCTCCAAATTTAGCTCCAGATCAAGTCGTGATTGTTCCAATTTATAGAAACGATGAGCAATTGGCCGCTGCAACCGAGGTTGCGCAACAATTAATGACCGAATTGCGAGCAAAAGGAATTCGAGTAAAGTTTGACAATAGAGATACGCACAAGCCAGGTTGGAAATTTAACGAGTATGAATTAAAAGGAGTGCCTGTTCGTATCGCAATTGGCCCAAAGGATGTTGAGAATGGTACCGTCGAAATTGCGCGACGAGATACGTTGTCTAAGGAATTAGTGGCTGTTGATGAAGCGACTACGAAAATAGAAGGATTGATGGAAGAGATTCAAACAAACTTATACAAAAAAGCAATCACTCATCGGGCTGAAAACACCACAGAAGTAGAAAGTTACGATGAGTTTAAGGAGGTTTTGGAGACCAAAGGAGGATTTGTTCTCGCGCATTGGGACGGTACAGCCGAAACGGAAGATCAAGTTAAAAACGAAACCAAAGCAACAATACGATGTATTCCATTAGATGATCATGATGCGGCAGGAAATTGCATGGTTACTGGAAAACCGAGCAAGCGAAAAGTTTTGTTTGCGAAAGCGTATTAATTTTTTTTGAAAAATATAAAAATACACTTGTTGCATTCAAAAATAGTTGTATTTTTGCATCCGCAATGAAACAATAGGCCCATTCGTCTAGTGGTTAGGACGCAAGGTTTTCATCCTTGAAACAGGAGTTCGATTCTCCTATGGGCTACAAAAAACGATTTTAAGAAAAGATATTATGGCGAATCATAAATCAGCATTAAAGAGAATTAGAAATAGCGAGACAAAACGTCTTCGTAACCGTTACCAGCACAAGACTACGCGTAACGCTATGAAGAAGTTAAAAGAGATGACTAGCAAGAAAGAAGCTGCTAAGTTTTTCCCTGAAGTTGTTTCTATGCTCGACAAATTAGCTAAGAACAACGTGATTCATGCTAAGAAAGCAGCCAATTTGAAATCTGGTTTAGCGAAGCACGTAGCTTCTCTATAAGCTTTTCGAAAGAAATTTTGAGAAAGCCTCCTGTTTGGGAGGCTTTTTTTGTTACAATGAATAATGGTCTCCTGCTCTAGCGATCTTAAATCCTTTGGCAAGCACCTCTTTCGTTTCGTTACTCTTAGGATCGAGTAGGGGGTTGGTGTGATTAAAATGTATAAAAATTATTTTGCTTTTTTCTTCAGATGAAAGCAAGTCGAAGGAATTCATACTTTCGATAACAAATGGATGGGGTATTTCTGATATATCTCGTGTATTGATTTCAGCTCCACTAAAAAATGTAGCATCAACAAACGCATAATCTACTTTTTTAATTTCATCAACAATCGGTCGTTTCCACTTTTCCCATTTGTCAATATCAGGAATAAAAAGTGCTCGCTTACTGGGGCCGCTTATGGTGTATGCAACCGTTTCCGAATATTCGTCCCGATGCGGAACTAAAAATGGCGTTACGTTTAGATTAGAAGAAAGTTGTATGGGTTGATCAGCTGTCATCTCGATTAATTCGATGTTTTGCTGCTCGGCTAACTGACTCCATGGTCCGTTATTTTTTAAATAATTTTTCATTCTTGGCATTGCATACGTCGGAATTTTTGTGGCATTCATAGCCTCCTTACCGAAGTACATTAATCCAGTATAGTGTCCAATATGTGCATGCGTTAAGAAGACTCCGTCAGGAGTTTCTTTTTGGGTATCTGGGCCATATGTTTTTAATACCTTTAGTTGTTCTGATATGTCTGGGGTAGCTTCAAAAAGATAACGCTTGTTGTTTTTTGCGTCCAATAGACCAAGAGAAACGACTTTTCGTTTGCTGTTTCCTTGCTCAAATAATGTGCTACAGCATTTCTTTTTGCAGGCAATATGAGGTGATCCAGCATCTTGAACGGTGCCCAGTATAATTAGGGATGTTTGGCTTGTTTCTGGGAGCGCTGTTTTGGACGCTATTACTGCAACTTTTCGATTGTCGTTTTTGATACAACCTGAGGCTGCAAGGAATACAATAAATAGGGCTGCATATTTCATTTAATTCTCATCGATGTTGAATTTTTAAAAAAATGTAATAAACTTTTGATTATTTTTTTACACCTTTTGGGACTAAGGCCGAAATATCTCCTCCATTTCTCGCAATGTCCCGAACGATCGAAGAGGAAATATGAGAATCACCCGGAGAGCTAATCATGAATATACTTTCAATACCTGCATATTTTGCATTGGTTTGAGCAATCGATTTTTCATAAGAAAAGTCCAGTGCATTGCGCAACCCACGTAGAATAAATCGAGCGTTCTGTGATACACAAAAGTCGACGGTTAATCCTTTATATGTAGCTACACTAATTTTAGATTGATCTTTAAAAGTGTCTTCTAAAAATTGCTTTCGTTTTTCAAGCGACCACATGTATTTTTTATCGGCATTTATTCCTATGGCCACAATAATTTCATCGAATAGTGGTAGGGATCGCTCAATAATATCAACATGTCCCAGCGTAATAGGGTCGAATGATCCCGGGAAGACAGCAATGCGTTTCATGAAATAAAATTAAAATTTATACCTACTAAGATAGTAAGTTAAATTGATACGACTTATGGTGCTCGTTTAATTCAAGCGGAGATATTAAATGGGGTGTCAATTTAGTATATTCGTAGCTTAAAAATTACGCATGAGCATTCTTTACATTCTTATGGGATTAACCCTTTTAGTTATTGGTGGTGAGTTTCTAGTGCGATCCTCAGTAGCATTGTCCTTTAAGTTGAAACTTTCTAAAATGGTGATAGGTCTCACGGTAGTTTCTTTCGCTACGTCTGCACCCGAATTACTGGTAAGTGTTCAAGCTGCGATGGATGGATTGTCTTCTATTTCGCTGGGAAATGTTATTGGAAGCAATATAGCTAATATAGGTTTGGTGCTTGGAATCACGGCGTTAATAGCACCACTTGCTATTGATCGAGATTTTTACAAGTTTAATTGGCCTGTGATGATGGTCTTTTCAATAGGACTTTATTTTTTATTGAAAAGCGGAGGAATGATAACGCGCTTAGAAGGCGGTATTTTATTGGGATTGTTAATTGTTTATCTGTGGTTGCTTTTAGCACGAGCTAGGAAAGAGAAAAAGGAAGTCGCTGTAGAAGAAGTAGACGACAAGTTAGCAAATGTCACTGGACTTAAAATAGGTTTGTGGTTGCTCATTGGCGGGCTTGCGCTATGGGGAGGTAGTGAGTTATTGGTAAAAGGAGCCGTTGATGTTGCCAGTATGATGGGAGTAAGTGAGCGCGTTATTGCGGTTACTATGATAGCTGTAGGAACTAGTGTGCCTGAATTGGCTGCATCGGTTATTGCTGCGCTTAAAAAAGAGAAGGCACTTTCGTTAGGAAATTTAATTGGGAGTAATATCTTCAACATAGCTTCGGTGTTAGGTTTTACGGCTATAATTCAGCCTATCAGTTTAGATAATGAGCAATTACTGTCAAACGATATTTGGTGGATGCTCGGGTTTGCAGGTGTATTAATTCCACTGGCGTTTCTTCCGAAGAAATTTACCTTGGGTCGCTATAAAGGTTTATTGATTGTAATTGCGTATTGTGCTTTTGTGAGTTTAGCTTTTTTAGGAGAAGTTTAGCAACAACAAATACTAAGGAAGCAAAAGAGAAGGATGTGCTTATTTTAATTGCGCCATAATGAATAGCTCTTCAATCTTGTTCATTTCTTTTCAATTATTCTACATCTTACTTTTTAATAAAAATTAAAAAATTTTCTATTTCGATGTAAAATTTAGGGGGTTGTCAACATAAAACGTAAAGTTTTTGATAACTTAACAATAAAAAATAGGGGGTGTGTTGCTAAAAATGATATTTTTGCCGCGTAATTGTATCATTTTAATAAAACCACCTTATGTCAACATTACGATTTCAAGCGATTACCGAAACTTTTGGTAGAAAACCAGTAGAAGTGAACGAACCAGAGCGTCGTTCATCTATTTTCGGACAGAATGTATTCAACGAATCAGCTATGCGTCAATTTTTGACGAAAGACTCTTTCAAAAGTGTTATGGATGCTATCGAAAATGGTTCTAAAATAGACCGAGCGGTAGCAGATCATATTTCTACAGGGATGAAGGAATGGGCAATAGCCAAAGGAGCTACTCATTACACACATTGGTTTCAACCTCTCACTGGATCAACTGCTGAAAAACACGATGCGTTTTTTGAAACCATTGGGGATGGATTAGCCATTGAGAAATTTGGTGGAGGGCAATTGGTACAACAGGAGCCAGATGCATCTAGTTTCCCAAATGGAGGAATTCGTAATACGTTCGAGGCAAGGGGTTATACTGCTTGGGATCCTACATCTCCCGCTTTCATTTATGGAACTACACTTTGTATACCCACAGTATTTGTAGCTTACACCGGAGAAGCGTTAGATAATAAAACACCATTATTACGTGCGTTGCAGGTAATAGATCAGGCGGCTACAGATGTGGCAAAATATTTTGATAAAAACGTAACCAAAGTGAATGCAACTTTGGGTTGGGAACAAGAGTATTTCTTGATCGATAGCGCGTTAGCGGCGTCACGTCCGGACATTTCATTAGCTGGTAGAACTTTGTTAGGACACTCTTCTGCTAAAGGACAGCAATTAGATGATCATTATTTTGGTTCTATTCCTACACGTGTTTTAAATTATATGCGTGATTTGGAAACCGAATGTATGTTATTGGGTATTCCAGTAAAGACTCGTCATAACGAAGTAGCACCAAATCAGTTTGAATTGGCTCCAATTTTCGAAGAGACCAACCTTGCAGTAGACCACAACTCTTTATTAATGGATGTGATGAATAAAGTAGCAGATCGTCACAGCTTTAAAGTTTTATTCCACGAAAAACCTTTTGCTGGAATTAACGGAAGTGGAAAACACAACAATTGGTCTTTGGCTACGAATACTGGAGTGAACTTATTAGGACCTGGTAGTACGCCAATGAAGAACTTACAGTTCTTGACCTTTTTTATCAATACGATTAAAGCAGTAAACGAATACGAAGAATTATTACGTGCTGCTATCGCAAGTGCGAGTAACGATCACAGATTAGGGGCTAATGAAGCACCTCCTGCAATTATTTCTGTTTTCATTGGATCACAACTCACCGAGGTACTCGACGAACTTGAAAAAGTGAAAAATGGTAAATTATCTCCAGAAGATAAAACCGAATTAAAACTTAATGTAGTAGGCAAAATTCCAGAGATTTTACTAGATAATACAGATCGAAACCGTACATCACCATTTGCCTTTACTGGGAATAAATTTGAATTTAGAGCGGTAGGTTCAACGGCCAACTGCGCCAATCCTATGACTGTTTTAAACTCGATTGTTGCTAAACAACTAATGGAGTTTAAAGAAAAGGTGGATGCCTTGATTAAGGACAAGAAAATGAAGAAGGACGATGCCATCTTTAATGTGCTAAGAGAGTATATTAAGGATTCGAAGCGTATTCGTTTTGAAGGTGATGGATATGGTGAAGCATGGGAAAAGGAAGCAAAAAAACGAGGTTTAAGCAATAACAAAACCACACCAGAAGCCTTAAAAGCTAAGGTGTCCAAGAAAACCATTTCGTTGTATGAAGAGTTGGGCATAATGAGCAAAGTAGAAATTGAAGCTCGTCATGAAATTCAAGTCGAGGAATATGCGATGCGTATCCAAATTGAAGGACGTGTTCTAGGAGATATTGCGAGAAACCACGTAATTCCTACAGCAATTCGTTATCAAAATATTTTAATTGAAAACGCAGAAGGATTAAAAGAGCTTTTTGGGAAAGACTTTATGAAAGTGGCTGGTGAACAAATGAAATTGATTGAAGCCATTAGCAATCATATTGCCAAGATCAATAAAGGAATCACCGATATGACCAACGAACGTAAAAAGGCCAATAAGATAGAAGAGGCCGAAAAACGCGCGTTTGCATACTGCGACAATGTCAAGCCTTATTTTGATGAAATTCGCTATCACTGCGATAAATTAGAGTTGTTAGTGGATGATGAACTTTGGCCACTTACAAAGTATCGCGAACTGCTGTTTACGAGATAAATAAAACGCACATTCTTAAAAGCTAGATTCATTGAATCTAGCTTTTTTTTTGCCTTTGTGTTAAAATCGGCGTCAAAAAGTATGCGGATGATCGGTTTTAATTTACCGATCAACGAAATCGTTTTCGTAAATATCTATTTTAACACAATTTTAACATTATTGAATTTCGCGCGGAAATATGTCATTGGACGTATTTTCATGGTTTTTGGTCTAATTTTCAGATTTTCATTTATAAATAATTTCCTACAAATTGACAAACAAAGTCCGTTTAACTTTTTTAGGTGTTTTTTCCCTTCAATTTTTTTTTAGATTTGAAGTGTAACTATTTTTGGGACAAGTAGTTACAATCCTCCTCCTAATATTTACCATTAAATGGCCCCCCTTGAACTGCAATGTATTTTGCGGCAAAGAGAAGTATGGTCCAAAGTTAAAAATATGCATATTCAACTATAGATCAATTAATTATTAATCAATTTAAATTTTACATTATGAAAAAAGTAATTTTAGGGCTTTCAGCATTCTTTTTCTGCGCAGTAGGTTTTGGGCAGGTAACGGATACGAATGGCAATTCTTCACCTACGCCGCAAGCGGCTGTGGTATTAGGAGGTACTTCTGTCACTGGTAATGCTGGTGAGTCTATTCAAAACGGAAATGACAACCGCGTACGTGTACGTCAAGCAGGATCCAATCAATCGGCGTACTCTGTACAAAACGATGGTTCTGGTGATGGAGGTAACTTAGCACGTATCATGCAAACGGGAAGTGTGACAGGAGCGAGCGGATTCGCAAACGCTGCTGATGTGCGTCAATCGGGTACGGAGAACCAGTCTACTACCAATCAACAAGGAGATCTGAACGAAGCGGTAACACGTCAAGGGCAGAACGACGATGGTTCTGAAGGAAACCGCGCTTACATCCAACAAGGTGTAGCTAATCAAGCAGAAAGTAATTTTGCTGCAATTGATCAAGACGGTGACGACAACCAGGCGTATACACTTCAGACCTATGACAATAGTGATGCATGGACTCAACAAGTTGGTAATGACAACTGGTCTCGTATTCGTCAAGACGCTGGTCCAAACGGAACAGATGGTCATATTGCTTTAGTAGAGCAAACAGGAGATGATAACGCTTCAGATATCGCTCAAAGTGGTGCAGGTGCTCGTAACTCGGCTACTGCTGTTCAGCTAGGTGATGGCAACTACGCCAAGCAAATTCAAACGACTACAGCGACTGCTGGAGGTGTTGGAAATGAAGCGTTAGTTGCTCAAGGAGATGGTTCTGTATTTACCGATCTTAATGCGACTATTTTCTTTGGACAGTTAGACGTAGTAGATGACGTAACTAACGGTGCGTTCTCAGGTAGTTCTTTCAACGGAATTGCTTTCCAAACACAAAGTGGTGAAGGGAACGATGCTGAGATTCATCAGTTTGGTGATGACGGTGTTGATGGAAACTACGCAGAGCAAAATCAAGGTGGTTTGAGCAACGATACGTACATCATTCAAAACGCCTTTGGTAACCCTAATGGTGGAGCCAACTACGCGCGTCAGGATCAAGATGACAACGCATCTAACAGCCAAGCTGGAATTGCTCAAAATGGTTTCAACCAGAAGGCATACCAAAGACAAACTGGAGATGACAACAACGTAATGTCAACGCAAAGAGGAAATGGAAACATCATGAACTCTTACCAAGATGGAAACCAAAACCGTGCTACAACAGCTCAAAGAGGTAGAGATAACCAAATTCACGTTGTACAAAGAGGTGGACATAGTTTCGTAGGGACTCAAAACTTACCAAATGGTTCTCCTGTTGGAGCACCTAATGGTGGTAACGTAATGGATATTTTACAATTAGGTCCAGCTGGAAACTTCCATACTGACGCGATCGACTGTGTTATTCCTGAGGCCATGGAGCCAATGCCAACACCGAACATCGGAACATTCAACATCGATAAGCCTTGTCCAGATTGCTAAAATTAGCGAACTAGACATTAGTTGAATACTTTTTAATTGGATAGAGCAATGCAGTACATTGCTCTATCCATGTTAAAAGAAAATAGTAACTTAAGCCTTGAGATATGAAGTTGACAACCAACAAATTGATTAAAATGAGCCTTGTGATGTTCATTTTTTGTACCGGATGGAGCACATTGGGTCAAACATTCACTGCGAAAGAGGAGGAGAATGCAAACGAGTCTACGGTCACTAAATTATCGAGCGCCGATGTATTTAGAACCTTGGGAATTTCGAATGCCTCCAATACATTGCGGAGTGCTAGTCTCCAAGGAAATAAAGTCCTGTTGAGACAAGTGGGAGATTTTAATCAGTTAAATGTAGTAACCCAAACTCGTGCAAGTGATATTTCGGTAGTGCAACAAGGAAATGATAATAGGACCTCTTTAGAGTACAACACCAATACCGCTTTTGCTCGATTAGCTCAATTTGGAAATGGTAATACAATCAGGGATTATGTGTATAACCCAGAAGACGATGTTTCATTAGAACTTACACAGCAAGGAAACAATATGTATTTTGAACGATTTGGATCAAATTCACTTACCAAATCACTCACATTAAAACAAACAGAAGCTTCTCCTGTTATAATAATAAGAAGCTTCAATTAATTAGGAATACTAGTTAAAAAGCTATGAGTGCTAAAATTGGATTTTTATCGATGTTCTGTTTACTACTAACAACCGTTGGAAGAGCGCAGTTTTTCAATAAAGAAATAAGTGCTAGTATTAAAATTGAAAGAACCAGTGAGTTCTATACCTTTAAAGCTATAGCAGAAAATAAAACACCTTCAGATTACAATTTACGCTATGAATTTATGGTCTTCAAAAAAGATGAGAATAACAATACTTCCAAATCCAGTCAGGAAGATCGTTTTTTTTTAGAAGCCAACCAGAGAAAAATACTATCTTCGGTAACAGTTAATTACAATGTAGAAGGAGAAATCATTATTGCACTGCTCATCTTTGATAAAGATGACAAACCTATAGGGAAAGCTCGATTGGAACTTCCTAATGGTGGAAAAACAGAATTAGGAGAACCCCGCCCTCAAGCAACTTTATCTCGAGATCAAGCTGCACCTAGTGATGGGTTTTTCTTACAAGGTTTTGTTATTGAAAATACAATAACAAAAGCTGGACGAGATTTTTACAGATATTTTTTCCTAGATTATTACAATCGCCAGATAATCACTTCAAATAATATTGTAATTGACGAGGTTCCTGGACGAAATCGATTTACACGAGTAAGTGTTTCGATAGAAGGAAGAGTGGTCTGGCAGTTTTTTGCACAACCACGAAAAGAATATTTAAAGCAAATGGCAAGAACGGCCTTAGATAGGTCGATTGCATATTTGCAGCAATTACAGAAACAGAGTACACAACTAACCAAATATTAACTTATGTTTAAAAGAACAATATATCTTGTAGCCTTTTTTATAGTCGGCTTTGGTTTTAACGCCATGTCGCAGCAATTTAGCTACAAACCTTTAAATCCTGCTTTTGGAGGTGATACTTTCAACTATAACTGGTTGCTGAGTTCGGCGAATGCACAAAACGGATTGCGGGAACCTAATAATCCTGCGAACGAACAAAGCGAGTTGGAGCAATTTGGAGAGCAGTTGAATCGTCAAATTTTGAGTCAAATTTCACGAACCTTATTGCAACAGCAAATCCAAGGTTTGGGTGACCTTACCGAAGAGGGTACGTTCACTTTTGGTAATTTGGCAGTTGAAGTTTTTCAGACGGATGAAGGACTCGTCATCAATATTTTTGACACTTCGAATGGGGAACAAACCCAAGTAGTGGTTCCTAACTAATTTTTATTCTATGAATTTGTTACGAATTGCCATTGCTATGGTTTTGGTATTGACTGTATCGTCTTGCGGTACTTATTTCAATCAACCATTTAATCAACAGAAAGCGCGAAGCGGTGAGTTTTCGCGAAGTACAAAATCTCTATTAGATTTACCCAATGTGGATGTTCCAGTAGAAGTTGCCGTCTATAATTTTAGCGATCAAACCGGGCAATACAAGGCGATTGAAACCGGAAGTACATTTAGTACCGCTGTTACTCAAGGTGGTACAACTATCTTGATTAAAGCGTTGGAAGATTCAGGATGGTTTAAGCCTATCGAACGTGAAAATTTGACCAATCTCTCTACCGAGCGAAATATTATACGAAATACGCAACAAGAATACATCAAGAATTTAAATCCAAATGAACCGCCACTGCCGCCTTTATTGTATGCAGGACTTATATTAGAAGGGGGAATTATTTCCTACGACACAAACATTGTGACTGGAGGATTTGGAGCTAGATATTTTGGATTAGGAGGCTCAGCGCGCTATCGTCAAGATAGAATCTCCGTTTATCTTCGAGCTGTATCAACGAGTAATGGACAAATATTAAAGACGGTCTATGTCTCCAAAACGATCTTATCTCAAGCTTTGGATGCCAATTTTTTTAGGTTTGTAAAATTCCAACGATTACTGGAAGCTGAAACAGGTATCACTAAAAATGAGCCTGTACAATTGGCCGTGCAGGATGCGATTGAAAAAGCCGTTTATGATTTAATTATGGAAGGGATTCAAGATGGATATTGGAGTTCAAAAGAAGGAAAGGAACAAGATCAACAATTAGTGAATACCTATTTGGAAGAAAAAAAGGCTGAAGAATCTACGGAGTTATACGAGCGTTTGCTTTTTAATCCAGAACACAAAAATGGGGTAAGTGTAACGGGTGGAATAAGTCTTATTAATGCAGATTATAGCACTAAAGAACCTGGTGTGTTTACTCGCATTGGCTATGAAAGAAGATTGACAAATAATTTTGCCGTCGAGGGTTCCACATCCTTTTTTCAACTCAATAGTGGAGAACAGTTTAGTGCTTATTTTGGAGCAATAGACGCGAACGTCAAATACTATGTTTTACCTAGTGATAATTTTGCGCCTTACCTCTATGCGGGAGCGGGTGCCTTCACACAGTTAAGCGAACCGGATGACAGTAACTTGCAAAAGGACACCTTCTTTAAAGTTCAATACGGTGGAGGGCTAGAATTTAGACCTTCAACTAAATTTAGCATACGGGTAACAGGAGAGCACAATTTGAGCTTTAGTGATAATGTAGAAGGGCTTTCAAATGGACGTCGAAAGGATCATTACCTCACTTTTGGCGTAGGACTGAATTACAATTTTGATTTCTAACAACCAATTTACTGACACCATGTTTAAAAAAATATATATCGTTTCTTTTTTTCTGGTACTCTTCTGCGCTTGTTCAGAAGATACCGTTGACGTAGAGCGTAAAGGGAGGTTGACAGGGACCATAACCGAAAAAGGAACAAATCTTCCTTTGCAGAATGTTAAAATAACAACTAACCCAGCCTCAACTACCGTAAGAACAGATGATTCGGGAAATTTCGAAATAGCAGAAATTGTGGTAGACGATTATTCGGTACAGGCCGAATTAGAAAATTTTCGAACCGAGTTTCAAGCCGTAGAAGTCTTAGAAAATACTACGTCTGTGGTAGAGATCGAAATGGAAGCAACTTCGACCACACCAACACCACCTTTGGTTCCTGAATTATTATCACCAGAAGATGAAGCAACAGATGTTGATCTTACCGTTGATCTGGTTTGGTCTTCTTCAGTTTCGGAAGTGGAAGATTTAGTTTATACGTTGGAATTACGTAATGGAACCACGAATGAGTTTCTAGAATTTGAAATAGAAAACGACACTGTGTTTACAGTAGAGAATCTGCAAATTGCGACGACCTTTTTCTGGCAAGTAAAGGCTTCGGATGGAGAAAATGATCCAGTGGCGTCAGAGGTAAGCTCGTTTACTACGTTAAGTCTGCCAGATAATCCTTTCCTATTTGTAAAAGATGAGGATACCAATAGTGTTATTTACTCAGGTGATCGTGATGCTACTGCAGGTGGAGACCCAGATTTTAATTTGGTGCGACTTACAACACCCGAAACCAATAGCTTCCGACCTAAAAAGAACATCGAAACAAGTAAAATCGCTTTTATGCGAACCATAAATAGTGAAACACATTTATTCACGATGAACTTCGACGGAACGAATGTTAATCAAGTTACTAGTAACGTGCCAATCAATGGCTTCCGTTTAAACGAAACATCGTTCACATGGGCGAACAATGGCGGAAATTTATACTATCCAAATTTGAGTAAACTCTATACGATTGATCCCGATGGAGGTTCGGCTACCTTGTTATATGAAACCTCGGATGGGTCGTTAATTTCTGAAGTTGCCATTCCTGAATTTGATAACGATTTATTGTTGTTAAAAACCAATGATTTAAATGGATATTCGGTACGAATATTTACCTATAGACTTTCAACCGATACTGTAGAAACCGTTATTTTGGAAGGTGAACTTGGAGCTGCAGGTAGTATCGATATAACAGCTAATGCTACCAAGGTGCTTTATACGAGAGATTTGTCGGGAAGTGAAAATTCCAATTATCGTCAATTTGAAAGCAGATTATTTCTATATGACATGGCAAGCGACACAACGGAGCCTATTGAAACGGATGTTGTTTCGGGAGAATTGGACGAACAATGCCGTTTCTCTCCATCTGAAGGAGCGATTGTATGGACGCGACGTTTGAGTAACAGTACATCGACCCCAGGAATTTATACCAAAGTGTTGAGTGAGAACCTAATGGATGCACTTTTATTTACCTCTGCTTTTATGCCAGATTGGGAGTAAATAATTTAAAAATAGGATTTTAAAACGTCTTGGGTTTCCAAGACGTTTTTGTTTATGTATTTTTGTGTCGTCAAGTAAAAATCATGAGTCAAGAAGTATCAAAACGTTATGCCCAAAGAGGGGTTTCTGCAGGAAAGGAAGATGTGCACAATGCTATTAAAAATGTAGATAAAGGATTGTTTCCAAAGGCATTCTGTAAAATTGTACCCGATCATTTAACGGGTAGTGATGATCATTGCTTGATTATGCATGCCGATGGTGCAGGAACAAAATCTTCGCTAGCGTATATGTATTGGAAAGAAACCGGTGATGTTTCAGTTTGGAAAGGGATCGCTCAAGATGCTTTAATCATGAACATAGATGATTTGTTGTGCGTGGGAGCTGTGGATGATATTTTATTGTCTTCTACGATTGGCAGAAATAAAAATTTAATTCCAGGTGAAGTAATTTCTGCTATTATTAATGGAACGGAAGAATTGATTACCGATTTAGCCAAATTTGGTGTACAAATACATTCTACAGGTGGTGAGACTGCCGATGTAGGGGACTTGGTGCGCACCATTATCGTAGATTCTACGGTTACGGCTCGAATGAAAAAACAGGATGTAATAGATAATGCGAAAATTACACCAGGTGATGTGATTGTTGGATTGGCTTCATATGGCCAAGCTACCTACGAAACGCAGTACAACGGTGGTATGGGAAGCAATGGTTTAACTAGTGCTCGTCATGATGTCTTTGGTAAGACATTGGCAGATAAGTTCCCAGAAAGTTTCGATCCGTCGGTTCCATCAGATCTTGTTTATTCAGGTTCGAAAACATTGACCGATTCGGTTGATGGTAGTCCGTTGGATGCGGGGAAACTGGTATTATCGCCAACGCGTACCTATGCGCCAGTTATAAAAGAAATTCTCTCGAAAGTAGATCGAACTAAAATACACGGAATGATTCATTGCAGTGGTGGTGCTCAGACAAAAATTCTTCATTTTGTCGAAGATGTTCACATCATTAAAGATAATATGTTTCCAATACCTCCACTGTTTAGGTTAATTCAAGAAGAAAGTAAGACCGAATGGAAGGAGATGTATCAAGTATTTAACATGGGACATCGAATGGAATTATATGTGCCTGAAACTGTGGCTGCAGAAATTATTGAACTATCGGCTCAGTTTAATATTGATGCGCAAATAGTAGGGCGAGTAGAAGCAGCTTCTCAAAAGAAACTTACCATTAATTCTCCTTTTGGAATATTTGAGTACACCTAATCCATTTATTTTCTTTATTTTGGGGCTCCCCCAATAAAGTACTTTTGCAGTTTACTACTACATATAAAAGACGTGTACTAGTTATAGGTCTTCTCTTTTTCATCCTTGGTGCAGTCGCGCATACATTGGAGCTCTGGGCTATGTACAGAGGTCTTCGTGGAGCAGTCACATTAGCCTACCTTATACTACTTATTTCGTTTCATGGAAAACAGACATTGCGACCTTTAATCGCTTTTATGGCTTTAAATAGTATAGCGAGTTTTTTGACCATTGGATATGAAAATGAGATGTTAGGTCAAATTTCGATTGCCATAAATGCTTTATCGTTTTTAGTCCTGATCATCACGATTCTTCCGAAAATAAAATTGCGACGAATTAAGCCTATATTACTAGTGGTTTTCTTAGCTTTAATTTCCATCAATGGATACCTGTGTTATTCACTGGTTGATATGCTTAAACCTATGATTCCGTCCACTTTGATGCTTTCAATTGTATACGTACATACATTATTGTTGATTGTGTTAACGCTTGCAGGCTTGTTATACAACTTCGTTTTTAGCACGAAGGCAAGTTGGGTTTTAACGATGATTGTCTTGCTTATTTTCTTTGCTGAAGTCTTAAGAGCAATCGGATATTACGGAATAGCATTTGAAAATGTCGCTGTATATTTAGCCAGAGTATTAACCATTGTTATGGGAGCAATGATTATTCGGTATAGCTTTATCGCAAAAACTGAAGAAGAATCCTTAACCAATAAAGTTTTCTAACCGCTTTTTGAAAATTGAGAGAGACATATTAACTAACTATTCGTTCATAGCTATTCTTGCGCTAATGCTATTAGCTAGTTTTATGATTCACCCTAATGAAGACTATTTGTACTTTAGAGGTCTGCGGACATTAGTAATCATCTCCTTTATAGTTATTTCATTGTTGAATAACTGTAAAAACAAATTAGTAATGGCGTTTGGATTACTTTATGGCTGCTCTAGCTTTTTTACGCTGTGGTACGAAAGCGAATTGTGGTCAGTGATTTCGATGGCCTTTAGTTTTCTTTCCTTAATGGTGCTGGCTTTGTTTCTTTACAAGCGATTGACTTTTAAAGGGCTACGCTTGTATTTTATCATTGCCTTGACGATTGTTGTTGGGATATTGATTTGGTTGGATATCTTTTTTTTAGGAATGCTAAGCGAAGTTGAAACCAACAGTTGGCTATTTAAGACAATCATCGCGGCAGTTGTTGGGTTTTTTATTCTAGGAATTTTATCTTTTATATATACCAATGAAACGAATTCCATCTCTTCTATATTCTTTGTGTTTTTTTATATTTTCTTGCTGTTTGCCGAAATGTTTCGCGGCATGGGATATTATGAATTTGTTGACTCAGTGATAGGTCAGTATGCAGCTAGATTGTTGTTAGTGATCTCTTTTTATCTCCTTTATTGTTTCTGTAATAAGGAAAAAAAGAAACAAATTTTTTAAGTAAAAAAAATCCGAAATAAGCGCAGTATATCGAATATTACAAAGGCCAATTTGGACAAAAAAATTGTAAATTCGCAGTATGTTAGACAAACTCCAGATAATTAAGCAACGCTTTGACGAAGTAAGTGATCTTATCATTCAGCCTGATATTATTACCGATCAAAAGCGATATGTGCAGCTCAATAAAGAATACAAAGATTTACGGATTTTAATGGACAAGCGAACCGAATATATTAGCTTGACCAATAGCCAAAATGAAGCGGAAGAAATAATTGCTGATGGAAGTGATGCCGAAATGGTGGAGATGGCAAAAATGGAACTTGATGAAGCCAAGACTCGGATTCCTCTTTTGGAAGAGGAAATTAAGTTTCTGTTAATTCCAAAAGACCCGGAAGATGCTAAAAATGCAGTAATGGAAATACGTGCAGGAACTGGAGGAGATGAAGCGAGTATTTTTGCAGGTGATCTGTTTAGAATGTATACCAAATATTGTGAAGGCAAAGGCTGGAGCACGAGTGTAGTTGATTTTAGCGAAGGTACTAGCGGTGGATATAAAGAGATTCAATTCGAAATTTCGGGAGATGATGTCTACGGAACTCTTAAGTTTGAAGCGGGAGTGCATCGTGTTCAACGTGTACCACAAACTGAAACACAAGGACGAGTGCATACCAGTGCGGCTACAGTAATGGTTTTTCCAGAAGCCGAAGAATTCGATGTGGAAATTGACCCAAAGGATGTGCGTATCGATTATTTCTGTTCTTCTGGACCTGGTGGACAGAGTGTGAATACAACCTATTCGGCAGTGCGACTAACACACGAACCAACTGGTTTGGTAGCGCAGTGTCAAGACCAAAAATCACAACACAAAAACAAAGAAAAAGCGTTTAAAGTGTTGCGTTCTCGACTGTTCGACTTAGAACTTGCAAAAAAGCAGGCAGAAGACGCAGAAAAGCGTGGTAGTATGGTAACTAGTGGAGATCGTAGTGCCAAGATACGTACGTATAATTATCCGCAAGGTCGTGTAACAGACCATCGTATAAATTTGACACTATACGATTTAAGTAATATCATCGATGGAGATGTTCAAAAAATTATTGATGAACTCCAGTTGGTAAGTAATACAGAAAAACTGAAAGAAGCAGGAGAAACTTTTTAGGAATGACAACGAATCAACTTATTGCCGAAATTCATAAAAAGAAATCGTTTCTCTGTGTTGGATTAGATGTCGATGTCGATAAAATTCCGAAACATCTTTTAAGCGAAGAGGATCCAATTTTCTCATTCAATAAAGCGATTATTGATGCAACGCATCAATTTACAGTTGCTTACAAACCCAATACTGCATTTTACGAAGCCTATGGGCGCAAAGGGTGGGAATCTCTAGAAAAGACGATCGATTATCTAAACACACATTACCCAGAAATGTTTACCATCGCCGATGCCAAACGTGGTGATATTGGTAATACGTCTAGAATGTACGCTAAGGCGTTTTTAGAAGATTTAAACTTCGATTCTGTCACTATTGCACCTTATATGGGCAAAGACAGCGTTGAGCCTTTTTTGGAATTCGAAAACAAACACGCAATTCTTTTAGCATTGACTTCTAATGAAGGTGCCTTCGATTTTCAAACGAAATCGGTAAACGGAACTGAAGTCTATAAAACGGTTTTGGAGACTTCAAAAAGCTACCTGAATAGTGACCGATTAATGTATGTGGTAGGAGCTACGAAGGCTGAATATCTTGCAGATATACGTAAAATTGTTCCAGATAGTTTTTTGCTTGTTCCAGGAGTTGGAGCGCAAGGTGGAAGTCTGTCCGAAGTTTGTAAATACGGTATGAGTAAGAATATAGGCTTACTTATTAATTCTTCAAGAGGTATTATCTACAAATCACAAGGAGAAGATTTCGCAGCTGCGGCCGCAGAGGCTGCAAAAGATCTACAACAACAAATGGCTGTTATATTGAATGCTGTTTAAAGACCAACTCAATAGAAGCATTTCTTTAGAGGAAAATCCTCAACGCATTATTTCATTAGTTCCTTCTCAAACCGAATTATTAGTCGATCTAGGTTTAGAGAATCGTTTGGTTGGCATCACTAAATTTTGTGTACACCCAAGGTATTTAAGAAAAACAATGGCTGTTGTAGGAGGTACTAAACAAGTTAACTTAGATAAGATTAAAGCACTCGAACCAGATCTTATTATTTGTAATAAAGAAGAAAATACAAAGGAGATAGTTGCTAACTGCGAATCTATCGCTCCTGTTTGGGTAAGTGATATAGCTACTGTCGATGATAGTTTAGATATGATCTTAAGGTTGGGTTCGCTTACCGGAGTTGACCATGAGGCCCGCCAATTGATTACCACTATAAGATCTCAAAAAGCAAAATTCGATAATTTTATGGAGGGAAAAACTACGTTGAAAGTGGCCTATCTTATTTGGAAAAAACCTTATATGGCGGCTGGCTTTGGTACTTTTATCGATGCGTTGTTAACCTTAAATTGCCTTGAGAATATAATTTCTAAAACTAGATATCCAGAGATAGATATTGATGACTTAAAGGACTCAGATGTTATTTTATTATCGAGTGAGCCCTATCCTTTTAAACAAACGGATATAGATGAGCTACAAAAGCTTGTTCCTAGTAAAGTGATATTGGTAGACGGCGAATATTTTAGCTGGTATGGTTCGCGCCTACAACACGCATTTAAATATTTTAAGAAGATAAATGAGCACCTTCGTCCTGTTTAAACTTTAAGATTCGAATTTGATCCAAAACAGCCTCGGCTTCCTTAGATAAGCGATCGCTCTTCGTTTTGTCATGAAGTGCCAACTTAAATGACTGTTTCATTAATTCGGTATAGCGAAGTTCAAGTTTTTCGATTTTACTTTTAGATTTCCACCAATCCAGCATGCTTCCTTTTCTTTTTTTTACAAAGGTAGGAGCTAGTCTATCAAGGTTTTCTCAACGAAGGGTTAATAGAATCCTAATTGTATTAAGCTAGCAAGCAGTATCGTTAAAAGATTAACGTTTAATCTTGTAGTGCGAAAACTTGTTGTAACAAACGAGTGGTTCGAGAAGAAACCTTGGTTCTAATTTCTTTCTCTTCAACGGCAATCATTTTGTAAACTCCTTTTAAAGCTTCGGTTGTTACATAATCTGTTAGATCGGGATTTACTTTGTTAACCAAAGGAATGCTGTTGTATTTATTTATAATATTCGACCAAATTTGATCGGCGCCTACTTTACCAAATGAATTCTGAATTACAGGATTGAATTTATTATACAATGCCGTTCTGGTTCTTGTTTCTAGGTAATTTGTTGCCGAATTATCTGGTCCTAATAATATGTTTTTCGCGTCATTAAAAGTGATTCCTTTTACAGCATCAACAAAGATAGGAGTGGCTTCTTTAACAGCATCTTCGGCTGCTCTATTCATCACCTTTAAACCTTCATCTGCTAAATTATCTAGTCCAATGCTACGCAGTGCTCTGTCTACCTTCTGAAGTTCTTCAGGTAATAAAATTTTAACCAATTCATTTCTGTAGAACCCGTCCTTTAACGTAAGTTTAGACACCTGCTTGTCAATACCAAAATCCAACGCTTGACGCAATCCTCCAGAGATATCTAAAGGACCTGTTCCTCCTGTTTGATTGGGTAGGCTATTTACAACTTGTTGCAATTCTCCGCACGACATAAAAGTGAGGATGGTAAAAACAAAGGCTATTTTTTTAATCATGACAATTGAGGTATAAAATGTGTTGGTTTCAAAGATACTAACTTCTCCAAGAATGAGCATCCCTTTTTTGGTAGGCGCAAATGTGATAATAAAGTGGCTATTTGATTGCGGTTTTCGTAAATTTGCGCTATAAAATTCAACTTTTTTTGTCAATGCAACAACAAGCGCCCTATACACCAAAAAATAAAGTACGAATTGTAACGGCTGCCTCGCTATTTGACGGGCACGATGCCGCTATCAATATAATGCGTCGAATCATTCAATCTACTGGAGTAGAGGTGATTCATTTAGGGCACGATCGCAGTGTTGAAGAAGTGGTTAATACGGCCATTCAAGAAGATGCGAATGCTATTGCAATGACTTCTTATCAAGGAGGGCACAATGAGTATTTTAAGTATATGTACGATTTGTTGCAAGAAAAAGGTGCAGGGCATATCAAAATCTTCGGTGGTGGAGGTGGAGTAATTTTACCTTCAGAAATTGAAGAGTTAATGAATTACGGAATCACCCGAATTTATTCACCCGATGATGGTCGTGAATTAGGGTTGCAAGGCATGATCAACGATTTAGTGCAACAAGCCGATTATCCAATTGGCGATGCTTTAAATGGTGAAGTAGATCAACTTGCTGAAAAAGTTCCTGGCGCAATTGCTCGTGTAATTTCTTCGGCCGAAAATTTTCCGGAAGTAGCAAAGAAGGCATTAGAAACTATTCATAAAAAGAATGAAAAAAGCACAACTCCTGTTTTAGGTATTACGGGAACAGGTGGTGCTGGTAAGTCATCATTGGTGGACGAATTAGTGAGACGATTTTTAATCGATTTCCCGGAAAAGACCATCGGACTTATTTCCGTAGATCCTTCCAAACGTAAAACAGGAGGAGCCTTGCTGGGTGATCGCATTCGAATGAACGCTATCAACTCACCAAGAGTATATATGCGAAGTTTAGCAACCCGTCAAAGTAATTTGGCTTTATCTAAATATGTGTCAGAAGCTATAGAGGTGCTCAAGGCTGCCGATTATGATCTCATTATCCTAGAAACATCTGGAATTGGACAAAGTGATACGGAAATATTAGAACATTCAGATGTATCCTTATACGTAATGACACCCGAATTTGGTGCTGCTACTCAATTGGAGAAAATCGATATGCTCGATTTTGCAGACTTAGTGGCCATTAATAAATTCGATAAGCGTGGATCACTAGATGCGCTTCGTGATGTGAAGAAGCAATATATGCGTAATCATCAATTATGGGATACCCCTCAAGATGAACTTCCTATTTTTGGAACTATCGCTTCTCAGTTTAATGATCCAGGTATGAATACGCTCTACAAAGCGATCATGGATACCTTGGTAGAAAAAGCTGAAGCCAAATTAGAAAGCAGCTTTACGATTAGCGACGAGATGAGTGAGAAGATCTTTGTGATTCCGCCGGCTAGAACACGTTACCTTTCTGAAATTTCTGAAAACAATCGCGCCTACGATAAGAATGCCGATGCTCAAGTTGAGGTGGCGCAAAAACTATACGGAATTTATAAAACGATAGAGTCTGTATCTGGTACAACTGCTCAATTAGACAAATCGGGCCTTTTGCTTCAAGATTCGAGTTCTGATAAAGAACTAATTAAACTATTGCTTGCAGAATTCGATCGCGTTAAATTAGATTTGAATCCTCATAATTGGGAAATTATAACAGGTTGGAATGAAAAAGTAGCGCGTTATAAAAATCCTGTATATACCTTCAAAGTACGTGACAAAGAAATTAAAATCGATACACATACCGAATCCCTTTCACATAGCCAGATTCCAAAAGTAGCATTACCAAAGTATCAGGCTTGGGGTGATATTTTGCGATGGTGTCTTCAAGAAAACGTTCCCGGAGAATTTCCATACGCTTCTGGATTATATCCTTTTAAAAGAACAGGTGAGGATCCTACGCGAATGTTTGCCGGTGAAGGTGGGCCAGAGCGTACCAATAGACGTTTTCATTATGTAAGTTTAGGAATGCCTGCTAAACGACTTTCAACGGCTTTTGATAGTGTGACTCTTTATGGAAATGATCCAGGACATCGACCAGATATTTATGGTAAAATTGGAAATGCAGGTGTTAGTATTTGCTGTTTAGACGACGCGAAAAAGTTGTATTCTGGATTTGATCTAAGCCATGCTATGACCTCGGTAAGTATGACGATCAATGGACCTGCCCCTATGTTGCTTGGATTCTTTATGAATGCTGCTATTGATCAAAATTGCGAAAAATACATCGCAGAAAACGGCTTAGAAAAAGAAGTTGAAGCAAAAATTGCGGCAATTTATAAAGGAAAGACACGCCCGCAATACCAAGGTGATTTACCGGAAGGAAACAATGGTCTTGGACTCATGCTTTTGGGTGTTACCGGAGATCTCGTCTTACCTGCTAATGTGTATAATAAAATTAAAGCCGAAACCTTAATGCAAGTCCGTGGAACGGTTCAGGCAGATATTTTAAAAGAGGATCAGGCACAAAATACTTGTATTTTTTCTACCGAATTTGCCTTGCGATTAATGGGGGATGTTCAGGAGTATTTTATAGAACAACAAGTACGTAATTTCTATTCGGTAAGTATTAGTGGGTATCATATTGCCGAAGCAGGAGCGAACCCAATTACCCAGTTGGCATTTACACTAGCTAATGGGTTTACCTACGTCGAGTATTACTTGAGTCGTGGAATGGATATCAATAAATTTGGTCCCAACCTTTCGTTTTTCTTTAGTAATGGAATCGATCCAGAATACTCCGTTATTGGTCGCGTAGCTCGTAAGATTTGGGCCAAAGCACTGAAAGATAAATACGGAGCCAATCCACGTGCGCAGATGTTGAAGTACCACATTCAGACTTCGGGGCGTTCGTTGCATGCGCAGGAAATTGACTTCAACGATATTAGAACAACGCTACAGGCATTGTACGCTATTTACGATAATTGTAATAGTTTGCATACAAATGCCTACGATGAGGCAATTACGACTCCTACCGAAGAAAGTGTACGTCGTGCGATGGCTATTCAGCTAATCATCAATAAAGAGCTTGGGCTCGCCAAAAATGAGAACCCAATTCAAGGAAGTTTTATTATTGAGGAGCTTACAGATTTAGTAGAATCTGCGGTTTTAGAAGAGTTCGACAGAATTACCGAGCGAGGTGGTGTTTTAGGTGCCATGGAGACGATGTATCAACGAAGTAAAATTCAAGAAGAGAGTTTGTATTATGAAACATTGAAGCATACGGGCGAATTTCCTATTATTGGTGTAAATACCTTTTTGAGTAGTAAAGGGTCTCCTACAGTTCAACCAGCAGAAGTTATTCGTGCAACGGAAGAAGAAAAGCAATACCAAATTACGGTTGTTGAAAACTTAAATGATCGAAATGAGGAAAAGGTAACTGCTTTATTAAGTGAATTACAACACGCTTCGATTCACAATCAAAACATTTTTGAAGCCTTAATGGAAGTTTGTAAATATGCTTCTTTGGGTCAAATTACAAGTGCTTTATTTGAAGTAGGAGGGCAGTACCGTAGAAACATGTAAGCAATCGATAATTTCAATACCTTTAGCATAAATTCCGATTGTGCTCTCAACTATTGAATATACCGTTACAGCCATTGTCTGCCTTATAAGTGCAGTGGTTATCCAACGTATTTTTGTGAAAGAGCGAACGAAGCGCCAAGAGACTCAGTCGGTGCGGGGGATTAAGTGGTTTGGACTGGCTATTTTTGTGTGGGGATTAGGTGCTTTTGGTAATCTTGTGTTTCCAGAGGTTTTAAACCTGTCATCGAAGTTCGTTGTATACTGGGGCGTTCTTATTTCACTTGCAAATTCACTCTTTATATTATTATCTCTTCCTTCTATTGAACATGGTAAAAAGCGAGGTATTGGTGTTCGTCTAGTTGAACGCTTTACGACTAAAGAATTCATTATGCTCTATTGTGGTGTACTAGGCATGATCGCTTTTGTATTTGTGGCTATGGCCTATTCGAATGAAGATTTAAGCACCAATTTTACCTGGCTTATCGATATACCCATTTCGATATTCGTGGCAGTCTCCTTGCTCTACGAACTCAACCGAGCTTTTGTTGGCAGAAACATGAAATTTATGTACCTGCCTACATTTGTTTTATTTATTCTTATTATCGTAGCAGTTTCCCATAGAATCATTCCTCAAGATCAGTTGGTTGAAGTTGTAGATCAAGACTTTTGGTCGGTGGTAGGAAGTATTACTGCTATTTCATTTAAGTTTTTATTCATACTGCTGTTCTCTATCTTATTATATAGTTGGAAGTTTCTCTCGGAGAAGGAGGAACAACAAATTTTGGCTGAACAACTAGGGCAGGAAAAATCGAGCTTGGAAGAAGAATTGAATAGGTTAAGATTGGCAAATGAAAGTCATTTAGATACCATTCAACATCTCAAGGACGAGGCGAAAACGTTAAAAGAACTTCAAAAAGTTGAGTTGTCCGACCGTCAAAAAGAAGTTTTGGGCAATCTAGCTTACTTTGGAGCAAAGAAATCCTACCCTGAATTAGCTAAGGAAATGCATATTAGTTTGGATGGTTTGCAAACACATATTCATCAGATTAAAAAAATTCTAAACATAAGCGGGACAGGTGGTAAGGAACAACTCATAGCTTTCGCGAATAAGAATAATCTTCAAGAATTTGCGACTCTTCAACGAGATATTTAATTATGGTTAACCATAGTATGTATCTATTTTCAATAGTGCGTAACCTTTTGTTGTAATTGATTTTGGTTCAATTTGCCAGAAAATTATATCATGGTTATTCTGCAAGAAATAAATTCATTCGATCAACGTGTTAACGAACAATTTGAAAATGCCACAAGCTGGTTTACTGATACCATTTTCGCCGAAATTCCAATCACTGCCAATGTAGGAATTCCATGGGTGCTTATTGTGCTTCTTTTGGGCGCAGGCTATTTCACTATTTACTTTCGATTCATCAATTTCCGTGGATTTCTTACTGCTATTAGGGTAGTACGGGGGCGATATGATCATTTGGAAGAAAGCGGCAAGGTGGTTTCTTCATCACCTACTGCCAATCCTTATGGTGATGATCCGGATACAATTAGAGTGGAAGGCGAAGGAGAGGTGAGCCATTTTCAAGCATTAACAGCCGCCGTCTCTGCTACGGTTGGCCTAGGAAATATAGCTGGTGTAGCTATTGCCCTATCGATTGGTGGAGCCGGAGCTACCTTTTGGATGGTCTTGGTGGGTTTTTTGGGTATGGCTTCTAAGTTTGTAGAATGTACACTTGGCGTAAAATATAGAGAGGTAAATGCGGCAGGGACCATTTTTGGCGGTCCGATGTATTATCTGAAAAAAGGACTCCGAGATTTAGGTATACCAAAGTTAGGTAAAGTTTTGGCTGTAGTTTTTGCAGTTATGTGTATTGGTGGATCCTTTGGAGGAGGAAATATGTTTCAAGTCAATCAAGCGTTTAAACTTTTTGAACATGTAACCGGTGCAGAGCAGAGCTTTATTTTTGGAAGAGGTTGGATTTTCGGTCTCATTATGGCGACGCTTGTAGGTATAGTCATTATTGGAGGAATAAAAAAAATAGCCAATGTTACAGACAAGGTGGTGCCATTTATGGTACTTATTTATTTATTAGCAGTGCTGACCATTTTAGGTCTTAATTTTAGTGAAATTCCTAATGCATTTTTGGCTATTTGGGATGGTGCGTTTAGTCCGCAAGGAGTCACCGGTGGTTTTATAGGAGTGCTTATTCAAGGTTTTAAAAGGGCGGCTTTTAGCAATGAAGCGGGTATTGGGAGTTCCTCAATTGCCCATAGTGCAGTGAAGACAAAATACCCTGCCAGTGAGGGTTTAGTAGCCTTATTGGAACCTTTTATAGATACTGTCGTGGTGTGTACCATGACGGCTTTGGTACTTATTATCACGGGTCAAATAGTGCCTGGAACTACCATAAATGATGAACAAGGGGTGCTGTTAACGGCGCAAGCTTTAGAAAGTGGTATTTCGTGGTTTCCTTATTTGCTTTCTGTAGCTGTTATTTTATTCGCGTTCTCTTCTATGATTTCGTGGTCGTACTATGGCTACCAGGCCTGGAGTTATTTATTTGGACGAAGCAAACGACACGAGTATTTGTATAAGTTTATATTTTGCTTGTTTACTGTTTTGGGTGCGGCAATAACACTAGGCTCCGTAACGCTATTTAGTGACGCCATGATCTTTGCGATGTTGGTTCCTAACATGATTGGATTGTTCTTGCTTCGAAACAGGGTCAAAGATGAGTTGGTTTCTTATATGGAGTTAATTCGTGGCAAGCATAGGTGAAATTGAAAGTACTTTTAATGTTCATTTTCTATATATCAACAAAGGAATCGAACCAAAAGAAAGCACACTTTTACTCGCACCTTGATATTTGATAAAGCGGTGCTCGTGAATCTTTGGTTTTGAAAAGTTATTTTGAAGACAAGGTATATTATAGTATCTTTAAGTACTGACCTTTAAAATATATCACCATGAAACCAATGATTTCTCTGGGGAGAGGATGTCACGTGTTCCTTCTTTCTTTCTTTTTTACTTCAATTGCTTTTTGTCAAAGTGAGCCTTTTTGTTTAACATTGGATAGCGATACTCCAGATGGACCGGGGTTGTATTCTGGAGCTACTAATGTCGCTTCCTTACCGAATAATGATGTTGTTGTCTTTAATATTTTCTTTTGGGAAATGTTGCGAAATGACGGAACAACAGATAATGAATTACTATTAGACGAAGCACTGAATGCTGTGGCCGAATTGAACATAGAATATAATGATTTCAATGTTTTCTTTAAATTTAAAGGGATGGATACCATTCGTTCTACCGCCTACTATGTTGCCCCTATATACGGTGTTGATGGATTATTCCCAGAAATGGAAGAACTGGGCTATGTAAAAGATGATGCCTTTAATGTTTATGTGCCTAATCGATTCACAATAGGTGGAGCCGGTTTTGCGTCGAGAAATAAAACGAAGATGGCTATTACAGCGTCGAATATCACCAATAAAAAGGTATTGATTCACGAAATGGGGCATTGTTTTAGTTTGAATCATACGCATCATAACTGGGTTAGCACGGTTTCGCCCTGTGAACATGTTACCAGAAACCCGCAAGATCCTTCTTACAATGCCAATGTTGCCGGAGATGAAGTAGTAGATACCGCAGCAGTTCCCGATTTTTTAAATGAATGGTGTAGAGAACAAGGAATACCGAATAACGAATGTGAGATGCCTCATGTATATGTTAATCCAAATACATGCCAATACGAAGGTACTGGTGTTGATTGTCAAGGTGATGACTTCATCATTTTTGAACCTGATGTTCGCAATACTATGTCATATAGTATAGCTGATTGCAGAGATCAATTTAGCAACGGTCAAATCGTACGGATGCGGGAAGCCATTGTGAACGATATTAATGGGCAATTTGCCATGGCAGAAACCACAGTAGATCAATTGTATGAACCTTATAGTGGGTCTTATTATTTCGCTGGGCCTTTACTGCCAGAACACACGCCTTTATTTCAACCTGGATTTGAATACCGTTTTGTAGAATGCGATTGTAATTGCCCGGCACCCACCGATTACAATGATATTTCTTTTAGCTATAACGACAATGTTATTCTCTCACAGTTTCCGAAAGATGAATCCAATTATGGTTCCATTACCCACCCTAATCATTCGGCCATCCAAATTGTGCACAACGATCCTGTTTTCATGCCGCAACCGCGCAAGTGTTACGATAATAACAATAAGGCACCCAATGGAGGGAGCGTGACTCGATTTAATGATGGGGTCTTTAATGCCAACGTAACCATAACCCCCAAAGATTCGATGGGGATTAACGATCAACATTTAATTCAAAACCTGCAAAATGGACTCTATACAATCGATAAAACCTACGACGATGGCAGCACTCAGCAAACGGTTATTCAAAAAGGGAATAATTAAGTATTCTTTCTTAGGGCTATTGTTTGGCCTTTCAACTTCCAGTTTTGGACAATTGTTTATTGAACGTCATGATGTTGGAATAATTGAGGCTCCTCGAATAATAACCGCAGCCGATATTGATAGCGATGGCGATCAAGATGTCATTACATCTTCTTCTGGTTTAATTACTTGGTTTGAAAATTTGGATGGTAAAGGAACTTTTGGTTCTGGTCGTACCATTAGTTCTGGTATTCAACAAACTTTTTCGCATCAGGCAGCCGATATTGATGGCGATGGCGATATGGATGTGGTGGCTACTTCATTTGACCAACATACGGTCTTTTGGAATGAAAATTTGGACGGACAAGGTAATTTTGGACCATTGCAAAGTATTGATAATACGCTCATAGGAGCTGTACAAGTCAAAACTGGAGATTTAGATGGCGATGGCGATTTGGATGTGATAGCGGCCTCAGATTCGAATAGAGAATTGTATTGGTATGAAAACATCGATGGTGGAGGAAGTTTTGGAGCGGCTCAATTGGTGTCGACCACAGGAGTTAATAGTCGCGGGTTGTTTATTGGTGATCTCGATGGAGATTTAGATTTGGATATTATTGCTTCTTCTTCGGGTAGTATAACCATTTCTTGGTTTGAAAACGTAGATGGTTTGGGAAATTTTAGTGGAGTCAATGTAATAGCTGGTGCCGCTTTAGCAGTGAGTGAGGTTTTTTGTGCTGATTTAGATGGTGATGCCGATTTGGATGTTTTAGCCACAACCAATGCAGAAGATATTGTAGCTTGGCACGAAAACCTAGATGGGCAAGGTGATTTTGGCTCCCAACAAATAATTACTGATCAGGCGGATTTTGCATTCGACGTTTTTGCAATGGATTTAGATAATGATGATGATATCGATGTACTTTCTGCAGCTGCTATTGATAATACTGTTGCCTGGTTTGAAAATTTAGATGGACAAGGTAATTTTGGTGTGCTTAATGTTATAGATGACACTGTGGTGAGTTGTCGAACCGTATATGCCGCCGATATTGATGGGGATGGGGATCAAGATGTATTGGCCGCTTCACTAATTGATGATAATTTATATTGGTACGAAAATGGCACTATTTTGAACACAGACGATCTGGAAATACCCTCATTAAAATTGTACCCCAGCCCTGTGGAAAGTAGCTTGTTTATAGAAAGTAAAGTGTCTATTCTTAATGTTACTGTGTATGACCTTTCAGGAAAAAAGGTGATGGAAACACCATTAATAAACGATCAGGTAAACCTCGGTGTGCTATCTAGTGGTTTGTGGATCGTCAAGATTATGACTCAACAAGGAGCGATTGTTAAGAAGGTGGTAAAGAGTTAGGAGGGAATTTTATAGCGTCAACATCCAGTTGCGTTGCAATTTTCTAAACTTTTTAAGTTCAGCACGAAGAAGCGGTAAAAAATCACGACCATTACTATTCGTGTTCTCTAGTCGTTCGCAATTTCTATAAAGAGAATTCGCCAAACGAGTTACAGAAGCGGCATACCTGCGCTTGTCCTCAGAGAATGGCATACTTTCAGCCTTCAGGATTTCGGGAGCTAGAGAAACGGATTGTTGAATGATATCACCGCTAAAATAAATATTCGGATCTTCCATTCCATTTTTTTCTTGCACAGCAAGATCATCTACCAAATAATGGGAGATACTTCTAGACAAATTAAAAATTTCTAATGCCTTCCTATAGATAGGCAGATGGTCTAAGTGTTGTGGGCCCGTAGATAACATAGCAATTTTCTGGGGGATTTCATACAATTTTATCCAAATGTAGGGACAATTTTCTGCAGTCTTCTTTCGATTTTAAAGTAAATATTTAGTTTTGCTTTAAAAGATGTATTTTTGTAGTTAAAATTCTTATAATGCAAATAGATACGCTTAATTGGAAGATACTTAGTTGTTTACAAACCAATGCAAGACAGTCCAACGCCGAGATTGGTAGACAGGTTGGAATTAGTTCTCCAGCCGTTTCTGAACGTATAAAAAAGATGGAAGATGCGGGTATTATACAAGGGTATAAAACGTGGGTCTCACCTTTCGATACAGGCTATCAATTAAAGGCTATCATTACGTTACGTGCATTTATGGGAAAGTTAAAACCGTTCCTAGAAAAGGTGACTACCTACGATGAAGTTTTAAATTGTTATCGCATCACAGGAAACGAAAATATCGTGATGGAGGTCGTACTTCAAAATCAAAAGCATTTAGAGACTTTTATCGATCAATTGATAAGTTACGGAGAGACCAAAACACAGATTGTACTATCGCATGTCGTAAAGCACAATGCGGTAAAACCACTCTATTAATTAGTTGTCGATAATGAGATGAGGTACTTCTTCTAGATTCCAGTCGATGACCAAACCACCAGCTAACGATTCGGCAATTTCTTTTCCGTATAGGAATTCACATAAATAAAGAGCAGCTTCGAAACTCTTTGCGCCTCCTGCCGAGGTGATGTATTTACCGTCATGCACAAAAAGCACTTCTTTGCGAATGTCTAGAGCTGGAAACTTTTCGCGCATGGCATCAATATCGCTAGGGAAAGTGGTAGAGACACTTTCGTCTAATAAACCGGCTTTGGCAAGTACAAAGGCACCGTCGCAATGCGAAGTCATGTATAGCGCTTCTTTATCAACTCTTTTCACAAAGTCGATCATTACTTCATTGTCTAAATCTGTATCCAAATGGTGCTCGGCACTTGGGATGACTAATATGTCAATTTTTGGTAATGAATCGGTGATGTAATTCAAATCGGGTACAATGCGCATGCCTTCAAAAGTAGTAACAGGGTCATGGGTATCGGCTACTGTAAAAACATTCATCGCTTTAATATTCTTTCGGTATTGGGTATGCTGAAAAATATCAAAAGGAGCAGTTAATTCGGTATTGTAAACTCCTTCCATGATTAGAAAGGCAACATTGTAATTTTCTGGATTTAATTCTGGAATTACTTTTCCTGTTTGTTCTTCTTCTTCAAAAACAAATTCATTTTTAGCCTCTTCCGAAGAATTAACACATCCCGAAAAGACAACGAAGGAAAAAATGATTACTAAATAACGCATGGTGCTTTTTTAATAAGATTCAAAATTAGGCGATTTGATAAGTAGCTTGCGTAAAAGTAAACAAAGTAGCGCCGTTATCACAAGCATAACAAATATAACAGTCCAAGTACTGTTGTATCCAAAACCGTCAATTAAATTCATGCCGGCATTGTGGGCAATGATATGAGATACCGACCAACTCATGCTATATAAACCCATATAGCTGCCTTTCCGTCCTTTGGGAGCCATAGAAAGTGCTAGGGCGTTCGAAAACGGAGATCCAATCATTTCACCTATGGTCATTAAAATCATTCCAATAACCAAAACTCCTCCCCAAGAGGAGCTATTAAGTACAATAAAACTCAATGCTAGAAAGAATACACCCCAAAAAGTAGCCGTTGTTTTAGACATGTTAATGCGTTCTACCCAGCCAATAATTGGCATTTCTAAGAGTACAATCATGGCTCCATTTATAAACATAAGCCATCCAATAGTGTCTTCCGAAAGCAAGTGAATTTGTTTATAAAACAAAGGCACCGTAGAAAAATATTGTGCAAAGGCCAAGCTGTTTAAGATCATTATTCCTATAAACAATAGAAACAGTACATTTTGGTATGGATTCATTCCTTCTTTTACAACTACAACCTTCTCTTCTTTCTTTTCACTCTTTTTGGGTTTCAGTAAAAAGAAAAGGAGTCCAGAGGCTAGCATACAACTAATGCCATCTATCCAGAAAATCGAATTATAACTTACATTCGCAATTAAGAATCCTCCTAATACAGGTCCTACGATAAAGCCTAAGTTGATCGCAAGGCGAATTAGACCAATACTCCGTGTAACATTCCCTTCTTTACTGTAAACATCTGCTGCCACAAACACAGCGGGTCTATAGAAGTCTACGGCCAACATAAGCATAAAAACTCCTGCGCATATACCCCAAAAGCTATGCAAGAACTGCAGAGATATAAATCCGAGTCCGCCCAAAAACAAACTGTAGACAATAGTTCGATAGGGTCCTATTTTATCGGTAAGTACACCTCCTAATAAATTTCCCAAAAAAGAACCTGTTCCATAACAAGTCATAATCCACCCCACTTCTTTTAAGGTGAAACCACCTTCATCTACCAAATAAAGTGATAGAAATGGTATCACCATCGCACCGGCTCGGTTAATAAAGGTTACGAAAGACAGTATCCATATTTCATGGGATAGTCCTTTAAAATTATTGATATAATGGTCGTAAAGTTTTTTCATCACTTAGGATTGGTATAAAAATAAAACGTCCTGCGGTTAGGCAGGACGTTTATATATTGAATTGTTTTATAGCTTTATAAGTCAACACATACAGAAGTCCTCCCCTCGTGAACACACGTTGGTGGTAATTTGGACGATGTACGTATTTTGCTTCATTTTTTTTTTTTATTTCGTTGTTCAAATGTAGTAAAATTTTTAATTGACTTATATTTAGACGACTAAATTTTATTTTGATGAAGTATCTTTTCTCTGTACTCTTATTTTTTTTCTTCGGATTGGTTTTAGCTCAAACCAAAGATCAGTTAATTGAACAAGCTCAAGACTACCAGCTAAAGCTCAATGCAGAATATTCAAATTCTGAGACAAGTATTTTATCGCGGAAAGATTTTAAGAACTTTAAGGGGCTAGAATTTTATCCCATAGACGCCAAGTATATCGTACAAGCAAAATTTATTCGTACTCCTGATGAAAAGCCATTCAAAATGGCAACTACAACCGATAGATTGGCAACGGAAGTCAAATATGGTGAAGCGCATTTTGAAATTGATGGAAAGAAATTAAAATTAGAGTTATATCAAAGTGTTCCTCCCATGACAGATCCTGAATACGTGGATTATTTGTTTTTACCATTCACAGACGACACCAATGGAGATGGTTCGTACGGTGGTGGACGATTTATTGATGCCCGAATCCCAACAGGAGATATCATTGTAATCGATTTCAATAAGGCTTATAACCCTTACTGTGCTTATAACAGTAAATATTCATGTCCTATCCCGCCAAGAGCAAACCGTTTGGCTATTCGAATAGAAGCTGGAGTAAAAGATTTTCGTCAACGTTAAATAGTCTTCACCAACCACATTCCGAAGAAAACAGCGGCAAAGCCAATAACAAAACTACCAACGGTATAAAGTGCGAACGTCATAAAGTCACCCGCTTTTAAAAAGATATGGTTTTCGTATGCAAAAGACGAAAAGGTAGTAAATCCACCACAAAAACCAGTGGCTAGAAATAGAACAGTATTTTGAGAAAGGGTCTGACTTTTTAGACTATAGCCCAAAATGATCCCAATAAGTAAGCTACCCAATATATTTGCTATAAATGTTCCATATGGGATTCCAGTATTATCGTTATTTAACCAAAGGTTTAACCCATAGCGAAAAACACTTCCTATACCTCCTCCTAAGAATACGAGAACAAGTGCTTTCATTTATTTCGATTCGGTTATAATAGGATGATTACTTCGTAGGTCGTTAAATACAGGGATATAAATTTCTGTGAGCCAATCGGCAGGGTTTGGATATTCTCCTGGATCGTTAGCGTAGATTTCGAAGATTTGTCTATCTGGATTCTTTATTAAATGATTTCTGGTGATATAGGCTTCCGCTTTTTCGTAGGCCTCGGGAAGATTTTGGTAATTTCCTTTTAATATCGTTTTAACCGCCGAAGTTCGTTCCATAAATCCACAGGCAACATTACTCCCTTCAACTACATCAATGAGTTCATTAACAGGCATGCCTGCAGAGAGCACCATGCTTCCAGTAACAGCATCTGTTTGATGGTAAATTGTAAAAGGCATTCCTGAAGGTCGGATATTGTGTTGCCCCATATAGTGCGTAATTTGTCCAAACATTTCGGCCATCTTTTGTGTTAATTGTGAGGCTTGAGAAGCAGTAGTAACGTATAGATAATACCCGCCGCCGTGTTCACTAATTCCAGTAACCTCAATATTGTAGGATGCCATATCATCAATAACGGTATTTGAAATTCCATCCAAACCTGCGAGCTGCATCTGCTTTATATTGTTGTTGAAATCTGTGCTATTCATCCAAAAATAGACTTTGTCTAAAAGTGTATGTTCCCCACCCATTTGCCAGCTAACCTGTGTACCGTTATGGGTTTCGACGAAGTTCCACTTAACGTTCATATTCCGAATGCCTCTGGATGTTTCAATACTAAATTCTTGAATTATTTCACTGTTAGGACTGCTTGAAATGGTTCGAACTGTTCCTATGGTATTTCCTTCCCAGGAATATGAGCCTCCAGCTCCAGCTGTATTTTCGGGATAGGTAAAGATCATATTTGGATCTTGTTCTTTCCAAGGTCCCCATTGTTTCCAGTTTCTTAATTCATTTACTTTCTCAAAAACAAGTGAGGTAGGTGCATTAATGGTTTTGGATTCAGTTAAATCGTAAGTACCATCTTGAGTGCCAAAATAGAGGGCGCCACCAATGGTAACAATCAGCAAAATAAAAAAGAGATACTTTATAATTTTCATCAGTAGGGAAGGGTTGATTTAGGTTGTATGCGCTAAGATAGGGAAAATCTGTTTTTTGAAACGCGCCGGCTCAGCCGCTGCGGCATAAATTTGTTACATTTGTAGGAAACCAAAAAATCAATAGAATGAAGAATACTTTTTTATGCGCAGCCATTGTAAGCAGTATGTTGCTGTTTTCTTGTGCCGAAGAAAAGAAAGAGGCTAGCTCTGATGCCGAAAACACAAAAGAGGTGGCGGCAACTTTCGACTATCAAGTAGATCAGTTTGCCGATATTAAGATATTACGATATCAAATCCCGGGATTTGAAGATCTTACGCTAAAAGAACAAAAACTAGTATACTATCTAACACAAGCTGGACTTGCGGGAAGAGATATTATGTGGGCACAGAACTATCGTCATAATCTAGCGATTCGTAAAGCATTGGAAAATGTTTATACTACATATGATGGAGACAAAAGTTCCGATGATTGGAAAAACTTTGAAACCTATTTAAAAAGAGTTTGGTTCTCCAATGGAATCCATCATCATTACAGCAATGCTAAATTAAGACCTGAATTTAACAAGGAATACTTAGAGCAGTTATTGCAAACGACCAATACTACACTAGCTTCAGAAGCTGTTGATGTAATCTTTAATGATGCCGATGCGAAAAAAGTGAATTTGAGTAAGGAGGCAGATATCGTTCTCGAGAGTGCTATTAACTTTTATGGTCCAGATGTAACCACTGCCGAAGTAGAAGCTTACTACAGTTCTATTAAAGTAGATCCAAAGGAGCCTATTGAAATCGGACTTAATACCCGTCTCGTTAAAGAGAATGGTGTTTTGGTAGAGCAGGTTTATAAAAGTGGTGGACTCTATGGTGAAGCAATCGATGAAATCATCGGGTGGTTAGAAAAAGCCAAAGGAGTTGCCGAAAACGAAAAACAAGCCGAAACCTTAGGTTTGTTGATTGAATATTATAAGACTGGAAGTCTAGACACTTGGGATGACTATTGTATTTCTTGGGCAACTAGTACCGAAGGTAATATCGATTGGATCAATGGTTTTATAGAAGTGTATAACGATCCTAAAGGATATAAAGGATCGTACGAGACTATTGTAGAGATCAAAGATTTTGATATGTCTAAAAAGATGGCTGTACTTTCTAAAGATGCACAATGGTTTGAAGATAATTCTCCTTTACAACCAGAGCATAAGAAGAAAGAAGTTAAGGGTGTTTCGTATAAAACGGTAATTGTAGCTGGAGAAGCAGGAGATGCTTCACCAAGTACTCCTATTGGCGTTAATTTACCCAATAACAACTGGATTCGTCAAACTCATGGAAGTAAGTCAGTTTCTCTAGGAAACATTATTAGTGCTTATGCGAGTGCGGGTGGTAGTGGACGTTTGCAAGAATTTGCGCACGACGAAGAAGAGATTCGTTTGGAAGAGAAATACGGAGGTTTGGCCGATAAATTACATACGGCTTTACACGAAGTAGTAGGTCATGCTTCTGGGCAAATTAATGAAGGAGTAGGAACACCAAAGGAAACTTTAAAGCGATATAAATCGACTATAGAAGAAGGTAGAGCCGATTTGTTTGGTCTTTATTACTTAATGGATCCTAAACTTCAGGAGCTCGGACTTGTAGAAAATTGGGAAGAAACTGGAAAAGCTGCATACGATGGATATATTCGCAATGGGTTAGTGACTCAATTGGTGCGTCTAGAATTAGGAGATGATGTGGAAGAAGCACATATGGTTAATCGTCAGTGGGTGAGTGCTTGGTCTTTTGAAAAAGGGCAAGCCGATAATGTGATTGAAAAAGTAACTCGCGATGGTAAAACATATTATAATGTGAATGACTATGGCAAACTTCGTGAGATATTTGGACAGTTATTGCGCGAAACACAGCGTATTACTTCCGAAGGTGATTATGAAGCTGCCAAGGCGTTAGTTGAAGACTACGGAGTAAAAGTAGATCAAGAACTTCATGCTGAGGTATTAGATCGTAATAGTCAGTTTAAAAGTGCACCCTATAGCGGTTTTGTAAACCCGTTAATTGTACTGGTAAATAGTGCCGATGGTGGGATTGAGAGTTTTAAAATTGAGCAGCCTGCTTCGTTTGAAGAGCAAATGCTGAATTACAGCAAAGAATATGGTTTTTTAAATAATTAGTTCACTAGTATTTAAGTGTTACGAATGAAATTTTCCATAAAATTGAAAAGTGTTTGTTTCCTTTTTTTCTGTTTAATATGCGCTCAAGCAAATGCTCAGGAAGACGGCGAAGTTATTGATATGAAGCCGATAGGTCAAGTTACTACTGATGATTCGTCGAAAGTACCTTTTGCTATTATTGAGAAAGTTCCAGTCTATCCAGGCTGTGAATATGCTGGGTCGAATTCTAATAAGAAAATGTGCATGTCTAAAAAGATTAATGAGCATGTGAACAGGAAGTTTAATATAGCGGCAGATACATTGTTATCGGCAGGGCGCTATCGAATTTCGGTTAATTTTAAGATTGATACGAAGGGACGTATTGTCGATGTAGATGCACGAGCTCCTTCAGAGTTGCTCGAGGCAGAGGCTATTCGGGTGGTGCAATTGCTGCCTCAAATGTCTCCTGGGATCCAGAAAGGGAATCCTGTAAAAGTGTCGTACTCACTTCCTATTTTGTTTCAACTGGTAGATTAATAGTAAGTATCACAATAGAAAATCCCTTGCACGATTAACTCGAGCAAGGGATTTTTAATTGTTTCAAGTCCGAATTAAAACCTTAGTCGGAGCAAAGATTAAAATAGCTACACAAAGTGTCTTCTATTTCGGCTGGCGTAAATCCTTGTGTTTTTAACTCTTCTATAATCGAGTAGTATTCTTTTTTTGTTTCCTGATAATCACTTTCGGTCAAGTAGTTAAATTGATTGAATTTAATGCGATTAAAATCTGGAAATTTTTCGTAAGCAATTCCCCAGGTATATGAAGTACCCTTTATTAAGAGGGTGTTGTCTGGGTATAAAGTGATACTATTTCCTTTTATTTTAAATTTAGAAAGAGACTCAGTCTCTGTGTTTTTCAAAAAGAAATACGAATATTCTTTCTCGGGGTTTTCTTCCCATTCAAAATGAATTGCATTGCTAGCAATCGAAGCACTGTCTGCTGGCATTGTTAGCAAATCCATGATGCCGTCTCGGTACACATTACCGGTATGGTTTTTAGTTTGGTCTTTGCTTTTCATTTGGCGCCACACATACGAGAAATATTTTTTAGAAAGCCCTTCTTTATTAGCCTTTTTCTCATAATTTTTAACATCAGAATAGGCATAAGTTTTGGCTTGATCTAATTGATATAGGAGTCCGCCAGTATCGAGTAGCAATAAGGTGTCGGTCTTCGCAAGAACGATGCTACCTTGCGTAAGCACAGTTCCTTTTTTAAGAGGTTTTTGCGCTCCTTTTACGACGTAGTTAGGCGCTCCTTTGGTATTGAAAACTGCGTATTGTTGAGCTGCAGCAGAATGTGCCAAAGCAAAGCAAATACTTATTGAAAGAAATAACTTTTCCATTTGTAGCGTGTGTTTAATTTTTTGGCGATAATTTTATAGAGACCGATGAGCTCGACGCTTATTACCATCATTCCTATAATTAACTCTGGTTGAAACAATACCTTCTTTTTGTAGAGCCATAGTGAAAACCATAGAAGCAAAACAGTCAATATTAATTGCGTTATTTTTTTACTCAGCATATAACTGGCTGGGCTTCGGGTACTAAAAAACATAAAAGCAACTATTGCCAAATAGGTAAAGATTATCGCAATACCATACATTAACCATTTGGGCGTTTTGGATATAAAATCTTGCGTGATTAGCATCTGAATGATGTTTGCATGTATAAGAACTCCAAACATATCTGGAGCACTTTTACCAGCAGTGTTTTCATTAAGGGGTGTAAAAAACTTATCTTCTATATCATTGCGGCTTCCGTGCGGCGTTCCCATATAGCCTAATAGTACAATCTTATCTTTTAAAAACGGAAGTGTCTCCTGAGACATGCAGTCGTCATAGGATAATGTGAGAAAAGAATCAAAATCACCTCGGTAGTTTATAGGAATACTCTTATTTACTTTAGTCTCCAAATTTTCACCTACCCAATCATCTTCTAGAAAGTGCTGAGCCATCAAACTAGAAAAAGAGTAGTGTATGCTGTCTAATAAAAGTTTCTTTCCCTCAAAAGTCCTGATTACGTTGTTTTGACGATCAAAATTAAGATTGGAATATCCAATACGCGAATGATTGGTTTTGAAAACCGAAGCATTCCTTTGCCAGTGATCGGTGATAAATGCTTTGGACAGGACTACATTTTCTTTAGAAAAACTTTGTTGTAATAGAGAGTCTACAAATGGATCTCGGGTGTCTTTAAAAACGATATCTAAGCCAAGCACTTTTGGATCTTGTGCTTGCACATGCTCCATGAGCTGATGTATTTCGAATCGGTCTCTTTGTTCAACATTAATTAGTATAATGTCTTGCGCTGGTGCATTCTCTTGCATTTTTTCGGCATAATACAGATCGAGAAAACTAAAATCTTTAAATGCACCAGTAAATGGATTAAAGATAGAAAGGTTCAGTAAAATAAATGAAACGCTCCATAGAAAACCCAAAGCCAGTAAAAGGCAGAGGAAACCGTCTCTTAACAAGTAATGGGTTTTTTTCATTCCTCTTTGGTTGTTTTTGAAAGGGCTGAAGCCACTATTCCTGCAGGTACAGTAACGATTCCGAGTCCGACAATTAGGATGCAAAAAGTGAAAATTTTACCACCCATAGTTATTGGATATACATCGCCATAACCTACAGTTGTGAGTGTCGAAATAGCCCACCACAAACTGTGAAATACGGAGGTGAATTTATCGGGCTGCGCTTCGTGTTCGAAAAAATAAATACCTACCGCCGAGAGATATAGTAATATGATGGTAATGAGCAGAAAGAGTACTATCTCTTCCTTGGCTTCCGCGGTTGCCCTTCTAAATCTTTGCAGCGCTTTATTGTAGCGCATAAGTTTAAAAATTCGAAACAATCGAAATACCCGTAATACTCGAACTGATCTTAGGTCGATTCCCATGGAAATATAGAAAGGAAGTATTGCCAGCAGATCAACAAGTCCGTAAAAACTAAAAATATATGTGAGCTTTTTAGGAGCAAAAAACAAACGCAATAAGTATTCAATGGTAAACACTACGATGCAGAATACCTCAAAATATCGAAGTCCCTTTTTAGCCTCTTCACTAAGATTAGGTAGAGTCTCTAGCGAGAAACTAATCAATGATAGAATGATTAGTATTTGAATGCTAATGGCGAATTTCCTACCCAGTTTCGTGTCTAGGTTGGTGACCATTTGTTTTATACGTCCCACAATGATACTAGTTACAGATTACCATTTCCCTAAACGGGTCAAATAGTTAATAGACTCAGTATCTCCTTGTCTGGCGGCTTTACGCCACCAATCGTAGGCAGCCTTTTTATCTTTGCTAACTCCTTTCCCTTTATAAAGCATCCATGCTACACGAGATTGAGCTTTAGCATCTCCTTTATTCGCAGCATCAATGTAATTAGAAAAGGCATCATTGTACATTTCCTGATCGAAGAATGAATTTGCTTTAACCATTTTCATCGCTAGCGTTTCTACTTTAGCTTTTTCTTCTTTCTTCTCCGTTTTAACAGATTCTTCACGTCTCAAAGCATCTAATTTCTTACGCTCTATACTGTCTATTAAAGTAGCTGCATCTGTATTGCCATTAGATTTTGCTCGCTCTAACCAGAACAATGCATTTTCGTTATCGTTGCGATCGTAGTATAATTTTCCAGTCATGTATTGAGCTTCTACGTTCTGATCCTGCGCGGCCTCTAGAAATAAACGAGTGGCCTGACTCACATCTCTTGAAACTCCATTTCCTTTATAGTACATGGTCGCTAAGTGATATTGGGCTTCGCTATTACCTTTTTCGGCGCCTTTTCTCAAATAATCAAGTGCCTTTTCGTAATCTGAATTTCTTAAATATAGAATTCCTTGGTCAACCATTTCCGGAACTGAAAGTCCGTCTTCCCCTTCCATAATAATATTTACTTCACTGTCTGCTATTAATTGATTAATGGAAGATTTTTTAGATTCGTCTAAGGATTGTCCTAAAAATTGATTTCCGAAAGCAATAGCTTTTTTGTAATGTTTGAGTTTATAATGGGCCTTACTCAGTTGAAAAACTACATTGGGATTAGAAAAGAATGCCGTGTTGTTTTTACTTGTACCTGCAAAAAAACCAGCCACTTGTTTGATTCTATCCGACTTATCCAAATTTTCAATACTCAGGTAATTGATATAGGCATTAGTTGCCGATTTTTCATCGCCTAGACCCGTGTAAATCATGGCCTCGTAATAGCGCATGTCTTCCGTATATTTTCCCTTATAGTATTTGTCTTTGGCTCTATTTAAAATTTGAAGGGTTTTAGAGAACCCTTCTTTGTCCATTGAACCATTTTTTAAATTGTCCTTTACTCTAACCATCATATTGAGACCAATTTGGTCAATATCCTTAGGTTCTACTCGCAATGTGATTTCTTTACTAGCAACCGATTTGAAACCAGCTTCTAATTGAGCACGTCTATCTGCTCTTCCTGGATGCGAGGATGAAGCGTTAACGCTCATACTTTCTGTTACAGCAATAATATCTTCCAATTCGGCTCCCAAGTGAGACAACGCACGACCTGCAAAATAATCGGCTTCTAATTCGACTTCTGGAGTACTGGTTCCGTTGTTCATACTATGACCGTTCATGTGGTGGCCAATTTCGTGCGCCAAAATAAGTTTTCCCGTCCAGTCATTATTGGTTTTACTGGCCATTTGTTTCATCCACTCGGCATCATAGATAATATACCGTTTTTCAACGCCGTCAATAAATAGGTTTTTCGCGACTGCATTAGAGATATTAGCACATTCTTTTAATTCAAAAGATCGCTTCACACCAGCGGTGCTTATTATTTCACTCACTAGGTTGTCGACTTCCTCAGGTGTATTTGTAAACCCTAAATATACGCTCTGACAAATTTCGTCTAGATCCTCTGCATTTTTAGATTCTTTTACTTCCTTGACGATGTCTTGGAAGTTTTGAGCCAATAAAGTGCTCGAAAATAAGCTTACTAGTGCCCAAATAAGTAGTCTTGTTTTCATAATCTTCTTGTTTTAGTTAGTTTTTTGTGTTTGTTGTAGGTTGAGAGAGAAGGAATGTTTTTAATTTTTCTGAAATAGAAACGACTTCCTGCCCTTCTAGATTAATAAAGCCCACCTTGTTGATTTTGCTATCTAATAAAAGCGAAAGCTCACAATTCTCGGTACACATTTCAAACTGAAGATTTGGGTTAAACCCAGCTAAGGGTTGTTTTACAACTGGATAATTTTGTAAGGAGGTAACTTCAGATAAAAATGAAGTAACATTATCTTTTGATAAAGCATTTAATGGAATCACTTTTCTGCCGTATTCCATTGTTTTTTCATCAACGAGTACGCTGTCTACCCGATATATATTGATCGCATTAGCGGTCTTTAGCTGATTCCATTTGGTATCCCCTAAAATAGAATCAAGAGCAATAGTAGGTATCACTTCTTGCTCTTTCTTTTCTTCTTCTTTGGTTTCTTTTACCACGTCTTGCGATTCGAACACAAGCTGCTCCTGACTTTTACAGCTTGTGGTGAGAATCGCGGTGGTTAGTATGAGAAGGGTAAGTAACTTCATCAGGAGCGTTTAATATCGAGCACCATCATGGCCACCGATCCTTCTTTAAATTTTGCATTGAACTTCATCTTATCTGCTGCCATTTCGATAGCAGATTTGTCAATTAATTCATCGTTGAAAAGCACATAAAGCTTGTCCATTAAATCTCCTTCCAAGCCATCCAATTTTTCATTGATGCTTGCAATGTCAAGTTCATCTGCAGAAAATAACACAATGGTGTAATCGGAAGCCACATCACTATTTAGTCTAAAATAATAGTCTTCACCAGGTATGATTAGTTCTGCTTCTGTATTATCGAAATACGAACTAACAATTTCAGGATTATCTGGATTTGGAAAAAGAACGCCATTATCACCATCAGAATCGGCATACATCACATACATATAAGATGGCTGATCGACTTTCGCATAAATTTGGTACTTAGTCTCTTTAGGGTATGCTTCTGCTGTTCTGTAGTCTCCTACAGTTTTATCTTCTGTATCTGTTTCCTTCACAACATCTTGCCATCCTAAAACACTTTTTTTGAATTTAGTATCACCCCGAGCTACTTTCATTTCTTTGCCACCACGAAGTTGAATTCGTAATTCTCCTGCAAGTGATTGGTATACCTCTTCGACAGGTTTTGGCTTTGGCACAATTTCTAGTGCGTATTTGGTGAAGGCTGTAAAATCATCATATTTCACCCAGATGTATCCATTATTCCCCCAATTGGTTCCCCAAGAGTTTACAATTTCGAAGGCGCCGCCGTATTTCTCATCATCAAATCCCACAACGCACATCGCATGAAATCCGTAAGGACCTAAATTATCTGGAACTAATACACCTTTGGCTACGTTAAATGATTTTTCTAAGGCGAAACCAATTACTACAGGGTTCCCGTGATGGATGGCGCGTTTCACATTTTCTACACGAACTAAGTTGTCTTCGCCACCTGTAATTACTCTTCGGTATTCTTGAATGGTATTGACACGTGCTTTTTCGACAACGCTCTGTGGAATATTATCATCACAAAACTGAGCTTTATAATCTTTGAAATAAGGGGATCCGTCATCTCGTAATGAACGCATTGCTTGATCCATACCCGCTCCCTTTTGACAATTTACTTTGTTCTCGTCACTAGCCGCGTTGAGGTAAGTGAAAATAGGGTGGAAGGCAATTTCATTAATTTCTTCCTGATTGGTAATCCCACGTTGTTTCGCTTCAACTATGGTACGACCATAATAAGCGGAAGCCCAGCCAGTACAGGTTCCATAGCCTCCTTGACTACGCACAACAGGCACATAATCACGTAAACTGGCACGCGTAATATCGGCCAAATCGTCAAAGAAGGATACATTGTTTGGCTTTGCTGGAATTTTAGCATAAGCCTCATCGTCTAAGATGAGGCCTGTACCAAATTCTTGTGCCATTACTAATGGCATGCAAAGCAATGCGAGTATGTAAAAAACAAATTTTTTCATAATTGTTATCTTATTGTCTGCTCGCGGTTCCGTCTTCATCAATGAAGAGTGCACCTTCTAAAGCTTCACCAGAGGTGATGTTTGGAACGAAAATATCTTGGTAAGAAACGATGCCTTCCGCAGTCATTCGTCCCGAAAATGCTGTTGCATTTTCACCTCCATCTCCACTAACAGCGCGAACTATAATGGTGAAGTTACCGCTGCTATCTCCAGAAATAAATCCGTTTCCATTTTCCGAAAATGTCTGTACTCCATTTTCATCAAATTGTGCACTTTGGTAAGAAATAGTTTGGTTTTCATCGTTCTGATTGGAGAACGTGATAACGAAATCTCTGAAACCACACGATAGTTCTACATTTGGATCTGTTGCGGCGGCTCGACAATATGGACTAGCTACAAAAATTCCAGTTACGTCTACAGGTTCACTACCTGTGTTGATATCAAGACCTAGAGTTGTCATTACCGATAGAACTTCTGTGGATAAGAATTCTTCGATATCATCTCTAGTTCCTGTGAAACCTAATTCTTCTGCCTCTGTAAGAAATGAAACTTCAGAATCTACGATACATGAATTACCGATCAATAGAAGGCAAAACATGCTGATTATATATAATGTTTTTTTCATGGTATAATATTTAATGTGTTATTGGGAAGATTAAAAGATGCTGTAACGCAATGAAAGGTTAAATTGAGCAAGAAATTTGAAATCAATTTTTGCTTCATCGACTACATCTTCTACACCCAATAGTTTCTCTGGGCTAAAGAATGCTGGTACAGTTTGTACATCAGCACCTAAGAATAGTTTGTTGGCCACACGCCATGTAATCCGAGCCCCACCACTCACGTAAAAAGAGCTACCAAGGTATAAATCGTCTACCGTTTCTTGGAATCCCATAGAACCAATTCCAACTAATGGAGATAACTCGAAGTTAGTTTCTGCTCGATCTCCAAGAGGAATGTCGTATTTTAATGCAACAAATCCGTCGTAAGCACGCAGATTATCACCGCCAATGGCTGCGAAATATGCAATGGCTCCAAAACCGAAACCAGATTTATCGAAGTCAGCGTTTAATGCAACTCCAATACCAGTTTTAAATAAATCATCTGCCGCTTCAAGTTCCGTTTCCTGACCATCAACCGTAAACGTAATTTTATCGATATTTAAAGGAATTGGCATGAAGAAAATACCAATAGATTCTTCTTTAAAAGTCTGTAAGCTTTCTTGAATTGGTGCTTCGACCTCTACCGTAGTTTCAGGGACTAGTAGATAATCACCTGGGGAGGCCAACGGCTCTTGCGTGTTCTGAGCATTAAGCGTAGAGGCACAACATATGAGTAGTGCAACTAAAAAGTTGATTTTTTTCATAAAAGATAAATTTGATTATTAGTTAGTTACAAATGTATTTCCTGTTAAAGGATTAGAAAATACCCATTTATGGGTATTTTTGGGGTTAATTGACTTGAATATGCTGATATGCCAGTTTTTGAAGTTGACCACTCCCCGTCAGCTTCAATTTCTTGATAATCTTTTTACGATGGGTACTTACGGTCGCTTCACTGATAGAAAGTAGCCTGCCAATTTCTCGAGAAGTAAGCCCTAAGCCAATGAGCTTGAAAATTTCATTTTCGCGCTTGGTTAGACTTTTTTTATTGATCTCATTGTCTTTAATAACAAGTACAAGCTGAATAATTGTGTTTAACAATAAGTTGTCTAATGAAATCGTTTTTATGGCATTTAGGATGGTTAGCGTGTCTTGGGTATCCAGTTGCTTCTTTTCTTTTTCGGCATCTG
>Ga0316208_1000102_pt1 | contig 122438 bp, 130 predicted proteins | sample 3monopyrite_MG_FD_204944 | JGI IMG/M metagenome (GOLD analysis project Ga0316208, IMG submission 204944) | Microbial mat bacterial communities from mineral coupon in-situ incubated in ocean water Damariscotta River, Maine, United States -... | ecosystem: Environmental > Aquatic > Marine >... | reverse complement strand
CTGGTTTGGCGTGGACGGAGGCGGGTGGCGATGTGCTTTATGTCGAGGCGGCACTGTTGGTCGAAGGCAAGGAGCTGACGCTAACCGGGCAGCTCGGTGATGTCATGCAAGAGTCGGCCAAAACTGCACAAAGCTATGTCTGGGCCAATGCCGACAGCCTGGGCATCGACAAAGAAAAAGTTCGCAAATCCGGAATCCATATTCACGTCCCCGCCGGTGCGGTACCCAAGGATGGCCCCTCGGCGGGCATCACCATGGCCACGGCGTTGGCATCGCTCTATCTTGACAGGCCGGTTCGCAGCGACGCCGCCATGACCGGCGAAATCACCCTCAGTGGTTTGGTATTACCTGTTGGTGGCGTTAAAGAAAAGGTGCTTGCCGCTCATCGCGCCGGTATCCGGTGCATCATCCTGCCGAAAGAAAACCAGAAAGATCTGAATGAGCTGCCCGAGCATGTTCATCAGGTGCTTGAGTTCATTTATGTAGAACGTATCGACGAGGCATTGCTTGCAGCTATCATCACAACCACTGATACAGGCACTGAACAAAAAGTGGCCAGCGCTTGATGGGTATAGAAAATTGTTTCTCTCGGTTAACTGAACGGCCGAGCTTATTAAACAGCCTTTTTGTTCAGTTAAGGCATTTCGTTATTTGACCGTGGATTATTATCTTAATTAGCCAAAAAGTTCGTCGGCGGGCTGCAGATTTTCCATTTGCGTGATGCTAGTACAGATCCGTCCGGGAGTGGCGGCGTGATTATCTACGAAAAAAACTGAAAATGTAGAGACAATAAGATGGGGTATGATACCTCGTTTTATTTGTTTGGCTAATCAGCCCGCGGTGGGGATAAACTTCAGCGCCAGGCCGTTGTTGCAATAACGCTTGCCGCTGGGTTTTGGTCCGTCGTCGAAGAGATGGCCCTGATGGCCACCGCAGCGTGCGCAGTGATATTCGGTGCGCGGCCAGATCAGTTTGAAATCAAGCTTAGTCTCGACACTGTCGGGGATGGTTTCGAAAAAGCTGGGCCAGCCGGTGCCGCTGTCGTATTTCATCGCTGAGGTAAACAGTGGCAGTTCGCAAGCGGCACAAACGAAGTTACCCTCGCGCTTCTCGTGGTTAAGCGGGCTGCTGCCGGCAGGCTCGGTTCCTGCCTCGCGTAGGATGTTGAACTGTTGGGGTGTCAGACGCTTTTTCCATTCTGCTTCTGGTAGTTCCAACTTTTCGATTTTTCCATCTGTCTGTTGCATATTGTCTGCGCTGCTAGCGCGACTTGAAATTAATGGTGTGGCAGCCAGCGCCAGCATCGCAACAAGAAAATTACGCCTTTTCATAATCGTTCTACCTCTGTGAATGAATGGAAAAAGGACCAGGCCTTACGATCTAGTTAAAATCAGTGGATGCCAACCCCTCATCCCTCCGTTGCAAAAAGGAGGGTGGGGGGATTTCTGCTGTCAGGAATATGATCATCTACAGCCCATAAAGTTTCTGCGCGAGTGTTATTGTTGACTATAGCGTAACGCTATCACCATCAGCGTCATGGCGAGATCACACTTCTATCACATCAATTATGCAGCTTTGAGTGAGAAGACAAAATTTGTGTTCTGGCCCGGGTTGCATCCCACTCTAATGTCACCATGATGCAAAGCGACAATCCGTTTAGCAATGGCCAGACTCAAGCCGCCCGGTTGGCTGCGATTGCTGTTGTCCTTGCCTTGATAAAAGCGATCAAAAGCCCGCGGTAGATTTTCGATGGCGATACCGGGGCCGCTGTCCTTGTTAGCAGGGGCTGAGATTGGCGTAGGCAATCACCAGCCACTTGCTGCCGACACCATCAAAATTGACCTGCACCCGGGCACTACTACCCTGCCCTTCATGATTAAGTAACACCCCTTCGCCAAATTTTTGGTGAAACACTCGTTGGCCGACAAAAAAACCTTCCGGTGCTTCCTGGCTATATTCAAAGTCATCATTATTGAAACTTGTTGCCTGGGTGCGTTTGATCGAAGCCTTGGGGCGGACGGTATGTATCAGTTCATCCGGGATCTCGCTGACAAAGCGTGATGGTAATGCGTAAAGCTCTTGGCCATGCAGGCGTCTGACTTCTGCGTGGGTGATGTAGAGCAGTTGGCGGGCACGGGTGATGCCGACGTAACAGAGGCGGCGCTCTTCGGCCAGGCGGCCTGGTTCTTCCATCGACATCTTGTGTGGGAACAGCCCCTCCTCCATGCCGCAGAGGAATACCAGCGGAAACTCCAGTCCCTTGGCTGAGTGCAGGGTCATCATCTGGACGCAATCTTCCCACGGGTCGCCCTGCCCTTCCCCCGCTTCCAGCGCTGCGTGGGAAAGAAAGGCGGTGAGCATGTCCATGTCTTCGGCGGTCTCTTCATCGTATTCAAATTCGCGTGCAGCAGAGACCAGCTCTTCCAGGTTATCTACCCGTGTCTGACCCTTTTCACCCTTATCTTTTTTGTAGTGATCGACCAGTCCGCTGCGGTTGAGCATGTGGTCGGTTTGTTGGGCCAGCTCTAGTTCATGTGTTTCGGCGGTGATAGTGACGATCAGGTCGAGAAACCCCTGGATGGCATTGCTGGCCCGGGCAGGCAGCCGTTTTTCACTGATGATGGTCTCCGCTGCATGCCACAGGGTGATGCCGCGTTCACGTGCCAGATCACGCACCGCCGCCATGCTGCGATCACCGATGCCGCGGGTTGGCGTATTGACCACACGTTCGAATGAGCCGTCATCATGACAGTTGGCGATCAGACGCAGGTAGGCCATGGCGTCCTTGATCTCCTGGCGCTCGAAAAAGCGCTGACCGCCGTAGATGCGGTATGGGATGCCCTGATGCAATAACTCCGCTTCAAGCACTCGCGACTGGGCGTTGGAACGATACAGGATGGCAGCCTCGCGACGGGCGTTGCCGTCGTTGACCCACTGGCGGATGCGGTCAACGATGAAGCGAGCCTCGTCCAGATCATTGAAGGCTGTGTAAAGTTGGATTTGCTCGCCCTCCACGTCATTAGTCCACAACTCTTTGCCAAGCCGGTCGTCGTTATTGTCGATCAGGGCGTTGGCAGCCTTGAGGATGGTGGCGGTAGAGCGGTAGTTTTGTTCCAGCTTTATGACTGCGGTCTTGGGAAAATCCCGGTTGAACTGATGGATGTTCTCAATCTTGGCGCCACGCCAGCCGTAGATAGACTGGTCATCATCGCCGACGATGAACAGATTGCCCCCCTCCCCGGCCAGTAACCTGAGCCAGGCGTATTGGATGGTGTTAGTGTCCTGGAATTCGTCCACCAGTACAAAGCGAAATCGTTCACGGTAGTGATGCAGGATGTCGGCACGGTCGCGCAGGACTTCATGGGCGCGCAACAGCAGTTCGGCAAAGTCCACCAGTCCTGCCTTGCGGCAGTGGTCTTCATAGGCCTGGTAGATGCGCACCATCTGTTTGCTATATGGGTCACCGTGGTGCTCGACGTGCTCCGGACGTTGGCCTTCATCCTTGCGGGCACTGATGAACCACTGCACTTGGCGTGGTGGCCACTTGGACTCGTCCAGTTCCATATTTTTGAGCAAGCGGCGAATCAGGCGGTATTGGTCATCGGAATCCAAAATCTGGAAGGCCTGTGGTAGACCCGCTTCTTTCCAGTGGGCGCGCAGAAAACGATGCGCCAGGCTGTGGAAGGTACCGACCCACATGCCGCCGATGGGTTGGCCGAGCAGCTCCTCGATACGGTGCTTCATCTCGGCGGCAGCCTTGTTGGTAAAGGTTACTGCCATGATGTTGTAGGCCGAGACGTTTTCCACGGCCATGATCCAGGCAATGCGGTGCACCAGCACGCGGGTCTTGCCACTGCCGGCGCCAGCGAGCACCAGTTGTTGGCCCTGTGAGGCGGTGACCGCGGCGCGTTGCGGCTCGTTGAGTGAGTCGATGATGTGAGTGACGTCCATGGTGGCGAGAGTTTAACATTACGCTGGCCTGCGGTGGGAAAGATGCATTGATATTGCAAAAATGCCAGCCCTGACGAGCACAGGACTGGCGATGGTGGCAGGCAGTGGAGTCAAACTACCTATGGGGGCCGGGGTGGGACGCCCCAGCTACTTGGAACTAGCTGGCGATGGCCTGGTGGCGATTGGGTATCCAGGCAACGTGAGGGTGTAGGGCATCGACCGAGATGATGATCTCCATATGCAGGCGACGGCTGATTTCGTCGAAGTCATCAGGGTTTTCAAATTCTTGGTGCCAGTGATGGAAGTGTGCGGTATTTAGGTAGAGCATGTTGGGCCAATAACCATGTTTACATTCAAAATCTACGGCTAATCGGAAAATGTAGCTCAGCATTTTTATTCCCTCCTGGCTCGCGTTGCGAGTAAGCAACCCTATATATAGTGTCTTGTTGATCACCATTACACTATATATCGGTGGGCCGAGCTGAGACTTTAATATTATTGTTGCCTTAAACACAGCAACGCCCCCATGGTTTTGAGGGCGTTGCAAGGCGCGGTGTAGGCGGACTTAAAGTCCGGCGTAGGTAGTGATGAAGTTGGCACAGAAAACGGCGAATGTGGCGACCACGGGCAGACCACATAGAACGGTGATGATGTCTTTGCGGCGATATAGTTCGTTTTTGTTTGTATTGCTGCTCATGTGTTGCTTCTCCCTGAATCTATTAGTGCAAGTGAACAAGCGAGTTGAAAACTGCTGAATAGACCGCGGCGTTGCCGATGAGGCGATCAGAAAAATACTAGAACAATATTCTTGAGATGCAAGCTTGGGTATTGCTGAGGCATGAGCGCGACCACGCAATAACTGTTTAGGATACAGCCATTGCATGGTTAGGGGGAGGTAGGCGTTAGCAGCTTTGGCGAATCTGCCAGCCGAAATCTTCGTCTTTGTTGACCTTTACTTGATCGCTGGTGCCCCAGGAGATCTCGATGCAATCAATTTCGTCGTCGTCTTCCACACCCGCTTGTTCAATAAGTTGGCGAACTTGCTGCCAGGTAAATTTGCTGGGTCGCGTTGTTGGGTTGTCGGTGTGCATGAATAACCCCCTATTAGATAGTGGCATAAATTCAGTATAGCAGCACAGATTGCCTTTGTATTTATAAGTGTTTTACTGGGTTAATTATTGGTTTGCCGTATAATGCGAAGGGGTTGAGGGTGGGTTTAACAGAAGACACCCCTCCCCGAGGGCAGGGTTAATACTAGCAAGCATGCCGCTGCACTCGTCAAAGAGTTGCCCCGTCCATGGGCCAACTCCACTGCGTTCCTCATCTACGTTTCGTTGCGAAAGACGCCGCAAGTTTCCCGCCCCCAGCGAGAGCTTGCTTGCGCTACTTCGCTCGTTATTCGCATAGTTCTCCATGTACAGCGATGTTCGATATCTCAGGTGTCCAGGGCTGGCATGGAATAATAATCTGGGACAATATAACGACGGGGTTTTATGGTTAAAATAATATAATATTGTGCCAGTATCCGTAAAAGGCATATCAAAGCTATGAAACTACAACAGCTGGTCTATATTCGTGAAGTAGCGCGACGGGGTTTGAATGTTTCCGCTGCAGCCGACGCCCTGCATACGGCTCAGCCAGGCGTTAGCAGCCAGGTTCGTTTGTTGGAAGACGAGCTCAGCGTGCAGATCTTTGAGCGTAACGGTAAACGTTTGGTTGGGGTGACGGAGCCGGGCAAACAAATTCTGGAGATTGTCGAGCGGGTTCTGCAGGAAGTAGACAATATCAAGAAGGTCAGTGGCGAGTACTCTGATGAGGCCAGCGGTCGTCTGATTGTAGCGACTACTCACACTCAGGCCCGTTACGCCTTGCCGCTGGTGGTGAAACGGTTCAAGGAAAAATACCCCGATGTGCGGCTCGAATTGCAGCAGGGCAGTCCGGGCCATGCGGCTGAACTGGCCGCCAAGGGGTTGGTAGATGTGGCCATCGCTACTGAAGCGATTGCTGACTACCCTGATCTGGTGATGATGCCCTGTTATGAGTGGAATCACTGCGTGGTTTGCCCCCCTAATCATCCGCTGCTGGATATGCAGCCGCTGACGCTCGAGGCGTTAGTGCAATACCCTGTCATCACCTATGATTTTGCCATGACCGGCCGGGCCAAGATTAACAAGGCCTTTGAGGACGCCGGGCTTGAACCTAATGTAGTGCTGACGGCTATCGATTCTGATGTTATCAAAACGTATGTCGAGCTGGGGCTGGGCGTTGGCGTATTGGCCAAGATGGCCTTTGACCCGGTACGTGATGGCAATCTAAGGGCAATTGATGCCTCGCATCTGTTTGAGCCGAGTACTACTCGTATCGGCATCCGTCGAGGTGCCTTTTTGCGCCGTTATGCCTATGATTTTATGGAAATGTTTGCCTCTCACTTGACGCGAACGGCGATCGAGGAAGCGATGCTGGGGCGGGGCCAGGAAAGGCAAAAAGAGGGCTAAGAGGCCGCGTCATCTTCACTGTCAACCGACTCCGAGTAACCGCAATCCTTTTGCGGACAAATCTTTTCCGTGCCCTTGCGCTTGGTGGTCTTTAGCGTCAGGATTGGCCAGTCGCAATTTGGACAGGGTCCGTTGATAGGCTCGTTCCAGACCGCGTATTTGCAATCCGGGTAGGAGGAGCAGGAATAGAATGCCTTGCCGTAGCGCGACTTACGCGACACCATGGTGCCCTTGTGGCACTCGGGGCACTCGACACCCGTATCGGTCGGTTTTTCGATGGGCTCGATGTGTTTGCAGTTGGGGTAAGCCGAGCAGCCAATAAACTTGCCATAGCGGCCGGTACGAATAATGAGTGGCGCATCGCACTTCGGGCAGGTGCGACCTTCAACCACTTCCGGTTCGGCAGCGGGTTCGCCATCCCCATCCAGGCTGCGAGTGTAATCACATTCAGGAAAACCGTCACAGCCGATAAAACGGCCACGCCGGCCAAGTCGGATTGAGAGTTGCTTGCCACACTTGGGGCACTTTTCGTCAAGGGCCTCGTGGGTGACATCCTGACGACTGACATTGGCCTCGGTTTCATCGATCTGGTGTTTGAAAGGGGACCAGAATGATTCCAGTAGCGGCAGCCATTCCTGCTCGCCGCGAGAGATGGCATCCAACTCGTCTTCCAGGTTGGCGGTGAACTCATAATCGACGTATTTGAAAAAATACTCGGTCAGGAACTTGTTGACGATGCGACCGACGTCGGTAGGGCGGAAGCGTTTTTTCTCTAGAGTCACGTATTCGCGTGCCTGTAGAGTCGAGATAATCGAGGCGTAGGTCGACGGCCGGCCAATGCCGTGCTCTTCCAGTGCCTTGACCAGACTGGCCTCGCTGTAGCGCGGTGGCGGTTCGGTAAAATGCTGTTCGGTGCGGATTTCGAGCAGATTGATCACGTCCCCCTCTTTCAATGGTGGCAGCATCTTCTCGTCGTCGCCGGCCTTGGCGTCGTCCACATCTTCCTGGTAGACAGTCATAAAGCCGGCTGTGTGAATGGATGAGCCGTTGGCGCGAAACAGATTTTTGTCGCTACCGGCGGCCAGATCCACCGCCATGGTGTTGATGGTGGCGTGAATCATCTGGCAGGCCAGGGTGCGCTTCCAGATCAATTCATACAGTTTGAGCTGGTCCTTGCTGAGGTGCGCCTTGATTGTATTCGGCTCGGTCAGGATCGAGGTCGGGCGGACCGCCTCATGTGCCTCCTGGGCGTTTTTCGATTTTGTCTTGTAGGTATTAGGCGTGCCAGGCAGGTTGTCCTTGCTATATTTTTCTTGAATATAGTTGCGGATCTCCTCGAGGGCCTCCTGGGCCAGGTTGACCGAGTCGGTACGCATGTAGGTGATCAGGCCCATTGCACCACTGCCGGTATCAATGCCTTCATATAGCTGCTGAGCAGTGCGCATGGTGCGCTGGGTGGTAAAGCCGAGCTTGCGTGAGGCCTCTTGTTGCAGTGTTGAGGTGATAAATGGCGGCGCGGGATTACGTTTGCGTTTGCGTTTATCAACCTTGATGATCTTGAGTTTGCCGTCGGCAGCCTTGCTCAGGCTTTGTTCGGCAGCCTGTGCCTGTTGTTCGTTGGTGATGCTGAACTGGGCCTGTTTTTCACCTTCGAGGTAGGTCAGTTTGCCTAGGAATTGGGCGCTTTTTTCATCCTTTTGCAGGTCGGCCTCAATGCTCCAGTATTCTTTCGGGTCGAATTTCTCGATATCAAGTTCGCGTTCGACGATCATCCGCAGAGCAGGGCTTTGCACTCGACCAGCAGAGAGGCCGCGACGGATTTTTTTCCATAGCAGTGGTGACAGGTTAAAGCCAACCAGGAAATCTAGTGCTCGGCGGGCCTGCTGGGCATTGACCAGGTCTTCAGCCAGGGCGCGTGGGTGTTCCATGGCGTCCTGAATAGCGCGTTTGGTGATCTCGTGGAAGACGACGCGGCGAACTTCTTTGTTTTTAAGAAGTTTTTTTTCTTTCAGGTGTTCGCAAATGTGCCAGGAGATGGCTTCACCTTCTCTATCCGGGTCAGTTGCAAGATACAGGGCATCGGCCTTTTTGATTGCCTTGGCGATGGCGTCGATGTGCTTGGAATTTTTCTCGATGACCTGGTATTTCATGGCGAAGGCGTTGCTTGGGTCAACAGCCCCTTCTTTTGGCAGTAGGTCGCGAACGTGACCGTAAGAGGCGAGAACCTCAAAGTCTTCACCAAGATATTTCTTGATGGTTTTACATTTCGCCGGCGACTCTACAATGACTAAATTTTTGCTCATGAATAAGAATTATTTGTTTTGTCAATGGTTCTGGAGGTAACGGTCGAAACTGCTGAGAGTTTAGAAGCGTGCTGGTAAATATCTAGTGGACTCTGCTGAATCGATACAAAATGCGGGTCAGTGGAGTTGATCCGCGAACTCGTCAAAGATCAAGTCTTCCATCCATGCAAAGGCTGCTTCGTGGCCTGGCTGGTTGAACAGTACCATTAGAATCACCCATTTTAACTGTGGCAAATCAATTTCCTGGGTTTCCAGGGCCATGGCGCGATCAATGACCAGCTCACGGGCAATGGGGTCCAGGACGCCGGTTTGTTCCAAAAAGATCATGAAACCACGGCATTCAGAGTCCATTTTGGAAATTTCCTGGCTGCTGTAGACGCGCAATGAGCGGCCTGACAATGGGCTGCTGAAGGAGCTTTCTCTGGCATTGCTGAGCTCGTCAAGCCAGTTGATAGCTTTTTCAACATCTTGATTTTGAAAGCCAGCGCTATCGAGGTGCTCACGCAGTGTGTTTTCCTCAGGCATAGCGCCTGTTTCACTATCGAGACAGTGCTCAAACAGGTACATCAGGATATCGAGTACATTTTCTTTCATTTGTGGTTTTCAGCCTTTATATAGAGTCCACCTGCTAGGGAGGATACCATTCCCCGCAATTCCAATGCCAGCAGAATTGAGATGACCTCCTCTGCTGGTAACTGACTGCGCCCGATCAGGGTGTCGATGCTACAGGGGTCATGCCCTATTATTGATAACAATTTCAATGAGGCGGTATCAAGCCTCAAATCCGCTTCGGCGTTGATGTGCGGGCTGGGAGCACTATCTAGTTGGACAGCTAGCTCTTCGAGAATATCCGCAGTAGTTTCTACCAGTTTGGCACCTTGCCGGATCAGCTGGTGGCAGCCGCGGGCCAACGGGTTATGAATGGAGCCGGGGATGGCGAATACTTCAAGGCCTTGCTCGTTGGCGAGCCGAGCTGATATCAATGAGCCACTCTTGGGGGCGGCTTCAACCACTAAGATGCCGAGACTGAGTCCGCTGATAATGCGATTGCGGCGCGGGAAATGGCCGGCTAACGGCGGAGTGCCGGTGGGAAATTCAGAGATCAGGGCGCCATTCGCTGCAATAATGTCGTGGGCCAGTTGTCTGTGTCTGGCCGGGTAAACCCGGTCCAGGCCGGTGCCGGTGACGGCAATGGTTTTGCCGCTGCCAGCCAGCGCGCCCTTGTGGGCGGCCGCGTCGACACCTAGGGCCATGCCGCTGGTGATGGTTAGTCCGGCCTGACTCAGGCTTTGGGCAAAATGGAAGCCGTTTTCCACGCCGCCAGCGCTGGGGTTGCGGCTTCCAACTATACCGAGCTGGGCTGTTCTGAGAAGGTCGGCGTTGCCTATGATAAAAAGCAGTGGCGGGGCAGAGTCTATCTGTTTTAGTCGTTCCGGGTAGCGTTGATCATCGAGGCTGATGATGTGATGGTCGGGGTTGCTGTTGAGCCATGCCAAATCGGCTTCAACCATGCTCCAGTCGGGCTGTTTCAACCACTGCTTGGTTTTGTTGGGCAGTTCAAGGCGATTGATTTCGGTCGCCCCTGAGTCTAGCAGAAGCTTGGGTTGGAGGTAATGCTCTAGTAGAATGCTGTAACGGCGGGGGCCAATGCCAGGGCAGTGCAGCAGTGCTAACCAGGCGGCCAGTGATGTTTCATCCACTGGCGTCTGGTCGGAGGGGCTGGCTCTGGTGGCATCCATGCCGTCAGAGTATCACTTCCGTTATGGCTTGGTAATGGGGTCGCCGATGCGAATATCTTTGATAGCATTCATTACCAGGGCATAGCTGACTCGATCAAAGGTATTGACCACCATTAACAGTCCCGAGCGTTCATCGGGCAGTTGAATCTCGGGTTTAATGAGGCCTTTAGCTTGTTTGTCGCGCATGAGCTTACCTTTTTTGCGCACAGCTAGTACGTGACCCTGCTCTAGGCCATCTTCTTTACCAAGATTGATGGCGACTGTCTGATACTGTCCAGCGCGAGACATGCCGTCAAGAATCGAGATGATCTGGCCTTCTGTAGTAAGGTCCGGAGAATGAGGCGTAAAGGAGTTGTCAATCTGTGCCTCGTCAGTTGGCATGACCCTATCGCCGAGCAGCGTTTCCCGATAGCTTTTAGTAATACGCAGTGTGGCCGGTTCGCCCTGTAATGTCAGTTGCGCATCAGAGACATGAATGGCCTCGTAACCAAGGATGTCATCATGATCTTTTGGGTTGCGATAGACGTTGCCAATGCGATAAATACTGTAGTCCTTACCTTCGTCCTGCATTAGATTGGAAACATAAATCTTGCCGCCAGTGCCGCTGATCAGGTGATTGTCTTCGGCATGGCTGATATGGCCTGAGTTTTTCATTTCGGCCTCGGTCAGGATCCGGGGGCGGGTTAGAAACTGAGAAATTGCATTGGTTGGGATGCTGCCAATAGCGCTTTCGAGACGACTGGTTCGAGCCGTTGGGGAAAGCTTGATGGTGGGGCGGCCGCGGGTTAATTCCAGCACAGGCTTACCGTCACGATAGACTAGGCTAATGACATCACCTGGGTAAATCAGATGTGGATTTTTGATTGCGGGGTTGATATGCCAGATTTCCGGCCAGCGCCAAGGGTCGCGTAGAAACGTTGTTGAGATGTCCCACAGGGTGTCACCCTTTACGACCACGTGACGCTGCGGGTGGTTTGGGTTGAGTTCCAGGGTGTCAGCAAGCAGACTGGTGCTTAAACAGCAGCTGGCTATAAAGGCTAGCAGTGTTTTCCTGATTGACATAAGGCCATCCTTAAATTATCTGGTTCTACGTCGAGCGTATCCCCGAATTCACGATATTGCAGCAACAAAGCTTAGCAACGATTGTACTGTTTACGGTGATATCATTTCAGTTCAGCAGTATAATCGGCACTTTAAATAAATAATTAATGTTTTGTTATGTCAATCAGACCTATATTGCATTTCCCTGATGAGCGGCTGAGGACGGTTTGCCGGCCTGTTGCCCGGGTGGATGATACAATCCGTAAGCTTGCCGACGATATGCTTGAAACCATGTACGAGGCGCCGGGCATCGGTTTGGCGGCGCCTCAGGTAGATGTTTTTGTGCGCTTGATGGTAATTGATGTTTCGGAAGACAAGAGTGCGCCGCAAGTGTTTATCAATCCTGAATTGCTGGAAACACGCGGTGTGGAGCTGATGGAAGAGGGTTGCTTGTCGGTGCCGGGGATCTATGAGGATGTCGAGCGTGCTGACTGGATTCGCGTTCGTGCTCTGGATAGCGATGGCGAAAGCTTTGAGAAAGAGGTTCAAGGTCTGGAGGCGGTTTGCATCCAGCATGAGATCGATCATCTTGATGGCAAACTGTTTGTCGATTATCTCTCTGGCCTGAAGCGTCAGCGTATTCGCAAAAAGATGGAAAAGCAACGTCGTCAAACCCTTTAAGCGATTCCCTCTTATCTCGGAAGCTACATGTCTAAGTCCTTAAAAGTAATCTTTGCCGGCACCCCTGAGTTTGCTGCCGAGGCGCTCAAGGCGCTGACGCAGTCACGGCATCAGGTGGTGGCTGTCTATACTCAGCCAGATCGTCCCGCCGGACGGGGCCGCAAACTGACGCCCAGTCCGGTAAAAATGCTAGCCCAAGCTCACGATATTGAAGTCTATCAGCCAGTGTCGCTGAAAGAGACCGGGGTGCAGCAGCAGATAGCGCGCCTGGATGCTGATGTAATGGTGGTGGTGGCTTATGGTCTGTTGTTACCGGCGCCGGTGCTAGCGGCACCGCGGCTGGGCTGCATCAACATCCACGCCTCACTGTTACCGCGTTGGCGTGGTGCCGCGCCTATTCAACGTGCCATCCTGGCGGGCGATGCCGAGACCGGAGTCACTATCATGCAGATGGACGAGGGACTGGATACCGGCGATATGTTGTGCAGGCGTGCTTGCCCGATCACCAGGGATGATACTGCCGAAATGTTGCATGACCGTCTGGCGGGTATTGGTTCCGTTGCTGTAATCGAGGTGTTGGATCAGTTGAGTGACGGCGTGGCCAAAGCGGAGCCGCAGGATGACAGTCTGGCCAACTATGCTGCCAAACTATCCAAGGCTGAGGCTCTGATTGACTGGCGGCGCCCGGCTATCGAGATTGAACGGCTGGTACATGGTTTTAATCCATGGCCGGTGGCGCAAACTGAATTTGCCGGACAAATGATGCGTATCTGGCAGGCCCAAGCCCTGGGTGGCGAGACCGCTGATCAATCGCCGGGCAGTATCATCAAGGCCGACAAGCAGGGCCTCGATGTTGCCTGCGGTGATGGGGTACTGCGTATTCAAGCGGCGCAGTTGCCGGGGGGTAAGGTCATGGCGGCGGCCGACCTGATTAATTCGCGCAAGGAACTGAAGCAGCCAGGTCTACGCCTGGGTTCGGTTGCTACAGATACTATATAAGATGGATGCCCGCGTTGCGGCTGCCAAAGTGCTTGATGAGGTCATCCGTCAGGGGCGTTCTTTAACAACGGTCTTGCCGCAATGGCAGGACAGGGTGGGGGATAGAGATCGGGCTTTATTGCAGGAGCTCTGTTTCGGTGTGGCGCGTTGGTTTGGCCGTCTGGATGCAATTGCTGCGCAACTGTTGCGTAAACCGTTTAAGGCCAAAGATACTGATGTCCGCTGCCTGATACTCATCGGCCTGTACCAAATGCTCTATCTGCGGGTGCCTGATCATGCGGCCGTTTCGGCAACGGTGTCAGCTACCAATGCCTTGAAAAAGTCCTGGGCCCGTGGCCTGGTGAATGCCGTCTTGCGTGGTGCTCAGCGTATGGGTGAGGCAGAGTTAGTTGAACTGGATGCAGATCCGGCGGTGAAATATGCTCACCCAGATTGGTTGCTCGGCAAACTGCGCGCAGCCTATCCGGATGACTGGCAGGCCGTATTTGACGCCAATAATCAGCGGCCACCAATGTATTTGCGTGTTAATGCCCGGCAGCAGCGACGAGAGGAATACCGGGCTCGACTTGAAGCTGTTGGTTGCCAGGTCAGTGAGTTGCCTTATTCCGACGAGGGCCTGATGTTGGCGGTGGCTGCCGATGTTGAAGGACTGCCGGGTTTTGCTGAAGGGCAATTCTCGGTGCAGGATGCGGCGGCGCAACTGGCGGCTGGCTTGCTGAATGCCCAGCCGGGTGAACGTATTCTTGATGCCTGTGCGGCACCCGGAGGTAAGACCGCCCATGTGTTGGAGCGGCAGCCGCAGCTGGCTGAGTTAGTGGCGCTGGATCACGATGCCGGGCGGCTTGAAAGGCTTGAGCAAAATCTTGAACGGCTGCAGCTGTCTGCCTCGGTGGTGTGCGGCGATGCCAGTCGACCGGAGCGGTGGTGGGATGGTCTGCAGTTCGATCGCATCATGCTTGATGCGCCTTGTTCGGCCACCGGTGTGATTCGTCGCCATCCCGATATAAAATTGTTACGCCGCGCCTCGGATATCGAGCAGCTTGTTACCCTGCAGGGACAAATCTTGCGAGCTCTGTGGCCCTTGTTAAAGCCAGGCGGTATGCTGTTATACGTGACGTGTTCGGTATTGCCGCAGGAGAATATTCGCCAGTTGCAGCGTTTTTGTGCTGAGCAGGCCGATGTTGAGCATCTGTCAATCGAAGCGGAATGGGGATTGGCGCAGGCACTCGGGCGCCAGATTTTGCCGGGGCAAGAAGGGATGGATGGTTTTTATTATGCGTCGCTACGTAAAAAAACAATAAGGTAGCCATTGGATGGGGATGCGCACAATCGGACGCGGGTTGGCGGCGATGCTGTGTCTTGCTGTGTCACAGGCATGGGCAGAGGAGCCGGTAACTACTGAACCTGGCTTTGCTGTGCTAACGGCTGAGTCACGACCGGTTAATGGAGTGGTACGCCTGAATGTCTTGTTTGAGCTGGCATTTAGCAAGCAGCTGGTTGAGGCATTGCAAAATGGCGTTTCGCTCAATCTGCTGATTGATATCGCTATCCTTAAAGAGCGCAGCTATGTTTGGTCGAAACAGGTGGCGACGCTGCAACAGCGCTATCAAATTTCCTATCAACCGTTGACCAACACCTATGCCCTGGCAAACCTTAATAGTGATCTTGAATTTCAGTTTCCCACGCTTGAATCGTTGTTGGCGGTGATCACGGTGTTACATGATTTTCCTTTGTTGGATTACAGCCTGCTTGATGCAGAGGCCAGCTATCGTGGTGAAATTCGTATCGCGGTTGATAGGGATAGTTTTCCTGTGCCACTGCGGTTGATGTCATATGTCAGCAGTGACTGGCACCTTGTGAGTGACTGGTATTCATGGTCGCTGCTGCCATAAGAAGGTTTTTATCCAGCCAAACGTCAATCTTTTTATTGATTGGCCTGTTGCTCGGTTCATTGTATTTGATGAGCAGCGCGACGCAGAATTCAGAGCAATTTGATCGCCTCTACATCCCCTTGTTAGCCGTTAACATGCTGGAGCTGTTGATTCTGGCCGGCCTGATCATGGCCAATGTCGGTCGTTTGCTGCGGCAATACCGCAATCATGCCACCGGCTCCCGGCTGACGGTGCGCCTGGTGGTACTGTTTGTGGTGTTGTCGGTTGGGCCGGTATCGGTGTTGTATTACTTCTCGCTGGGTTTTGTTCGTCACGGTATTGACAGCTGGTTTGACGTCAGGGTTGATAAGGCCATGGATGATGCGCTCAACCTGAGCCGCACCGCACTTGACTGGCGCATGCGCGACATGATGCGCCAGGCTGAATACGTGGCCGAAACAGTCAGCGATGTGCCGCAGGACAATTTGGTATTATCGCTGAACGATATGCGCCGTCGGATAGGTGCGTTTGAGGTGACCCTGCTGACTGCCAATGGTCGGGTGATCGGCTTCAGCAGCACTGATGCCACCAAGTTGTCGCCGGTGCCGGTGAACAAGGTTATTTTGTCGCAAGTCGAGGCCGGGCTGGCGTACGTCGGGCTAGATCCGGCCGAAGGCAGCCTTTATGCCCGGCTGGTGGTGAACGTGCCGGCCAGTGAGTTTTTTCTTGAGTCCAGGGTGTTGCAGGCCTTGTATCCCGTGCCTGCCGGCATTAATGAATTGGTGGACAGTGTTCAAACAGCCTATACCCAGCACGAGCGCCTGTCGTTTTTGAGTGGGCCGCTGAAGTTCAGCTTTATCCTGACACTCTCGATTATTTTATTGCTGAGTATTTTTAGTGCGGTTTGGGCGGCCTTCTTCCTGGCGCGTCGCTTGGTGGCACCGATCAGGGTGCTAGCAATAGGTACCCGTGCCGTCGCCCAGGGGGATTATCACCGTCGCTTGCCGTTAACAGTGACGCCAAACGACGAGCTGGGTTTTCTGGTCAAGTCGTTTAATACCATGATGGGACGAATTGCCCGGGCTCAGGAAGAGGCGCGATTCAGCCAGCAGGGACTGGAAAATCAAAAACTCTATCTGGAGACGGTGTTGGGTCACCTCTCCTCGGGCGTCATGAGTTTTAATCAGGGCGGTGTTTTACGCACTGCCAATCGTGCTGCCGAACAGATCCTCGGCAGCGACATGCGGCCATGCGTCGGGCTGGGTTTGAGTGGCGTAGCTGAACGTTATCCGCACATGGAGGCATTTGTCGGTATGCTTGAGGCTCATATTGATAATCAAACTGAAGGCTGGCAAGAACAATCCACCTTGTTTGGCGCTGAGGGGCGGCAGCTGTTGATGTGTCGTGGCGCACCATTGCCTGAACCCGACGTAGGTCACGTGGTGGTGTTTGATGATGTTACCGCTTTGTTGCAGGCACAGCGCGATGCTGCCTGGGGTGAGGTGGCGCGGCGCCTGGCGCACGAAATTAAAAATCCCCTAACACCGATTCAGCTCTCTGCCGAACGTCTGCGACATAAATACCTGCCGATGATGACGGCGGCGGATAGCAAGTTGCTGGATAAATCGACCCACACTATTATCCAGCAGGTTGAAACCATGAAAGACATGGTCAAGGCTTTTTCTGATTATGCTCGTACGCCAACGTTGCGATTGCAGTCGCTGGATTTCAATGCCTTGGTCAGCGAGGTGTTGGAGCTGTATCACCACGAGAATCACATCCTGCGCTTTGAGATCATGCTTGATAGTCATGTTGGTCTGGTTGAAGCGGATGGCGGTCGCCTACGCCAGCTGCTGCATAACCTGGTGAAAAATGCTATCGAGGCATTACAGGGTAGCGACAATGGCCTGATCAAGGTTGAAACGCGGTTGGTGAAGTCATCCGCCATGCATGCCGTGGAGCTGTTGGTAGAAGATAATGGCATTGGTATTTCAGATGATATGATGGTCGAACTTTTTGAGCCTTACATCAGCTCAAAGGCTAAGGGTAGCGGCTTGGGTTTGGCGATTGTGAAAAAAATTGTGGAAGAACACAATGGCGTAATCTGGGCAGAAAGTATTGAGTCCGGCGGTGCCCGGTTTATGATTCGTTTGCCGTTAAAGGTGGCGCACAAAGACGATAAACACAATGATGGTTGATATGCTGCGAGACTTGATGCTGATAGAAAAAGGGATAACTGCGTGAGTGTTGCTCATATACTGGTGGTGGATGATGAACCTGATATCCGCGAGTTGGTAAAAGAGATACTTGAAGATGAACAGTATGTCGTTAGCGTTGCGGCCAATGGCGCTGAGGCGCGGCAGGCGCTGATTGAGCGGCGCCCCGATTTGATTCTGTTGGATGTTTGGATGCCAGATGTTGATGGTATCAGTCTGCTGAAAGAGTGGCATGAAGCTGATGAACAAGCCCCCCCTGTGGTGGTGATGTCAGGTCACGGCACGGTTGAAACGGCGGTTGAGGCAACTCGGCTTGGCGCCTACGACTTTTTGGAAAAACCCTTGTCCATGGCAAAGCTGTTGCTTACCATTCGTCATGCCTTAGATGATTACAGCTTGCGGCGCGAGAACATGGGCCTGCGTCGACAGGTTCAACCTTTGAGTCGGCCACTGGGAAAAAGCTCGGTAATGACAACCTTGCGTGATCAGGCTGAGAAGGTGGCGCTCACCGATGCCTGGGTGCTGCTGTTGGGTGAGCCAGGCGTAGGTAAACGCCTGATCGCACGGTTGATTCATAGCCTGAGCAGTCGCAGAGATGGTGAGCTTGTTGAGGTAGGTGTTGCCACCATTGTCCCCGCCAATGCACCGATGGAGTTGTTCGGTGAGGAGCGGGGTGACTCGGTGCGCTATGGCCTGCTGGAGCAGGCCAATGGCGGCACCCTGTTTTTGAATGAGGTTGCCGATATGGATGTCGATTTGCAGGCACGCCTGGCCAGCGCCCTGCAAGGGCAGTCGTTTGTCCGTGTTGGTGGCTCAAGGGCCGTCAATATCGATATTCGGGTGATTGCCTCGAGTCATAAAGACCTGCACGAAGAGATGCTGTTGGGGCGCTTTCGCGAAGATCTGTTTTATCTGCTCAATGTGGTGCCTATTGCAGTGCCCCCTTTGAGACAACACCGGGAAGACATTACCGACCTGCTGTCTTACTATGTCGATTTTTTTGTTGAGAGTGACGCCCTTCCATATCGTTCTTTCTCGGTGGCGGCGCAGAATAGCTTGAGAAATCATGGCTGGCCTGGCAATGTCCGTGAGCTGAAAAGCATTGTCCACCGGTTGTTGATTCTTGGCTCTGGCGAAACCATCGAGGCTGACGAGGTCGATGCGGTGTTGGGTAGCCGCCCCCTTGTGATGCAGCAGGGCCCCAGAATTGATTTTGATCTACCGCTGAGGCAGGCACGGGAACAGTTTGAGAAAAATTATATTGAACATCAATTGCGGCTAACAGCAGGCAATGTTTCGCAGGTGGCCAAGTTGGCCGGGATCGAGCGAACCCATCTGTATCGCAAGATAAAGGCGCTAGGGATTAAGCCGAAAGCGGGTGATCAGTGAAGAGGGGTTTTTCCGACAGCAGCAAGGCTATGGTTACAGACGCATGAAAATAATAATTCTTGGTGCCGGCCAGGTGGGTTCATCTGTGGCCGCCAATTTGGCCAGCGAAGCCAATGACATAACAGTGGTGGATGTAGATAGAAAACTCTTGCTCAATTTACAGGACAAACTTGATATCCGGACTGTTTACGGCCATGCCTCTTATCCCGATGTATTATTGCGCGCCGGTGCTGAAGATGCCGACATGATACTGGCTGTCACCAATAGTGATGAGACCAATATGATGGCTTGTCAGGTCGCCTACAGTCTGTTTCGCACCCCGACCAAGGTGGCCCGGATTCGGTCGCGTGAATACCTGGGATTTAAAAAGCTATTCGGCAACGAGGCTATACCGGTCGACGTAATGATTAGCCCTGAACAGGTCATTATCGACTATGTGCAAAAACTAATCGCCCACCCGGGGGCCTTGCAGGTGCTCGACTTTGCCGACGGACTGTTACAGCTGGTGGCGGTCAAGGCTTATTATGGCGGCCCGCTGGTCGGTCAAACCTTAAGCGCATTACCCGATCACATGCCCAATGTAGAGACCCGGGTGGCGGCTATTTTTCGTAAGGGAACACCGATTATCCCCGAAGGTGATACCGTCATCGAAGCCGATGATGAGGTGTTTTTTATTGCTGCACGCAATGATATTCGCACCGTTATGGGCGAGTTGCGGCGCCAGGACAAACCCAATAAGCGCATCATCATTGCTGGTGGTGGCAACATCGGCAAGGGTTTGGCGCAGGCATTGGAAAATGATTACAATGTCAAGTTGATTGATCATAATACGCGCCGTTCAAAGCAGATATCGGAAGAGCTGGACAAGACCATAGTGTTGCATGCCGATGCCGCTGATGAAGAATTATTGCTGGAAGAAAATATAGCCAGCACTGATGTCTTTTGTGCAGTCACCAACGATGATGAGGCCAATATACTTTCCTGCATGCTGGCCAAGCGCCTTGGTGCGCGTAAAGTGTTGGCCCTGATCAATCGCGCTTCCTACGTTGATCTGGTTGAGAGTGGCGATATCGATATTGCCGTGTCACCGCACCAGGCCATGATTGGTAGTTTGTTGGCCCATGTGCGACGTGGTGATGTGGCCGCGGTTCACTCGTTGCGCCGTGGTGCGGCCGAGGCCATTGAGGCGGTTGCTCATGGTGATTCCCGTTCATCCAAGGTGGTGGGGCGAAGCATTGAAGATATCAAACTGCCACCAGGCACAAATATCGGTGCAATTGTCAGGGGCAGTGAAGTTATCATGGCTCATCACGATACTGTGATCGAGGCTGAGGATCATGTCATTCTATTCCTGATTGACAAGCGCCGTGTTGGCGAGGTTGAAAAGCTGTTCCAGGTCGGTGTGACCTTTTTATAGTGGCTGAGAAGTAATATGCAGTTATTTGTTATTCAGCGCATTCTTGGTCTGCTGCTGATGCTGTTCAGCTTCTCCATGTTGCCTCCAGTGCTGGTGTCCTGGTTTTATTCCGAAAATGCCATGCTGCCGTTTATTTCGGCATTTTTGGTGACTTTTGTCACGGGCACGGTTTGCTGGCTGCCGGTCAGGCAGCACCGCGCCGATCTGCGCATTCGTGATGGATTCGTGGTCGTAGTGATGTTCTGGACGGTGTTGGCCTTGTTTGGCGCCTTACCATTTTTGTTGTCCGCGCAGCCGAGTATCTCGATTACAGATTCAGTCTTTGAGTCTATGTCCGGCCTAACTACTACCGGGGCGACGGTGATCGCTGGGCTGGATGCTCTACCTCGTTCCGTCCTCTATTATCGCCAGCAGCTGCAATGGCTAGGAGGGATGGGGATTATCGTTTTGGCGGTGGCGGTTTTGCCGATGCTGGGTATCGGCGGGATGCAGTTGTATCGTGCTGAAACGCCAGGACCGATGAAAGATAACAAGCTGACGCCGCGGATTACCGAGACGGCCAAGGCGCTTTGGTATATATATTTGGCACTGACAGTTGCCTGTGGTCTGGCGTATTGGGCGGCGGGCATGACCGGTTTCGACGCCCTTTCCCATGCCTTTTCTACGGTAGCAATTGGCGGCTTTTCCACCCACGACCTGAGTATGGGCTACTTCAATGACCAGCCCTTGATTGAAATTGTGGCGATCGTCTTCATGTTTTTGTCAGGAATCAATTTTGCCCTGCATTTCCTGGCCTGGCGTTCGCGCAGTTCAAAATATTATTTCGCGGATACGGAGTTTAAAGTCTATGCGGCCATCTTGTTGCTGGCGTCGTTACTGACGGTCTCCTATCTTTATTGGACCTCAACGTTTGACACGGTCGGCGAAACCATTTTGCGCGGCGTGTTTCAGACGATTTCTATTGGTACTACGGCAGGTTTTACCGTTTCCGAATACCACGCTTGGCCAGGTTTTCTACCCATCATGTTGCTGATGATGAGTTTTATCGGCGGCTGTGCCGGCTCCACCGGCGGTGGTATGAAGGTGATTCGGGTGGTAATGTTGATGAAACAGGGGGGACGTGAGATCCTGCGCCTGGTTCACCCCAGCGCCCAAATCCCGGTCAAAGTTGGCGGCAAGGCCTTGTCTGACCGAGTCGTGGAAGCAGTGTGGGGTTTCTTTTCGCTTTACGTGGCCAGCTTCTGTCTCCTGTCATTGATTATGGTGGCCACCGGCTTGGATTTTGTTACTGCGTTCTCCGCCGTTGCCGCTTGCATGAATAATCTTGGCCCGGGACTGGGTGACGTGGGCATGAACTACACCAGTGTTAGTGATGTCGGCAAGTGGGTGTTGTGTTTTGCCATGCTGCTGGGCCGGCTGGAAATTTTCACCCTGCTGGTGCTGTTAACCCCAGCCTTCTGGCGCAAATAAGAGTAATTGAGTGATGAGCAATCCAAGCAGTGAAAAATGGGACAAAATCTATAGCAAAAACCGTGAGCAGCTGGCCACAGCGACGGCTGTGGTGCGTGAGAATCTGCATCTTTTGCCTGAGTCAGGTCTAGGCCTGGAGTTGGCCTGTGGCCTGGCGGCAAACAGCTTTGTTCTGGCAGGGCAAGGTTTCAAAATGGATGCCTGGGACATCTCCGCTGTCGCCGTTGAACAGGTTAATCAGCGTGCTGCGACTGAAACAGCCAATGTATCGGCCGTCGCCCGCGATGTGGTCGAGCATCCGCCTGAACAGGGCCATTATGATCTGGTGGTGGTGAGCCATTTCCTGGATCGCGGCATCATCCCTGCAATTATCCGTTGCCTCAAACCCGGTGGCTTGGTGTTTTACCAGACCTTTAGTCAGAGCCGGGTTGGCAATGGCGGGCCAAGTAATATGGATTTTCGTCTCGCCGATAATGAGCTACTGCGTTTATTTGCTGGCTTTAAGGTGCTGGTCTATCGTGAAGAGGGTGTGCAAGGTGATACCAGTAAGGGTTTCAGAAATGAGGCTATGCTGGTTGCACAAAAGCAGGTTTAATTAATTTCAGAGCTTGTCTGTGACTCCCCCCGGTTGGTGAATGACTGGCAGCCAGTGAAAGAGAACCTTGATGTTCTGGAGTAGCCATTAGGGCTGTCGGCTATGAATGCCCATGCAAATATTCTGAATGATTGCCGGGAGTCGCTCCATATGCACAGCGGTCAACATCTAGCTTTAGTCAGACGATGGTTTGATGCTGAATTTAGCTCAGAATCATAATTTAAACGCCCTCGAAAAACGACTGAATTGAATTTTGACTGAATAGTATTTAAGGGGGCTAACGAGTTGATTATCTCATCAATCTCGATAGGCACAAAATAGGGCGCAAGGAAGAGGGGCCCCGCAAGTTATGGTCTCGGTAGATTTTGTTGTAATTGCAGTTGATTGTTCCATTCTTGGCGTTTTGCCTGGAGGTATTCACCACGCTCAAGCTCATGAAGCTGGCTGGCGTAATTTTCCGTCAGGTCAAACCAGGCATTGATTCGCGCCTCAAAACGTTCGCCAGAAGAGAGGTGGGCGGTATCGAGAAATGCTTTCAGCGCCAGATAGTAACGCATAACGTTGCGTTCAATAATGCCCCTGATGCCTTTTATATAGGTTGGTTTACCTATGGCTGTATTGCTCTCCAGACTGAATCCAATCTTTGACTGCCCCAGTGTCGCCAGGTAGGCCCGTGTGCCGAGGCGGCTGCTAAAACTGGTCTGGTAAGAGGAGTGAATCCGCACAAAGGTTGCACTCTCGACCGGAGTCGCCTCAACGATAATGCGGTAATCGCGGGTGCCAAAAGGGCCTTGCTCGGCATCCAGCACCACCTTCAGGTAGTTGTTTTCCAATGCTACCACCTTATAACCGTAATTTAATTGATAGGCCGCTTCCGGTGCTTGGTAGTATTTGCGCCCGGCATAAAAGGCTAGCGAGGTTTTTCCGGCCTGCTGCTGTGAGGTGCAGGATTTGATGTTCAAATTAAGCGGCATAAACTCACACCAACTGCTGGGGTCGGTCAGGGCCGTTGCTACATTATCAAAAGGTCGCTTGATCAGACTATAGACATCTGCGCTGAGGCGGTTGTCTATTTCGCTGGAGTGAATATCGAAAGGAAGTCTAAAGAAAGACTCAGCGGTATCGAGCAGCATTGTCTGGTATCGCTGCTCTAGTTTCCTGGCCTCATCAATATTGCCCCAGGCCAATGCGGGAACCATAATTGAGAGCATTAATGTAAATAACTTTACAGCTTTCATGAAGCCACATCTCACCACGGGGGTAACGTATTGTTGATTGGATAACTTCAATGGGGGAAAAGTTCAACACTGCAAAAAAGGTGCTCGGTGAGGCTAGTGATATTGCCGTTGTCTTATGCCACGTTTATTGTTGTGCACGAGAGTGATCAGGCATCTTTGCGATTTTTATCGAATCGATCTGGGGTGTAATCTTTTTGAAGGAGCGTGTCATGGCGCTGAAACTCTCATCCCCCGCGTTCACCAACATGGGCGAGACTCCCAGACAACACAGCTGTGACGGTGCTGATATCTCACCGACACTGGTATGGAGCGGGGTGCCAGCGGAGGGGGAGTCTGGTGCTGATCATGGATGACCCCGGCGCGCCGGATCCCGCTGCACCACGCATGACCTGGGGTGCACTGGCTGTTGTACAACCTGCCGCCTTCCTCGGCCGGTGGGGCGGCATCGTTACTTCCATAAACTCTATGCGCTCGATACTGTGCTGCCCGGCCTCAAAGTGCCTACCAAGGCAAAACTGGAGGCGGCCATGCATGGCCATGTGATCACACATACCGAGATTATCGGCGCCTATCAACATTGATCTGTGTGAGATGGGAAGAAAATAGATGAATGATGAACACGTGCCAGCGCAATATTCACTCAAGAGTGAGTTCAAATTGGTATGAGCTGCAATGATTATTCCCTGTACTGCGTCTAGTGGCAGCCTATAATTCATTTTATAGCGTTGTGGTCAGTATCTGTGGTTTAGGTGCGGGCATGTAATCCGTCGATAGCAGTGATACCACTCTAAGTTGGCAAAACCGTTATGCGAGGCAGCGTATGAATAAAACATACTGTGTAATCCTGATGGTAATACTCGGCGGCTGTGCCACTCAAGTGCCGGTCCCAATCAACACGATTCCGGCGGCTAATCTTACAGTGGCTGAGGTACGCGCGGGGCCAGACCGTTTTGCCGGTTCGGAGGTACGCTGGGGTGGTGTAATTACCAAGGTGGAGAACCGGGCTTCGCAGACATGGATCGAGATGGTAAGCCGGGAGCTGAAAAAGAATGGTCAGCCGCGAATCGACAGCGGCAGTAGTGGGCGTTTCATTGCCAGTTTTCCGGGGTTTGTTGATCCTGTTATATATGGCGCCGGACAATTGCTAACTGTTGTTGGAACTATCAAAGGAGAAACGACACGCCCCATTGGTGAGTACGCTTATTTGTTTCCCCTGGTCGCTGTTAGCACTTTTTATCTGTGGCCGGAAGAGGATGATTCTGTTCGGCATGAATATTACCCACCACCCTGGTGGTACTATGATCCTTGGCCTTTTTATCCAAGGCCGTATCTGCCGTATCGCCGCTAACGCTGGAGATGCCACTATGAAAAATAGACGTTGTATCATTTTTCTATTCTTTACTGCAGTGGTTTTGGTGGCGTGTGCCACGGCACCGACGTTTGATAGTAGTAACATCGATCTCGGCATTAGCCCACAACAGACTGTGACTGAAACCGAAACATTGCAGGGCATTCGAGTATTATGGGGTGGCGTCATTATTTCCAGTGCTAATCTAAAAGATGTTACCCAGTTTGAAGTCCTGGCTTATCCATTGACTTCTGAGCAAAGACCAGACACTGAAAAACCACCACTGGGGCGCTTTCTGGCATTCCAAGAGGGTTATCTGGAAGCTAGTGGTTATGCTCAAGGATGTTTAATTAGCATAAGTGGAACGCTGCAAGATAAACGTAGCGGCCGAATTGGTGGAATCAAATACATCTACCCCGTACTCAAGATAAATCAACTTCACCTTTGGGAAAAACGTGGCGATTCCAGCGAGCCGCAGTTTCATATTGGTATTGGGGTCATGTTTAATGATTGACCCGGACTGATCAGAAAAATCGCTTGTGCCGCATCATTCTAATGTCTGAGATATACGAAGTGAGGGACTGAACATGGACGATGAAACGAAACGATTACTGAGCAGCATTGCCCACCATCTCAAGTGGGTCATCGTGCTGCTACTGGCAATTCTGGCAATGTTGGTCGCAAAAGGGGTTGGTGGCAGCTGAAACTTATTTATTAGTCACTTGATTTGATATTGCTCATGTCATGCTAATTGATTATTTTCGCAGGTGTGAGTAGCATTCTGCTTCTTGCTGAGTTTATTATCTACAATGCGGCAAAAGCGAGTCGACATTAGTGAATTTGTCAACCGGTGCGATTAAAGCACTGCTAGTGCCTTGTTGCTAATGTGTCTGTCGGTATTGTTGCGATATTCGAGCTTGCGCTCCAGGTCCTGAATAATGATCTGGCTGAATTTGATGTCGGTGAAGGCCGAGGCGCTTTCGAGACCACCTGGGCTGAAGACATTGATCTCCATTAGTTTATTGCCAACGATGTCCAGGCCGACGAAAAACATGCCGTCATGTAATAATTGTGGGCGGATCAGTTCGGCAAGTTCTAGGATTTCATCATTAATGTTGGCAGGTGCTGAGGTAGCACCGGCTGTCATATTGCTACGCATGTCACCATCAGTTCGCGCCCGTCGAAGAGCAGCGTATTTACCCTGTGGCATAAAGGCACGCCATTCAGCATAAACAGACGGGTGTCGCCATGGATGGCATCGGGCAGATATTCTTGGGTAATGATATAACCATCACGCGAAACGGCATCGATCATCTGATTGGCATTGGGCATATCTTCTGGTCGTAATAAAAAAACATTACGACCACCAGAACCAAATAGGGGTTTGAGCACGATGGTGCCGCCCATCTGTTTGCTGAAATTTTGATCTGTTGGCGGTCGCGAGTGATCAGGGCAGCGGGGCGCACCGCGGCCGGGAACTGCTGCAGGAGGTCGACCTCGAAGCGAGATCGTTCCGGGAGGATGTAGTTTCGGAAATGCTGCCCCAGGCATCGGTAAACGGGTCTTCTTCACACAGGCGCGTTTTTTCATCCAGCGCCATGACCTGGTGTAACTCATCACGCAGGGCGTGACCAGAGTGCACTGCCGTGACCATGATCGGGTCGGTGCCGCTGTGTTCATCCCATAGTGGGTGATTATGGCTATCTATCTCTGGCATAGTTTACACAAATCGTTCGCTTATGATTTGAGTATAGAGAACAACCAACGAATTGTTATGTGAATTTTGGCGGCAATACCCCGGCGCGCAGCCGCGCGTTAATGATCAATTGGCTACGCCGTGATCCAAATAATTGTACCCGGCTTGCTTTGTTTGAATAGTTGTTGTCTTTGCATCTACATTTCAGTTCTCACATAGACGCTATAAACTGATTTAGGGATTTCCATTTTTTCTTGGAGGTGAAAAAATGACCAGTGCCGAGCGTGATTATTATGATGTGTTGGGTGTACCCAGGGATGCCGACACCAAGACCATTAAGGATGCCTATCACCGCCTGGCGATGAAGTATCACCCTGATCGAAATTCCGCCCCTGATGCGGAAGAGAAGTTTAAAGAGATCGTCAAGGCCTATGCGATTCTTTCTGATGCCAAGAAACGGGTGCGTTATGACTCGCAGGGCTTTGAGGGTGTGGCCCATTTTTCTGACGAAGACGTGTTCAGAAATGTTGACCTGGGTAGTATCTTTGGTGATATGGGCTTTGGCTTTGGTCCTGGGGGTGAAAGTATCTTTGATCGTTTCTTTCACCATGAGCGCGGTCCGGTACGGGGCAGTGATATTCGTATCAGGCTCGAGGTACCTCTGGCGACGATTCATCGGGGTGGTAATAAAACAGTGCGTTTTACCAAGCCTTCAGCCTGTCCTGATTGTCATGGTTTTGGAACCCGCTCAGGCACGGCCCCCAAGGCCTGTTCTGCTTGTGGCGGCACCGGGCATAAGGTGATTAGCCGGGACAGCAAACAAGACGACAATGCTACGGTTCGTTTTCAACAGGTTATTAGCTGTGCTGCATGTCACGGAACGGGTCGTGTGATTGAAGATCCTTGCAAGCATTGTCATGGTACGGGTGAGATCAATATGATTGAGACGTTGAAAATCAATATCCCGAAGGGAATAGATGATGGCGTTTCCTTGCGTATTCCGGGTCATGGCCTGTCAGGGTCTCAGGGCGCTGCGGTAGGAGATTTATACGTCAGTGTATTCCATGAGCCGGACCCGCATTTTCAGCGCCGTGGTGCAGATTTGTGGCGTGCCGTGTCCATTGATGTTGAGGACGCGGTATTGGGCTGTCATATCGTGGTCCCAACGCTCGATGGTGATGTTGACGTTAAGGTGCCAGCAGACACACAGCCGGATGAGATATTGCGTCTGAAGGGAAAGGGACTGTCACGGGGCGATGGGATTGGTGTGGGTAATCTGAATCTCAGGATTCAGTTGCATGTACCCAACGTGCTGTCAGACGAAGAAGAAAGGTTATATGAGGCTTTGAGAGCTTTAAAGGCAAATTAATCATCTCTTAGTGGAAAAGGTTTTTCTGTGAAAAGTCTCTACCCATTGCTTGCAGTGTGCTTGGCAAGGTATTTGTCGCCGGTTTTTTCAGTATACGGAAAAAACACTGAGATTTTGCTTGATGCCCCTGCCGGTGATGGCTGAAAGACATCTGACGACCGTTAATCATTATCCTCAATCGCTTTTTCTATAATCCAACGGTAGCATGAGTGTTATAACCAGGCGGAAAATGAGCAATTTTTCAATGCCGGATATCTCCCCCGTTACAGTTGGATTGGGATGTTTATCGATAACGCTGTTTAGTACGCGGCAGACGATAGAGTAGCCCCAGTGTCCAGCGGATGAAGGTTAATAGTTCTCTAGCAGATTCCTGAGTCGCCAGTTTGGTTGTTGTGCCGGATGTCAGGTATTTGATTTCTGTAGCCCACTCAATAATGCCTTTGGTGAACTTAAAAAATCGAATTTAAAGTAGCCAGGGTTTGGGCCATTAAGGAGTTGTTCCGAGACTTCTGGACGTATACCTATGCAGGGTGTGCCAAACGACACTTTGAACAATGGTATTCATGGGCGATTCGAAGTCGGCTGGCGCCGATCAAGGCAAAAGCCAGAATGATAAAGAATTATTTGCCCAACTTTCTGGCTTATTTTAAACACCCGATCAGTAATTCTGTGACTGAAGGGTTGAGCTCGAAGATTCATGCGGTCAAAGAAAATGTTAGAGGCCATCGTTCATTCAATGACTTCAGAAGCAGCATACTATTTTATTGTGGCGGTCTGAATATGGCGCTGTGAAAGTTGCGCCGATCTACGAAGAATCAGGAATTAAAATAGTTGATGGGTTTATGGTTTTCGTATATGAGAAAAAAGCACCAATGCAAGTTGTGCCTGGGTGGCTTTCGAGATAGGTTGTTTATTTTTTAAAGGCGCCTTTGGTAGCGTTTGGTTGCATCATATACGGTGGGCAATATTTCGAAGGATCATCTGCGCCCATTTCATCTGCCTCGATGACGATGTTGTTTTTATGGGGGGCATTTTTTCTTTTTCTCGAAACTATCAGAGTATTTGAAAAGCCAGTGTGATTGAGCGAGTTTTTCATCAGTTTTCCTCCAGCGCTTAATATAAAGCTGAATTTATGCTGCTATAGGTATGTTCAATAACGATTGCTAATCAATTGCCAGAACAGAACTATAGCAGCAATTTGAAATAAGAAAACCAGTTAATGCGGATATGTATTGTTTTGATACCTGAAGTGGCTTTTTATCAATGGCTTAGCGATTGAATTTGAATCTGTATGGTTTAGTTGTGGCGTTTTTGTCGTGTTGCAGCGTTAAGTTTAGGCGGCTCGTTTTTGCTAATGGTTTTTTCTTGAAATGACAGTCTTCCTTTGAGGTTGGAAGCGCCAAAGTCCCTTAATAATGATCGGCTTACATCAGACTTATTACAAACGAGTTTAGTACATAAGCCATCGAATAAGAGTTCGAATAGCCGTTTCAGTGAGATCTGGTGTGTCTGGTTGGTAGTTGCAAATAGCCAGTCACTTAAAGTGATAAAGCGTTGGAACGGTTGATCTGCAAAGATAATATTTTTTGTATTTGAAAACCGTCCGGAGTTAATAATCATATCCCAGTAACGTGCCATTCTGCCAAGCCGTTGCATGCCATAAAAATCAATCAGGTTGTTGCGGAGTATGTTATATGGTGGTGCAGGGTTAAAGCGTAACTGAAATTTTTCGGTATGACGGATGATGGGTGAGCCACGCAGACGTTTGAGTATGCCGATTTGTATTTCATGAGGATTGAGTTTTATTAAACGATCCAAACCATTGGCAAAACTATTGGTGTCTTCACCTGGTAGGCCAATGATAAGGTCAGCATGAATGTGGGCATTGGTTTCATTTCTGATCCATTTCAAATTCTGTTCGGTTTTTTCATCATCCTGGCGGCGACTGACAAGTGCCTGTGATTTCGGATTAAAGGTTTGTACGCCTATTTCAAACTGCAGGCTGTGGAGTGGAAATTTTTTAATAATCTGTTTTATTCTATCTGGCAGGTGATCAGGAATTAGTTCAAAGTGGAGAAACAGATTTTCATCCATGCGCGCGAGAAAGAACTCAAGAATACGAATGCTATTGTCTGTTTTCAGATTGAAGGTGCGGTCGACAAACTTGAAGTGACGTACGCCGCGATCAAAAAGTAATTTCAGTTGCTCGAGAAAAATATCCAGATCAAACGGCCAGGCAGTTTTGTCTAATGCCGAAAGACAAAATTCACATTTGAATGGGCAGCCACGTGAGGGTTCAACATAGATGATTCTGTGGGCGATATCCTCATCATTGTAAAGGTGATAGGGGAGCTTTAGTTCGGCGATATTGACAGTTTGTTGCGGGATATATTTATCGGCAATAGCTTTATTGTTTAATAGTTTTTCACACAGTTGTCTGAATGATTTTTCACCAGCACCGGCAATCACATAATCGGCATGTTGGCAGATAGGTTGTTGCTGTTGTTCAAAGCTGACCTCAGGGCCGCCAATAACAATAATGGTATCCGGACTAACCTGTTTGATGATGCTAACGATCTTGGTGGTCTCTTCGATGTTCCATATATAAACACCAATGCCAATAATTTTTGGTTTTTTGAGGAGTAGTTTTTCGGCAATATCAATGGGTCGTTCGTGGATGGTGAATTCGACGATGTCACAGTCATTCTCGTACATACCCAGGTTGGCCTTGAGATAACGTAGACCGAAGGCGCTGTGGATATAGCGGGCATTGAGGGTGCTGAGGACGATAGAAGGCATGGTCTCATTTTACTTGATTGCTGACTGTTTGGCTTGCTTCTGTTTTATGAAACCCGCCATGTTAATATTTCCGCGGTTGTTAGGGGACTTATGTCTGATTCATCTTCAAAATACGACGCCATTATTGAGCTGGCCTTAGCCCAACGAAATAGAGCGCTGCGTGCTAATCAGCGTCATTGTCTGATGTTAAGCGGCACTGCGGCATGGTGTGCGGATGTTGCAAAAAAAATAGCCTGCCTGTTTAGTGGGCGACAGCTGTGGGTCACACGTCAGCCACCAGAGGCTGTTGAAGCATGCGCCAGCCGTGAGGTCTTGCAGCAACTGGGGGGTGAGGTGGATCTGCTGGCCTATGATTGTCACGATGGTTTTGATGTTGACGCTTTTGGTGCTGCTTCCGGTTTGATCAGAGGCGGTGGCTTGTTGCTGCTGCTAACGCCGCCTCTGGATGTCTGGCCGTTGCAGGCAGATCCTGAGGCCGGCCGTTTTTTTAAGGCGGATTGCGCGGCTAGTAATTTTATTAAGCGTTTTATTCATATTTCTAAAGCTTCTGCGGCGATACTGATGGTGGCTGAAAATGAGTCGCCGCCCCCTTTTCCAGAAATTAATCAGTCCATTGCGATTTTATCTGATCTTAATGGGCCGTGTAGAACACTGGACCAACGAACGGCGGTGGCAGCAATCGTTGATCAAGGTCGTGGACAACCACAGGCGCCTCTGGTGCTGGTTTCAGATCGTGGTCGGGGAAAATCTTCTGCACTGGGAATTGCGGCGGCTGAATTGCTGCAACAGGGCTGTAAAAAAATTATTGCTACCGCACCGCGTTTGGCTTCTGTAGTGGCATTGTTTGAGCGTGCCCGTCAGATTTTACCCGAGGCGTCCTATGGTCGCGGAGTACTGAAATACGGGGATAGCCACCTCAGGTTTATTGCCCCGGATGAATTGATTGAGACGGCGCCTGATGCTGATCTGTTGCTGGTGGATGAGGCCGCAGCGATTCCAACACCAATGTTGGAAAAAATGTTATCGCGCTATCAGCGACTGGTGTTTGCTACCACCGTGCATGGTTATGAAGGTACTGGGCGTGGCTTTGCATTGCGATTTAACAAGGTGTTGGATCTGCGGGTGCCTGGCTGGCAGCAATTGCGTCTGCAGCAGCCCATACGTTGGGCCGATGATGATGCGTTGGAGCAGTTTGTCTTTGATGCCCTGTTATTGAACGCGGCAATTGCGTCAGAAAATCAGCTGGAAGAACTCGATCTATCGGCATGTCAGGTTGATCGTGTTGACAGCGCAGACTTGATGAGCAACAAACAATTATTGTCTGAGGTGTTTGGTCTGTTGGTGCTGGCACACTACCGTACCCGCCCCAATGATCTGCGGCAGCTGCTGGATAGTCCCGACCTGCAATTATATGTCATGCGTTACCGTCATCATGTGGTGGCTGCGGTATTGCTGGGTACTGAAGGCGGCATGGATGAGCCGTTGGCCAGGCTTGTCTATCAGGGCCGACGACGTCTGCAAGGGCACTTGATTCCACAGTCACTGGCAACACACGCTGGCTTGGTTGGGGCCCCAACATTGCATTATTTACGCATTATGCGCATAGCCGTTCATCCACTTGTTCAGGGTCGGGGTTTAGGAACGGCCTTGATTAGACATGTTTGTGACACTGTGACGGAGAAAGATTGTGATTGTATAGGCGCTAGCTTTGGTTTGACGTCAGAGCTGCTGCGTTTTTGGCAGGCACTTGGTTTTGTGTCGGTACGTTTGGGGTTGATGCGGGAGCATAGCAGCGGTAGCCATTCATTGATTATGTTACGCCCTGTGTCTGAGTCTGGCCAGCAGTTGCTGATAAGGGCACATAAGCGTATGCAACAACAGTTACCGGCGCTGCTGAGTGAGCCATTACATAGTTTTGACAAGCATCTGGCAGAAAGCCTAATGATGGGTTCGATTGCGCCTGACCCAGCTATGAACGAGCTTGATTGGCAGGATGTGGTTAGCTTTGCTTATGGCTTGCGCGGTTATGAATTTTGCCTGCCAGCAATTGTTGCATTTGTTGCAACCTTGTCAGATGACTTGCCAGAATTGAATAAAAAACAAAATCAATTATTGTCAGTCAAGGTAATTGACAGGCAGGCTTGGCCGGTAGCTGTAAAGTCCGCCGGGCTAGCTGGTCGTGCCGAGGCGACAAATTTGTTGCGTCAGACGTTACGCTTATTGCTTGAGCATCATAGTGATCAAGCCATGCTTGCACGCGTCAGGCAATCAATCGATCTCTGAGTATGAAATCTCACTAATATAAAAGAGTTTGTCCCCTTTGGGTGTGCGTACGCGGACCTCGTCAGTCACGCGTTTTTTCATCAGCGCCTTGGCCATTGGGGCGTCCATACTGATGAAGCCTTTGCTGAGATCGAATTCATCCGGGCCAGCGATGCGATAAATTGATTCGTTGCCGACCTCATCCTCCAGTCTAACCCAGGCACCAAAGAAGATGGCGCTTTGGTCGCTGGGAAAGTCCCTTACTACTTTCAATTCCGGCAGGCGCTTCTGCAGATAGCGTACTCGCCGGTCGATCTCGCGCAGTTCCTTTTTGCGATAGATGTATTCGGCGTTTTCTGAACGATCCCCCTCCGCAGCCGCCGCTGTCAGCGCTATGGTGACGAGATGGCGGCGTTTCCACAGTCCATCCAGCTCGTCTTGCAGGGTCTGGTAGCCATCTGTGCTGATATACGGTGATGACTTGGGTTGTGGCGGTCGATAGCGGGCCATTGCCTGTTGTTATTGGATTGTTAGCGTTGTTTGTGCCACTGGCCCATTGCCGACGAAATAGGCTTCAAGGGTGTAGCTGCCGATGGGAATGAGTGTGGTGTTGTTGGTGTCGATGAATTGATTCCAGGTGTAGGTGGTACTCCTGGTGTCTGTTGGGCCGAGACTAAATGCGGACGCAACCTGAGTGAAGACCAAGCCCGTAGACCAGCGCCAGATTTCATTGCTAGCACTATCTTTGATAATGAATTCGTATTGTTGGCTGGACGGAAAATTTAATGTTTTGTCTGAAGTGCTGTCGTTTTTTATAGACAGTGTCATGTTGATTGCATCGCCTTGAACAAAGTTGTCTGCGGTTTGATTGAATTTGTCGCGCATGTAAACGGATGTGACAAGGCCGTTGTCGATGCTGTTTTTACAGCCGCTCAATAACAGTAGCGCGATGATTGTGCTGCATATGGCTTTGAAAAATAGTTTGTTGGTCATAATAAATTCTTGCTCGCTGATATATTTTTCTGTGTAATTGTTTGTGATGTTAGTCGATGGCTCTGACTGCAAAGGATAATGATTCGCCGGGAAAATCATCAATGCAAAAAACCGTGTGCCAACAGCATTCATCAGTATTTTTTTGTGGCATCAGAATAATGTCGCCTGGATTGATGATGTAGCCATAGCCTTGCTCAAACAGTTGGCGATAAAACTCGGGGCAGCGGTTGATTAGTCGTTCCAGTGGTTCGTTGTCGCGTTCATCCAGCCAGTTATTGAGGTGCTTCCGATCTGAGGTCTTTTGCTTGAGTTCGGCCAACATTGCTTCGTTCAGCAAGTCGCTTAGTATTGTGGCGTTGCTGGCATCGCTAACGAAGGTTTGAATTTCCTCGATTAGCTGGGCCTTTGAGCAAGCCAGCCAGCCGGTGCTGCCGTGGACCTGGGCAAAGACGACACCGAGGTGGCCGCGTTCTACATCCTGGTGAAACTGGGCGCCGCCATTAGGGGCATTGAAGTAGATGATACGTTCGACGTAGGCCAGCCTTTCTGTGCCCAACAGAGTTTGCATGAATGCTTCCAGCTTGGTGTTGTTGCTGATAATAGCCGACTCGGGAAAGATGGCATCGGTGAGCAGGGCGGCGTAGCGCTGACGCCCAAGGTCGGCGGCCACATCCTCAAAGCCGGCCATGCCGAAGGAGAAGCGAAATCGTAATGAGGCATCCTCCTCCTCAAACGATAGCCATGATGCCTTGCACCACAGGTTTTCGCCGACGACTTCATCACCGTCGACGGCATCGTATTCGATGGTTTCGATCTCCTGGTCGTCGCCTTCATCCTGAAAACTGGCCAGCATCTCAAATTGTGGCATGGTTCGGTCTATGTAGGGGGGGTGTTCAAGTAGATCAGCCACCTCGGCACCTTCGGTAATGGCTGCTATCAGGTTGAGGGCTTGCTTGATATTGGCTTGCTGTGCGGGCAGCTCCGCGGTTACATAGCCCGGCAAGGCATAGGCGCTGGAGTTATTCCAGGCCTGGGCGGCGACCTTGGCATTGATGCTGTCTTGCCCGGGGCGTTCGGCAACCCAGCCCAACGCGGTACCGCGTCTTTTCAGCAGGCGCGGTTGTTTTAGTCCCTGAAGCTGTGCCGCAGCGTTGGCTATGTTGGCGCTGGCCTCGGGACCAGCGATATAGACTACATGATGGGGGGGCGTGGGCATGCGTGTTCCAGTTGTCTCTCAAAAGGCGTAATGATAACGCTTGCTTGGCCACAGTACTATTAGTGTTAACAGGTTCAGATTCGATTGAGTTGCGGTGGCATTTTCGAGACAATGGCACCATGTCTGCCCTGCCCCCCTACTCTGTCCGTGTCAGTTTGCGCGCCAAGCGGCTACAAATGAAGATTTTGCCGCCTGGCAAGGTTGAAGTGGTGGTGCCGAAACGTTTTAATCTCAAACATGTACCGGCCTTCGTCGCCGAGCACCGTCAGTGGATGCTGTTACATCTTGGCAAGATGGCGGCAGCGTATGTTGAGCAGCCGTTGTTGCCGGAGGCGATTTGTTTTCCGGCTATCCACGAGTCTTGGCAGGTCAACTATGTCGATCATTCGTGTTGCCGGGTGACTGAGCTGGCGACGGGCCGGTTGAGGGTCTGTGGGCCGGATGAGCGGCATGGCCGTAAGGCCTTACAGCAGTGGCTGCAGCGGCGGGCTAAGCAGGTCTTGCCTGGGTGGTTGGCGCAGGTTAGCGCTGAACTTGGGTTGGGCTTTAACCGGGTCACGGTACGGGGCCAGAAGACCCGCTGGGGTAGCTGCTCGGCGCAAAAAAACATTAATCTCAATCGGGCGTTACTGTTTGTTTCGCCTGAAGCTGTGCGTTATCTGATGATTCATGAGCTGTGTCATACGGTGCATTTGAATCATTCGCCGCGTTATTGGGCCTTGGTGGCGGCCAAGATGCCGGAATATAAAAAATATGAAGCCGAACTGCGTCGGGCGATGCCAGTTATCCCGTCCTGGGTCTTGAGTGCGGATTAATTCGCCGGTGTGGAGGTGCTCAAGCGGCTCATTTACTGCGTGTAAGCCTGTATTTTCACGTTTCTGCGTCTTGCCCCCATCTGTTCGATGAGCAATTTGGGGGGGGGCTGGAATTGCCCTACTTTGGTGGCTGGCCGCAGTTTCGTTATACTCTGGCGCTGAATTTAGTTAGATACAACCGCTTGCCGTTTGTCCGGCCAAGCGTGTGGAGAGCAAATGAAGACAATTATTGTTGAGATCACCGTGTTGTTGTTGTGTATAGCATTCCTGGTTTTTCTGGCCCGGGATGATCGCAAGAATCGTCGTGCCCGTGAGGAAGAGGATAGGCAAAAGTTGTTACAGCAGGCCGATTCACGCCAGGACTAGCCGCTGATATGGATCTCTTTCGGGAGTGAGATTTCCATGGCAACCGGCAGGTGATCTGAGAGGGCCTCATTGACAACCTTGACCTCGTTCACGTGCACGGCAGATGTGGTGAGGATATGATCGATATTGCGGGCTGGGCGCCAGCTGGGAAAGGTCAGCAGGTTTTCCTGTGGTAGGCAGAGGTCGGTATTGGCAAACAAGCTGATCATTTCCTTGCTCTCAATGGCACAGTTGAAATCCCCCATGACGCAGGCGTGTGGATAATCATTGACCCGCTCGGCAATAAAGTCGAGCTGTTGCTGGCGGGCCCGTTTGCCCAGTGCTAGATGCACCATAAATAGTGCCAGGCTGTTGTTGTGTTGGCCAAAACGAATCATTAATGCCCCTCGTCCCGGCATCATGCCTGGCAGTTTGTGTTCGATGGTTTCGCTGGGCTGGAATTTGCTCAACATGCCGTTGCTGTGCTGGGCCAGTTTGCCCAGGTTGCGGTTGGTCTGGTTGTACCAGAATGGGAAACCGCCGTGCTGGGCCAGATATTCAACCTGATTGATGAACTGGCTGCGCAGGCTGCCGCCATCCACTTCCTGCAGACCGATGATGTCATAGTCGCTTACCAGACGGGCGATACGATCCAGGTTATCAAAACACTGGGAATGGGGCAGGATGTGTTTCCAACTCTGGGTTAGATAGTGGCGTCTTTGGGTCGAGGCAATCGCCACCTGAATATTAAAACTCATTAGCTTGATTTTGCGCCCCGCCTCAATGGCTGGCAGGGTGGCGCACTCGGATTTTGGCATCAGTGGTTTTTATAGTTGAATGACTGTCTCACCCAGTTTAGCAGTCAGCTTCATATTTTCTGAATAATCTACAGGGCAATCGATAATACTAACTGTGTTATCGGCTAGCGCCAATTTTAGAGTAGGCAATAAATCCTCGGTCTTGGCAATGTGATACCCCTTGGCGCCAAAAGACTCCGCATATTTGACCAGGTCAGGATTATTAAAATCAACGTGGCTCTTGCGGCCATACTGGCTTAGCTGTTTCCATTCAATTAAACCATAGCCACTATCATTCCAGACCAAGATGACAATTGCCGTCTTGAGGCGCATAGCCGTTTCTATCTCCTGACTGTTCATCAGGAAGCCGGCATCACCGGTGACCGCCACCACCTGTTTCTCAGGGTAGGCCAGTTTGGCTGCGATAGCCCCTGGCACGGCAATCCCCATACTGGCAAAGCCGTTGGAAATAACGCAAGTATTGGGCTGTTCGCAGCGAAACATGCGTGCCATCCACATTTTGTGGGCACCGACGTCGCAAATCGCAATGTCTTCCAGCGCCATTGCCGTGCGCAGATCCCAAATCAATTTTTGCGGCTGTACCGGGTAAGCCTGACTGGCGGCATGCTCATTCATGTCTTTGATCAAAGCATCGCGCAATGGTCGTAACTGTGCGATTTCACGCTGGGGTATGGCTTGCTCAGCAATGCGCTGTAAGCTTTGCTTAATATCGCCAACCACACCAATCCTGACGCCGTAATGCGCATCCACCTCCGCGGGCTGCGAATCAATATGGATGATGAATCTATCCTTGGTGGGATGCCACAAATATGGGTGATATTCCACTAGGTCATAGCCAACACAAACAATGACATCCGCCTTATCAAAGCCAATGCTGACATAATCCCTCGCCTGTAGCCCGGCACTGCCCAGATTGGCGGGGTGACGGAACGGGACGACCCCTTTGGCCATAAAGGTGTTGGTCACCGGAATATTAAGATGGGCGGCAAACGCTGCCAGTTGTGCCGAGGCATTGGCGCGTATGACGCCATGACCGGCAAGAATGATGGGGTGCTTGGCACTGGAAATCGCCTCTGCAGCAGCATCGATGCGATCCTGGGTCGGCGCCGGCGTGACCGGATTTTTCGACCAGAGTGGCGTGGCATTGATGTCCATATCAGCGATATTTTCTGGAAACTCGATAAAGCTGGCACCACTTTTTTCCATCTCTGCTTGCTTAAAGGCCTTGCGCACTACCTCAGGAATGATTTCCGGCATTAGCACCCGTGCTGAATATTTGCTGATTGGTCGGAACATTTCCTCCAAATCCAGCACTTGGTGGGATTCCTTATGCAGTCTATGGGTGCCGGCTTGGCCGGCGATAGCCACCAGCGGCGCATGATCCATATTGGCGTCGGCGACACCTGTAATCAGATTGGTGGCACCGGGACCAAGCGTAGAGAGGCAAACCCCCGCGCGGCCAGTGAGGCGGCCATAGACATCGGCCATAAAAGCGGCGCCCTGTTCATGGCGCACAGTGACAAAGGTAATGCTGGAGTCGAGCAAGGCATCCATCATGGCCAGATTTTCTTCACCAGGGATACCAAAAATGTATTCTACACCCTCGTTCTCAAGGCATCGTACAAATAGTTCAGCTGCTTTCATGTGGGCTAACTTAACTTTCCTGTTTAACGAGGCTATCCACAACCTTGATTAATCCCTGGAAACCCTGGGTCTTGCCTGGGTCAGTGATGTATTTGCCATTTACAACCATCGACGGTGTCGCCTGCACGCCATAGCGTTTGCCTAATTCTGCAGCACGACGCACTTTGGCTTCAACTGCGAATGAACGGAATGCCTTTTCAAAATCTTTCTGGCTAACACCATGCTCGGCAAACAAGGCCGCAATCTCAGCTTCGGTGTTCATACCGCGTTTTTGCACATGAATCGCTTCAAAAAATGACAAATGAATTTTATCCAGCACGCCGAGCCCTTCGGCAGCATAAAATGCCCGCGCGTACATCGCCAGTGTGCCGTTAAATATGGCCGGTAGACGGACGAATTTCACATTGCTAGGTTTGTTTTTCAGCCAACGATCCAGCACCGCTTCAAAGCGATGACAGTGAGAACAGCCATAGGAAAAAATTTCCACCACCTCGATCATCCCTTCATCGGCAGAGGTAGGTTGTGCTGGTGTAATAAGTTGGTAGGTTACGCCGTCTTGCAGTGGCGCAGCATTAACACTTGGTATGGCAATGAGCGGCAGGAGCATTAGCAGGGTAAGTCTGAACAGTTTCATAACACTAAATCCTTATTGTTGGTGTTTTTTATATATTTATTGCTGGGTGAGCGGGATTGTATCCGATTGTCGGTTACTTTTGTGTTGCCGACAAGGCCATAGTATTGCAATATCACGCCGCTAGAATGTGAGACCGCTTTGTTGTTATCATCGTTTCAATTTTTTACATGGGATGCTAGGGGGGTGAGTTCGCTATGTCAGTCAAAAATATTGATTTAAAGTCGTTTATGAATCAGCAATATCTGTGCGAGTCCTTGACTATGTCAGAGGTGGAAACTCTATTGGAGTACACTGAGCTGGTTTCCTATAGTCGAAATGACATTATTGCCCCGGCCGGTTCGGTGGGCGATGCGCTCTACTTTGTTGTAAAGGGTGAGGCTGCTCTGTTGTTTGATGATCATGGTCGCGAGATGGCGGTCGGCTCTATGCAGGAAGGTGAGCTGATGGGGGAGATGTCCTTTTTTGATCGTCAGCCGCGTATGCTGCAAATGCGTGCTACCAGTGCCGAAACAGATCTGTTGCGTTTGTCCCGCCCCATGTATGACCGACTTAGAATCGAACACCCTTATATCGCAGTAAACCTGCTTGAACATGCCATTATCAGTCTTGATCATCTGGTACGTCGTTTGAGTACCAAGGAGATTGATTTGTCACGCTATATCTACGGCCCCGGTAAACGCTAGTTCAGTGGGTATTGCAGCATTATGATGCGTCGTGTTTATCAGCAGGCCACTTTTATTACAGGTGCCCATAAAATTTCCCAGCTGCCTGTCGATGAGGGGATCGAGGTTGCGTTTGCCGGGCGATCCAATTCAGGTAAATCCAGCGCCATTAATCGTATTTGTGGTCAGAAGTCCCTAGCACGAACCAGTAAGACGCCGGGGCGCACCCAGCAGATCAATTATTTCGCCCTCGATCCGCAGCGTCATATTGTCGATTTACCCGGCTATGGTTTCGCCAAGGTTTCGGAGCGGATGAAAAAACATTGGCGTGAGGCCCTGGGGACCTATCTGCAAGAGCGGGAGTCGCTCAGGGGGGTGGTTTTGATGATGGATATTCGCTTGCCGTTGAATGACTTTGATCGACAGATGATTGAATGGTGTCAGAGTAGTGAAATGCCGTTGCACATCCTTTTGACCAAGTCAGACAAGCTGGGTCGTGGCGCGGCTGGAAATGTCTTGCAGCAGGTGCGACAGGCATTATCAGAAGAATATGGTGTCGAGCGTGACAAGCCATGGGCCACTGTGCAACTGTTTTCAGCCTTGAAGGGGGTTGGGCTGGAAGATGCCTGGCATAGGCTTGATATCTGGTTTGGATTGGCCGATGCAGCGGTGTAAATAAAAAAAACCCTGGCTGGGGGGGGGAGGAGCCAGGGGTTTGAGTGACCACATGCAGTTCTATGTGGGGATCTGCCGAGGAGAAGAGACAGATCATTGGGTTCGCAAGGTATGACAGCAAGCCGAAAACTAAAGTTCAACGTAGAGGGTAATAAAAAGCTTTGGCGATATCGGGAGAGGCGGGGTGGGAGGATGTTGCCAGCGTTTGGGGAAATGCACGGTAGCACCGCCTTGGGAGGAGGTTATGGCGGACAATAAAAAGCCATTGCGGCACTTCGACAGCAAATTAGTAAAGTTAGAATCAGTAAAAATATTTTCCGCTAAATTGGGGTTCGGAGAATAAAAAAAGCCCCGGGGCCTGCAAAGGGCGTCCGGGGCTAAGGGTCTAAACCCGGCTTGGGGAAACCGAGTAGAGGGGTCCCCGCTCTAGGGAGGGTGAGCGGGGCGAGCGCAAAGGGCAGCGCTCACATGTATAGATCGGACCGAAGTTACAAAGTTCAAGGGTCAGGTATACAATATTTGATATTTGTTAACAATTGCCCCGACGACTTGTGTCGTCTGGAGCTGGGTTGGCTGTGTTTAACTGATTGATATATAAGGGGCTGTATGCTCTGCGGCGGTTCTAGTGAGCCTGGTCCCAGTTATCACCTGTCCCGATATCTACCACCAGCGGAACGGATAGCTCGGCGGCACCTGACATGCAGTTGTTGATGCCCGTTTTGGCGGCATCCAGCTGTTCGGCCTTTACTTCAAATACCAATTCATCGTGAACCTGCATGATCATGTAGGCATCAATATCGCTTTGTTGTAGCCATTCGTGGCAGCGAATCATCGATAGCTTGATGATGTCGGCGGCGGTGCCCTGCATGGGGGCGTTGATGGCGGCGCGTTCGGCGTATTGGCGGCGTTGGCCGTTACGGGAGTTGATATCACTTAAATAGAGGCGGCGACCAAACAGGGTTTCGACATAACCCTGCTCATGGGCTTCGGCCCGCATGCGATCCATGAAGCTTTTTACCCCTGGGTAGCGAGTAAAGTAGAGCTCTATATATTCCTGGGCCTCGCCGCGATTAATGCCTAGCTGCTTTGCTAGACCAAAGGCCGACATGCCGTAGATCAGGCCGAAATTGATGGCCTTGGCGCTGCGGCGTTGGTTTGTCTCAACCTCATCCAGCGGTACACTGAAAATCTCGGCGGCGGTGGCGCTGTGGATGTCCCTGCCTTGCTGGAATGCAGTCAGCAAGCCTTCATCGCCAGAGAGGTGAGCCATGATGCGCAGTTCAATCTGGGAATAATCCGCCGCTACCAGTTTGTAGCCGTTCGGGGCGATAAAGGCCTGGCGGATGCGCCGGCCTTCCTCGCTGCGGATAGGGATGTTTTGCAGGTTCGGGTCAGATGAAGATAACCGCCCGGTGGCGGTGACGGCCTGGTGGTACGAGGTGTGCGCCCGTCCTGTTGCAGGGTTGATCTGTTGTGGCAGCTTGTCGGTGTAAGTCGACTTGAGCTTGCTCATGGAACGGTGTTCCAGGATAAGGCGTGGCAGATCGTAGTCCAAGGCCAGTTCCTGCAACACTGGTTCGGCGGTGGATGGCGCGCCCTTGGGGGTTTTTTGCAGTATCGGTAAACCCAGCTTGTCGTAGAAGATGGTCTGGATCTGCTTGGGTGAGCCGAGGTTAAAGACCTCGCCAGCCTCGTCATGGGCCTTTTGCTCCAGCTCGATGATGCGGCTGGCCAGGGCCTGGCTTTGTAGATGCAGCATGTCCTGGTCGATCAGCACGCCGTAACGCTCGATTTTCGATAGGATCGGCACCAAGGGCATTTCAATCTCTTCAAAGACAGACTTCTGGCCGATCTCCTTTTCCAGCTGTGGCCACAGGGCCTCATGCAATCTGAGGGTAATGTCGGCATCTTCGGCGGCATAGGGGCCGGCCTGCTCGATATCGATTTGATTAAAGGTGAGTTGTTTGACGCCCTTGCCGGCAATATCTTCAAAGTGGATGGTTTGATGGCCAAGGTATTTTTCGGCCAGAGAATCCATGTTGTGCCTGACTGCGGTGCTGTTGACGACATAGGATTCGAGCATGGTGTCGAAGGCGATGCCTCGCAGGCTGATGTCATAATTGGCCAGTACGCTCATGTCATATTTCAAGTTCTGGCCGATCTTTTTCTGATCCGGACTCTCCAGCAATGGTTTGAGTTGCCGTAACACGCTGTCGCGGTTCAATTGTTCGGGGGCGCCTTCGTAGTCATGGGCTAGTGGCACATAGGCGGCCTCGCCAGCCCCTACTGCGAATGAGATACCGACAATCTCGGCCTGCATGTAGTCGAGGCTGGTGGTCTCGGTGTCGAAGGCAAATAGTTTGGCCTGTTGTAGCTTTTGCAGCCAGGCATCGAATTGGGGCTGGTCGAGGATGGTGTGATAATTGATTTCGATGGCAGGCACTGCTGGTTCTGGCTCGCTGACCTGTGCATCGCCGCCCTCCTCCACCTGCCTGAGCCAGGTTTTGAATTCCATCTCCTTAAATAGCTCACGCAAGGCCTGCGTGTTGGGTGCCTCAAGTTTGAGTCTCTCTGGAGTAAACGGTAGTTCCACATCGCATTTGATGGTGGTTAGTTGTTGCGAAAGTGGCAGAAAATCGAGGCTATTGCGTAGATGTTCACCGATTTTTCCTTTAATCTGGTTTGCATGAGCTATTACCCCGTTGAGCGAGCCAAATTCGTCCAGCCACTTCACGGCGGTCTTGGGACCACACTTGGGCACGCCGGGGATGTTGTCGGCACTGTCGCCCACCAAGGCTAGATAGTCGATAATCTGTGCTGGTGTGACCCCAAATTTTTCCACTACTGCTTCGGGCGTCATCAGCGTGTCGGTCATGGTGTTGATCAAGGTAACGTGCTTATTGACCAGCTGGGCCATATCCTTGTCGCCGGTGGAGACCAGGGTCTCCATCTTCAATTCGCTAGCCTGCTGGCACAGGGTGCCAATGACATCGTCCGCCTCCACCCCCTCGATTACCAGTAATGGAATTCCCATGGCGCGAATAATGTTATGGATCGGTTCTATCTGGCTGCGCAGCTCATCCGGCATGGGGGGGCGGTTGGCCTTATAGTCGGGGTACATATCATTGCGAAAAGTTTTGCCCTTGGCATCGAAGATTACTGCCATCGATTCCGGTTGATACTCGTTGATCAATTTGCGCACCATGTTGATGACGCCATAAATGGCGTTGGTGGGCTGGCCTTTTGAGTTGCTGAGGTTCTGAATGGCGTGAAAGGCACGAAACAGATAGGAAGAGCCGTCAACTAGGATCAAGGGCTTGGTGCTGGATTTGGTCATGATGTTTGTGAGTGTTTATTGCTTGAGAGATTATTTAGCCCAACATTATGCAACAGTTCGGAGTTTGAGGGGCAGTTATCTAGGGTGTATGGAGTGTAGAATGACTCGCCAGTGGTAAGTGGTTAGTGCTATCTTTGGCCATTTGGGGCATGTGGTTTCGAGTCCATGGCAGATGGATAGCTCGTAAATTTATTGAGGCAGGGTAATCATGCGATACACACATATATTGACGGCGGTAATGGTGTTTTCGGCAAATGCTGTTTTTGCAGAGAATTCGCCCATAGAACAGTCTATGGAGCCAGAGGTAGTAATTACCTCTAAGGATCAAGGCAGGGTGAAGGAATACCGTGTCAATGGCCAGCTTTATATGATTGAAATAGTGCCTAAAAAGGGTGTGCCTTACTATTTAATCGATAGTGATGGTGATGGCTTGTTGGAAAGTCGCCACGATGGCAGCGGTTCCGACCTGCCTATTCCCCGTTGGCCGGTGTTGCGCTGGTAGCTCTCCCCACGAAATTAATTGTCAAAACAGCTTGATGTTAAAGCTCGGCAAAACAAATGCCTTTTACTTTAGAATTGGGCAGGTCTTTTGGGCTTGATTGCAAATTGGCAGAAAATAGTCGATTATTTAATTAATTAAAATCAGATGGTTGCATCATTTTCATGGTCTGAGGCTGCCAATTTTAATGGCGTGTTTATGCGCATAAGTACTACCAAGGTCATTAAGTCGGACTAGCATGGCGGTTCGCCAAAATTGGTGGCTAACGGTAGTTTTTTAAGGGGTTGGCTCAGTAATGGCCGTCATAACGGGAAAAGACTTATTAATGTTATGCCAGCAGCCGGGGCCACGCCTGCGGGTGTTGGTGCATGTTTTGCTGGTCATGCTGCTGGCCTATAGTCTGGCCCAGCTAAGCTGGCGGTTGCTGCCCCAAGCTGAACAACCGCCGCTGCTGGCTGTGACGGCACTGGCAAGTGAAATGGCCCCTGGCAGGGCTAGTAGCAATAGCCGACTGCAACAGCTGCCTGGCTGGCATCTGTTTGGTGAAGTGACGCAGCAGCTGGCGCCCTCCCGGCCGGCTGACTTGCCAGAGACAAATTTAAAGCTGACCCTGAGGGGCTTGATTGCCTCGCCTGACCAACATGAGGCGCGAGCGATTGTTGCTGATCCTTCAGGCAAAGAAAATTTTTATAAAGTGGGCGACAAGCTGCCAGGCAATGCCGAGTTGAAAGAGATCCATGCTGACAGAATCGTGATTCAGCGGGGGGGGCGTTATGAGACGCTCAAACTGCCAAAAGAAGCGTTGGATATGGCTACCGTTACGTCGCGGCCAGTGTCAGGGACTGCAGCCCAGGAGTGGATGACTGCGACATCGCGGCAATCTTATTCGTTGGGCGAATACCGTGATACCTTATTGAGTGATCCACAAAAGGTAGCCGATCTTGTTCGTATACAGCCGGCGACTCAAAAGGGTCGCTTTGTTGGTTATACATTGCAGCCCGGCCGTGATGCCACCTTTCTGAGCCGTTATGGTCTGTTGCCTGGCGATGTGGTGACGTCGGTCAACGGAGTAGAGCTGGATAGCCCGGCCAGGGGCTTTGGTTTGATAAAGGGTTTGTCTTCGGCGGATAGCCTGGATTTGGTGGTTGATCGCAATGGTGTAAAACAGCGGTTTACCCTGCCGGTAGATTAGGGGCCATTTGGAAGGTTGATGATTTTTTTTGGGAAACATCGCGGTAATAATGCTATAGCCACCTGCTATCGCGGTTGGCTGATGGCTGCGTTGATTGCTGTAAATGGCATTTGCTTTGCCGCAGCCCAAAACGAGGCTGGCATCACCTTCAACTTAAAGGATGCGGAGCTGGGAACCGTCATCGCCACTGTGGCTGAATTCACCGGCAAGAACTTCATTATCGATCCGCGCGTTAAGGGCAAGGTAACGGTGATATCTTCCAGGCCCATGAATGCTCAGGAGGTCTATCAGACCTTTCTTTCCCTGCTGGACGTGCATAATTTTTCTGCCGTGCCAATGGGCAGCGTCATCAAGATCGTGCCGTCGGTAAATGCCAAGCAAATTGGTGGTTCCGAGATGATGAAAGCCGCTGCCCTGGGCGATGAAATGGTCACCCGGGTCATCGAAGTGGAAAATGTCTCGGCTGCCCAGCTGGTACCGATTCTGCGGCCGCTGGTGCCCCAATATGGCCACATGGCCGCCTATGCCGCAACCAATGTTTTGATCATTTCTGACTCGGCTGCCAATGTTGATCGTCTATTGAGTATTATCGGGCGCATTGATGTTGCCAGCGCCTCAGACCTTGAGGTGATGCCGCTCAAACATGCCTCGGCAGCCGAGGTGGTGCGAATTCTTGAAAGCCTGCGTCAACAAGATCAGCGCGCAGCCCCCAAAGGCCAGACATCGGACAAGGCGGTGCTAGTGGCGGATGAAAGAACCAACAGTATCTTGATTAGCGGTGACAAGTCCGAGCGCCTTGGGATCCGCGCCATTATCTCTCACCTGGATACGCCCCTGGAAACCACAGGCAACACCCATGTGATCTATCTGCGTTACGCCAAGGCCAAGGACCTGGTGCCGGTGTTGACTGGCTTGGGCGACACCTATGACCAGGAAAAGAAGGCCGTTGGTGGTGGTAAGGCGGCTGCGCAGGCTAACCGTTCACCTATCACCATTCAGGCCCATGAGGCGACCAATGCCCTGGTGATTACCTCACCGCCGGATCTGTTTCGTTCCCTGCAGGGAGTGATCAACAAGCTGGATGTGCGCCGTGCCCAGGTGCTGGTTGAGGCGGTGATTGCCGAGGTTACTGATGATAGGACCGCGGAGCTGGGCGTAAGTTGGTTTATCGATGGTTCGCCTGACGGCAAGGGGCCGATCGCAGGAACAAGTTTCAAAGATGACTTCAGTGCTGCAGGGGCCGTGGGGGCCTTCCGCAACGATACTATCCCACCCATACCCACGCCCATCAGCTTTCTGGGCTTGGGACGTTTTAACAGTGGCACTACCGATTTCACTGCGCTGATCAATGCCATCCAGGGTGATAGCCGAACCAACGTCCTGTCCAAACCGACGATCATGACGCTCGATAATGAAGAGGCCGAAATCATCGTTGGCCAGACTGTTCCGTTCCGTACCGGTAGTTACGTGAGTCCCGGCAATAGCGGTTCGGTCACCAATCCATTTACGACTATTAACCGGGAAAATGTTGGCATTACACTAAAGGTCAAACCCCAGATTAATGAAGGGGATGCGATCAAACTCGATATTGAACAAAAGGTCGATAGCGTGGCCAAGTCACCCGAGGGTGCGGCGGATCTGACGACAAATACACGCTCCATAAGCACAAGCGTGCTGGTGGATGATGGTGGGACTATCGTGCTTGGCGGTCTGATCAAGGACGATGTACAGGAGTCCGTGCAAAAGGTGCCGTTGCTGGGTGATATCCCCTTTCTTGGCGCCTTGTTTCGCAACAAAAGCACCACCAAGGTCAAAAATAATCTGCTGGTGTTTATCCGGCCGTCGATTGTCCGTGACGCGGCAACCGCCACCCGCATTACCTCGAGTAAATATGATTACATCAGGGCTGAGCAACTGCGTTTCAATGAGAAGGGCGTGATGATGGTCGATGATGCCGATCTACCACTGATACCGGCGTTTCTGGAGTTGCCACCGCCCTATAAGGCACAGCAAACCAGCGTGCCTCAGGCGGAAGCAGAATCAATGGTTCAACCAATTGAAACCAGTGGCGATGGTCAGTGATCCACCGGCTGTTGTAGTTGTGCCCCAAGACCCCGCCGTGCTGAAACGCCTACCGTTTGGCTTTGCCAAGCGTCACGGTGTGTTGTTGTCGCTGCTGACGCCCGATGCGGCACAATTGCGCTGTCGGGAAACCGTTGCCAGCCTGACCCTGGCCGAGCTGCGGCGCTATTTTGGTGTGCCACTCAAGCTTGAGGTGATGGCGGCTAATGCCTTTGACCAACTGTTGCAGCAAAGCTACGAGAGCGGTTCAGCCGAGGCCTATGAAATGATGGGGGGTATGGGTGATGAGGATGATATGTCCGCCATCGCCATGGCTCTGGATGAGCCGGAAGATCTGCTCGAAAGCGAAGACGATGCACCCATTATCCGCCTGCTCAATGCCGTACTGACCCAGGCGATTAAGGAGGGTGCCTCCGATATCCATCTCGATACCTTCGAGGGTCGCATGGTAGTGCGTTTCCGTGTTGATGGCGTGCTGCGTGAGGTGCTGGAGCCTAATCGTAGTTTGGCACCACTGCTGGTGTCGCGCCTCAAGGTCATGGCCAGGCTGGATATTGCTGAAAAGCGTCTGCCCCAGGATGGTCGTATCTCACTGCGCATCGCCGGTCGGCCGGTGGATGTGCGAGTTTCGACCCTGCCTGTGGGACAGGCTGGCGAGCGGGTGGTGCTGCGACTGCTGGACAAACAGGCTGGCCGCCTCAATCTCGAAAATCTGGGCATGGAGTCGGGTACCATGGCGGGGCTGGATACACTGCTCAAACGTCCGCACGGTATCATTCTGGTTACCGGTCCGACCGGTTCGGGTAAGACCACCACTCTATATGCTGGCCTGGCCCGACTCAATGACTCCAAACGCAACATCATGACGGTAGAAGACCCGATTGAGTACTACATCGACGGCATCTCCCAGACGGCGGTTAGCGCCAGGGTGGATATGACCTTCGCCCGCGGCCTGCGCGCCATTCTGCGCCAGGACCCGGACGTGGTGATGGTGGGCGAGATCCGCGACCTGGAAACCGCCGAGATCGCGGTACAGGCCTCGCTCACCGGTCACATGGTGTTATCAACCCTGCACACCAATACCGCCGTCGGTGCCGTTACCCGCCTGCGTGACATGGGGGTTGAACCGTTTCTGCTGTCATCGAGTTTGATCGGGGTGCTGGCCCAACGTCTGGTGCGCCTGCTCTGCCCTCACTGCAAACAAGCCGCCCCTGCCTCTGAAACAGAATGTGCAAGTTTTGGCTGGGACAGATCCAGGCCGCCGACCATCCGTCATGCCAAGGGCTGCGCCGAGTGTAAGCAGGTCGGTTACCTTGGTCGTACCGGGATCTATGAGCTGGTGATTATCGATGAGGCCCTGCAGACCATGATTCACGATGGTGCCAGCGAGCAGGAGATGGAACGTCACGCCCGTCAGGCCACTGCCGGGATTCGTGATGATGGGTTGCGTCGAGTGTTGGCCGGTGACACCTCGCTAGAGGAAGTCCTGCGAGTCACACGAGAAAATTAGCAAATGTCTGCCTATGAATACAACGCCCTGGATGGTTCCGGTCAGCAGCATAAAGGCGTGCTGGAAGCCGATACCCCGCGTCAGGTTCGGCAGCAACTGCGGGACAGGGGCTGGACACCGCTGGCGGTGGCCGAAGTGCGGCAACGTGAGACCAAACAGCGCAAATCGTTTAACCTGTTCAAAACCGGCCTCAACCCGGCCGATCTGTCGCTGATTACCCGCCAGCTGGCCACCCTGGTGCAGTCCGGTACGCCGATTGATGAGGCCTTGCAGGCGGTGTCGCGCCAGAGTGAAAAGCCGCGCTTGGGCAATATGATGCTGGCAGTGCGCTCCAAGGTCAAAGAAGGTCATCCGCTGGCTGCTGCCATGGCCGATTTCCCCCACGCCTTTGACGATCTCTACCGCGCTACCGTTGGTGCCGGTGAACAATCCGGCCACCTTGATGCCGTGCTGGAGCGGCTGGCCGATTACACCGAAAATCGTCATGCCCTGCGACAAAAATTCCAACTGGCGCTGATCTATCCGCTGCTGATCGCCATCGTGGCAGTGGTGGTGGTGGTGGGGTTGGTGGCCTTCGTGGTGCCCAAGGTGGTGGCGGTGTTTGAAGGCATGGGTCAGGAACTGCCGCTGCTGACTCGGGGTCTGATTAGCCTGAGTGATTTTTTGCAGCACAACTGGATCCTGTTGCTGGCTCTTATTGTGATTGCCACAGTGATTGTCGGCGGATTGCTGCGTCGGGAAGGGCCGAAGCGCCAATTTCACAAACTACTGTTGCATCTGCCGTTGGTCTCACGCCTGGTGCGCGGCATGAATACGGCCCGCTTCGCCCGCACCTTCAGTATCCTTGCCAGCAGTGGTGTGCCGGTGCTGGAGGCGATGCGCATCTCGGCCGAGGTGGTCACCAACCTGCCGATGCGCGCGGCGGTGGATGAGGCGGCGCGGCGGGTGCGCGAGGGTACGGCCATCAACAAGGCGCTGGATAACAGTGGTTACTTCCCGCCCATGACCGTGCACCTGATCGCCAGCGGCGAGGCTAGTGGCAAACTCGACGAAATGCTGGAGCGCTCGGCCGTGGCCCAGGAGCGCGAGATGGAAACACTGCTCGGCGTGTTAATGGGCGTTTTCGAACCGATGATGATCCTGTTTATGGGTGGCACAGTGCTGGTGATCGTGCTGGCAATCCTACTGCCAATTTTTGATTTGAACCAATTAGTAAAATAGGAAAGACAATGGACAAGGCAATGCAACAACGTGGCTTCACCCTGATCGAAGTCATGGTAGTGGTGGTTATCCTCGGTATTCTGGCGGCCTTCATCGTGCCGAAGATAATGGATAGACCTGATGCGGCCCGTGTCGCCAAGGCCAAATCAGACATTGGTGCCATCGAAAGCGCCCTGTCGCTATATCGTCTCGACAACCACAGTTACCCAAGCACCGATTTTGGCCTGGAGGCATTGGTGGACAAACCCGCTGACGCACCGGCCTGGAAAGAGGGGGGGTATCTGCAACGCCTGCCGGTCGATCCATGGGGCAAGCCCTACCAGTATCTCAATCCAGGTGTTCACGGTAACATTGATATCTTCAGCTACGGAGCCGATGGTGTTGATGGTGGTGAGGGTGCTAACGCCGACATCGGTAACTGGAATATTCAATAAATAGTTATGAATGTGCCACGGCAGCGCCGCCATGAGCGAGGTTTCACCATCCTCGAGCTGCTGGTGGTACTGCTGATTATCGGTATAGTGGTCAGCATGGCGACCCTGTCGGTAGGTGGTAACGAGGCCAGGGCGGTGAAAGAAGAGGCGCGGCGGCTGAGTAATTTGCTCGATCTGGCCATCCAGGAGTCGGTGCTCAATGGCCGCGAAATGGCGCTGGAGCTGAATGAAGATAGTTACCAGTTTCTCTACTACGATGGCAAGGATTGGCTGCCAATCGCTGACGTGAATGAATTCCGTCCACGTGAGTTGCCACTGGGGATTCAATTGGCGGCCGAGGTTGAAGGCCAGGCTGCCGCAGAAGACCTGTTTGGTGAAACTGAAGCCAGCCAGGTGTGGATTATGTCCAGCGGCGAGGTCTCTCCTTTCACCATTATCCTGAAACCTGAAACTGGCCCGGTCTATCAACTCACAGGCGACATGATGGGCGGGCTCAAGCTCGAAGGGCCGCTGGAGCGATGATCAGACGCGGCAGGCAGCAGCGTGGTTTTACCCTGCTCGAGGTACTGATTGCTCTGGCGGTGTTGGCCATTGCCCTGGCGGCGGCGATCAAGGGCATTAGCAGTCATGTCGTCAATATGGTCTATCTCAAAGAACGCTCTCTGGCCCATTGGGTCGGTTTAAATGCCCTGACCGAGTTGCGAGTCAGTGGTCAGTGGCCCAGCTCAGGTGAGATCAAGGGTGACGAGACCATGATCGGGCGCGAGTTTAAGTGGGTCATTAGCGTGACTGAGGTAGAAGGTGGTGATGTGCGGCGGCTTGACCTCAAGGTTACCCCCGAGGACGATGACGAACGTCCGCTGGCCACCATGGTGGCGTATGTGGGTAAGTCTTAATGATGCGCTCACGGCAAAAGGGCTTCACGCTGTTGGAATTGGTTATCGCCATTGGTATCTTCGCGCTGATGTCGGCGATGGCCTATGGTGGTCTGAATTCGGTGATGAATAGCCGTGCCCACGCCGACGCCCAAGCCGATAGGCTGGCGCAGCTGCAAAAGGCCTTTCTGATTATTGGTCGCGATATAGAGCAGGCCATTGACCGGCCGGTGCGTGACAACTATGGCGATGAGCTGCCACCTGTCAGCGGTGGCGGTTATGGCAGTGCGATTCTGGAGCTGACCCGTTCTGGTCGTGCCAATCCCATGGCCTTGCCGCGCAGTCATCTACAGCGAGTTGGCTACGAAGTACAGGAAGATCAGTTACTGCGCAAGGTCTGGCCGGTACTGGACCGGGCCCTCGATACAGTACCTTATGAAGGGGTGGTGCTCGAAGGTATCAAGGCAGTGGACCTGCGCTTCATGAATGCCGACAAGCAGTGGCAGACACAGTGGCCAGAGCCGAACCTGACGGGTTCACCCCAGCGGCCACCGGCCATGCCGCGGGCTGTGGAGATCAGCGTTGACCTGGAAGACTGGGGTCGGGTACGCAGAATATTCGAAGTGGTGGGCGCATGAGAACGCAACCGCCGAAACAACAGCAGGGCGTGGCCCTGATTACCGCCGTGTTGATTGTTGCCCTGGTGACGGCCGTGGCCGTGGCGATGGCCTCAAGGCAGCAGCTTGATATTCGTCGCACGGCGAATATTTTTAATAACGACACCGCCTATCAGTTTGCCCTGGGGGCGGAAGACTATGCCCGTAATGTGCTGGAGTGGGATATCACTAGGGGCGGGAGCACTACCGATCATTTGGGCGAGGACTGGGCCCAGGAAGTAACGGTGCCGGTGGAGAGGGCGATATTGACCGGCACGATACTGGATCTACAGGGGCGGATTAATCTCAACAGCCTGCTCGATGGCAATGGCGCGCCCAATGGGGAGATGCTGAAACGTTTTGAGCGTCTGCTGAAACTGCTGGGAATGAATCAGGAAATTGCCCAGGCAGTGTTGGATTGGATTGACGCAGACCCTAATCAGCGCTTCCCTGGCGGTGCTGAGGAGGATTATTATATGCTGCAAACCCCGCCCTATCGTGCCGCCAATCGCCCGATGGTCAGCGTTAGTGAGTTGCTGTTGGTGAAGGGGCTGGACCATGAGGCCTATCAACTTTTATTGCCGCATGTCAGCGCCTTGCCAGACATAACGAGTACTATTAACGTCAACACCGCCTCGGCCAAGGTGTTGGCCTCGCTAGCCGATACCATGACGCTTGCCGACGGTGAGGCATTGATAGCGGCGCGCCCCGAGGATGGTTTTGCTAACATAGGCAATTTTGAAAACCTGCTAACTAATCATCGAACCTATGTGCGCACATTTGTGGATATTAAAAGCAGTTACTTTCAGGTGAACGCCCTGGCCGAGTTTGACCAATCCATTGCCCAGTTGCACAGTCTGGTACATCGTAACGATACCGGTGGCGTGCACGTATTAATGCGCAGTCGGGGGGCGTATTAATGCCAATGTTCATCTACCTTGAATCGGCCGAAGCTGCCAGCTGGGTCAAACTGGCGGCCGATGGCGCGGTCAAGACGCAGGGACAGGGACCTTTGGCCGAGATCGACAGTGCTGGCGAGCGCGTTATCGTCCTGGTGCCCGGCGAAGATGTCCTGCTGTGTCAGGCCGAGGTGCCGGGGCAAAAACGCCGCCTGCTGGCCCAGGCCGTGCCCTACGCCCTGGAGGAACAGCTCATCGATGATGTTGAAGCGCAGCACTTTGCCCTGGGTGCCATGAATGGCAATCAGGTCAAGGTCGCCGTGGTCAGTCATGAAAAAATGCAGCAATGGTTGGAATTGCTGCAACAGGCCGGCATTGAGGTCAGCCAGATAGTGCCGGATGTATTAACCCTGCCATTGTCGGAAAACAGCTGGCAATTGCTACAGCTCAACCAGCGGTTGCTATTGCGCAGCGGCGCACAGAGCGGTATGGCCCTGGATGCCGACACCGCTGCGTTTAGTCTCAAGGCCATGTTGGCCGAGGCCGGTGAGGACCGGCCTGGCAGCATCCATTGTCAGGATTTTGCCGGTACAGGGCTTGCCCTGCCCGAGCTGGGGGTGACGCTGGTGGCCATGCCTGCCTCCGGACTGCCGCTCGTGTTGATGGCGGCCGGCTACACAGAACAGAACGCGATCAACCTGTTGCAAGGCCAGTACAGTCGCCGTGAACGTATCAGTAAGTATTGGCGTCCCTGGCGGGCGGCGGCAGCCCTGCTGGCGGTATTCATAGTTGTGCAGTTTGCCAGTGGCATTGTCGACCAGCAACGCCTGGCGGCCGAAAAAGTGGCCCTGTTGGCCGATATCGAGCAGATTTATCGTCAGGCCTTCCCCGAGGCGCGCAAGGTGGTCAACGCCAAGCTGCAAATGGAACGCGCTCTCAAGACGTTGCGTGGCGGCGATTCGATTACCAGTGAAGGTTTTTCCGAACTGCTGGCGCAAGCCGGTGAACAATTCAATCAGACCAGCAGCCTGAACATACAGCGTCTCAGTTATAAGAACGGTCAACTGGATGTGGCACTGTTCATCGCTGATCTGCAGCAGTTGGATCAGCTGAAACAGCGGTTGGTGGACAAGGCCCGTTTGCAGGTGGAGATCCAGTCGGCCACCGCCAAGGGTGACCGGGTTGAAGCGCGCTTGAGAATTAAAGGGTCGGGATCGTGAAACTATGGTGGTCAGGCCTGCAGGCCAACGAGCGGCGGATGATAATCCTCGGGGCGATTGCCCTAGGGCTGATCCTTCCCTATTTCGCTACCTGGTTGCCGCTGCAGGATAACGTCATGGCCTTGCAAAAACAGGTGCAGGAACAGCAGGCTGTCAAACGTTGGATGAACCAGGCCTTGGCCGAGGTCAAACAGTTGGGCGGTGGCAGTGGTGCCGCGGTGAAGTCTCGGGATGGTCGCTCGCTGATGGCGGTTGTTGATCAGACGGCTAAGCGCAGTGGTTTGGGGACGGGGTTGAAACGGCTAGAACCCGAAGGTCAGGCAGCGGTAAAGGTGTGGCTGGAGCAGGTTGCGTTTGACGACATGCTGCGCTGGCTCATCAGTCTGGAACAGAAAAATGGCCTGGCGGTGGCGACCATTACTATTGATCGCCAAGACGCCGAAGGCCGCATTAATGCCCGTATGACGTTAGAGGTGGCAGGGGCATGATGCGTATTGTTGCTTATATTGTGCTGGGTCTGTTGGCCTATGGCGGGTTTTTGCTGGCAACCTTTCCGGCTGAGCGGGCCCTTGCCTTACTGAGTCAGCAGTTGCCAAATCTGCGTGCCGCCGGGATATCAGGTACGGCCTGGTCAGGGCAGGCAGCTGTGTTGCAATTGCAGAACCAGACCCTGGAAAAGCTGCGGTGGCAGCTCAAGCCCTGGAGTGTGTTGTTTGGCCAGCTTGAGCTGGATATTAAACTTAATGGTGCCGACGTTGCTGGCCAGGCCAGTATTGGCCTGAAGCCCGATGGTGCAGTTCAACTGACGGGTGTGGATCTGTCCCTGACGGCCGCTGAAATATCGACTCAGTTTCAGGTGCCTGTCGACCTGGGTGGTCAGTTCATTGTGCGGTTGCAAAGCGCCGAATTGATGGGGCAAAAAATTCAGTCTGCCGAGGGTGTGATTCGTTGGCAGCAAGCGGCGGTCACGTCACCATTCGCCCAACCCTTGGGTGAGTTTATTGCCCAGCTCACCACAGAGGGCGAGGCTATTAAGGCCCAGGTCAAGGATGAGGGTGGGCCGCTGCAGCTGGATGGTGTGGCCAGGCTTAATCCTGATGGTGGCTATAATTTTAACGGTTCTGTCAGTGTTCGCGATGCTCAGCAGCTGCTGCTGGTGCAGGCTGTGAAGGCCATGGGTCGGCCAGGCAAGGATGGCCGGGTGCCGCTGCGTTATTCTGGTCGTCTCTGAGCTGTGGGGTGTGCCATGCGCACCATTTTTTTCTTTGTCTCAAGTTTGCCGGTGCACTCTACATCGGTAGGCATTATAAAGCCCTTGATGCTTATTTCATAAGGGGTGAGACATTAAGTTTCTAGTCTTATAGTATTTTATGGAAAACTCTAAATATTACCTTTAGCCAATTTATCGCTTCATTGGTTTCCTGCAAGCCGGTAGAATGCGCGGCGTTTCCTCTGCCTCTGGCTACCCTATATATGAATGCTTTGCTGCAACAATTCGACAAGCTGGCTGATCTGATTGATCGGCTCAATGAATGGATTGGCCGTTTCACTGGCTGGTTGGTGGTGGCACTGGTACTGCTGGTTTGTTACGACGTCGGCATGCGCTATCTGTTTCAGGCCGGTTCGGTGGGCTTGCAAGAGTTGGAGTGGCACATCTTTGCGCTGATCTTTCTGCTCGGTGCCGCCTACACCCTCAAACACGACGAGCACGTGCGGGTTGATGTCTTGTATCAGTCCAGGCGAATGACGCCGCGGCGCCGGGCCATGGTCAATCTGTTTGGCTGCTTGTTTATGTTGTTGCCGTTTTGCATGCTCATGATTGTCAGTGCTTTACCCTTTGTCGAGATGTCTTTCGGTTGGGCTGAGTCATCGCCTGATCCTGGCGGACTGCCCTATCGTTGGTTGCTAAAAGCAATGATTCCCACTGGTTTTGCATTGCTAGCCCTGCAAGGCTTGGCGCTATCTATTCGCAGCTTACAAATAATTCTCAAGCCTGAAGCATCAGCGCAGGAGGCCCAATAATGGAAATGGAATATTGGGCAATCATTATGTTTGCGGTGGCGATTGCATTGCTGCTGATCGGCTTTCCGGTGGCCTTCACCCTGGGGGCGGTGGCGATGGCCTTTGGGGGTTATTTTCTCGGTTGGCAGGAGTTTCAGTTGTTGCCGATGCGGGTCTGGGGGGTGATGACCAACTTTACCTTGCTGGCGGTGCCGCTGTTTGTCTTCATGGGGGTGATGCTGGAGAAGTCGGGCCTGGCGGAAGAGCTGCTGGAAACCATGGCGCGGTTGTTTGGCCGGGTGCGTGGCGGTCTGGCTGTGTCGATTGTTGCTGTCGGTGCGCTGCTGGCCGCGACCACCGGCGTGGTTGGCGCAACGGTGGTGACCATGGGGGTTATTGCCCTGCCCGCCATGCTTAAACGTGGTTACGATACCGGCCTGGCCTCGGGCACCATCGCCGCCTCGGGCACCCTGGGACAGATTATCCCGCCGAGCATTATTCTAATCCTGCTGGGTGATGTGATCGGTGTGCCCGTGGGCGAGCTGTTCGCCGCTGCCGTAGTGCCAGGTTTATTGCTAGTGGTCGCCTTTATGGTCTACATCCTGGTGGTTGCCTTTCTCAAGCCGAATATGGCACCAGCCATGCCGGTGGAGGCTGACGCTACGGGCCTGGGCAGGCAGGTGTTGAAGAGTCTGTTACCACCGCTGCTGCTGGTCTTTGCCGTGCTTGGCTCGATCTTTTTCGGCGTTGCCTCGCCTACTGAGTCGGCAGCAGTGGGTGCTCTGGGGGCCATGTTGTTATCAGCCATGCACAAGCGCCTGAGTTTGAAAAATATTAAGGATGCTTCGCAACAAACCGTCCGCCTCACCAGTATGGTATTTATGATTTTGATTGGGGCAACGGCGTTTGGGTTGGTGTTCCGGTCCATGGGGGGCGATCTGGTGGTGGAAGATTTCATGATGGCGCTGCCAGGTGGCGAATGGGGCTTTATTGCCATCAGCATGTTGCTGATTTTTGTGCTGGGATTTTTTCTCGATTTTCTCGAGATCTGTTTTATCGTGGTGCCGATTCTGGCACCCATTGCTGAATTGATGGATATCAACATGCTCTGGTTTGCGGTGCTGATTGCGATGAATCTGCAGACCTCGTTTCTGACGCCGCCATTTGGTTTTTCGCTGTTCTACCTAAAGGCGGCCGCACCGCCCGAGGTGAGCATTCAGCATATCTATAAAGGGGTGATCCCGTTTGTCCTAATTCAGATCGTAGTGTTGGGGGGGATAATACTCTTTCCTGACACGGTGCAGTGGCTGCCAAACCTGATGAATGAAATCAAGGCTTATTAGTTTTATTGAATTACGAAGTTGGTGAAAAGTACTTCCTGGATGCCAGTGGTGTATTTGTGCCCATCTTCTGTCTCGGCCTTGCTGTTTGAGTCAATGCTGGCATATTTGACCAGGGCTGCCTGAATTCGCTCCAGCGCATCTTGGCGCAGCTTTTCACGCTGCGGCAGACCAATGACATCAGAAATGTCGCGATGGGTAAATAACATCAGTAATTCGTGACGTATCGGCGCGCGGTGGTCCTGTACCGCTTGAATGGCAAGGCTGTCCATGGACATTAAATCCAGTGACAGCTGCATAAAGCGCATTTTGCGGCCATCCATTATATTGACCACAAAGGCAGGTTCAAGGGTTAAATAGTTGGCTTTGCCATCGGTAATGACTGGACCGCCACCACCACCAGCAGCAAAGCTGGTGGTGCTGATAAACATCATAATTAGTATCAGCGTTTTGCTGAGCTGCTGAAAAAAATGATTGCTGCATGGTGTGCTAAGGGCAAAAACTTGCATGTCCTTGTCTCTCCAGGTGGGCTATATAAATAAATGATGACTTTGCTATGAAACCTTTAACTAGATATCGGGGGCTGGAGTGCGGAGCTTTAGCACTAATTTTGTAGCGAAGGCATCAATTCTTTTTCTGTGTGAGAGTGCATTGGGTATTTGTCTTTGTATACGCTGGAATATGAAGCAGCGCCAGGCATAGGCTGCCTGGCGCAAAAATTTTAGAGTTTGAGTGCCCTGGTGTAGGCGGTATCAGAAATGTCACTCCAGGCGTCATGCGACTGACTGAATGATTTATAGGCCTGATAGACTTGTCGAAAGCTCGGGTCCTTGGCAGCCTCTTCCTGAAGTGTTTCATGAGTCAGGCGTTTGAGCTCCCTGATGACATCACCGGGAAATTCTAGGATGTTTACTTTATGGTTCGACTTTAGTTGCTGTAATGCCTGCATGTTTTTAGTTTCAAATTCGGCATGCATCCAGGTATTGGCAGCCGCCGCTGCCGTTTTTATCATCAGCTGATATTCCTTGGGTAGCTGGGCCCAGGCATTGCTATTGACGGTCAGCTCAAGTACCGGGCCCGGCTCATGCCAGCCAGGGTAGTAGTAGTTTTTGGCGGCCCGATGCAGGCCCAAACGTTGATCATGGAACGGGCCAACCCACTCGGTGGCATCTATGGTGCCGCGCTCCAGGGCAGTGTAGATTTCACCACCGGGCAGCAAAACAGGATTAACACCGGCCTTGGCCATTACTTTGCCACCCAGTCCGGGGATGCGCATTTTCAGGCCCTTGAGATCAGCAATTGAGTTGATTTCCTTGCGAAACCAGCCGCCCATCTGTACCCCGGTATTGCCCATGGGGAACGGCACCAGATTATATGGTTTGTATATATCACGCCAAAGACTAAGGCCATTCCCATCATATAACCAGGCGTTCATACCTTGCGCGTTCATGCCAAATGGTACGGCAGTAAAAAACTGTGCCGCCGGCACCTTGCCAGACCAGTAATATGCCGCGCCATGGCCCATCTGAACCGTGCCTTGAGAAACTGCATCAAAGGCTTGCAGGGCCGGAACCAGTTCGCCACCGGCGTAGACGCTGATACGTAGACGCCGACTGCTCATCTCTTCAATATCCTTTGCAAACCTCTCCACACCTTCCTGGAATATGGGGAAATTGGGAGGCCAGGTGGTGACCAGTTTCCAGTTGAAGCGTTTGGGGGCGGCGATAGCAGGTGCAACTGTGCTGGCAGTCGCCGCCAAAAGTGCGCCACCAGCGGCTTTTTTAATAAAGTCACGGCGTTTCATGGTGATTTCCCCGGTGTTTGTGATGAGTTCTTAGTGACTGCATGGTAGCCCAGCCCCCTTGAGGGGTGCAAATAGGCTGTTTGTTTTGCTTACATGGCGTTACATAAAAGGTCTTTTTGTGACGAGGCGCTTGCTGGATGACTGTATTGAGACGAGTAATCAGGGAGGGGATTTCAGTGTTTTTCGATATTAAGTTGGGGTAATAACGGGAAAACCCCAAATATTCTGAATAATGCGGCTCAAAAAGGGTTTTATTTATTTGAGCGCGTCGCGAATAAGATAATACCTGCCCGCAACACGGCCAATATAATGACTGACAGTCTGTTTTCCGGCCCCGGTCCTCATCATTAGTGTGATGACCAGCTTTTTGACTGGCGCCAGTCCTGGAGAACCGGTCGTGCGGAATTGCTGCCGCTCCTCTGCTGTCAGCATACTGAGACGGTAGCCGCTGATTTGATACTGCTGGATTAGAGCTCGCCACTCACGTCGGGCTAAGGCTTGCTGTTCGGCGACCGAGACATTTTGAGTCGCAACAAAATGCTGCAGGGCCACTATTGCCGCCACATCGCCACTACGATGGGCGTTTGCAAAGGCTATTGCGAGTGCCTCAGGACTGTTCGCCCCGTTGGCCCAAACAGGGCCCATAACAAACAGGGCGAGGGCGACAATAAGCGATATGGGTCGAGCCTGGGTCATTTCGCTATCAATAACCTTAAGCGGCTTTTTGTCTCAACTGGCGAGTTTCGGCAGATCACCTCGATCACCCATGGCGTATTCCATCAACTGGCGCTTCACAGGCGTCATGTTATTGGTGGCGTTGAGACCAAAGTTGCGTACCCGCTTGACCGGCTCCAGCTGCGAACCAAACAGACGTTTAAAGCCATCCATGGACAGCATCATTGCCACGTTCTGACCCTTGCGCCAACGCTCGTAGCGACGCAGAGTGTGCAGCGAACCGATATCGCGGCGCATGGCATGACTGGCCAAGACGGTCTCTGCCAGCGCAGCCGCGTCCAACACCCCCAGATTGACACCTTGCCCGGCTAGTGGATGAATGGCATGGGCGGCATCACCCACCAGGGCAATGCGTGGTTTGACATAGTCCAGGGTGTGTTGCAAGCACAACGGAAACTGACCTCGTTCACGCACCTCAAGCCCCTGGCCCAGTTTGTTTTCAAACGCCTCACCCAACTGGGCAAGAAACTGGGTATCATCCATGGCCACCAGTTCGGCGGCCTGCCCTGGCGTGGTCGACCAGACCACACAGGAGTAATGATCGTGCAGGGGCAAAAATGCCAATGGCCCATTTGGCAGAAACCGCTGCCAACAGGTATGCAAATGCGATTGTTCGGTTTTGACAATGGCCATCACGGCATGCTGATCGTAACCCCAGCCCTTGGTCTGGATGCCGGCCTGCTTACGCACCGGTGAACGGGCACCATCCGCCCCCACCAACAGTTTAGTGTGCAACTGGCACCCATCTTCTAGACTGATGCATAGGCGGTCTTGCTCGTCATGCCATTGTTGCCACCGCGCGGGCATCATTAGCTCGACATTGTCGAACTGCCTTGCCTGTTGTAACAGCGCCATTTGGATGACCCGGTTTTCGATGATGTAACCCAGTGACGGCTTACCCGCCTCAGCTGAGTCGAAGTGAATCACCCCATCACCACCGGCATCCCAGACATGCATCTCGCCATAGGTCGTTACGCGCTGATCCACCATGCCCTGCCAGGAACCAACGTTATTGAACACTTTGCGGCTGGCGTGGGTGATCGCCGAAACACGCAGGCCGATACTATCCGCCGACCAACCCGTTGCCATCGGGCTGGCCTCCAGCACGGCAACGCGTAGGGCTGAATTACCCAGGCTACAGGCCAGGGTCAGGCCAACCATACCTCCACCAACGATGACTACATCATATTGTTCTGACATTGAACCCACCCTTGCCTAAATATTTCGGAATAATAACACGCTCACCGCCACCGCCCGCCGCTTCAGGCGGCCCTGTTTGTTAGTCGCTAAGCGTCCGTTCACCGTAGCAACTACATCCTGGCTGAGCATACCAGTCGCAAATTATAGGGGGACCTATTTTCAACAAGGACAGGCGTACGTTTGCTCAATACATAGGGGAAAACCGCACCGGCTGGACTGGTTCAATAAGACCGTAGTCGTTACCGTTGCTTTGTTGTCACTGCATTCACAGGCGGAATTCAGTCTCAACCTTCAGAGCAACCCCAACATTGTCAGCAGCATGGCCAATGTTAGCTGTAATGGCAGCGGCATGATGGGCGGAATGGGAGTGTAATCTAACGCTGTGCCCGCAACGGCAAGCCCATGGCCAGCCGCGGCAGCTTGCCCGCTAAGCCCAAGGTTTGGCGACTTAGCAGGCGTTTTAGTGGTAGCATCACATCAACCGTAAACAAACCGATATTACGCGCCAAGGCCACTGGCGCGAGAGGGTTAATGAACAGCCGTGCCAGGCCATCGGTCAAGCCGATCACCTTTTTATGATCCCAGTAACGCCAGTCGGTGTAACGCTGCATCACCTCGGCAGCACCGATATCCTCACCCTCGGCAACGGCCGTCGCCAGCACATCGGCCAGCACCGCTACGTCACGTTGGCCCAGATTAAAACCCTGACCGGCGATGGGGTGCAGGGTGTGGGCAGCATTGCCGATCAGGGCGAGTCGTGGCCGTACTTGTTGTTTAGCTCGTACCAGCTTTAGTGGATAGGCATTTCTGTGCCCCACTTTTTGCAGTTCACCGAGGCGATAGCCAAAGCGTGTTTGCAGCTCAGCCAGAAATTCACTATCAGATAAGCCCAGCAGTCGCGCCTCATCGCCACTGCGCACCGTCCAAACCAGACTGCAGCGATTGGGATCACCTGTTTCAGCATAGGAGTTGGGCAGCATAGCTACCGGGCCGGTATCGGTGAAACGCTCGTAGGCAACGCCCTGGTGATGACGTTCCGGGGTGATATTGGCGATCACCGCCGCCTGGTCGTAATCCCAGCTGCGGGTTGGGATATCAAGCAGCTGTCGCACCACTGAATGACCACCATCAGCAGCAATGAGCAATTTAGATGTCAGCTGCTGTTGCCGGCCGTCACGTTCGATACTCAGGCGGGCCTCACGGGCACTCAGCTCAACATTGGTGACAGTGGCCGGGCAGATTAGCTCGACATTTTCCAGCTTGGGCAACTCATCCGCCAGTACCGCACCAATGACGCGACTCTCGATCACGTAGCCCAGGGCGTCAACCTTCTCTTCGGCACTGTCGATACGGGCAGCACCAAAGTGGCCTCGATCGGAGATATGAATCTTTTTGATCGGGCTGATCTTGCTTGCAAATTTGGGCCATAGTCCCATGGACTCAAAGATACGTGCTGAGCCATAAGCCAGGGCAATGGCGCGATCATCATAGCTGGGCTGGCCGCCGGATTTGAACGGTACGGCTTCGATGACACCGATGCGCAAAGGCAGAGGACTAAGTGCATAGGCCATGGTGGCCCCGACCATGCCGCCGCCAACGATCAGAATGTCGTAATCACAGCCCACGACGAACTCTTTGCCCTACAGGCTTCTTAGCAACAAACTTCTTGCCAGCCATCAGCGCTTCGATCTTGGCTACATCTTTAGGCACTCCCGCGCTCAACACCTCGTGGCCGCTGCGGGTGACACGAACATCATCCTCAATGCGGATGCCTATGCCCCACCACTTCTTCGCGACTCCCTTGCTGCCCGGGGCGATATAGAGACCAGGCTCTACGGTCAGCACCATGCCCGGTTCCAGCAAACGCCATTCGCCATCAAGCCTGTAGTCACCAACATCATGCACATCCATACCCAGCCAATGACCGGTGCGGTGCATATAAAAACGGCGGTAAGCCTCTTCCTTAATCAGCTTGGCCGGGGTGCCCTTGAGTAGGCCGAGCTTGATCAGTCCTTTGGTCAATACCTTCACCGCCGCCGCGTGGGGATCATTCCAGTGATTGCCGGGCTGGACCTTATCGATGGCCGCATATTGAGCCGCCAGCACCAATTCATACAAGACCTTTTGCGGTGCACTGAATTTGCCGTTAACCGGAAAGGTGCGGGTAATATCGGCGGCATAGTTGTCATACTCGCCACCGGCATCGATTAGTAACAAATCACCATCCTGCAGCTCGGATTCACTCTCGGTGTAGTGCAAGATGCAGCCATTCTCACCGCCACCGATAATCGATGGGTAGGCTGCATGGCGGCAACCGTTGACCATGAAGTGATGCAGTATTTCGGCCTCGACCTGATACTCCATCATGCCCGGCTGGCACACCTGCATGGCGCGGCAGTGGGCCTCGGCCGAGACCTTGGCGGCCTTTTTCAACGCCTGAATTTCGGCGGGACTCTTGATCAGACGCATCTCATGTAGCAGGTGATCAAGTGAGACCAGCTCACCTGGCGCATGGACACCGGAGCGAACCTTTTTGCGCGTCTGGTTAAGCCACTCAATCATGCGTTGATCCAGGTCTGGATGGGTGCCCATGGAATAAAATACCCGTTCGCGGTTTTCCAGCAGGCCAGGCAGGATGTCGTCGGCATCCTCGATGGGGAAGGCATCATCAGCGCCATAGCGCTGCATCGCTCCCTCCAGCCCGGTGCGACGACCGTGCCAGGTCTCCATCTCGACATCACGTTCACGACAGAACAACACAAACTGACCCTGCTTGCGACCAGGGATTAATACCACAATCGCCTCGGGCTCGGGGAAGCCAGTCAGGTAATAAAAATCATTGTCGGCGCGATAGGGGTGTTCGACATCACGGCTGCGGGTACGCACCGGCGCCGTGGGCAGAATGGCAATGCTGTCCCCGCCGAGCATGGCCAACAGGCGTTGACGTCGTTTGGCAAACTCACTAGCCCGCATTAGTGCAGCACCACGTTTTCTGACGCACCCGCTGACGGCGCAGGTTGTTCATTCATCTGCAATAACTCATCACGAATCATCAACACGCCCATGCGTACATACTCCGAAATATCGAAAAAGGCAGTTTCACCCGCGACTGCGTCATCGTCGTCCTCATGGCTTAGCTGGGCAATTTCGCTTAGATCCTGAGTAAATTCCTGCACCGGCTCAGAAAAAATTCCGAATTCCTTGATGCCACCCAGTGCCAGGCCGTAAAGATAACCTTCACACCAACCTGCCAGCGCCTCGGTACGGCTATCGAGAGATGCATCATCATCCGGCAACAACAACTGAAAGCTCAGATCAGGGTCAGCCAGCTGTTTGGCGGACTCATCAAACAAGGCCATAAGTGCCTCTTTATCGGCGGCATCAACACCACCACCGCTCAAGTCCGAACCTTCCGGCGCAGCGTCTACCTCAACACTGAGCATGCGCCTGGCCCAGGTTTCACCATCCAGCTGCGGCTGACAACTGGCCATCGCACAAAGAATGCCGTGGCATTCAGAGGCACCAAAGGCATCTCCATAAGTGGATAATAGAGAATCCAAATCATCATAGGCAGGTGCCGGCATTATCACGCGAAAATCCTCAATCTAGTACAATCCGTCAATGGTAACACCCCTCAGCCGTTGACCATAAGGCCTGCGCACACTATATTGGCGAACTATGAGTCAAGAGCAAAAACACAATCATGAGCAGGATCTCAAGGCCCTAGAATTTCGGGTTGATGAGCTGATTCAGCTCTGCCATCAGCTAAAGGGTGAAAACCAGGCCTTGCGTGATCATCAGGGCAACCTGATGTCTGAACGCGCCAACTTGATGAAAAAAAACGAAATGGCCCGCTCGCGTATCGAAGCCATGATCATGCGTCTAAAAACCATGGAAACAGAATATGGCCAATGAGCCAAGCCCCGTTACCGTCAATATTCTTGGCAAGGATTACCGTGTTTCCTGTCCAGCGGAGGAACGTGATGGTCTGCTGCAAAGCGCTGCTTTTCTGGATGAAAAGATGCGCGAAATTCGTGATCGCGGCCGCACCACTGGCAGTGACAATGTCGCTATCATGGCGGCGCTGAATATCACCCATGAATTAATGCAGAAACAGGGGCTGACGGAAAAGGTCGATAGTGGCCTTAGTGCCCGCGTCAAAAATCTGCAAGGTAAGATTGAAGCGGCTCTTTCCAGCGCCCGCCAAATCGAAATCTAAATTCTCCGTTAATCTGCTAGAATGAAGGCTTGGCATCCTCTACCGTGTTCGTGACTGGCTAAGTAACCTTTGAGCCTTAAGCAAAACCCTCGGGGACGGTCTGCTAGGTTTGTGTGCATGTCCGCCTGTCGGAAAGCCTAATTACCTGCACATGTTCCCACTTGAACCTTTTGGTTCAAGGTCTAATGCCATGAACGGCACAGGCGGAGGATGCTTTTATTTATGCAGCCAGATACAACAAGACATCGTGACCACACGCGCCGAGATCCGCAAACAGATTCGCCTCAAGCGTCAGCAACTGAGTGCGACCGATCAGCAACACGCCAGCCAGGCCATTGTCGATAACCTGGCCAACAGCCCATTATTTCGCAATAGCCAACGCATTGCTGCCTTTCTCAGCAATGATGGCGAGCCCGACCTGACGTCGTTAATGCATCGGGCCTGGCAGCAAAAAAAACAATGGCACCTGCCCATCATTGGCCTGCCCAACGTCAATCATCTCTGGTTTGCGCCGTATTATAAAAATGATCCACTGCTAACTAACCGATTTGGCATTGGCGAACCCGACACCCCATTGCATGAAGCTAGCCGCAGCTATGGCCTCGATCTGGTGCTGATGCCACTAGTGGCTTTTGATGCTCAAGGTAACCGCCTTGGCATGGGTAAAGGTTATTATGATCGTACGTTGAAGTTTTTGCGCCTGCGCCATTATTGGCGCAAGCCCCGATTGGTGGGCATTGCCTATGAACTGCAAAAATGTGAACAACTGCCTCAGCACCCCTGGGATATTCCGCTCGACGCCATCGTCACCGAAAAATCGGTTTACAATATCCGCCAGTTAAAACTCTAAACAAGGATTCAGCTCGTGAATTATTGGCTAATGAAGTCGGAACCCGATGTGTTTGGTATTGATCATCTTAAAGCCATGCCTGACAAGATTGAACACTGGGATGGCGTGCGCAACTACCAGGCCCGCAACATGATGCGTGATGATATGAAGAAGGGCGACCTGGTGTTTTTCTATCATTCCAACTGCAAGGAGCCCGGAATCGTCGGCATCATGCAGGTGGTCAAAGAGAGTTATCCTGATTTCACCTCGTGGGACCCTGAAGCAAAATATTTCGACCCGAAAAGCAGCGCAGAAAACCCGCGTTGGTTTATGGTCGACGTTAAATTCAAACGTAAACTGAAACGCACTATTACTCTACATGAACTGAAAGAAATGCCTGGTCTGGAAGAAATGGCGCTGGTGAGGCGCGGTAACCGCCTATCAATCATGCCTGTTAGCGAGCAAGAGTGGGGGCTAATCCTGGCTGCGGAATAAAGACTATTCTAAAAATGCATTTTTGGAGGTGGCCTTAAGTCTATTTGGCCAGGTTGGTGCTGGCATGCTGCAGCAGGTTGGCTTTGATCTTCAATATCTCAATCTGCCCCAACTCAACGGATTGACCCGCATCAACAAAACCGGTCAACATTACCACAATTGCATTGCCTTCAATGCGAAACGCCTCGCCCACTAGCGAAATGTATTCTGATTGCCCTGGCAAATTAAACGACACAATCAGCTTGCCGCCCTCTATGGGCATGGCCTCATCGGCAAACTCTCCATCTATCTGCAATCGCAAGGAGCGATCCGAGAAATCTATCATGGTGCAATTAAGCAGGGCGTGCTCGCCCCTTTTGCTAACCCGTATTGTTGCCGGGATTTTGGTTCTGAGACGCAGATGGGCACGCTGATCAGACAGCATCAGCGTCTCGGCATCGATGTCCAATAAAGCTACCGTTTGATTGGCGTAAAAACCCTCTTTCAACATGGTGCGCTTTGCCACCGTGGTTTCAAGCACCGGTACCTGGCCATTTGATTGCTGCCCCATCAAGGTAATCACATTGCCCATGACCAGACCGCCGACCTTAAGTAGTTCTTCGCGACGGATATAATCCAGCTTCGTCTCACTCTGACTAAATACCGGCAAGACGATTCTGAAACTGGTGATCTGCTTGAATACCAGCTTCTGATCCTGGTCAGAAAACTCCAGCATACCAGTGCTCTCATCACAGCTCAGGCCTGCGGTGGAATATACAAATGTGTCATTGATGGCATAAGCAATGACCACCGAGTCGAGTACGATGTTCTTTTTATATTCGGGGTAATACTGAAGCTTGGCGCCTACAGGAAAATGTTGCATCAAACGGAAAATAGTACGGCCATCAAGCGTCACATTAGTCTGGCTGGCGATAGTAGAATCCTGCTTTTTTTTGAAAAGGGTCAACATTTAATGGATCCGTTCACAGTATTCTGAAATATAATGATTAAATAATCGGCATGTTTATGAATAACTGTAGCAGACCCAAGCTTCAGGACTTCCGCCAAGCGACTGTTTAGGCGTTAACTCAAAAATAATTGATACGCCGGGTTGTCAGTCTCTTCCTGATAGGTGTAGCCCAGCTCTTCAAGGAATGCCTGAAACTGTTTTTTACCGCCCCGGGGCACCTGCACCCCAACCAGCACTCGGCCATAGGCAGCACCATGGTTACGGTAATGGAAAAGACTGATATTCCAGTCCTGTCCCATCTTGGTCAAAAATTCCAATAGCGCACCAGGACGTTCGGGGAATTCGAACCGATACAATAGCTCATTCTCCACTCCGGCATGACCACCAACCATGTGACGAATATGCAGCTTGGCCATCTCATTGTCGCTCATATCGATGACCGGATAGGCTTTTTCCTGCAGTCGGGCGATCAGCTCATCCTTGCCGCCGTCGCCCAGCTGCACACCAACAAAGACCTGGGCATCCTGGTTATCGGCATAACGATAATTGAATTCGGTAACCCCCCGTTTACCAATGGAGTTGCAGAACTTACGGAAGCTGCCGGGCCTTTCCGGGATGGTTACGGCCATGATGGCCTCGTTGCGTTCGCCCAACTCGGCCCGCTCGGAGACGTGGCGTAACCGGTCAAAATTCATGTTGGCACCACTGTCTATGGCCACCAGGGTTTTATCCGTAAGACCCTCGCGCTCAATATATTTCTTGAGTCCGGCCACTGCCAGGGCACCGGCTGGCTCGGCGATGGAGCGGGTGTCGTCAAAGATATCCTTGATTGCGGCGCAGATCTCGTCGGTATTGACCAGGATGACCTCATCAACACACTTGCGTGCAATACGAAAGGGTTCTTTGCCGGCCTGACGCACTGCCACACCATCAGCGAAAATACCGACCTGATCCAGCTTGACGCGACGTTTGTGCTTTAGTGCCTGGTACATGCAAGGTGCATCTTCCGGCTCGACACCAATCACTTTCACCTGCGGATACAGATATTTAACAAAGGCCGCTACGCCAGCGATCAAACCTCCACCACCGACCGGCACGAACACCGCATCCAGCCCACTGGTGTACTGGCGCAGAATCTCCAGCGCCACCGTGCCCTGACCGGCGATGACCTCCGGGTCATCGTAGGGGTGGACAAAAGTCAGCCCCTCTTTTTCAGCCAGCCCGACGGCGTACTGATAGGCATCGTCATAGGTATCACCGTGCAACACAGCCCTGGCGCCATAGGAACGCACCGAGGCGATCTTGATCGCGGGTGTGGTCTTGGGCATCACTATTATCGCCTTGATGCCGAGTTTTTGCGCCGACAGCGCCACTCCTTGAGCGTGATTGCCGGCCGAAGCGGCAATCACGCCTTTGGCCCTATCTTCCTCGGCAAGACCGACAATCTTATTGTAGGCACCACGCAGCTTGAAGGAAAATACCGGCTGCAAGTCCTCACGCTTGAGCAATACGGTATTATCCAGCCGTTTCGACAGGCTGCGCATTTCATCCAGCGGCGTCTCAATGGCGACATCATAGACGCGGGCCTTGAGAATTTTTTCAATATATTTCTGTGGCATGGCGCTAAATTATCAGTTTCTGACGAGGACGCATAGCCCGGACTTTGTACTGTTCTCAGTAACGACTCACGGTGACTTATCAATAGAGTGGCGGTATGATGAAGTCAATTGAAATAAACCGAACTAGGGGTAGAGCATGGGCTTATCACAAGACGAAATGAAAAAGCAGGTGGCGGAAGCTGCATTGGAATACGTGGAGGCCGGCATGATTGTCGGCATCGGCACTGGTTCTACCGCCAACCACTTCATCGACGGTCTGGCCAGGATGAGGGGCAAGATCGATGGCACCGTGGCCAGCTCCGAGGCCAGTGCCGAGCGTCTGCGCGGCCATGGCATAGAAGTCATGGAGCTTAACGCCGTCGGCAATATCCCCTTGTATGTCGATGGCGCCGACGAATCCAATAAATATCTGCATCTGATAAAGGGCGGCGGTGGCGCTCTGACGCGCGAAAAAATCGTTGCTGCAGCCGCTGAAAAATTCGTCTGCATCGCCGACGAATCCAAGCTGGTCGATATGTTGGGTGCTTTCCCGCTGCCCATCGAAGTTATTCCGATGGCGCGCAGCTATGTTGCCCGTCAACTGGTCAAACTTGGCGGCGAACCGGTATACCGGGAAGGTTTTGTTACCGATAACGGCAATATCATTCTCGATATTCACAATATGGATATTCTGAATCCGGTTGAAGTGGAAATAGCCCTTAATAGCATCGTTGGTGTTGTTACCAATGGCCTGTTCGCCCAACGCCCGGCCGATGTCTTGCTGCTTGGCACTCAGGACGGCGTTCGCACCATCACCTAAAAGCCATACAGGGGCAGGTCAACAATTGCCCCTAGCCCAGCTAGCATGAACCTGCAAAAAATACTCATCAGTATCGGCATCATCCTGGTGGTCATCGGTCTGCTCTGGCCGCTGCTGCAAAAATCCGGCCTCGGTCACCTGCCCGGCGATATGGCGGTGGAAAAGAAAAATTTTAAACTCTATTTTCCTATAACGACCTCAATCATTATCAGTATTGTATTGAGTCTGATCTTTTGGCTATTCATGCGTAAATAAGATTATCAGTGGTAACGCCGATAGAGGTGGTAGAGACAATAAACAATCCATGGCAATGCCAAACAAATCCAATATCAATTTCAATAAACCAGGCTTTATACCTGATCCTGCCCAGCTAAAAGTAATTGCGCAGCTTCAGAATCTGTTTAACGCGCTTAACCTGGAAAAGCCCAACCCCAGCCTGTTTCAGCGCCTGTTTAAACAAAAACAGACTCACATTAGCGGCATCTATATCTGGGGTGGCGTTGGCCGTGGCAAGACCTATCTGATGGATCATTTTTTTGAAGCCCTGCCCTTTACCGAAAAACGGCGCATCCATTTTCATCGCTTCATGCAGGAGATCCATAACGATCTTAAAAATCTGCCCAAGAGTCCTGATCCGCTGGCTATTATTGCCAGGCGTCAGTCTGAGAAGACGCGCCTGCTTTGTCTGGATGAATTTCACGTACAGGATATTGGCGACGCCATGCTGCTGGCCGGATTCCTGAAAGCATTTTTCGAGAACGGTGTTACCCTCGTCACCACATCTAACATTCCAACCGATGAACTTTACAAAAACGGTTTACAGCGCGAACGTTTTTTGCCTGCCATCAAGCTGATCAAGCAGCATACTGTTGAAATTCAGCTGGACGGTGACAAAGACTATCGCACCGAGCTGCTTGAACGCACCGGCACCTATCACCTGAATAACGCCAATACCGAGACTTTAATGAAACAGCAGTTTCAATCGCTGGCGCCGGACAATATCACCATGGCGGCTATGATTCACATCAACAAGCGTGACATCAATACCATCGCCATGAACGACGATGTGGTCTGGTTCGACTTTTCGGCCATCTGTGAAACACCACGTTCGGCCAGCGATTATCTTGAGATTGCCCGCGACTATCACACCGTCATGATCAGCAGCACGCCCATGCTCAGCGAGGCCAAGGATGATGTGGCACAACGTTTCATCCATTTAATTGATGCCCTATATGATCATAGCGTCAAAACAATCATCAGCGCCGACGGTAGACCCGCTGAACTCTATTCAGGTAAGCGCCACGTCTTCGCTTTTCAGCGCACCATCAGCCGTTTGCAGGAAATGGCCAGTGAGGTATATTTATCCAAAGCACACCGGACATGATTATATTTCAATTCCAAGAAACCAGCCAACAACGATATTTATAAATTTGGGCTCTTCGTAGCTCGGTGTGGAATTATAGGTAAAATCACACATTCCAGAAACCAAGTGGCGTGGGCTAATTCATGGGGATGGAAGAGCATTAGGAATACCTCTTAGGTATTCAACCCCTCTTGGCAGATCAGCAGCGTTGATCTCAAGTTGTGGCGGCCTAAATATGGCGCTGTGAATATTGCACAAATCTACGAAGAACCCAAAATAAAGAGCGGATACCAACTAAATCTAGGCAATATTTACGCAGCATCCCTGCAAGCCAAAATATTTCGCCAACTGATTATCGAACCATAAGTCTGTAATATAGGTTTTATGTGTGCAACTTCATTATGTCTTATGAAAAAAATTGTCAGTCACGTTTGGCGCGCTGTTTTATCTGTTTGCTTACTCGTTGCATTAGCGGCCTGTACCACTGTGCCTCCGCTGTCACTATTTTCCACAATGGCACAGGCGTTAGACGGCGACTTTTGGATTGGCGAGGTTGGTCCTGTTAAAGCTAAAACTTCCTTGCAGTACCCATTCATATGTACAAGCGATCTTAATGACCTGGGCCAGCCGCTGATCGACAATTACGACGGCATTGGTAATGCGGTATTTCCACAGATTTTTGGTATGGCCAATCGTTTTGCCAAGCCGACGGGGTACAGCCAATATTGTAGCGTTGCTACGCGGGTTGATTATTTTTATTACAGCGTGCGCAAAGAGAGATTTCTGCCGTTAGAAAATCCCGAGCGTGTACCTGCGGATGTAGAAAAGCTTAGCCTTAATGATAAGTTGGTTAACTTTGTAGTGCGTGTCGAGCGTGGCACGATTAATCGTTTTCTTTACAGTATTGCTATGTTGGCTCCCTACACTGAATCTTTGACCAGCCCCCAAACCCTGGATAACTCGGCCTGGAACGGCAAACTGGTGTATAAGTTTGCTGGCGGTGTTGGCCTGGGCCATTGGCAGGGGCGGCTGCGTTTGAGTAAGGGCCAAGCCCTGCATTATGAGTCGCTGAAGCGTGGTTATGCGGTGGCCTTCTCGACCGGTAATAGCACAGTGACGCATTACAACTTAAACCTGGCGGCAGAGACGGCGGCGATGCTTAAGCAACACTTTGCTGCTGTCTATGGCCGGCCTCAACATACTATTGGTCTTGGTGGTTCAGGCGGCGCTATACAACAATATGTGATAGGTGAATATCACCCTGGTCTGATCGATGCGGCGATTCCACAGCTGTCGTTCCCCGACATGATTAGCCAAACCATTTATGTAGCGGACTGTGAGTTATTGGAGCGCTATTTTGATCAAAGTTATCAAACCGATCCCAGTTCAAAATGGGGCGATTGGCAGTTGAGGGCCAAGGTGGTTGGCCTGAGTGCCAGTAGTAAAGCAGAAAATTCATCACGTGTAGTCAATCCGTTTGCACCGCGGCCGGGGGGCAGTGTCTGTAGCCGTGGTTGGCGCGGTGAGGTGCCAAAAACCTTTAACCCACACTGGGCACCACAGCCCTATTTTACGGCGCTGCGAAGGTATGGCTATCCTGAGTCAGTGATCGAAGAGGTGAGGTGGAGTCACTGGAATGATTTGGCCGATATCTATCCTCAGGATGAGCAGGGATACGCGCCTAACAGTTGGGACAACGTCGGGGTGCAATACGGCCTGCAGGCCTTGATTGATGGTGATATTGATGCGGTGGAGTTTATCGAGCTCAACGCTTGTGTTGGTGGTTGGAAGTCGCCGCAGGAAATGAGGCTGGGTTCGTATCCCTGGAATCCTAAGGCGCCACGGGATAATTTGGATCCGTGGGATCAAGCCAATATGAATCTGAACCTGGAATGTAAAACCGGAAAACCCGCCGTGCGCACGGTTGGCAATACGGCCACGATTGCTGCGGCCTTTGCTGCGGGGCAGGTATTTACCGGTAAGTTGGATATTCCGATTGTGGATGTGCGTTGGTATTTAGAGCCGTTATTGGATATTCACCATAGCCTAGGTTCTTTCTCTGCGCGGGCGCGGATTGTCGAGTCGCAAGGTCATGCAGACAATCATGTGATATGGATTGCCGCCTGTCATGAAACCAACCCGGAAAAGCTCAACAAGCAGTGCGACTATGAGCCAACCAGCGCTGCCCTGGATGTGGTAGAGCAATGGTTGCAGGCAATCGAACTCAATCCCACTGCCGGGGTGGTGAAAAATAAACCCGCTGCCGCGCTTGATGCTTGCTTTGATAACCAGGGCGCGATCATATACTCAGGTGCGGATGCCTGGGATGGCGTCATAAACAACAAACCTGCAGGGCAATGTAAGCAAGCGTTCCCTGTCTATCCGACATCACGCATGTTGGCAGGTGAAGGGTTTAAGGGAGATCTGTTTGTGTGTGCTTTGAAGTCAGTACCTACGGCCCTGGCTGATGGTACTTATGCTGATGTTGTTTTTAGTCCCGCACAGCAGGAGCAGCTCAAGTCAATTTTCCTCACGGGCGTGTGTGATTACACCGTGCCGGGCAATGGCTGGGCAGTAGATCATTGAGTCAGTCTGATATCTTAATCTGGGATTTGCTCATGTAACTGTTATTTCTCTATTCATGTCTATACTTATTCCGTGGGGCAGCTACATGTGAACACAAGGAGGAGGATCAGAAATGTCTAATCTCGAAGCGTTGGCGTCACATCATGGTTCAAAGTATGAAGCCAAACTCAGGCATATGGACGAATTATTTGAACGTGCCGACAAGGGCTTGGTCGCAAAAGGTGACGCTGCGGAATTTAATAATGAACTGGAAGCATTGCGGCGCGAGCGGGAAAAACTCTTGGCCGATATCGACGCGACAAAGAAAGAGATGCGTGAAGAGTGGCAGGATGAGACCATTGAAGAGGCTGGCCCAATGATTCTTTGGGAGGCTGTTGCCAAGCGGCTTGAGTCACTTGTGGAGCGTATTGGTTAAAGCGATTCAATGAACTGTTGCATGCGTCGGTAGTGGCTGCCTTTCCAGTAAACTTTTTGACACTGCGCGCATTGCCAGAATTCGTTGTAGACGGTTTTGGTGCGCGGCATTAGCTGCAACGCTATTGTCTGTTTGTCCACCGCGTTGATCTCGCCATTGCAGTGCATGCAGCGGCTGAAGGGGTGTTGTGCCCCGGATAGATCAAATCGGCTGAGTATTTCCAGCAGCTGTTGTTGTGGTTGTGTATTGCGGACAAAATAACCGTGTGTGATTTTCTTGCGCATCAGCAGTTTTATATCACGTGTTAACAGGATTCGTTGTTCATTATCAGAAATATTGGCCAGCGTTGGGTCGTCGTAGTCGTTGCGATAGAGGGTGTCGAAACCGAGCATACGCAAATAGGCGGCAAGGCGCCCGAGGTGGGTATCAAGCACGAAACGGGTTTCTCGTAATGGTTTGGGCTGTAAACGATCGATGGACGTGATATCCAGAGATTCAAATATGGGATAGATACTAAAGTGGTCACCGTCTTGAACTAAATAGTTGAAGTCGACTGATTCGCCGTTGACCAGGATCAGATCGATCTCGGTGTGTGGCACGCCGAGGCTTTCTATCATATCCTTGACGGAATCTGCTTGTTTAAAACAATGTTTAAACGTGATCGTACGTTGCTCCGCTGGAAGGAAGTCGTTTAGCTCTGCATAAAAACGGATTGTCACGCAGCCAGACATTATTCACACCTGTTAGTCATAACAAAGCATCAGGTCGATAGCGACAACATTGGAACCGCCCTCGACATTATTAAATGAACCATAAACGCCAGAACGATGATGGATGCTCGCAACAATGCTCCAGTCATTTACATTAGGTGACGCCGCAGCCATTTCAACCATAATGTAGTTGAGTAATCGGGTGGTGCCGATGTTTGTGGTGTTTGCGGTTTTTAGGGAGGATCTTACTGGCGTAGAATATGTTGTCGCAGTTCGCAAAGCTAGCTTTTAAAATATCGTGAAGGCCATGCAGTCTCTTCAAAACTGAAAGAACGCCTGCACGGAAATATTCATGGTTCGGTCAGACCATGCTACAAATCAGCTGGCATTCCCTTCGGTAATATGGTCACTCAGCTGTCCAGAAATTCAGGTTGCACTGAGCTGGTACGCTATTTAAAAGGTGAAGGTGTACGTGTTAAAATTGTCGCCGTGCCAAGCACCATCTCAAGCCAATTATGAAGTGAAACAGATCACTATTACGAAATATCCTCAGCCGACTGGTTTACTCTGCAACCGTAAAAACTCCCCGCCGAGCTTACAATAACCAGGCCTAACATCATTGCCACCCGGCGTACCAGGGGCATGGTATGCCTCTAAGATAGCCTAAAAATTCAGGTCAACGCTACCTCGGTGACAACCAACACTTTGTCACTAGCCGGTCAGCCAATTTGACCACTCATATTGTCTGCATCTGACGGCGGCAACCATTTAATACAGACGGGTTTCAGCACCATCCACTTGATTCAGGTTTGTTTAAGATTGAACTATCATTATTACTAACAATGATGACTGGGCTACAACTCGACATATGAACCAGCGCAATAAAACGCCACATTCCATTCTGGTATGGGATGTTCCCACTCGGGTATTTCATTGGCTATTGGTCACTGCCTTTGTTATCGCCTGGCTGAGTTATGACGACAGTCGTTATCTTGATACTCATACCTTCGCCGGTTACACCTTTCTCGGTCTGCTCATCTTCCGCCTCATCTGGGGTATATTTGGTACTCACTATGCCCGCTTCCAGCAGTTCAGCTACAGCGGGGCAGAGGTCGTCAGTTATATAAAGGGGCTGTTTGGCGAGGATGTGCGCCGCTACGTTGGCCACAATCCCGCTGGTGCTTGGGCCATCTTTGCCCTGATTGGCTTTGGGCTGGCACTCACTATCTCCGGCCTGTTCGTGCTCGGCGGCGAGGAACAACACGGCCCGCTGGCTGGCATCATCAGCTTTCGCCAGAGCGTCATCTTCCGCGAAACACACGAAGTCGCCGCCTACAGCCTGTTGCTACTGGTAATCATTCATTTTTTCGGCGTCATTACCGAAAGCCTGCTGCATAAAGAAAACCTGATTGGCGCCATGTTCCGTGGCACCAAATCGGCCGATACCGAATCAGCCAGCGTGCGTCCCCATCGCCTGATCGCCGCCACCATGATCACCGTCATCGCCGCCTATGTCATCGCCACCTTTGGCGGCTATCTCACCGAAACCCAGGAAAAACCCTATCTACCTTTTACAGGCCCCGAGCTGGCTAAAACCGAGATATGGGAAGAGGCATGCGGTGAATGTCATCTAGCCTTTCATCCCAGCCTGCTACCAGCCCGCTCCTGGAAGCTGATGTTGGAACAACAGGGCGATCATTTCGGTGATGATCTGGCCCTGGATGAAGATACCATTGCGGAATTACTGGTCTATGCTAGCGCCTATTCAGCCGAGCTGGAACAGTCCGAGCCGGCCTGGCGCATGAACAGTGCCATCCCTGCCGACGAAACCCCGTTGCGGATTACCAGGGTTCGTTACTGGGAAAGAAAACATGATGAGATCGATGATCAAGTCTGGAAACGCAGCATGGTCAAGAGCAAGGTCAATTGCGGTGCCTGCCATCTCGATGCCAAACAAGGCACTTTTGAGGATGCCGCCATGCGCATTCCCGGTGAACACAAACTGGATGCTATAGGATGGCTTAAATCCATCTTTAGCCAGCCTGAAAAGTAATCTGTTTTTTTTAAGGGGAACAATAATGAAATTCAATTTCGTCACACTGACAACCGTAGCTCTGTTCATGGTACTAAGCACGCAAGTACAGGCAGGCGCTGTCGAAACCCTGCAGCAGGAATACATCAGCGCCGGTGCTGGGCCATTCAGCGCCGCCAAGGGCGAACAAATGTGGATTGAAAAACACCTGGATGCTGAATCTGGCAAACAACGCAACTGTCAATCCTGCCACACCGCTGATCTGACCAAGCCAGGTAAGCACGCCAAGACCGGCAAGGTCATCGATCCGCTAGCGCCTTCGGTTAACAATGAGCGACTTACCGACATCAAATTCATTAATAAATGGTTTAAACGCAATTGCAAATGGACGCTGGGGCGTGAATGCACGAACCAGGAAAAAGGCGACTTTCTTGAATACCTAAGAGGCCTGTAATAATTCACAATAACAACCAGGAGATACCCACATGAAAACAAAATCACTATCGGGATTGATAATTGCTGGTGTCTTGATCACCAGCAGCCAGGCCGTTCTGGCCAGCAGAGATGTCGCTGTCGTCGACAATCAGGAATACATTGACGAATGCGGGGCCTGCCATTTTGCCTTTCAACCAGGCCTGCTACCGGAACGCTCTTGGAAGAAAATCATGGCCAGCCTGGATAAACACTTTGGTGAAAATGCTGAATTGCCTAGCAGTGACGCGCAAGCACTGACAGACTACCTGGTTAAAAATGCTGGCGACCACTCCAGCTTCAAACGTTCGGTGAAGTTTATGCGCTCCATCTCCAGCGCGGAAACACCACTACGCATCTCCAAAATACCGTACTTCGTCAAAGAGCACCGCGAAGTCGTCGCCAAGATCAAAGACAGCACCAAGGTCAAAAGCATCAGTAACTGTGAAGCATGTCACCTGAAAGCCGCCGATGGTTCTTACGCTGAACGTGAAATCAATATCCCTGGGATTGGCCGCTGGGAAGATTAACAGCAAGATAAAACATGCTCTGCATCAACCTGGTCTATGATTCAGGCGTTAATGTCCGAGATAGCGTCACCAACTTCGCCATCTGCAGGGCACAAATCATTTCTGGCAGCATAAGGTTTCAGGATGTCGAAATGGTACGTTTTGGAATTTATATTGCAGCCTCGTATGTCTACTAGCAGGCAAATAGACAGGTCACTAAGGCGCCCAAATTTAGATATAGATCACAAATGCTTGCAACCCGTTGATATTTCACTGTCCATGTTGTTCTGCCAAATAATCCCGTATAGATACATCTTTATGTAATAGGCACTTCACGCCATTTTTAGGTAGAATGCCGCTCGCATGATCTATTTGTTGGGGAACAGAATGAAGTCATTAGTTAGTTTTTTTACCGTTTTACTTGCCTGCACTACGTTATTGGTCAGCGGTATGGATGTTGCCGAGGCCAAACGCCTGGGTGGCGGCGCGTCTTTTGGGAGTAAATTCAGCCATAGTCAACCACTGAAAAAGAACTCCATGAACAATAGTTCTGCTCGGCAGAAGCAGGCCATGCAGCAAAATAGCGCTCGCAAGCAGCAGCTGGCACAAAGGGGTGGGGTTATGGGCATGCTCGGCGCTTTGGCGCTGGGTGGCATGCTCGGCGCGCTGTTTTTCGGTGGTGCCTTTGAGGGGATCAACTTCATGGATATTCTGATCGTTGGTCTCATCATTTTCATGCTGTTTAAGTTCATGTCGCGTCGCAGCCAACAACCCGCAGCAGCTGGCGGTTATGGCCCAACTGACCTGAACGATATGGATGACCATCAGCAGCGCCACACTCCCGGCGATCAGCCCGGCGGCCATGATAATACTGATGAGAACGCGTCTATTGATAATCTGCGCGGTACTGCACCCAAGCAGTTTGCCCAAGAAGCTTTTATCGATGGAGCCAAGAACTGTTTTGCCCGCCTGCAGCACGCCTGGAATGAGGGTGACCTGTCCGATATTCGTCAGTTCACCACTGATCATGTCTTCGGCGAGATTCAGGATCAACATCGGTCCCGTGAAAGCCATGGCAAGACCGAGATTGTGTCGCTGGATGCTGAGTTACTGAGCAGCAGTGATCTGGGTTCGAAGCAGGAAGCTATTGTGCTGTTCAAGGCTGAATTGACAGAAGATGGCCGCTCACAGCCGGTTGAGGAGGTTTGGCACTTTATTAAACCTGTCAACAGCCAGCAGACGACCTGGTTCCTGGACGGGATCCAACAGGTCGAAGGCTAAACAAACAGGCCATAAACTTCAAAAAGGCGACGTTAAAACGTCGCCTTTTTAGCTTAAAAACCACGCATTTCCAGCCATGTGCCGCCAGGCAAAGTATTTTTAATCTTCGGACGTTACTTTAAACCTTCAATACTTAAAAGTTTCGCCTGTAAAGAACCACAGTGAATAAGTCGCGCCACGTCATAGGCAACAATGCCATGCAATCAGTGTGGCCATTGACATCAAAATGATTTGGTAATAAATCCCAGAGTCATGCCAAGCCTGGCGCTACAGCACAGCCTGCCAGTATTGACAATGCCAGTCATGGCGATGCCCCGATTCAATTCTAAAGGACATGGACAACATGAAAAAATTACTATTGATGAGTGCAACACTGGCCCTTGGCCTCAGCAGTATTAACAGTCATGCCGATGACGGATTTTTTTCATCCTTTTTTTCGCTCGAGCGTAAGAGTGAAGTAGCGGTCGTTAGCGATAAAGACTACGTTGAAGAGTGTGGCTCGTGCCATTTCCCCTACCAGCCTGGACTGCTGCCAGAAGGTTCATGGCGCAAGCTGATGGATACCAAGGCACTTGAAGATCACTTTGGCGACAACGCTGAGCTGGATGAAAGCCTTCGCACCCATATTCTCGATGTATTGGTAAAGGCATCCGCCGACAAATCCAACTACAAACGTTCTAGAAAAATAATGGCCTCACTGCGTGACGACAAAACACCTCTGCGAATTATTGAAATTCCCTACATCAAAAACAAACATCATGAGATCCCGGTCAAGCTCATCAAAGAAAATCCAAAGGTTAAGTCACTTAGTTATTGCAATAAGTGTCACCAAAAAGCCGATGAAGGCAACTATGATGATGATACTGTTGTGATCCCTGGGCACGGCAACTGGACTTGGTAGTAACGGTCTAAAGTGGTAACTATCAACACGCTTTTCCATTCGGGGAAAGTGCGTTCTTTATTTAAATTCTGTCATTATCGCCAACGCATCAATCCTGTTTGCAGTCGAACTGATCAAGGCATCTTTATCGGCACGCTTGAGTTTTTTTATTTCAGCCTCTCGCTGACTGGCAGAGGAGCGATCATGACCGTCTTCGAGGTGGACTAACTGTTGAGGGCTGCGGCCACGAAAATATTTCGCCCCTTGCTGTGAGGCATGTTGCTGTATTCGCCTTTCAATATTATTAGTAATGCCGGTGTATAGTGTGTTATCGCTGCAGAGAATAATATAGACCAGCCAGTTGCTGACTTTACTGGTCACAAGCCCGGATTCCATCAACACCAGCTGGCCTGGTGCTGCGGCTGATTCAACACCTCTTGAATATTGGCTGAGATGACCTTGTAACCAACGTTTCCATACAGCTTTTGCCGTCCCTCGTTCAATATATAACTGGGACTGCCCGTCACGCCATATTCTTTACACAAATCAGTGTCTCGACACAGTGCGGCCATGGCCGAACCATCGTGTAAAAGCCCGACAATGCTGTCACACGGCAATTCCATCTCATCCGCCAAGGCCAGCTGACATTCAAGCCGGGAGATATTTTTGTTGTCACGAAAAAATGATTGCCGCAAACGCCATACCGTTTCTTCAAACGCACTATGGCCATCATAACTTGTTTGTCCATGAGAACTGATTTCGCCAGTGTGCTCGAGCAACTGCACTGCCTTTAAAAATAGATGGGCATTTGCAGATGAGCTTGGTGCATCACCACGCCAGACATCTGGGCTGACGTCCACATGAGGAAATTGCTGACAAATTTCCTGTACATGTTTGCTAAAGCCGACATAGCCTCCCTTATTCCGCCAGCCCTCACCAATGCGTTGTTCGACCACGGAAAAGATGGGCACAAAGTGATAATTGAGGTGTATGTGCTTGCCAAATTCACGCTGCAATTCATCCAGACGAATCTGGGCCGCATAGGCCCAGACACATAGCACATCAGAAAAATGGTCGATCACAATCGGCTTGTCATTCATTGCAAACTCCTTTGATATGGTTCGCGCCAACCCAACTCAGCGATTATTTTTTCAAATATTTCATCAAGCTCGGCACGAAGCTCCACCTTAGCAGCTGTATGCGGGTGTATAAAACGCATCGCTGCTGCCGCCAACATCAGACGCTGACAATCAAACTGCTGCCGAAAAAACTGATTATGCCGACCATCACCATGAGTAGTGTCGCCGACAATGGGATGAAAAATATGTTTCATGTGACGGCGAAGCTGATGCTTGCGGCCGGTCTTGGGTATTAGCTGCAACAAGGAATAACGCGCCGTTGCGTAAGGGCCAACAGGAAAAGGCAATTCCACTGTCGCCAAACGATGATATTCTGTCACCGCAGCCTGGGCCTGTTTGTCCGGGTCTGCCAGGGAATCGCTCATTTTATCCAACTCTTGTTTAAGCGGATAATCAATCAACTCATGCTCAGCGCTATAACCACGCACCACCGCCAGATACCGTTTCTGTACCCCGTCAGTGCTAAACTGCTTACTCAGCAAGCTAGCTGTTTCACTATCAAGCGCAAACAACAGCACCCCAGAGGTTGGCTTATCAAGCCTGTGCACAGGATAGACGCGCTGGCCAATCTGGTTTCGCACCAGTTGCAGGGCAAAACGGGTTTCATGTTTATCTATCATGGAGCGATGCACCAGTAGGCCAGAGGGTTTATTTACCGCCACCAGGTGTTCATCTTGATAAAGAATGTCTAGTTGCTCTGTGGTCAAGACTAAATCCACACATTAATGTAACAAGGTTTAAGTGAGTTGTTGTTTCAACTCATCCAGTTCCCGGCGCAACTGCGCCACTGTCTGTTCCAGCCGTTCAAACCGGTCATTATCAGCTCCCTCCAGGGTTTTAATCGCTATCGGCTGGACTGCTATAGCCTCGCCGACCGGGCCGCAAAACAACTGGGTATATTGCGAATCACGCCGTCCGGGCTGACGCGGCAGTTGCGTCACAAACGGGCCGTCGACATGGCCGGCCAATTCATTCAGAACCTGTTCGACCTCGCGGACATCGGCAAACGTACATAGTCGGGCGGTGCGCGTACGCAGTTCGCCTGGTGTCTGCGGCCCACGCAGCAACAGTTCACAAATCACGCCCATCTGTTGTGCATTGAAGTGGGTGCCACTAAACTCACTATTAAAGAAGCGGTGTTGGAATTTTGCCACTCGACTGCCAAAACCATTGTGTTCACTGATCAGGTGTTTTTTGATCAGACTGTCTAGTCCCTGTTGCACCTGGCGCTCTCCCAGGTTCATTACCGGTTCACGGTTATTCTTTTGATTACAGGCGTTGGTCAGGGCATTCAGTGATAGTGGATAGTGCTCTGGCGTCGAAACCTGCTTTTCAATCAGGCAGCCGATCAATCGCGCCTCCAGTGCTGTTAACAGGACATCCATATTATTCACCTTCTACAATTATTGCCGTTACAGGTGGGTAGGATACCGCCAAACAGACATTGATGATGCGCTGCAAACGAGATTTTTTTGATCAAATCGACTAACATACGCCCCCTCTTCAGGCAGGCAGAGGAAAAGAACCGTGAACGACTTCATTCCCGGACAACGCTGGATTAGCGAAGCTGAATTACAGATGGGGCTGGGCACCATCTTGGCCTGCGATCCGCGCTCGATTACCATCCTCTTTCTCGCCACTGGTGAAACCCGCATCTATTCGCGTGCCACTGCGCCGCTGAGTCGGGTCAAGTTCAGCGAAGGCGACAGCATCTGCGCGCATGACGGCTGGAGCTTGACGGTTGAATCAGTACAGGTGAACGACGGCCTGATTACCTATCTTGGCAGCCGAGATGACGGCAGCACAGCTGAACTGCCAGAGGGTGAGCTGGACAATTTGATCCAGTTGAATCGCCCCACCGAACGCCTGTTCAGCGGCCAGATTGACAAGCGTAAATGGTTTGAGTTGCGCCAACAGACCCTCAAACACCACGAGCAACTGTGCGGCTCTGACCTGCGCGGCCTGACAGGTGCCCGCACCAGTCTGATCCCACACCAGCTCTATATCGCCCACGAGGTTGCCAACCGCTATGCCCCACGGGTGCTGCTGGCCGATGAAGTGGGGTTGGGCAAGACCATCGAGGCCGGCCTGATCCTGCATCAACAGATTCTCACCGGTCTGGCCAAGCGAGTGCTGATAGTGGTGCCCGACAGCTTGGTACACCAGTGGCTGGTGGAGATGCTGCGCCGTTTCAACCTGCATTTCACTATCTTCGATGAAGATCGTTGCCTGGCGATAGAGGAGAGCAGCGGCCAGGAAAACCCCTTCCACAGCGCTCAGCTGGCACTCTGCAGCCTGGATTTCATCTGCACTGACCCCAAGCGCTTTCAGCAAATAACCGAAGGTGACTGGGATCTGCTGGTAGTCGACGAGGCCCATCATCTGGAATGGGCGCCGCACCTGCCCAGCCATCCGTATCAACTGATCCAGCTATTGGCAATGGAGATCAAGGGCGTGCTGCTGTTGACCGCCACCCCGGAACAACTGGGCAAGGCCAGCCATTTTGCCCGTCTGCATTTGCTTGACCCGGACCGCTTCTCTGATTTCGATGGCTTTCTTAAAGAAGAACAGGGTTACCAGCCAGTCGCCGAGGCGGTTGAGCAACTGCTATCTGATCAGCCGCTTGACCCTCATGCCTACCAGACTCTGCTTGAGACCCTCGATGAAGGCGATAACAAGCATCTGCTGACCGAACTTGACCACGATGCCCGTATTGAATTGATGGAGCACCTGCTCGACCGCCACGGCACCGGCCGGGTGCTGTTTCGTAACACCCGAGCCGCAGTAAAGGGTTTTCCCCAGCGGCAGCTGCACGGCTATCCGCTGCCGCTGCCGCTGGACTACGCCAAGACTCTGGAATTGGTCAATCACAATCACCTTGCTGGGCCACAGCTGCTGCTCTGCCCGGAACTGCTGTATCAAGCCAGCGACATCGATGGCCAGACCGACTGGACCCTGCTAGACCCGCGCGTGCGCTGGTTGGCTGATCAATTGAAAATGTTGCGCCCGGCTAAGGTCCTGGTGATTGCCGCCAGTGCCGACACCGCCATCGAACTAGCCACCGCACTGCGCATTAAGGAGGGCATCCACGCCGCCGTCTTCCACGAAGATATGAATATCGTTGAACGCGACCGTGCCGCTGCCTTTTTCGCCGATGAAGAAGATGGCAGCCAAGTGCTGATCTGTTCTGAGGTCGGCAGTGAAGGCCGCAACTTCCAGTTTGCCCACCACATGGTGATGTTCGACCTGCCGCTTAATCCTGATTTGCTGGAACAACGTATCGGCCGCCTCGACCGCATCGGTCAAACCGACACCATCCAGATCCATGTGCCATATCTGCAAAACAGCGCCCAAGAGACCATGTTCCAGTGGTATCACCGAGGCTTGTCGGCCTTTGAGCAGACCTGCCCGGCCGGCCACAACATTTTCGGTCAGGTCAAACAGCCGTTAATCGAAGCGCTGCAGCAACTTGACTGCGATACAGAACTGGATGTATTGATCGCCACCACGCAAACACTGCACAGTGAAATAAATGAGGCTCTGCATAATGGCCGCGACCGCTTACTGGAATATAACTCCTGCCGCCCTCATGTCGCTCAGGCCCTGCACCACAAGGCCGTCAACCAAGACCAGCCGGCCCGGTTGCTCGAATACCTGGAACAGGTGTTCGACTGCTACGGCGTCGATATGGAAGAACATTCCCAGCACAGTTATCTGGTGCAGCCCGGCGAAAAGATGCAGACCAGCTTTCCCTGCCTGCTCGACGAAGGCATGATCATCACTTGCGATCGCGAAACCGCGCTGGCCAACGAAGACGTGCACTACATCACCTGGGATCACCCCATGGTAGATGGCGCCATGGACATGGTGCTCAGCAGTGAGCTTGGCAACACCGCCATGATCTCGACCAAACTGAAAGGTATCAAACCTGGCAGCCTGTTGCTGGAGTGCCTTTATGTGCTGGAAAGTAGCGGCCACAGCCAGCTGCAATCCAGTCGCCACCTGCCGCCCACCACCATCCGCGCCCTGGTCGACGTCAGTGGTAGGGATTACGGCAACAGCATTGATAGCACCGCCATCCAACAGACATCGCAAAAGGTCGATAGAAACACCACCAGCCAGGTAATGCGTGCCTATAGCGAACAACTGCGCGGCATGGTCAAACTGGCCGAGATCGCGGCCAACAAACAGGTGCCGGAATTGCTCGCACACGCCAACCGTCACGGCAAACAAACACTGGAGCGCGAGATCAACCGCCTCAAGGCACTACAACAACATAATCCCAATGTTCGCGATGAAGAGATTACATTCTTTGAACAACAACTCGCGGCGCTCACCGCGGCATTGACTCACAGTAGCCCAAGACTGGATGCTGTTCGGGTTATCATTACCACCTAGCAACAAAAGGAAAATTACATGCGCCTGATCCTAATCGCCATCATCGCCTCCACCATCGTGCTGCTGGGCGGCTGCTCTGAGGAACAACAAAACAAACTCTCACGCCTGGGCGTCACCTGGCTGGAAGGCAATTATAAAGTCACCTTCGTTGAGGGCAGTCATGTCAAAGTTTGGAACATCGTCGACAGCAAGGTCACTAGTGACCCACAGAAAGGTTATTACTATTTCTGGGCTCAAGACGAAAACGAGAAGAAGTTCTATGTGCAGACGCCGATTATTCGTACCTACATTGAAGAGACCAATTAACCCCTCTTTCAAGCTCGATGTTCGGTATAGCCATTAGCAGGCCTGAGTAACAGAATATCCTTTGGAGCTTACGTTGGCCAAGGACAGCTTTATTATCCATACAAGACAATTTAACCAGGACGCACCATAAAACGGTGCGCCTATTAATTGCAACAATGGGCGCTGTGTACTACCTTTATTCACTATAAATGAGGTGTAGAGCATGAAACCCGCTTACTTTGATCTCACGGTTTCCGATCTCGGGCGGGCCCGTGCGTTTTTCGAAAAAGTCCTGGATTGGCGTTTTGAGAGGTTTCCGATGCCATACGAGTACTATCGTGTTCAGGCAGGCGCTGAGGGTGAGCCTGGAATCGACGGCGGGATTGGATGCGTCAAGGATGCGCCGCTCAGCGAGGGCAGGCCATTGACTCAAATCACAGTTCCTGTTCCGAACCTCGATGAGGTTATTTCTCTTGTTCAAGCCAGCGGGGGTAAGGTTATCGAACCAAAGATGCCCATTCCAGGCGTTGGCTGGTATGCCACCTGTGCAGAACCGGGAGGTTTATTCTTCGGCATCATCCAAGCCGACGTAAACGTAAAGTAGGCATTTGCGTGATGCTCAACCCATCCTTTAAGAAGGGCGCCGCAAAGATTCATGTTTGTGGGGCGTGTGAGTGAGAGTAAAAATGATTGGGAGGGGGAATAACCGATGTATGCGCCGACAATCGCGTTCAGCGGATTGCCAACCTCCCCATGGAAAGTAGACAACTACACCGCCAACACTAGCCCTTTTCCAAATCCGTCACTTTCATTCCTTTCAACATCTGACGACAGTCCGAATCAGACGACAGCAAAATCTTGGCAAGCAGCAGCGCTAGCGGCTTGATATAGACCAGACCAAAGATAAATAGCACGCTGGTGATCATCTGAAACCAGAGCATGAAGGTGGCATTGCGATCGATCAACATGCCGAAGGTGAAGAAATAACTGCTTAGCGCGATGCCCATGACCATGCCTACGCTGATGACAATGCGGTCGTGGACTTTTTTGATTTTTTGTAGGGTCTGGCTGTCATTTTCGTTTGTCATTGTTTGCGCTGCTTTCAGTTGATTGGCGTCATTCTAACAGATGCGGGAGGCGTGGTTAGACCTCAAACTCGCAGCCATCGGCCAAGGCTGACTTTATTTTGTCCACTACTAGCGCCAGCGCCCTCTCCGGGTAGGGGGTACGTGGTTGATGGCCCCACACTGGCGCTGGCCAGGCTGGGTCAGTGGTATAACGGGCGATATGGTGAATATGTAACTGCGGTACCACGTTACCCAAGGCGGCGATGTTGAGTTTGTCTGGGGCAAATGCCTTTTCCAGGGCGTGCGACAGGATCATGGACTCACGCAGTAATTGCTGCTGGTCTTGTTCTGTCAGGTGGTGGATTTCATAGATAGCTTCGCGATCCGGCACCAGTATAAACCAGGGGTAGTTGGCATCTTGCAGTAGCAGTAGCTTGCAGAGTGGGAATTGTCCCAGTTTAAGACAGTCTTGCACCAGTTGTGGGTGTAGCTCGGCCATATCGCAGTCCTTGTTTTGGGCGCTAGTTTCGCACACAACTATGTGGCTGCCCATTGACGCATGAGCACAAAAAAGCCCGCTATAGTGCGGGCTTTTTTGTGCTTGTAGCATCTCAGCTATTTAAGTTTAGCAATTACCTTTTTCAGAGCTTCTTCCTGTAGCGGTTTGACCAGGAAACCGGCCACTCCGAGGCGCAGTGTTGCACCCAGACTCTCCTTGGTCACCGTACTGCTCATGGCAATGACATTAAAATCAGGGAAGGCATTTTTAAGGCTGGGGACTAGCTCTTTAAGATTGATGCCAGGCAGGTCGGCATCAAGAAACAACAGCCCAACCTTGTGCTTACGCACCGCCTCTAACACGGCCCGCAGCTCGGTTTCCCGGCCCAGGTCCTTGTAACTCCGCTGCCGCATAACCTCTTTAATTACATCGACATCGGCATCATTTTCGATGGCCAGAATGGCTTGTTTGCGATTCGGGTTCAGCACCTTGCCGCTAGTAAAGTCGAATTCCTGTACGCCCACAGCACCTATCCCTGTATTAATAAAATCAGTTGTTTATTTTTATCGGGTATTCACAGAAAAACTTAATCACCGGCCGCTTACTCACGCCAGCTGGTCATGATTTTGATGCAAAGGGTATTCAGCTGCTGGGCCCGGGCCTCGTTTGCGGCCTCGTTATAACAACGCAATTCAGGTGCATTGCCTGAAGGCCGCAGGTGCACCACCTCATCATTTTCAAAAGTTATGCGCAGACCATCGGTGTCATCCAGGGTTTTGACACTGCCAAACTGGCCAAAGACAGCCTCGATGGCCAGCTTATCCCGCTCAATATCGCCAGAGTTAAAACCACTGATACGGACCTGGCTCAGCTCGGTAGGAAACTCCTTCAGCCGGTCACTGCTGCTGTAACGCTGTGGCAACTGTTGTAGCAGCTCAGATATGGAACATCCCGCCTGTTTGGCCAGCATCAGAATAGTCAACGGTACGATAATGGCGTCACGGGTGGGCAGGGCAGGCAAGGTCTTGCCATCAAGATGGATATCACTGGCGATCAGGAAGCCACCATTGGCCTCATAACCAACCGCCTTATTCTGACCAGCGCCCAAGGCCTGCAGCATAGCAGCGATGACAAACGGCGAACCAATGCGGGTACGGTCTATACGCTCAAACCAGCCGCTCTTTTCCAGGGCACTGTTGCTGCTGACCGGGGTGGCAACAGCTGTGGCACCGAGATAATGGGCACAGAGAATACCGGCGACATCACCACGCAGCCAGTTGCCATGTTCATCGCTGACCAAGGGGCGGTCGCCATCACCATCAGTCGAGATGATGCAATCGAAATGTTGTTCACTGGCCCACTGCTTGGCCAAAACCACATCTTCGGGGCGAATCGCCTCAGTATCCACCGGAATAAATACTTCGGAACGGGCCAATGCCACGACTTCTGCCCCTAAGGCAGTAAAAATATCCATCATCGCATCACGGGCAACCGAGGAGTGCTGATAGACGCCTACCCGCAAGCCAGTCAGGCAGCCGGCTGGAAAGAAGTCGAGATAGCGCTGCACATAGGTCTGATAGGCACTGCTATGCGCCTCGGTCAGGGGCGCAGGCGTAACGGTATTGCCCTGGGCATCAAACAGCCCGGCGGCAATCTCCACCTCGGCAGCGGCGATGCTCTGCTCATCCTGTTTGAGAATCTCACCACTGGGCTTGTTGAACTTGATGCCGTTACGGTCATCGGGAATATGGCTACCCGTGACCATCAGGCTGGCAATACCATGATTGATGCCATGCAGGGCAATCGCGGGCGTAGGGATAAAGCCACCATTAAACGGCTGACAACCAGCAGCACGAATCGCCATCGCCACCGCGGCCATGATGCGCGGTGAGCTGGGGCGATAATCGCCAGCTATGGCCACCTGGTCGCCTGGCTTGATGTCACCAATCGCCATCAGATAACGGACAAAGGCCAGGGTGTAGGCATAACAGACCCTATCAGTCATATCGACAGCCAGACCACGGGCACCACTGGTACCAAATTTAACGCCACTTTGTGCCATCAATTCGGCGATGTAGACGGTTTCAACAGACTCTTCAGGCATGCCTAATCCTTATTCAACTCTTAATTGATCATTGCAAGATTATAAAATAGCCGCAACCAAAACCTGCTAAGATACACAGCAATAACATAGGGTCACTACAATGCGTTTAGAAGATTTTTTTTCCCGCCAGGACAACAGCATCCTCGTTAGCCGTCAACAGGCCAGCAACTTTGCCAAACAGGTTGCTGGCGACTTCAACCCTATTCATGACGCAGATGCCAAGCGTTTTTGTGTGCCCGGGGACCTGTTGTTTGCCCTTGGCCTGCACCAATATGGCTTGAGCCAACAGATGCATTTCAACTTTGGCGGCATGGTCTCTGACAGTGTGCCACTGTTGTTTCCGCAGACCGATGACAGTGATATCAGCATCTGCGATGACAAGCAAAAGGAATATCTTAATATCAACCGCTCGGGCGAGTGCAGCACCGACCAGGTGCTGATTGCCGATCTGACCCAGCAATATGTGAAATTCTCAGGCCAGACCTTTCCCCATATCCTGGTGCCGTTGATGAAAGACAAAAATGTCATGATCAACACCGATCGACCGTTGGTGATCTATGAGCGCATGATGATTAATATCGATGATTTTGATTTTCAGGCCCCGACACTTGAACTGAGCAGTTCAAACCTTGATGTGGATGGCAAACGCGGCAACGTCAGCCTGAAGTTTATCGTCAATGCCAATGGCAAGACGGTCGGGCATGGTGAAAAGGATATCGTGCTCAGCGGCCTGCGTGAATACGATCAGGAAAGGATCGACCTGCTGGTGAAGGACTACAACGGCCGTAAAGAGTCTTGAGACGGCCGACCAGCCATCGCTAATCGTGCGCCTCGGCATATAGACCACTGACCGAGCCGGCCAACAGCCCCACCCAACCAGAATATTCCTCATCATCGATATCCAGATCTTCCTCGCGCAATAGCGCCAAGGTGGCGATGGGCTCCAACAGTGAACGGCCATTTTTCGATAATCCCGCCCACGTTGCTTGATGATCCGACACCGCCAGCATGAAACCGTAACACCACCCCTCATAGATCTCGAAGGTTTCGCCATCCTCTTCCTCTTCGATCACCATTGGCTCGAACGGCTTGCCCGATGCAAGCTCGGCGCTGATTTCCTGATACATGCGTTGCAGCAGCTGGACAATATTTTCCGGCTGCTCGTCTTCGCCCAGAATAGACGTCAACATTGCCGCCTCATCCAGCTCGACATTACTGATGATCAAGGCGGTGATGTAGCCATGGGCCTCGTCGATCGTCAGACGCTCTTCACCTTCACTGAGTAAAAAGTCATCCAGCTCGACCAGCTCGTCTGCAGACAGGGCGATATTGGCTTCAGTCATTTGTTTGTCTCTTATGAAGAACTAGAAAAATTTGTAGGCTGGCTGGGCAGCCATAAATGTCGCGCAATCATACACTAAGCCCGCGATATAAACTTGCCGGTGCCGGTATTGACCTTAACAATTTCCCCCGTTTCCAGATACTCAGGCACCTGGATTTCCAGGCCTGTACTCAGCCTGGCCGTCTTGGTGCGACTGCTGGCACTGGCACCCTTAATGCCCGGCGCAGTCTCAACAACCTGCAGGGCGGCCGAGACGGGCAATTCAACGCTCAGAATCGCATCATCCATGATCAGGGCCGTTAAACCTTCCTGACCCTCGCTGATATAACCCAATTGCTCGGCCAACTCATCCTGATGCAGGCTGTACTGACTGTAGTCTTCGCTGTTCATGAAGACATAGCTTTCGCCATCGATGTAGGAAAACTGCACCGGCACCCGCACGCAATCGGCCTCTTTGATGAAATCCTCGCCCTTGTAGCTCTCATCCAGCTTCTGGCCGGTCTTTAAATTGCTAAACCTTACCTTATATAGGGTGTTGGCACCGCGCGAAGAGGGGCTGCGCACATCTATCTGCTTGACGGAAAAGGGCATTGCGTCGATTTCAACCACCATTCCCCGCTTTAATTCACTTGCCTTTGGCATTAGCACTCCTGCTGATCAAGTTTCGTGGCAGCATTATATATGCTTGTCCCTTGGCATGGGGCAGGGATACGGCTAGAATACTTGACATATTTACTAGGTTATTAGCATGAAACACAGCCCCAAGTCCCTGCCGCTCAGCAACTCTTTTGCCAAACTGCCAAAAGATTTTTTTGCCGAGGTTAAACCCAGCCCAACCCTGAATGCCGCCGAGCTGATCCACTTCAACCCGGCCGCCGCCAAACTGCTGGAGCTAGAACCGGACTGCCACCAGACAGCCGAATTCAGCGCTATCTTCAGTGGCAATCAAGCCATAGCCAACGCCGCCCATATTGCCATGCGATATGCCGGCCATCAGTTTGGCCATTTAGTGCCGTCGCTGGGTGATGGCCGCGCCATCATGCTTGGCGAGACCACCAACAGCAACGGTGAGAAATGGGAGATCCAACTCAAAGGCAGCGGCATGACACCTTTTTCGCGCATGGGCGATGGTCGTGCCGTATTACGTTCCACCATCCGTGAATATCTTTGCAGCGAGGCCATGTTTGGGCTGGGCATTCCAACCACCCGCGCCCTGTGCATCACCGGCTGTGACGACAAGGTCTACCGCGAACAAATAGAGACCAGCGCCATTCTGACGCGCCTTGCCCCGACTCATGTGCGATTTGGTTCACTGGAATATTTTTATTACCGCGACAAGCCTGAGCCATTAAAGCAGCTGACCGACTACGTCATCAGCCATCACTATCCGCAGCTAAGCGAGGCAGATAATCCTTACTTGGCCCTGCTACAGGAAGTCATAGATCGCACCGCCAAACTGATTGCCCAGTGGCAAGCGGTAGGTTTTTGTCATGGCGTGATGAATACCGACAACATGTCCATTCTCGGCCTGACCCTGGATTACGGCCCCTTCGGTTTTCTGGATAGCTACAACCCACGACACATTTGCAACCATTCTGATCACTCCGGTCGCTATGCCTATGACCAGCAACCCGATATCGGGCTGTGGAATCTGGCCTGCCTGGCCCAAACACTGCTGCCATTTATTTCTGAAGACGATGCCAGGCAGGCCTTGGAAAAATACAGAAAAATATTCGAAAAAGAATACCAACAGCTCATGGCCAGCAAACTGGGTTTTGAAATTCATAACGATAATATTGAGCAGCTAACAAAATCACTGTTGTTGCAAATGCAACAAAGCCAGACCGATTTCACCAATCTGTTTCGCCAGCTGTGCAACATCGAGCGTGACAGCGATCAGGCAGATCAGACGCTAAGAAATATGTTTGTTGATCGTGAGGCCTTTGATCAATGGCTAAAAGATTATCGCCAGGCCCTGCGCAAACATGCTCAACCCGATGCTCAGCGCCAAGCCAATATGAAACGGGCCAATCCAAAATATGTTTTACGCAATCACATGGCACAGCATGCCATCGAGAAGGCGGAGCAGGAAAAAGACTACAGCGAAATAGACCGGCTGATTAGATTGTTACAAAGTCCTTTTGATGAACATGTTGGTATGGAGCACTACGCCAAGCCACCCTCTGAATCTGTCGAGCAAGTTGCCATCAGCTGCTCATCATGACTCTTCCTGATTGCGCATAAAATCAGCCGTCTTGAATAATGAATGCAACAGATGTTGTCTTAGTATTTCATCTTCAATATTCATTTCTTCCAACGCCTTTTTCATACATAACATCCAGGCATCACGGGCGGCCTCATCAACAGGAAAGGGCATATGTCGCATACGCAGACGTGGATGACCATACGTTTCTGTATAGAGCTGCGGACCACCCAGCCAGCCAGATAAAAACATAAATAACTTGTCGGCCGAACCAGACAGGTCATCCGGATGCATGGCGCGAATCTGCTGCGCCTGCGGCAGAGTGTCCATCAACTCATAAAAGCGATCGACCAACTTGCGTATCGCCTCTTCACCGCCCAAGCGTTGATAAGGGCTTAACTCTTCATTCACCATTTCATTTCCACTCGAAAAACTATTCTATAAAGATTAAAGTATCGCCATGACAGAACAAAATACAGATTCGCCCTTTGGTGATCCAAAACTGATGCTAAAACTGGCTGGATATCGCATGCCATTCGGAAAATATGCCAACCATTTATTGATCGATCTGCCCGAGCCCTACGTGATCTGGTTTGCCAACAAGGGTTTCCCTAAGGGGGAGCTGGGCTATCTGCTGCGCATAGTGCACGAGATCAAGGTCAACGGTCTTGAGTATCTGTTTGATCCCCTGCGGCAGACACCAGCTCAAGGACACTAACATTCTTTTCATCCAGAATTTCAAAGCTCAGCTTCAAATCATACAGCTCCATAGTAAATATTTTTTTATTTGATTTTTTTCGATAATAAATTGGCCGCGGGTCATATTGCAGCACTTCAACTATCAACTGACGTAAATCAGAATAATTATTTTCGACTTTTGCAAGCTGCTGCTCTGCCTTATCAGTAAAACAGACTCGCATCCTTGGCTGTGGCGCATGATGAGCAAAGCCGCCTTTAGCATCAGGGATGGCATCAACATAAGGCAGATAAGGTTTGATGTCGATTATGGGCGTGCCCTCAACCAAATCGATGCCCTTTAAATGCAGTTTGACTTTGGCCTTATTGATTTCAATCCGCTCTAGTTCTACCAACGATTGACCAATCTGATTGGGGCGATTCGGTGCCCGCGTCGCCCATAGTCCAAATTTGGCGCCATCCTTTTGCGGCGGCTGCACGGTAAAATTTAGGTCATTATCCAGGCTCTGATGGAACTGAAATATCAACCAGACGTGGGAAAAACCTTCCAGCCCGGCAAAGGCCTCTGCCCTATCATAAGGGGGATAAAACTCTACCCAGCCACGTGCCGTTGTCGCCAGGCGTGACTGCGATGGAACCCCAAAGCGCTGTTTGAAACAGGAATGCAAAATACCAAGTGATTCAAGCTCGAATTTCATTGGCATTCAACCAGTACCGACCGGTGCTTTCTCTTGCGACCAGGGCGAAAATAATCGACCTTGTCGTAATAGGCCTCAACACCATTATCAGTAGTCCAGCCCGGCATACCGAGAATCGGAAAGGGTTGCAGGTCTTTTGGCTCGTTCAATACGTCATCCGCCTTAAACAAGGCTGCCAGTTTTTCATCCAGCCACTGTAACTGTTGGCAGTTGTCTGTTGTGAAAAAATCCGGTTCAGCCCTAATTAAAATACAATTGGCCGTCATGCCAATATAGGGTGCTAGGCCCTTTTCATACATGGCGTGGCCAAAGGTGATGCAGGCCAGTTTTGTTTCTAGCTCTTCACGACGCTGCCAAAACAGATCTTTCCATTTGAATTTTCGAATCAATTCCAGCAGCGACATATCTGAAGAAATAATAACTGCGCCACCTTCATCAAACAGCGACAACATATTCTCCACTGGCGAACGGTGGCCATGCTGCTGAGTAACTTCAATTCGCTGCTGGGCAAAGGGCAGGTGAATGGCATTAATCATGGCCTTGGTCTGCGGGAACATAAGCCAGGTCAGATACTGAAAGAAGTCATGCCAGTTTTCCGTGCGCGTCTGCAGCTCGCCGGTTTTAAATATGCGCGGCGCATAGTGCTCGTCAAAACAACCGGGTTTCCCATCCTGGGCAACAATCTTTAGCGGTTTTCCGGTCACTGTTTTGATGGTGTCGGGCCATGTGTTCAGAACTTGTTGATAATCATGCAAGTCAGGCCACTGTTCAAAAGCGCAAAAATTTTCGGCCAGGTGACGCAAGGGCGCATACATAGGCGATGCCGATGCAAACCGTGGATTCCAGTTCGGGAGTAAATGACAATGCCTCAAGAAAAACTGCCTCAGCCTGATAAGCTAAAATTTACTATATTTATATGGCCTGTGACTTGATCAGAGGCTTGTGCTAGGTGCATTATAACTTGCATATGAGCAAACGGCAGAACACCTCGATAAAACAAGACGCCTGCCTGGTGGTTAATGAGCAGAGGCTTTATCAGTTCAGTCAGACTCGGTCGGCTCAGTTTTCAAAACAGGGACTGGAAGGCAGTTCTACCGCCGCCACCGTTATCTGTGCCTTTCTGATTGGCGCGGCAAAAGCGTTTGCCAGTGATAATAATGAGCTACAGCTCACGATTGCCGATCAGCTTGGCCTGGATGATCGTGGCGCTATGCATCTTATTGATACCACTCGCCGCTTAGACCAAAAATACCCCTTTGTTAAACACATTGTAAAACAGGGCCAACTGGCCGCCACTGCCTGGCAGGAGAGCAATGGCCAGACCGAAGACGCCTTGCTGGGCCAATTGCTACAAAAATGCCAGAACCTGACCTTGCTGGATCTGGAAAAAATAGTCGTCGCTGAAGAGCCTGCCCCAGCAATTACTAGAGAGGCTGTCAATCAGGTTGTTGAAGGATATCCCCGACTCAAGCGTCTGCTGCTGACCCTGCTGGCACTAATAATTCTGGTGGCGGCCAATTATTTAATACTGGCTTTGTTTTAACCGAGCAAGGACTTGATCTTTTGGTGTCATTGGGGCAACATGCGCACTCTTTCTGGAGCGGTAGTTCAGTTGGTTAGAATACCGGCCTGTCACGCCGGGGGTCGCGGGTTCGAGTCCCGTCCGCTCCGCCAACTTTATACATCACAGGGCAAATCATGCACATCTGGGTTGACGCCGATGCCTGTCCCATTGTGATTAAGGAAATTCTCTATCGCGCTGCGGAACGACTTGAACTTCCCCTGACCCTGGTTGCTAATCAACCGCTGCGAACGCCGGCATCGCGTTTTATCAAAAGCATTCAGGTTGCAACCGGGTTTGATGTTGCTGACGATTTTATTGTTCAGCAAGTAGGCACGGGGGATCTGGTTATTACCGCCGATATTCCGCTGGCCGCCGAGGTAGTTGAGAAGGGTGGTCATGCCCTCAATCCGCGCGGTGAATTTTATACCAGCGAAAATATTCGCCAACGACTGGCAATGCGCGATTTTATGGAGACAATGCGTAGCAGTGGTGTTCATACCGGCGGTCCTGCCACGCTGAGCCAGAAAGACCGAATGAATTTCGCCAATCAACTCGACAGTTTTTTCGCCAAACAGAAGAAATAGATTAAGCCCTAAAGAACTGGCTGAGCACTCACCAACATCGACACTTCACGCAGCAGCAGTAACAAACCCACCGCCATGATCACCATGCCGATCATGCGCGCCTTCGGCCCTTCAATCAGCAATACGGTAATAGGCAATCGCATACCCTTAGGTGGCAGACGCATGGTTCCCATGATCTGCAGACCCAGCCAGAGAAACAACAGGATAGGGAGGCTACGCATCACGCCAAAGGCAATCGAGCTGACATAAGCCTTTTTCTGATTCAGCGCCACGATGGCTTCGTGGGACCTATCCAGCGGCATTTGCATCAGCAAGAAATCGATCAACGGCTCCAGCCACAACAAAAATAGCACGTACAAAGCGGCCAGGATCAGACAATTTTTTTGCAGTCGTTTATCAGCCAGGATGATTTCAGGTTTACGTTTAGACATAGTGAAACTTAGATAACCGCCTCAAAGCCCTCGAACTGAGGTGGGCCAAGATAAATATCCTTGCTCTTGCCGCCCGCACCGGCATGGGCCTTGCGAAATTGCTCGGACTCAGTCCAGCCGATGAATGCCTGCTTTGAATCCCAAATAGAATGGGAGGCAAACAAAGTAAATGCTTCATTGCTTGGCCCCTGCAACAAATTGAATTCTTTGAAACCCGGCACGCTATCAAGATAGGTCTCACGATTTTTCCAAATATCGATAAAGTCCTGCTCACAGCCAGGCTTTATCTTGAATCTGTTCATGGCAATATACATGGGCTTAGATCTCCTTATCTATCGGCATTAGTGATGCACGCCGCCATCACCGTGGACATGACCGTGACTGATTTCATCCATCGTGGCATCGCGCACCTTGAGTACCTCAACGTCAAACTGCAGGGCCTTGCCGGCATAAGGGTGATTGGTGTCGATATCAACAGATTTCAAACCCATCTTCACCACAGTGACGGGGCGAGAACCCTGCTTGGTATTGAGATAGACCATCATACCCGGCTTCAGTTTCGGCTTTGCCTTGCCCTCGCGCATAATGTGATTGATAGAGACACGTTGTACCTGGTCTTCCTCACGCTTGCCGTAGGCATTATCAACCGTCACCGAGACCTTGTCGCTGACGCCTTTACCTAGCATGGCCTCTTCCAGGGTCGGATTCATCGCATTGTAGCCATGTAGATAAACCAGCGGCTCGCCCCCATATGAATCTTCGATCTTTTCACCCTGTGGTTCGCTGACACGGTAATGCACAGTCACCACTTTATCTTTTGCAATATTCATACTGCTTGCTCCTTGGCATCTATTCTATAATGATGGGGATTCTACTACTTATTCTGTCGCTTCAAAAATAACTGCTTAAGGAATAATCTTGAACTACTACCTCATCATCCTCACCCTGGTCAGCCTTGGCGGCATTGGCATTGCCCTCTGGGGCTGGCAGATATTAAGAAGCGCGCAAAAAATTAGAGCGTGGCCGAGTGTCGAAGGGGTTATTAAGGGATCAGGGCCCAGTTCGGAAGAGGATGACCTGTTACCCCATATCGTCTATGGCTATGAAGTTGATGGCCAAGCCTTGCGCAGCCGCTTTGAATTCCCTAGCGGCACCCAGCCATTGCCCGAATTCGCCCAGGCTTATGTTAAAAAATACCCCGTTGGCGCTACGGTGCAGGTATTCTACAATCCAGAACAAGTTGACCAGTCCAGCTTGGAACCTGGTGCTCAGGGTGACTGGATGATTTTGGTTTTGGGGATATTAATGGCGGCTGGTGGACTTGCCGCGCTTGTCCTGAATACGGCTTCCCAGTAGCGGTCAGGCTCTTTTTGCCGCTAATCCTGGTTCAGGATAAACCCCTGTGTTCTGGGTGCTAATTTAAACATCGTTGTTAAATAACAAAGGATTATGATTGTTTCAGGGCAGGCCGAAGCGCCTCTTTCTTGAACTGCTGCTCAAGCACGAAGCAGCCAAACGGTAACATTCCGGCCAGAATAACGATAAACATGAAGCGGTTTGACCAGCCTTGACGCTGCCCAACCATCGCTGCTAACAACACATAAGCAATAAATAACAGGCCATGGGTCATGCCCACCATAGAGACCGCCTGTGGATAACCCCAATAGTATTTGAGCGGCATGGCAACAAACAACAGCACTAGGAATGAAAGCCCTTCGATCAGGCTAATAATTCTGAAATTATTGAGCATGTCTCTTCTCTTTTGTGTAGTGAATTAAGTTTACCGCTGTTTTTATACTTGTTTTATGCAGCTTATTATTTTGCCTTATCTTAACCTATTTTTTGCAGGGCTTCATAGTCTATAGGCTGGATTAGGGGCGCTGTTTGATTAAGGTTTTGATTTCACTTAACTCACTATGCAGCTTGGATAGCTCCTGTTGTAGTGTTTCGGTCTCGGCATCGACCTTGGCGGTGATACTGTTTTGGGTATGTTCCAGCTCCGCCTGCTGCACATCCTGCACTGCATTGACGATCACTGCCATCAACAGGTTTAACATGGTGAAGGTGGCAATCAATATAAAAGGCAGGAAAAACAACCAGGCCTGGGGGTAGACCTCCATAACCGGACGGACAATACCCATCGACCAGGATTCCAGCGTCATTACCTGAAACAGGGTGTAGGCGCTGGCGCCAAGCGTGCCAAACCACTCGGGAAAATCCTTGCCAAACAGATTGGTGGCCATTACCGCGGCAACGTAAAAGATAATGCTCATAATGGCGCCCACCGAGCCCAGACCTGGAACAGCCCTGAGCATGCCCGCTACCACCCGGCGCATGGAGGGCACCATGGTTAGCAGGCGCAGCACTCGAAGCACACGCAGGGCACGCAACACCTCAAACGGGCCGGTGGCCGGCACCAAGGCAATAGCGACGACCACGAAATCAAATATGCTCCAGGGGTCACGAAAAAAACTGATGCGATGGACCACCAGACGCAGGGCGATCTCGATGACAAAGATGCTGAGTATTACGACATCAATAGTGTGCAGCAAGCCACCCCATCGAATGGTGATGTCGGCATCGGTCTGCAGCCCGAGAACAGCCGCGTTGATCAAAATCAGCGTGATGATGAATTTCTGGATTGGCGCAGCCTCGACAAAGGCCTTGAGTTTGAGGCGCCACGTAGGCCATTGAGCTTGAGGATTCATAGTTTTATACAAAATTAAAAAAGCAGCAACGGTTACAGGGCGAATGCCCAGCATAGTCAAGGCTGGCTATTCTAGCCCATTCCAGCCAGTAGCACGCTGTCACTTCAATAAATTTTAATTGCAATGGCATTCCATGCCTTGCTAAAGTTGCCCATGCGAGTGGAGATTTGGCGAAGAGCGATAGGCCAGACGTGAGCGAGTAAAACGCGTAAGTGAAATGAGAGAGGCGCGTAGAGTGTGGCACAGGCCCTGCCGACAGTGAGAGGGTGGGGTCGTGTGCTTTTTTCATCCGCTTTGATTTCCCCCCTCCCCTAATAATTGCCCTGCAAAAAAATCGGTTTTTGACTTGTGCTCCGCTTTAGCGTTAACGTGTAAAGCTGACTTTAGCCTCACCCTAAGGGGGAGTACCCATGAAAATCAAATCACTTTCTTTTGCGGTTCTGCTTACCAGCGCCATAACCATGCAAACTGTTGCGCTGGCCGCTGATACCACCCTGGCTATTGAGCAAATGGCTGAGATCATGCTTGAGCTTGAAGCTAAACCAGGCACGGCCGCCTTGATGACTCTGGATGATATTGCCAAGGATAGCGCCTCAACAGACAACGAGCGCCTACTGGCCAGCAGTATCAAAAATATGGATACAAAGATTCGTCCAGACGATAAACCCAGCGTAATGAAAATCTGGCTCAGCCCAGCCGCCTCTGAAACCGAACGCCAGATGGCTAAGATCCTGCTACGCTTTAAAGACACTCCAAGCGAGTCGAACAAGCAAGCCCTGAGCAGCTGGATAGCGAGATAAGCCCAGTTTGAAACCAGGCCAAACAGGTCTGCTAGCGTTTTTTTATTGTCAAGGCTATGTGCCCCAGTGCGGCGGACAATCGGGCTTTAATTTGCTACGTACTGAGTTTCGCAGTCAGTCGCAACCGTAATATGACTCTTAAGTTTATGCATTGGTAATCGCTTATCTGCTATCACATGTTTCCCAATGAAACGGATAGACTGGCAGTGATTATGGATTAATGCGCTAGCATTCAGTGTTCACGTTGGAGTGGAATATGCGCGTGCCCTCCTTTGTCGCATAAGTAAACCTAAATCTAGTTTGATTACCAAGTGAGAATAGCCTGTTGCAATCACCAATAAGAATGATTATCATTTATAAATTCACTGGTGGATGTGTGGGTAGAAAGCATGATTATGCGTAAAAATATATTGCTATTGTTGGCGGGTCTGGCAACGGTGCTGGTACCCAGCCTCAGCTGGGCGGCTGATGAACTGGTGATCTATTCTGGTCGTAAGGACAGCTTTGTTGAGCCAGTGGTAGAGAAGTTCACCGCACAGACCGGGATCAAGGTGGTGTTGCACTCGGGCGAGTCCACTGCGTTGTTGAACAAGATGCAGATTGAGGGTGCGCGAACTCAGGCTGACCTGTATCTGAGCAACGATGCCGGTAATCTGCAAAAAGGTAGCGAGATGGGATTGTTTGCGGTCTTGCCGGAGGCCTTGGTGAAGGATATACCGGCCGCCATGCGGGCGCAGGATAATAGCTGGGTTGGTCTGTCGGCCCGTGCGCGGGTACTGGTGGTAAACAGGAACGCCAAAGGATTGGACTGGGTGAGGTCGGTGTTTGATCTGGCCGACCCACGTCTGCAGGGGCGTCTGGCCATCACTCACAGTGCTAACGAGAGTTATATTGCTGGGGTTAGTGTCTATATGGCGGCGGCTGGTGAGGACAAGACAAGGCAGTGGCTGGAGGGCATGAAGGCCAATGTTGATGGTCAGGTCTTCAATAAACACAGCAAAATCGTCGCTGCCGTCGCTAATGGTCGGAAGGATGTGGGGCTAGTGAACCACTATTACATCTATCGTCATCTGGCCAAGGATGTCAGCGCGCCGATCAAAATTCGCCTGCCGGACCAGGATGGCATGGGCGTGGCATGGAATGTGGCCGGTGTGGCACTGAGCAAATATAGTAAGAAGCAGTCGCAGGCTGAGAAGTTCATTGCCTTTGTAGTCTCTGAGCAGGGCCAGAAAATATTCGCTGAGGCCAATAGCGAATACCCGACGCGTCCGGGGGTGGCGGCTGTCGCTGAGGTGCCTGCGGCGGGTAGTTACACGGTTGCGTCTGTGCCGATGGTGAAGTTGGGGCAGATGCGTGATGTGACCATTGATCTGATCGAAGCGGTGGGTATGCCTTAGATCCAAAATTGTTTGCCACGAAGCACACGAAGGTCTTGAATATTCAGGTTTAAGCTGTACATTCAGTTGCTCGTCTTGATTGGCTGAGCGAGTAGTCTCAGATTAGGTTCATCTTCGTGTGCTTCGTGGTGAAAAGAGCGTTATCGAATTAAATGACTAAGCCTCGAATCGGATCACTGGGTTCCATGGCCGGGATCGTCGTATTAACCGCGACGATCCCGTTGCTGTTTGTGGTCTATAGCAGCCTGCAGCTGTCGGCCAGCAAGTGGGCTGGGTTGTGGAGCAGCCGCCTGCCCGAGTTGCTAGGCAACACTTTGTTGCTGGCGGTGGTGGTAGCGCTGTTGTGTCTGGTTCTGGCGGTGCCTAGCGCCTGGCTGGCGGCGCGGCGTGAGTTTGTCGGCCGCAAGCTGGCGATCTGGCTGCTGGTGTTACCACTGACCATTCCCACCTATGTCTTTGCCCATATCTACACCGTGTTGCTGGAACCTAATGGTTGGCTCGGTTCATTGTGGCAGGCCATTGCCGGTCAGGGGGCGGTGATTAATATCTACGGCCTTGGCGGCGCGGCGAGCATGTTGGCGCTGGCGACCTTTTCCTATGTTTTTCTGCTTAGCTACACTAGCCTGATCGGATCGCGCCGCAGCCTGGAGGATGCTGCTCGCATCCACGGGGCTTCTCGCTGGCAGGTGTTTCAGCGTGTCACCCTGCCGCTGATACGACCTGCGCTGGCAGCAGGACTGATTGTAGTGGTGCTGCATGCGCTGTCGGATTTTGGTGCAGTCGCTATGCTGCGTTATCAGACCTTTACGTTGAGCATCTATTTGCAGATGAGTGGCCGCTTTGATTATCAGGCCGCCGCCGGGTTGAGTCTGATCCTGGTGAGTATGAGTCTGGCGTTTCTAGTGCTGGAACGATTCTTTCGCCGCCAACAGCGCTATTATGCTGGTGCACAGAGCCGTTTTGTGATTCGCAAGCGGGCCACAGCTGCTGAGTTGTTATTAATCTGGGGCTGGCTGGGAGCGGTGTCCTTGTTCGCCTTTATTATCCCGCTGCTGTGGATGTTGGCCTGGAGTTATGAGGCCGTGGTGCAGGACTTGATCAATGCCAAATTCTGGGGTTATGCCGTTAACACGGGCTTGGTCTCGTTTACCGCCGCCACGGTGGCGGTACTTGTGGCCCTGCCGATCGGTTTGTTTCACAGCCGCATGCGCAGTTGGCTTAGCTCCATCTATGTGCAGCTCTCCAGCATCGGTTTTGTTCTGCCTGGACCGGTGGTGGCGCTGGGGGTGATTGCCTTTGTCATCGCGGTCATGCCCAATATGTATGGTGGCTTTGCCGTCTTGATTATGGCCCTGGTTGTGCGCTTCCTGCCGTTGGCGATCCAGTCACAGGAGGCCGCGTTGTCACAGCTGACCCCCAGTGTCGAACAGGCTGGCCGCATCCACGGCGCGGGGCCACTGGAAAATCTGCAGCGGGTGATCCTGCCTATGATCCGCAACGGCATGATCACCGCTTGGGTGCTGGTGTTTATCGATGTGCTGAAAGAGCTGCCGGCGACCCTGATGCTGCGGCCGGTTGGCTTTGACACTCTGCCGATCCGCATCTGGATCGAGGCCAGTGAAGAGATGCTAGAACTGGCCGCACCGGCAGCGCTGGTGCTGGTGCTGGGGACTTTGCCGGCGCTGTGGATCATGATGCGCAGCCACGCTGTGCGGCGTTGATCTGTCTCTGGGTTTTTGTAAAAGGAATTTAGATAGCTATACTTGTTTTCGGTGGGATGTAAGTGTAGATTCTGCCCGTTGTTCCGCATTGGAAAATGTGGGACATGATTTTTCTTGCTTCCCGTTTCGTTCTTAAGGAGATGACAAAGTGAATAATAAAATCGTACAAGGAGTATTGGTTTCGGCGCTGGTAATGGTTATGGCGGGTTGCGCCAGCGTCAGCAGGGAAGAGATTGATCAACTCATGAGTGATGTTAGTGCCGCCTCCACCAATGCGGATGAAGCAAAGCAGATGGCGATGGATGCCAACGCCACTGCAGCGGCAGCCAAGAGCACGGCTGATCGTGCCCTGTCGACAGCTAATGAGGCAAAACAGATGGCCAGCGACGCTCAGCAGCAGGCGGCGGAAGCCAAGTCCACTGCGGCTGATACGGCTGAAAAGACCGAACGGATGTTCAAGAAAAGCATGAGCAAGTAGGCTGCCCTGCAATGATCAGCAACAAAGGCCGGCGCGGTAACACGCCGGTGTTTTTGTTTTCAGGTATTTGGTTGGCAGTAGCGATACCCCGTCAGACTGGTACCTTGCACCGGAAAGCTTAAATAATCGGTGTGATGGCGGATGGCTTCGCCAAGATTGAGTGCTGTATCACGTTCGGCAAACGGACCGATGACAACATGACAGAGGTGGCCATTGGTGACCAGGTTGGTTGAGATGGGGGCAGGAAATTCACCAATGCGGTCGGCACTGTGTTTGGCGTTATCAAGATTGCGGTAGGCACCGATCTGCAGCCACCAGGTCGTCCCAGGAGTGATCCCGGGCGACTCGGCCGCTACTGTTCGCAGTAGCGATTCCCCCACTTTGGCGGCGACGATCTTGGTTGGCGCGCCTTGGCGTTGTTCTGCCACCACGCGGATCATGGCCCAACTCGTCTCGTCCAGCACGATATGACTGGCATTGATTACGGCCGAGACCATTTCTGTGGTGTGGCTTAAGCTGGGCGCGAATTTGTTTTCACGCAGTGGCGCGTGGGCCTCAACATATAATTCATCCGCCAGCCAGCCGGCCTTGAAGGGCTGGTTGATGATTCTCACCGGCGTAGCCATCGGCACCTGTGCAAAGAGGGACTCGATGTCGTTGGGATAGAGGCGGATGCAGCCGTGACTGACGCGCATACCGATGCTGAAGGTGCGGTTGGTGCCGTGGATCAGATAGGCCGACGTGCCCAGGCGCATGGCGTAGTCGCCTAGCGGGTTGTCTGGGCCGGCTGGTACGATGGCAGGTAATGGGTCGCCTGCTTCGGCGTGCTCGGCGCGGATCGAGGCTGGCACCCGCCACGATGGCTTGATCCGCTTTTCGCTGATTTCGCTGATCCCCATGGGCAGATTACGGCCCTCGCTACCGATGCTGATCGGGTGGGTGACGACGACGGCCTGCTGCCCCGGCTTTGGTTCAGGGTAGTAGTAGAGCCGCATTTCCGGCAGGTTGATGACGATGCCTTGGCGCGGTGCATTGGGCAGAATGAACTGGGTTGGCAGAGTAACCAAGGCCCCTTCCTGTGGCAGCCAGGGATTGATGCCCGGGTTGGCGGCAACGATCTCTTCGTGTCCCAGGTCGTGGTGCAAGGCGATATCGAGCAGGGTCTCGTGGCGGCTGGCGGGCACGGTTTGCAGCTCGCCAACGATGTCTTCACCTGCCGCGGGCAGTGGGTATGTCGTTGCAAGGCATTGAGTGCCAATGAACAACAGCGTCGGCAACAGGAGGGTGAATATTTTCTGCGGCTGAATTGGCGAGGTGAGGCAGGTCAAGATGTTGCCTTTAATGTCTTTGGCCAAGGGTATGAGACCAGATTGAATTAAATAACCCGAAAACACCGACTATGTGCTAATTGTGGTTTTGCTAGGCGGTGAATACAAGTATGCAATTATAAATACAGGTTTTCAATTTCCATATTGGGCGGATATATTTGGTTCCGTGGCCTGGGTAGCAAGGCCCTGCCTGTGCATAAGCCCCCTAGCCTGATCGCTTGCCCTGACTAACAAGCAGGTTGATCGGCTGGGCAGTTGGGTTGAGGTGGGTACCCAGGTGGTGACTATTTAGCCAACGTCTGAGTTGCTTATGATGTAAGTCCAGGCTTGGTTTTATATTCTTCAGAGGGTATAGTTCGGCCTCAACCAAGACCATCCACGGGAGAGAGTGTCGCAATCGACACCGCCGAAGGCGCAACCGCCCGGAATCGCTCAGGCTTCAGGATCGTGGCTGGTGGTTGGCTCTGGAGAGCGCCTGGTAAGGCACGCACCGAAGGGGGTAAACACTCTCAGGTAACCGGACAGAGGGGCGATAGTTAAGCGAGAACCGTACCCAAAGCACTTCGTGGGGCAGGCTCCTTAATTATCGCCCTTTTTTGTGTTTAACGGTGGCGATTCAGAGATAACGATGGCGATACACATCCCGGTTTTTGATCATTCTTCCAAACCCAATGTCAGTCGCATGCCGAGCTGGATTCGTCAGCGCCTGGGTGGTGATGCCGCTTATGGCAAGACTGCCAGTATGGTTAAGAGCCAGTCGCTGAATACGGTCTGCGAAGAGGCCCATTGTCCTAATCGCGCTGAGTGCTGGAGTCGTGGCACGGCCACCTTCATGCTGCTAGGTGATATCTGTACCCGCGCCTGCGGTTTCTGCAATGTCAAAACCGGTCGTCCCACCTTTCTTGATACTGATGAACCACGTCGCGTTGCCGAGGCGGTGGCCAAGATGGGGCTGAACTACGTGGTGCTAACCTCGGTCAATCGTGATGATCAGCCCGATGGCGGGGCGGCGATTTATGCTGAGCTGCTAAAGCGCTTGCGTCAGGACAAACCGCAAATCGGCCTGGAGATACTCACCCCTGATTTTCAACAGGATCAGCAAGCGGCGGTTGAGCTGATCTGTGACTCGGTGGCTGGTGGCCAGCTGGTCTGGGGCCACAATGTCGAGACTGTACCTAGCTTGTATAAAGAGGTGCGCAAGGGTTCCAGGTACGAACGTTCACTGGAGCTGCTGGCGCTGGCAGCCAAACAGGTGGGTGTTGAGGCTAAGTCAGCGTTGATGTTGGGCCTGGGCGAAACCAAGGCAGAGGTGTTGGCAGTGCTGTGTGATCTGCGTCAGGCCGGGGTGGTGCGAGTCTCGATGGGGCAGTATCTGCGTCCCAGTCGCATGCATTTGCCTGTGAAAGAATATCTCAGCCCTGAAGCATTCCTAGAATATGAGATCGAGGCCAAGGCGATGGGCTTTGTCTGGGTCAAGGCCGGACCAATGGTGCGCTCGTCTTATCATGCCGAAGAGGGTCATGTTGAATCAATTCGGGTCAAACAACAAACCAAGGATGAAAATAATGCCGAATAAAACTCCGCTGTTTGATCAACACGTTGCCTGTGGCGGCAAGATGGTCGATTTTGCTGGCTGGGAGATGCCGTTGAATTACGGGTCTCAGATCGAGGAGCACCACGCCGTACGTCAGGACGCCGGCATGTTCGATGTCTCGCACATGGTGGTAGTGGATCTGCAGGGTGCCGATGTCAAAGTCTTTCTGCAAAGGTTGTTGGCCAATGACGTGGCCAAATTGAAGGATGCCGGCAAGGCGCTTTACAGCTGCATGCTGCAGGAAGACGGCGGCGTCATTGATGATCTGATCGTTTATTATCTGGATGAGCAGAATTTCCGCATGGTGGTAAATGCAGGCACTCGCGATAAGGATTTGGTCTGGATCAACAAGCAGGCAGCGGCCTTTGATATGGTTGTGACTGAACGTGTTGATCTGGCCATGATTGCAGTGCAAGGCACCAATGCGCGAGACAAGGCCCACGTAGCGATGACTACGGCTCAGGCTGAAGCGGCAGCGGCGCTGAAACAGTTTGTCGGTGTCGAGATCGAAGGCCTGTTTATTGCTCGTACCGGTTATACCGGCGAAGATGGTTATGAGATTATGGTGCCAGCCGAACAGGCCGCGACGCTGTGGCAGCAGTTGATTGAGCAGGGTGTGTCTCCCTGTGGTCTGGGCGCCCGAGATAGCTTGCGCCTGGAAGCGGGTATGAATTTGTATGGTTCTGACATGGATGAAAGCATTAGCCCGCTGGAAGCCGGATTGAACTGGACCGTGGCCTGGCAGCCGGAAGAGCGTGACTTTATTGGCCGCCAGGCACTGCAGGTGCAGCGTGACAAGGGTGGTCTGCGCAAGTTTGTTGGCCTGGTGTTGCAGGATAAAGGTGTGTTGCGCGCGCACCAGCAAGTAGTGTTGAATGGCGTGGTAGTGGGTGAGACCACCAGCGGTGGCTTTTCGCCGACCCTGGGCCGTTCGATTGCCTTTGCTCGCGTTTCTGCCGATGTGGTCGATGAGTGTCAGGTGGCGGTGCGCGGCCGTGAGCTGGCCTGCAAGGTGGTTAAGCCACCCTTTGCACGCAATGGCAAGGTCTGTGTTGAACTAGGTTAAAAAATAAACTTTTACCGAGATTGTTGAAAGAGGACTAAATAATGAGTGAAATCCCAGCGAATCTGAAATACGCCAAAAGCCACGAGTGGGTTGAAGACCTTGGTGATGGTACCGTCAAGATAGGCATTAGCGATCATGCCCAGGAGCTGCTGGGCGACATGGTGTTTGTTGAGCTGCCAGAAGTGGGCGCGTCTGTTTCGGCTGGTGAAGAGTGTGCCGTGGTTGAATCGGTGAAGGCTGCTTCTGATGTCTATAGCCCGGTGACGGGTGAGGTAGTTGCTGTTAATGAAGACCTGGCCGACAGCCCTGACCTGGTTAATCATCACCCTTATGCCGATGGCTGGATTATGCAGGTCAAACTGACCGAAGAGGGTGAGTTGGAAGAGCTGATGGATGCGGATGCCTATACTGAAGTGACTGCCGAACAAGAAGATTAAAAAGGTCTGTTTCCGCTCATACGGCGTTGCGGAATTTTCTGCGATTCTTGAAAGCTCTGCGCCATGTCTGAACGAAAGCATCCACCTTTAAATTAGTTATTGAATGTTAAGTAGAGAAAAGCGATGCCTTTTATTCCACATACCGAGCAAGACGAAAAAGAGATGCTGGCCGCTATTGGTGCCAATAGCATTGAAGACTTGTTTGATGAAATCCCCGCCGAGTTGCGCATTGAGGGTTTGAGTGACGCAGTGCCGGCAGGACTGAACGAAATGGGGGTAGCCCGCCTGATGCGCGAACGTGCTGCGACTGATGCCACCGGTTTGAACTTTATCGGTGCCGGCGCCTATGAACATCACATCCCGCAGGCAGTTTGGGATATCACCACCCGTGGTGAGTTCTATAGTGCATATACCCCGTATCAGGCCGAGGCCAGTCAGGGCACCTTGCAGGTGGTGTATGAATATCAAACCATGATGGCAAGCCTGAATGGTCTGGATGTTTCCAATGCCTCCTTGTATGACGGTGCCTCGGCCTTGGCAGAAGCGGTGTTGATGGCAGTACGGGCGCATCGCAAGTCAAAGTCAAAACGCATCCTTATGCCTAGCACTGTGCATCCTGCCTACCGTGCGGTGGTGAAAAACATCGTTAAGAATCAGGGCCTGACTATCGAAGAGCTACCTTACTGTGCCGATGCCGGCAAGACCTTGGTGGCTGAGTTGGGTAAGTATGAAGGTCAAGATATTACCGCGCTGGTGATTCCACAGCCGAATTTTTTCGGTGTGTTGGAAGATGTGGATGGGCTGACCGACTGGGCCGCCAACAATAATGCTATTAGCATTGCGGTTGTTAACCCTGTAGCTCTAGCGTTGCTGACGCCGCCAGGTGAGTGGGGTGAGGCGGGTGTTGATATTGCCTGTGGTGAAGGTCAGTCTTTAGGCATACCGCTTTCTAGTGGTGGTCCTTATTATGGTTTTATGTGTTGCAAGCAAAAGCATGTGCGCCAGTTGCCCGGTCGTATCATAGGTCGTACTGTCGATCTCGATGGTAAGCCCGGTTTTGCCCTGACACTGCAGGCGCGTGAGCAACACATTCGTCGTTCCAAGGCCACTTCAAACATCTGTACTAACCAAGGTTTGATGGTGACGGCATCCACTATTTATATGTCCCTGATGGGTGCTGAAGGCCTTGAACGGGTTGCTTCACAAAGTGTGAATAACACCCAGGTACTGGCGGAAAAGCTCTGCGCCATTGATGGGGTTGAACGTGTCTTTAGTGGCGCCAATTTTCATGATTTGGTTTTGCGCTTGGTCAAGCCGGTTGATGCTGTGTTGGGCGCACTGGCGGCCAAAGACATCTATGGCGGTTATGCCATGGCCGAACAATATCCTGAGTTGGCCGATTGCATCAGTGTCTGCGCAACTGAAACCAAGACCGAAGCAGATCTGGATGCCTACGCTTCTGCGCTGGCTTCAGTGTTGACTGAAGTAAAGGCGGCTTAATAATGGTAACCATTACTCTGAGAGGCCAGGCAATCAACACTAATGGCGAGATGCCTAAGGTGGGTGATCAAGCGCCGGACTTTAATTTACAAAATGCAAAGCTGCAGGATAAAACCTTGTCTGACTTTGCCGGTAAAAAAGTCGTGCTCAATATTGTGCCTAGTCTGGATACACCTGTGTGCGCGAAGTCGACCAAGCGGTTTAACGACCTGGCTGCCGGGCGTGATGATGTGGTGATGTTGATGATCTCTGCCGACCTGCCGTTTGCCCAAGGTCGTTTTTGTGGCGTGGAAAAGCTGAAAAATGTAATGCCGCTTTCGATGATGCGTTCACGCAAGTTCGCCAAAGACTATGGTGTGTTGCTGGACGATGGTCCGTTGGCAGGCTTGACTGCACGCGCCGTGGTGGTGATCGATGGACAAGGTAAGGTGGTTTATACAGAGCTGGTTGGGGAAGTCGCCCACGAACCGGATTATGATGCAGCGATGGCTGCATTGACTGAATAACTTTACAAAGAAGCAAGCTTATGTTGATTTTCGAACAATCCCGCACCGGCCGTTATGCGGACGGACAAATGGCTGAAAAGACCGAGGCGAAGGGCATACCCGTAGCATTGCAACGCAAGTCGCGCCCGACCTTACCGGCAGTGTCTGAAATGCAGGTGGTGCGCCACTACACTAGGCTGTCGCAGAAAAACTTTTCCATTGATACCCAGTTTTATCCGCTTGGTTCCTGCACCATGAAGTACAACCCGCGCATCTGTAACTCCATGGCGCTGTTACCGGGTCTTGCCGGACGCCATCCTTATGCGCCGGAGTCATCTGGACAAGGTTTGTTGTCGTGTATGTATGACCTACAAGAAATTCTTAAAGAGGTCACTGGCATGAAGGGTGTTTCTCTAACACCCGCTGCTGGCGCGCAAGGTGAACTTGCCGGCATGGCGATGATTCGTGCCTACCATGATGCTCGTGGTGATGCAGCCCGCACTGAAGTCATCGTGCCTGATGCCGCACATGGTACTAATCCTGCCACGGCCGTAATGTGTGGTTACAAGGTTAAAGAAATCCCGACCAAGGGTGATGGCGATATTGATATCGATGCTTTGAAGGCTGCCGTCGGACCGCAGACGGCGGGCATCATGCTGACCAATCCATCGACGGTGGGTGTCTTCGAACGCAAGATCAAAGAGATTGCCAAGATCGTTCATGATGCCGGTGGTCTGCTTTATTACGATGGTGCCAATCTGAATGCAATTCTTGGCAAGGTGCGTCCGGGTGCGATGGGCTTTGATGTGATCCACATGAATCTGCATAAAACTTTTTCAACCCCGCATGGTGGCGGTGGGCCGGGCGCTGGTCCGGTCGGTGTTAGTGAACGTCTGATGCCGTTTCTGCCAATCCCGATGGTTGCTAAAGAAGATGCTAAATTCCGTTGGCTGACAGAGAAAGACCGGCCACAAAGTATTGGCCGTCTTTCAGCATTTTCTGGCAACATTGGTGTTCTGCTGCGGGCCTATGTTTATGCCAGGTTATTGGGTCGTGAAGGCATGGAGCGTGTCGCCGAGTACGCCACACTTAATGCTAATTACATGATGGCGCAATTAAAGAAGGCTGGTTTTGAGATGGCCTATCCTGAACGTCGTGCCACCCATGAATTTATCCTGACCTTGAAGAAAGAAACCAAGCAGTTGAATGCTTCGGCGATGGATTTTGCCAAGCGTCTGTTGGATTACGGCTTCCATGCACCGACCACCTATTTTCCATTATTGGTGCCGGAGTGTTTTCTGATTGAGCCGACCGAGACTGAGGCAAAGGATTCGCTGGATGGTTTTATCGATGCCATGGCCAAGATCAAGGCAGAGGCAGAAGAGAATGTTGATCAGCTCAAGGGCGCACCGTTTTCTCTACCTGCACGCCGGCTGGATGATGTGCGTGCCGCACGTGAACTGGACTTGACCTGGACGCCAGAAGCTGAAAATGGCTAAGCCCGGCAAAGCTGGTATTAGTCGCATCATTGATGCGGCTGGATATTCATGGAAAGGGCTGAATGCTGCCTTCAAGTATGAGGCCGCTTTCAGACAAGAACTGTCGCTGTTGTTGATACTGGCACCAGTTGCATTGTGGTTGGGTGATGGTGGCGTCGAGTATGCCTTGCTACTTGGTAGCTTGCTCTTGGTTTTGGTTGTTGAGCTGCTAAACTCTGCGGTTGAAGCTGTGGTTGATAGAGTTGGGGTTGAACTACATGAACTATCCGGCCGAGCCAAGGATATTGGTTCGGCTGCCGTATTTGTGGCGTTGGTAAATGCCGTGCTTATTTGGTTCTTTGTACTGGTTTTATAAAGGGAAGAAAAGTTATGTCTGCACTGATTTGTGGCTCTTACGCCTATGACAACATCATGGTCTTTCATGACCGTTTTAAAAATCATATCCTGCCTGACAAGGTGCATATGTTGAATGTCTCTTTTCTGGTGCCGGAAATGCGTCGTGAATTCGGTGGCTGCGCAGGAAATATTGCCTATAACTTAAACTTGCTTGATGGTGATCCGTTGCCAATGGCGACTGTGGGTAGTGATTTTCTGCCCTATGCTGAGTGGATGGATAAATGCGGTATTTCGAATAAACACATCAAGGTTATTCCGGACGCCTATACCGGTCAGGCCTTTATTACGACTGATATGGATGCTAACCAAATCACCGCCTTTCATCCTGGTGCAATGGGCTTTTCACATGAAAATGATATTGCTGATGCTAAGGATGTGAAGCTTGGTATTGTTTCACCCGATGGTCGCGATGGCATGATTGTTCATGCGCAGCAGTTTGCTGAGCAAGATATTCCCTTTATCTTCGATCCAGGCCAGGGCATGCCTATGTTTGATGGCGAAGATCTGATGCGCTTTATTGAGCAAGCGAGCTATGTGACCGTTAATGATTATGAAATGCAGCTGCTTCAGGATCGTACTGGAAAATCACCGCATGAAATTGCTGAGTACGTTGAGGCCCTGATTGTTACTCTTGGTGGTGAGGGCTCTCACATTTATACTAAGGAACATCGTGTTGATGTTCCATCGGCCAAGCCAGTGCAACTGGTTGACCCCACCGGTTGTGGTGACGCCTATCGTGCGGGCCTACTGTACGGTTTGATGCATAATATGGATTGGGAAACTACGGGGCGTATCGCCTCGTTGATGGGTGCTATCAAGATTGAGCAACATGGCACCCAGAATCACAGTTTTGACCGTCAGGCCTTTGATGATCGTTTTAACGAAGCCTTCGGTTATTGCCTCTAAACTAAAGGGGGGCTAATCTCCCCCTTAGTTTGCCATTACAATAATTTACAAATTTGTTCCGTCAGCTGTTCTGAGTTGAATGGTTTTTTTAGTATCCCTTTTATGCCCGACTGTGTTGGTGGCGCCTGATCGTTACTGATGCAGAGGATGATAGGAATTTCGGGATGCAGTTCTTGTGCCTTATCAGAAAACTCCAGTCCTGAGAGTGATGGCATGTTTTGGTCGATAACAATGCAATTAAATTTTTCAGGTTCGGTTTTGAAATGGTCTAATGCCTGGAAAGCATCATAAAAAACTCTGGTCATAAAACCTTTGGATTGCAGGAATTCGCTTTGTAATCGTGCAATTGACTCATTATTTGCGATAATCAGGATCTGTGAGCCTTGGCCGATATTTTGAGATGTTTTGTCTGAGGTCTTTGTCTGTTCGTGTTCATCCGGGTCGTATGAGGGAATCAGTAGTCGAACATTCGTGCCGTAATTAACGATAGAGTCGATCAGGATGTGACCATTATGTTCATGTATTATCTCATTCACAGCTGCTAGCCCCATACTGTTCTTGCTGTTGTTTTTCTTAGTGCTAAAGAATGCTTCAAACATCTTCTCGAGCATGCCTGCATCAATCCCATCTCCATCATCGGCAACGGATATTTCAACAAAGTCTCCGTCGAATTCTTTTTGGCAAGACTGGCATTTCCCCTGATGGCAGGCGATATGAGTGATGTTGACGTTGATATGGCCGCCGTTGTTTTCGAGTGCATCGAGTGCGTTGCTAAAGAGACTTAGTATGGCCTGGTGTAGTTGTGATGGATCGATCAATATTTTAGGAATATCAACTTCAGCATTGATACTTAACTTTATATTACTTGGTAAAGAAGTTTGAGTAACCTTGGCTAGCTCTTTTATCAATGGAACAGGGTTTAGTGCAACGTCTTCGTTGGAGTTGGTTCGGGCGAAGGCTAACATTTGAGTGATAAGGTCGCGGGCTTTTTCACCTTCGTCGATTACTTCGTTGATGTAGCGGACTAGTTCGCCCTGGTTGCCCATCTCATTGAGGCTATCCAGGGTTAAATCAGCATAGCCTAGAATACTGGCAAGTATATTGTTGAAATCGTGGGCAATGCCGTTGGTCAGCCGAGCCAAGGCTTCCATTTTTTGTGTTTTTCGAATCTGTTCGTAGAGTTTGGATTTTTCTTTCTCGCTGTGTTTTTCATCTGTTATGTCTTCGATTATACCGATAACACCGATGATCTGATTGTTTTTGTTGCGCAGAGGAAATTTGCTGACATTGAGGATGCGAGTACTACCATCGTTGCGAATGAATGTTTTCTCAATGTTGAGGTAGGCAATGCCACTGCTGATGATTTGATTGTCATGATTATGATAGTCATCGGCATGATCTTTCCATGTTAAGTCATTGTCTGTTTTGCCAATGATCTGTTCAGGTGTTTCGTGACTAGCCAAGTTGGCGAAGTGACGGTTGCAGCCCATGTAGGTTGATTGGGTGTCTTTCCAGAATATGGCGGCTGGCACAGTGTCGAGTACTGCGGAGAGAATTTCTGTGTCATTTGGTGTGGAACTGACCAATAGTTCACTGGACGTTTGGACGATGAATATATAGCTATTATTGTCCTGCTTGGAGCCGTGGGCAGTATAAAAATGGCGTTGATCATTTTGACTTACTGCGTAACCAAAACTAACAGAGACTTGATCCTGATCAAGCTTATTAACCCAGGCACTGTATAGCGCGGCGATTTCGGCGGGTAAAAAATCACTCATCTTGGAGTTGTTCTGTTCAGGTGTTGGGTGACAGTGAATGCGAGGGCTAATGTAGGACTCGAGGATATTACCTGCGCTATCAATTTTAAAAAGATGTGCGGGTAGTGTGTTTAAGATCACGTCGCTGTTCATCGGGCCTTCTCAGCTGCTCTTGACTTATGTTGGTTTTGGATAAGTCTCTATACGTTGGTTTAATGATTGCATTAGTTATCTTCTTTATCAAATGGTTGGTTTTGGTTTTGGTTTTGGTTTTGGTTTTGGTTTTGGTTTTGGTTTTGCTGTTGCTGTCGAAGTCTGGTCCAAAAGTGTGGGCATGTTCAATTGTCTAATTTATTTGTGAGCTGTAATAAAGCTGTGGAGGTGTAAGCAGATTTTGCTGGACTACACAGGAGTGAGACGTAATGATGAGTGGTCAAATATCAGCGTGAATATTACTGTAACAGAGAACGGTGCTAGAGTAGTTAGTCGACCCTAAATCAACGGCTATGCTGGCATAGCTTGGATGGACTCATTACCCAGGAAAATACCTGCCGAATACTCGCAAGCCAAAAATAGACTTCCCGCATCTACTTCTTGAAGTTGAAGGCGGCAGCAGCCATTAGCAGGTTAATAATTCTCATGCCTTTAAACAATAGATATGACTGATAAAAATGTAGGTGTGAAGTGATTTTTCGACATGCCATATCAATCAAGGCCAATTCTTAATATAATCTTGTAACATATTGTATTTATGAATTAAAAATATACAATTTTCGTGGATTCTGGGTCAGTGAAATATTTATTAAAAAAAGCTTTGACTAAGCAAAAAATCTATCCTATAAAGCGCCACCATTTTTTATTAATGCTCTTCAATAGGGGGGGCGGCCATGCATGATCTTGCACACACCATCGAGCTCCAGATGAGCTTATTGTTGTTTGTGGCTTTGGCTGGCTATCTATCTAGTCTCTTCCTGCCTTGGACAACCGGCAGTTGTGGGGCAGGTATTGGTCAGCTTGGCCATAGGTCCCAGTGTCTTGGGTTGGGTGACCTATACCGAGTTTGTCAGCAGCATCGCCCATCTTGGCGCTGTGATCCTGCTGTTAGTGGTGGGTCTGGAATTCAAGCTTAAAGATAATGCTAGCGTGAAATATTTGGTCATCGGCTTGCTGGGGGTGATAGTACCCTGGATCGGCGGCTATTTCATAGCAACAGCCTACGATTTTGAACATTATCATGCCGTGATTATTGGCGTGGCGTTGACGGCCACCAGTATCGCCATTACCGCCGACACTTTGCGTGAGATGGGCCGGCTTAGCAGTCCTGTCGCCAAAGTGGTTGTCGGTGCTGCGGTGATTGACGATGTGTTGGCCTTGGCTGCGTTTTCTATCGCTAATGAGATGGCAACGGGCTCTGTCCCAGTGTCGTCTGCCGGCCCTACCATGTTAAAGGCGATGGTGTTTTTGGGTGTTGGCGCCTTGCTAGGCAAATATCTGCTGAGTCGAATGGTCACGCGCATTGATGAATCTGCCTCTGGCACCCAGATATCCATAAATGGTGTCTATCTTCGCCATGATGATCGCCTTTTTCTACAGCATGGTTGCCGAGCTTGTCGGTCTGTCCGTCCGCCATTGTCGGAGCCTTTGTGGTCGGCGTTTCGCTGAAGGGCGTTGACTTAAAAAACAGTAAGTCATTTAAAGAAGGGACGGAGTACCTGCGCGTTATCCTTGCCCTGGTGCTAATGGCCCTGTTAACTATTATCGCAACCCCGTTGGTATTGCGAGATTTATTGTTGAAGTAACTTTTTGCTGGAGATAAAAACAATGGAAAAATCAGAAGTAGAAGAAGTTCCTGCCAAGGGCATTCAAAAGTTAAAGCAACTTTGGCCGGAGATGAGCTTGTTTGAGCGCTTTGAATATGTGGTGATGCTGTTTGTCAGCTTTATTCTGGCAATCATCATTATGGCGGCGCTGGCGCGATTGGTGGAAAATGTCTACCAACTGTTGCTTGCGCAGATAACAGATAATACAGAGTTTAAAGCTTTTCAGGCAACCTTTGGAATGCTGCTGACCTTGTTGATTGCCTTTGAGTTTCGTAACTCTGTTAACGCGGTGCTGGAGGGTAAAGGTTTGTTGATTCAGGTCAAGATCGTGGTGCTGATTGCCATTATTGCTTTAGCGCGTAAGTTCCTGGTGTTGGACTCCAAGGAGTATGACGCTGGGATTATGCTGGCCTATGCGGCGATTGCCTTGAGTCTGGGTATTATTTACTGGTTACTGAGTAGGCCTCAGTCTGAAGACAAAGACCTGGTTTGTCGTTTATAAACTTCGATTAATGCGCTGAGGAGTTTCATAAGGGCTATAGTTGGAAGGATACGGTAATTCTGTTTGACTGTTTTAATTGATAGCCGAACTGTAGCCACAAAACAGAGTGAGGTAAGACAATGAACGAGTCCTCCACCTTAGATGGAATGACACAAACGTTTCAGCTTATGTTGGAGCAAGTGCAGGCGCAGCTACCTAAGGTGGTGTTGGCCTTGCTTGTACTGGCCGTCGGTTGGTTAGTTGCCAAGTTGGTGCGTATGTTGTTGGTAAAGGGGGTCAGCCGGCTGGATCATTTCTGGCAGCGCTTTACCTCAAAACAGGGATTAACACAGCTGCAGCCACGTCAGCCACCGACTCGTATCGTAGGCGAATTGGTCTTCTGGCTGTTAATGCTGATCTTCGTTAGTTTGGCCACGGAGATCCTGGGTTTGGGTGTTTTCGGTGCCTGGTTGATGGAGATACTCACCTTTCTGCCGTTGGCTGCCGGCGGCTTGCTGATTGTGCTTGTAGGCTTTGTGGTGAGTTCATTGGCACGTGACCTGGTCTCCACTGCGGCCACATCCGCCGAGCTTTCCCACGGTGATGTCCTCGGTCGTGCCGTGCAAATTGTAATTTTGTTGATTTCCATCATCATCGCTATTGAGCAGGTTGGTTTTGACACAGCTTTTCTTACCGTAGTGGCGGGCATTGTGTTGGCAACCACGCTAGGAGGTTTTGCGTTAGCCTTTGGTTTAGGTGCGCGCACTCACGTGAGTAATATCATTGCCGCCAACCAGTTACGCAGTATCTATCAGGTGGGGGATAGCGTACGCATCGGTGAGTTTGAGGGACGCATCACCGATATTGGTGTTTCGCGGGTAATGATCGAAACTGAGTCGGGCAGTGTCGATGTGCCGGCGAAGATCTTTGATGAAGAGGTCACCACTATCATCGAAAAGGGGGAGTGATATGAATAACGATCATCCCTTATCGATGGAGTTTCTTCGGCTTTATCCCTTTGAAGCGGCACGCGTGTTGGAAGAGATCGCAGCGGATGATGTCGCCGCGCTGTTCAATGATTTGGCGCTTGAATTGATTGCGCCGGTGCTGGCCGCCATGTTGCCGGATCGGGCGGCGCTCAGTCTGAAAGCAATGGATCCCACATTGGCCGCGAAATCACTGTCTGAAATATCGCCGTCGCAGGCAGCAAGAATCTACCGTTTGCTGACACCCGAAGTTCAGCAAGTGCTTGCCAAACTGATGTCGGCTAAAACACTCCGTCGCATACGCCATTTTATCAACTACGCGGCCATATCCGCAGGTGATCTGATGGAGCCTAATGTGCCGATGCTACCTGTGGATGTCACGGTTGCTGAAGCGATACGTCGTATTGAACGTTTTGACCAGGCTGTCGCCTGTGAGATCTATGTTGTGGACGATGCTCATCGCTTGCTGGGGCAACTGGAGTTGGGCCGCTTGTTAATTTCCAATCATCACGCCAAGGTAAAGGATGTGATGAATCGTCGTCCACAGCCATTGGCTGTCCATGCAACAGCTGAAGCGCTGCTGTCCCATCCGGGTTGGCAACGACACCGTTGTTTGCCGGTGGTAGATCGCGACAACACTTTAGTGGGGATATTGGATTTTACTCGTGTGCAAGAGGTGAATGATAATCGTGAGCGGACATACCGAGATACCAGCGGCGGGCTGGTTTCCGTGGTTGGGCTCTACTGGCTGACCATCATCCAGCTATTGGATAGCCTGTTCAGCATGGCAGGCGCCGGCAAAGGAGAGAAGCGATGAATGGAAAAGCCAGTCACGCAGTGCAAGCGCTAAATGAGGCCTTTTTGCACCACTATCCAGCTCCAGCCTTGCACACTGTCAATCAGCTGCCAATAGATGAGATTGTCACCTTGTTGCAGATTCAGCCCGCTGCTGAGATGGTTATCTTATGGGATGGTTTGATGCTCGATAAGGCGAATGCAGTGTTACAACAAATACCAGAGACACAGGCCAAAAAGATTCTGCAGCGTGGTAATCCGGTTCATCTTGCACGCGTGTTGGTGAGAGTGACGGAAGAGGAACGACAACACTGGCTGACGCTGGTCGATAGCAGTCGTCAGCGCGAACTAAATACTCTGGTTCAGTACCCGGAAGAGAGCGCCGGTTCTTTGATGGATCCACGCTTTATGTTGCTCTACGAAACCCTAACGGTCAGGGAGGCACTGCACCGCATTCGTAAATTCAAACCGCGCTTTACCCGCCAGCTTTATATAGTTGATCAGGACGGACGGCTGCAGCGTATGGTAGAGATCCACAAGTTGGCTATGGCTGAGGGTAGTGAAGCGCTGGCTAGTTTGGCACAAGCGGTGCCTGCTATGGTCGAGGCTACGGCAACGCGGGATGAGGTGGTGTCGCAACTGGAGCAAAAGCACATTACCGATCTGCCGGTGGTCGATATCAGCGGGCGTCTGGTGGGCATTATCCGTTATGATGCTCTAATGGACGCGGTGCGAGAGGAGAGCAGTGTCGACATCCTCACCATGGTCGGTGCCAGCCGTGAAGAACGTGCTCTGTCCAATGTCGGTTTTGTGGTACGAAAGCGTCTGCCGTGGCTCTCTATCAATCTGCTGACGGCGTTTCTCGCTGCCTCGGTTGTTGGCTTGTTTGAAAACACCATCGCCCAGTTTACGGCCCTGGCGGTATTGTTGCCGGTAGTTGCCGGGCAGTCAGGCAACACCGGTGCCCAAGCCTTGGCGGTGACCATGCGTGGCTTGGCTTTGCGTGAAATTGGCACTAGCCAATGGTTGCGCGTGGTGAAAAAAGAGGTAGGCGCGGCCTTTATCAACGGCATTTCCATTGCGTTGCTGACGGCACTGGGGGTACTGGTGTGGAGTTCATCGCTGGGGTTGTCGCTGGTCATCAGTGTCTCCATGGTGATTGCTATGACGGCGGCGGCATTTTCAGGAGTGATTATTCCAGTGACGTTGTCGTCTCTGGGGCAGGATCCTGCCCAGTCATCGTCCATCATTCTCACGACCGTGACCGACATTGTCGGTTTTTTTGCCTTCCTCGGCATTGCAACCATGTTGTCGAGCATACTGTAAGATGCGGTGAGTGAAGTATCATCTTCATTGGCCGTTTAGAAGAATAATTGGGGTAACCAAGGTATGGAGTCGTTCTCGATTGATGCTGTGATATGGCTGGGTATCGTATTTTGCTTGAGTCAGTCAGCGATGTTTTCCGGTTTGAATCTGGCGATGTTTGGTATTAGCCGCCTGCGATTGGAAGTTGAGGCTTCCACCGGCAACAAGGCGGCGACAAATATACTGGCCATGCGGCAGGATTCCAATTTTCTGCTTACTACGATTCTATGGGGTAACGTTGCCATTAACGTATTGCTGACGCTGCTTTCCGATTCCGTCATGGCCGGTATTGGCGCCTTTTTGTTTTCTACCGTGGCTATCACTTTATTTGGTGAGATTACGCCCCAGGCCTATTTCTCACGTAACGCCTTGCGCATGGGCGCGTTGTTGGCCCCTTTGTTACGGATTTATCAGATTATTTTGTATCCGGTGGCGAAACCATCGGCCACGGTATTGGACTTGTGGTTAGGCAAAGAGGGGGTTCAGTATTTTCATGAACATAATTTGCGTGCGGTGATTAAAAAACATATTGAAGCGGATGAAAGTGACATCGACCGTATAGAAGGAATGGGTGCACTCAACTTTCTCGCTTTTGATGATCTGTTGCCAACGCAAGAAGGCGAGCCGGTCGATCCTCAAAGCGTGGTTAGGCTGCCTATAGAGAATGGCGTACTGACCTACCCGCCGTATGACTCTTCCGCGACTGATCCATTTATCCAAAAGATCAATGCTTCAGGAAAAAAATGGGTGATCATCACGGACCATAGTGATCAGCCTCAATTGGTATTAAATGCCAACGCTTTTTTACGCGCCGCGCTGACGAGTGAAACGCGGGTTGATCCCAATCAGTTTGTTCATAAACCGATTCTGGTGCATGACGAACGAACCTTGCTGGGACGGGTCATTCCCAAGTTAAAGGTAAAACCCGAGCGGGCTGCTGATGATGTGATTGATAATGACCTGATATTGTTATGGGCCAGCGAGAAAAGGGTGATTACCGGAGCGGATATTCTTGGGCGGCTGTTGCGTGGCATCACCATGCGCGATATTGGTTGATCTATTTTCC